>VOFJ01002696.1_pt1 | contig 110995 bp, 178 predicted proteins | sample 5384081 | NCBI WGS metagenome assembly VOFJ01 (sample SAMN12384729, study PRJNA508395) | human gut metagenome | isolation source: healthy gut I | host: Homo sapiens | reverse complement strand
TGATAATAATGATCGTCCGGGATATGTGTCTTTCGGTATATTCCAAGCACCTCTCCATCGGCATCTATCACCGCCACTGAATTGAAGAGCTGTCTGCCCTCTCCAGCCTCATAAAAGCTCACAGGAATCACTACGCCAAGCTCCTTTGCAAGTGCCTTCATGCTCTGCACCGCATCATTTTCAGAAAGCGGCTTTGCATAGTCATAATAATCGTACCGCCTCTCCTGACAGAAATACTGTCTCTCAAAAAGCTCCGAAGGAAGTATTATCTGCGCTCCGGCCCCTGCTGCAGCCCTTATAAGCTTTGCTGCTTTTTCAATATTTTCTTTTACGTCACGGCTGCAGCTCATCTGGATTGCAGCAATTGTAACCTCTCTCATACTATTCACCTTTCTCATCCTGAATTAAATTACTGTGGTATCTGCTGTGTGATACAGTGTATATTACCCCCGCCGACAATTATGTCGCGCGCATATATCGGATACACTTTTCTTCCCTCAAAAGGCTTCCGATTGCCTTAAGCGCAGGCTCATCCATCACATCACCAAACTGTGGAATGAGCACACCGCCGTTTGTGATGTAAAAATTCACATAGCTTGCCGCTAAGCGTTCTCCTGCCTCGCGCTCATCCTCACCCTCCTCAAAGGTGAAGCCCGAAAGCTCATATTCTGTGATGCACACCGGCTTCTTTGGAATGTAAACCTTGTGAACCTCAATTTTCCGGCCTCTTGCATCAGTTTCATTTTCCAATATTTCAAGGTCCGCTGAGGACATCTGATACTGTGGGTCATCCATGTCATCAGTCCACGCAAGCACCACATGCCCCGGGCTTGTAAATGCACATACGTTGTCGACATGCTCGTTGGTTTCATCATTGTATATTCCATAAGGAATCCAGATAATTTTTTCGGCACCGAGATAATCCTTTAATTTCTGTTCTATTTCAGACTTCGATAATTCCGGATTTCTGCCCTTGCTGAGCAGACAGCTTTCCGTCACTATCACAGTTTTCTCTCCGTCTGTGTGGATGGCTCCACCCTCTAAGACAAACGGATGCGCATCATACATGTCGTATCCGGCTTTGTTGCAAAAATAAAGCCGCTACTCTGTCATCCCTTTGTCCAGTCTGCGTACAGTCCGTCCACCTTGCCGCCCCAGGCATTAAAACACCAGTCGATTCCTCTGACAGCGTCATCCTCATTTTTCACGAAGGTCGGCCCCACATCTCTGGCCCAGGCATCATCTGACTCCATTTGTATATATTTCACCGGGAAATTTTCCTGATAATTTTTCTGCTTTCTGACAGCTTCCACAACAGACCTTGCATTGTCTATCACCTCTGCCTCAGCGAGCACATATGCCTGTTCAGACTCTGCTATTGCACATATCACCTCAGCAAAAGCCTCTCTTGCCCGCCTGGCACCGTAAATCCATGAGCCCGGGCGCTTTGGCCAGATGATGATAGTACCCTTGTGGGGGAGCATACTCTGCCGGCATATAAAAGCCGTCTGCTCTAGGACAGCCTGCATTTAAAATCTTCATATTCGAATCTCCTGATAACCTTACAATCGTTATTTTCATCCATTACTGCAATGTCCGGAAGCGGCATGCCGTTAAAGGTGTTATTTTTGACCATCGAGTAGATTGCCATATCGCAAAAAAGCACAGCCTGTCGCCGGTTTTTATCTCTGTCAAATGAATAATCCCCTATCACATCACCTGCCAGACAGGTACATGAGGACAATCTGTAGGTATACTTCTTCTCACCCGGCTCGCCACTGTCCATAAGCGGCGGGCGGTATGGCATCTCCAGCACATCCGGCATATGGCAGGCGGCGGACGTATCCAGAATGAGTATCTTTATGCCATTGTTTTCAACTATATCAAGCACCGTTGTCTCCAGATATCCTGCATCAAGCGCAACCGCCTCTCCCGGCTCCAGATAGATTTCCAGGTCGTATTTGTCACGCATATGCATAATGCATTTTTCAAGCCTCTCAATGTCATAATCTGCCCTTGTGATGTGGTGTCCGCCTCCCATATTGAGCCACTTTAGCCCATACAGTAAATCTCCGAATTTCTCCTCGACCGCTGCAAGGGTCGTTTCGAATCCTGCGCATCCGAATCCTGTTCACAGAGCGTGTGAAAAAAAAGCCCTCAATACGTGATAAATCAAGCCCGTTTTTAATAGCCTTATCGAGTGCCTCTCTCGTTATCCCAAGCCTCGAGCCCGGCGCACATGGGTCATATATCTCATGCCCCTCCTGTGTGGAGCACTCAGGGGTTTATTCTGAGCCCGACACTTATTTTTTTTATCAGCCTTTTCTATTTTATCCCTGTGAAGCAGATACTGCGATACGGAATTAAATACAATATGGTCACATATTTCTACCAGCTCATCCATCTCCTGCGGCAAAAAAGCGGGACAGAATACATGGTTTTCCTTTCCCATTTCTTCATGTGCAAGGCGGGCCTCAAAAAGCCCGCTTGCAGTTGTCCCGCTTAGATATCTGCCGATAAGAGGATATTCATAAAATGCGCTGAATGCCTTCTGTGCCAGAAGAATCCTTTGCACCTGTCCTTTGCATGACACCGTTTAATATCAAAAGATTTTTCAGTTAATTTTCCCTCGTCTATCACATAACAGGGAGTTCTTAATTCATTTATCTTCATACCGGCCTCCGGACTAATCCATATGTACTGACTCATCCTCAGTCTTATAGCAATCCACAGGAACCGGATTCTCCACTACCTGCCAAGGCAGTCCGAACTTATTAAGAGCCTCCATGTATGGATCCGGATCCATCTCCTCGAGGTTGAACACTCCCGGCTTCTTCCAAAGTCCCTTTACCACCATCATGGCTCCAATCATTGCCGGCACACCTGTGGTATAGGAAATTGCCTGCGATTCAACCTCCTTGTAGCACTCCTGATGGTCACATACATTATAGATGTAGATTGACTTTTCCTTTCCGTCCTTGACACCTGTAAAAATACATCCGATATTTGTCTTTCCGACTGTACGAGGTCCCAAGGATGCAGGGTCAGGAAGCAGCTCCTTAAGCACCTGTATTGGCACTATTTCCTTTCCGTCCACCATGATCGGGTCTGTCCCTTAACATGCCTACATCCTCAAGACACTTCATGTGCGTGAGGTAGCTCTGTCCAAAGGTCATGAAGAATCTGATTCTCTTTATTCCCGGAATGTTTTTGGCCAGTGACTCAATCTCCTCGTGGTGAAGCAGATACATATCCTTTTCTCCGACCTGGTCAAAATTGTACTGCGCTCTCCACTCCATAGGCTTTGTCTCTACCCAGTGACCATCTGTCCAGTATGAGCCGTTCGCAGAAACCTCACGCAGATTTATCTCCGGATTAAAGTTTGTCGCAAACGGATATCCATGGTCACCGCCATTGCAGTCGAGAATGTCTATAGTATGTATTTCATCAAAATAATGCTTAAGCGCATATGCAGAATAAACAGAGGTCACACCCGGGTCAAATCCGCTTCCAAGAATAGCTGTAAGCCCTGCCTCCTTGAATTTCTCCTGATATGCCCACTGCCATGAATAATCGAAATATGCCGTAAATCCAAGCTCCTTGCAGCGCTTTTCGTAGATTGCTCTCCACTTTGGATCCTCAGTATCCTCGCACTCATAGTTGGCAGTATCGATGTAGTCAACACCACACGCAAGACATGCATCCATAATTGTAAGATCCTGATACGGAAGCGCAACATTTAAAACCGCATCCGGCTTGTATGCATTAATCAGCTCTTTTAATTCCTCCACATTGTCGGCATCAACCTTTGCAGTCTCAATTTTTTGTGCTTGTCTTTCCCTCAAGCTTTGCCTTTAAATCCTCACATTTTGACTTGGTTCTGCTTGCAATCATAATCTCGGTAAATACCTCGCTGTTCTGGCAGCATTTTCTGATTGCCACCTGCGCAACTCCACCACATCCGATAATAAGTAATCTGCTCATTTTTGTCCTCCTGATTCGCTTTGGTTATGATATAGTTTTTCTAATTTGTTTCCTCTTCCTCAAGTAAATCCTCCACATATTTCGGAAGCATGAAGGCTCCCCTGTGTAAATGTGTTGTGTAATACCAGGTTTTTTAAGTCCCAGTGCATCCCATCTTTTTGCATCCAGATCATAAAGCGGATGATATTTCTTCGATGCAAACCCAAACAGCCAGTAGCCTGACGGACAGGTTGGAATATGTGCCTGATATACCCTGCTTATAGGAAATGATTTATACACCTTTCTGTGCATTTTCCGGCACTCAAGCTCATCCTCATCATAAAAAGGGCTGCCGTGCTGGTAAACCATGATTCCATCATCCTTTAGTGCCTTATAGCAGCTTCCATAAAACTCTTTTGTGAAAAGTCCCTCCGTATGTCCGAGCGGGTCTGTGGAATCGTTGATTATCAGATCATATTCATCATGCTTTCTGCGTAAGAATCGCAGACCATCATCATAAAACATGGAAATTCTTTCATCCTCAAGTCCACATGCTACCTCGGGGAAAAACCGCCTGCATACATCGACAAACATCTTGTCTGTCTCAACCACATCAATATGCTCGACAGACGGATATTTGATGAGCTCCTTTTGCCACGCCGCCGTCGCCGCCACCTATTATAAGTATCTTTTTTTTTGCATTCGGGTGGACCGCCATCGGCACATGTGTGACCATCTCATCATATATAAACTCATCTGTGTCCGAAAAAACAATCTCGCCATCCAGCGCGACCATTTTGCCAAACTCATATGATTTAAACACATCTATTTTCTGATAATCACTCTGCCCTGAAAAAAGCTGCTCCTGTATCCTTACATCCAGCTTGACATTGGCAGTATGATATTGTGAAAACCACATTTGCATAGCTTTTCCTCCTGTTTACTGCTTCAATACCTTAAGATATTCTACCGCAGGATCCTCTGTTCCCTGCATTGAACAGCCCTTTTCCTTTGCGTAGACAATGTATTGCGCAATCTCTTTTGTGATAAGCTCTCCCGGTGCAAGAATCGGGATTCCCGGTGGATAACACATGACAAACTCACCACTTACAGCACCTACCGCGTCCATAATGCGCACTGATTTCTTCTGCGAATAAAACGCCTCCTGCGGCGATACCGCCACCTTTGGATTTATGTACTCTCCCGACAAAAGTCCGGTCTTGTCCTTGCTGTAAAGGCGCTTGATATCCTCCAGCGCACCTACAAGCCTCTCTATATCCTGTATTCTGTCACCAATTGATATATACGCAAGTATATTACAGATATCTCCAAACTCTATCTGGATATCATACTCATCACGCAGCAGATCATATACCTCTATTCCTGCAAGCCCTATATCGAGCGTATAGATGGACAGCTTTGTCACGTCATAATCATATATGCTCGTGCCGTTTACAAGATCACGCCCATACGCATAATAGCCGCCTATGGAATTAATCTCCTGCCTTGCATACTCCGACATCTGTGCCACCTTGGCAAAGGATTCCTCGCCTCTGAGTGCTAAATTTCTTCTTGATATATCAAGGCTTGACAACAGCAGATAAGATGCGCTCGTGGTCTGTGTGAGGTTGATAATCTGCCTCACATAATCAGCATTCACATCCCTTCCGGTGAGCAGAATCGAGCTCTGTGTCAGGGCTTCCTCCCGATTTGTGCATCGATACCGCAGACATGTCTGCCCCGGCTGCCATTCCTGATATCGGAAGCCCCTTTCCAAAATAAAGATGTGTACCATGTGCCTCATCCGTGAGCACCTTGATTCCCTTCGAATGAGCCAGCGCAACTATCGACTTAAGGTCAGAACAGATTCCGTAATACGTCGGATTGTTTACAAGCACCGCCTTTGCATCCGGATTCTCCTCGATAGCCCTCGCCACCTGGTCAATCTCCATTCCAAGCGAAATACCAAGCTTCGCATTCGTCTGCGGATTGACATAAACAGGTATCGCTCCGCAGAGCACGAGTGCATTAAGAGCACTTTTATGAACATTTCTCGGAAGTATAATCTTGTCTCCTGCCTTGCAGGTGGACAAAATCATGGCCTGCACCGCAGAGGTGGTGCCTCCTACCATAAGAAAAGCATTTGCCGCTCCAAAAGGCATCCGCCGCAAGCTCCTCCGCCTCTCTGATTACCGAAACCGGATGGCACAAATTGTCAAGCGGCTTCATTGAATTGACATCAAGCCCTACACACTTTTCTCCGAGCAGATGCACCAGCTCAGGATTTCCCCTGCCTCTCTTGTGTCCCGGCACGTCAAACGGCACCACTCTCTTCTTCTTAAACTCCTCAAGAGCCTCATAAATCGGCGCTCTTTCCTGTCTTTTGATATCCATTTACTTCTCCTGTATTTAAAAAGGATGATGCGTGCAAGCATCATCCTTTAGATTCGTCTTAACAACAGTAAAATCGTAACATATACTATGGAGTTATGCAAGAAATTACGTTTTATTTTTGATAATGATAGTTACGCCATTGCAGGCTCTTTCTTCTTAATAATTGCCTCAACTTCATCAACATCTGTTTCAGCTACATCTGCGATCTGATCCAATGTATAACCCTTTTTATACATATTCAGAATAAACTTTTCGCTTGTTTTTTCAGTAGCTCTTTCTTCAATTCCTGTACTCAGATTACACATAATTCTCACATCCTCTCTAAATTCTTGACTGGTTGGAATATTATATTCATGTTCTATAATATCCAATTTTTCCTGTTCTTTCAATTCACTTGAAAGCAAAGCTCCAATCAACCGGTGCATTTCATATTTTTTCATCATGTTCCGGAATCTCATTTGTGATTCCTATTAGCACAATGTTTAACAGGTCGAGATTACCTTTCCAGTTACATGGTTTCAGCAGCTCATCTTTTGTCAAATGGATATGGCTTAGGCTGTTATCATGCATGTTCATACATATCCATATGCTGAATACCTGCTTAATGTCATCATAGTTAGTATTTACAAAATCTCTTTCCTTTTGTGACGAAATCAGCCTGCTCACATAAAAATTGCCCGATTTAACATTTTATATTCCGTCGGCTCATCCTTCTGAGCCTCAATATTCACAATAATCTGCGAAAGTCCATTCTTCATACGGAGATAAAAAATAATATCAAATCTGACTAATCCTTCATTAATTTCAGCATTTTCTGTATTAAGACCTACAATACGCTGTCCTGCAGCATCTGTTTTTTCCATATTTGCTAATCCCGGCTCAACCGTAACAACGCTAATACTCGGTTCACCTTCGATGTATTTCACAACATCTTCCGGCTTCATTCCTTTAAATTCATCGATTGTTTTCACCAGAATATGTGCTAATATACTCTTCTGTGCCAGTAACCTTTTAACACGAGTATCATATTGTGCCTTATCTCCTGCTGCATTCACAGCATTTGCTATTTCTGTATTCAAGTCGGCATCCCTCCTTTTGTATTGTGCATAACACTTATAAGATTCCGCAAAAGGCTCTCTGCCTTAATATCATTATAAGCGAGGGACTTTACGAAATCAACTGATTTTTCATTACTTATATAGGCACTTTTTAGTCTTCCAACTATAAAGAGGAAGCCGGTACATGTGGAGTGTGCCGGCTAAAAATATGAAAAAAGATTAATATGAGTATTTCTTTTTGTTTACAGTGTCAGTATACGGGGCAATTGTGAAAAAATGCTGTGTTTACTTTCTTACTCTTTTATTAACAAAATATGGTTCAAGTCATTTGAACGATGTTCTTGCCACATTATATTTTCCTGCATCTACTAATCTTATCCCAGTTAGCAGGAAATCCCATATTGTTAAGTAGTTGTTCTACTGTAATGTATTGGTACATTTTAGATACTTGTCCAAATGTAAATGCATTCATAGCAACCCATAGAGGTACATTTCCGTAAGTATTGGCATGATGTGCAATATATGTATACCTGCTCGATATTGCAATTGCTTTTTTTCATAGAATTAACCAGTCGGTTAATATTTGAATAATTTCTTTTGTTTGATGCAGGATTAGGAATGATAATAAGACCTTTTTCATGCTGAAGTTTATTTAATTGTTGTTCATATGTGAAAAATGTCTTAAGCATATAGAAGTTCCTTCCTACTAAAATAAGTATTAAAAAGTGGAGCCCACGCATGGAACTCCACCGGCCACGCGCCTCGCAAGCCACGTAGCACAACCACTAAAGATAATATACCCTTGATGTTTTATAATGTCAAATAGTATTCTCAGTTAGTGGCATTAATAGTTTATACGTTTCTAAGAAAAAATATTCTTATTTTGATAAGTAAAAAGATATTTAGAATGATATTCTTCCGCTATTTCATTCTTATGCCACCTTGCATATAAGTTATACATCGAATTGCATGCAAACATGCATCGATGATACATTTTGCCCCTTTAAACAAAATATTAATGCAAAACAACAAAAAAGAGCCCTTTCGAGCTCTTTTGCTTTGTACAACATTAAATTGTAGATGATTACTGTAAGAGTGAAAGTACACCCTGGTTAGACTGATTAGCCTGTGCAAGCATAGACTGTCCAGCCTGTGCAAGAATGTTGTTCTTGCTGTAGTTAACCATCTCAGAAGCCATATCTGTATCACGGATACGAGACTCAGCTGATGTAGTATTCTCAACTACGTTATCTACGTTAGCGATTGTATGCTCGAGACGATTCTGAACTGCACCAAGTGAAGATCTCTGAGAAGAAACCTTTGCTACAGCGTCAGCGATTGCATCAATGGCATATGTAGCTGCTACACCAGAATCGTCCTTTACGTTTAATCCCTTGATTCCGAGACCAGCAGCGTTCATAGTTTCGATGTCAACATTAATCTTGTTGGTCATATCAGCATCAGCACCTACATGTAAGCTGAATGAAAGAGACTTCTTTACATTAACTGTACCCTGAGTAATCTCAAATGTACCGTCTCCGTTATTTTTAACAGTTGCAGCTTTGTCTGTTCCAATAGAACTTGCCTTTCCGAGTTCATCAGCCATCTTTGCATAAGCATCGTTCAGAGAGATTTCGTTCTCGTTCTTAGCTGCTGCCGGCATTACGAATAATTTATTTGTGCCATCATCTACCAATAAATCTCCCTCTTTTACAAGTGCTGCAATATCATCTGCTGTATACGCACTTCCATCAGCTTTTTGTTGTTGTTCCAACTGTATACGCGTGTCCATTAATTTTAACTTGACCATTAGCAGCAACATCTTTAATTTTAGCTTTAACGTCATCCATTGTTGATGCTGTATGGGCCTCCTGTCCATCACCCATAACAGTGGTTGTTTTTCCAGTAGCCTTGTCTATGAGCGTATCTCCAGCAACGGCTGTAAAATTATTCTGTGCGTTACCTGCTTCATCTTTCCACTTAGTAGCACCAGCATCATATGTGTAAGTCTTGTCTCCTCGGATGATCTTATCACCATCAGTTTTATTACCATCATTATAAGTTTTTGCATCTGTATAATCAGTATCTTTTGCAGAACCAACAATTTTATATTCTGTACCAGCAATTTTTACATTGCTTCCTACTTTTAAAGCATCTGCTGTGAATGTTGTTTTTCCATCAGCACTCTCGCCTAACTTACCTGCAAGACCAGCATCATGAGCTGCAACAGTATCAGTCTCTGTAGCACCTGACTTATCTCCCTTCAAAAGATAAATCTCATTGAACTTTGTTGTCTCAGCAACACGATCGATCTCAGTTGTTAACTGTGAAATCTCATCCTGGATAGCAGAACGGTCAGACTGACTGTTTGTACCGTTAGATGCCTGTGTAGCAAGCTCGTTCATACGCTGGAGCATTGAGTGAACCTCTGTGAGGGCACCTTCTGCTGTCTGTACTGCAGATACACCATCCTCTGCGTTTGTAGAAGCACGATCAAGTCCTTTAATCTGCTTTCTCATCTTCTCAGAAATTGTAAGACCTGCTGCATCATCTGCTGCACGATTGATTCTGTATCCAGAAGAGAGCTTCTCTGTAGATTTAGCCTGCTGACCTGTTGTTACGTTGAGCATTCTGTTGGCATTTGCTGCCTGCATGTTGTGTTGTACTACCATAATATAATCCTCCTTGTCCCATATTCATGGGTTATTATGTTTGACCTCTGGAAATCCTTTTCCCGAGGGTTTTGCAGCTGCTTTGTGTTTATTTTTTATTTAAGCAGCTACTGTTTTTATAACAAGCGGCTTCCCGGGTGTGGCAGATGCCACAGCCGCCTATTAACATGGTTAGTTGCTTTGCGTCTTTTTCTGACGCGCTTTTTCTTTCCAGATGATGCGCTGTATTTCTTTTTGTGCCTCATTGGAAATCTCAGGGTCGGGATAATATGTATCTTTTCGCTTCGCTGGGTCAGGTTCGTTGTTGGATCTTGCGATATTCAGTTCTTTTGGGGCATCTATCAGTAATCGACAGTGCTTTCCGGTTCCCCCTGCGAACACGATTCGGATATCGTCTCCGATGTTCACATATTGCCCTTCCTTTAATGATAATTTGAGCATTTTCTACCTCCATGCACTAGGGAATAGCTTTGTCCATGCTTTTCCGAATTATGCAACATTTTGTAGTAAAATGTTACATTTTTTGCTTTACACCTACTATATCGGACACCATTTTTAGAACTTAACCCCAAGAAAAAAATTTTTTTAAATAATTTTCTTTACCTTTTTCTATCATTTTTAATTAATCTCACTGGATTCAACTATATCACGTTAAAGATAAAGTAATTCTTGATGAAATATGACGAAATCGGCATAAATATTTGATGTTATTTAATCAACTTCTGTTTTGACCCCCTTATTAATCTGCGAAAGAATGTAACATTTTACTATAAAATGTTGCATAATTCGGAAAAGCATGGACGAAGCTATTCCCTAGTGCATGGAGGTAGAAAATGCTCAAATTATCATTAAAGGAAGGGCAATATGTAAATATCGGAGACGATATCCGAATCGTGTTCGCGGGTGGAACAGGAAAGCACTGTCGATTACTGATAGATGCTCCCAAAGAACTGAATATCGCAAGATCCAACAACGAACAGGACCCGGCGAAGCGAAAAGATACATATTATCCCGAACCTGAGTTTTCCAGTGAAGCAAAGAAACAAATCAAGCAAATCATCTGGAATGAGAAAGAACGTCAGAAAAAGACGCAAAGCAACTAATCATGTTAATAGGCGGCTGTGGCGCAAGCCACACCCGGGAAGCCGCTTGTTATAGAAAACCGCAACTGCTTAAATAAAAATAAACACAAAGCAGCTGCAAAACCCTCGGGAAAAGGATTTCCAGAGGTCAAACATAATAACCCATGAATATGGGACAAGGAGGATTATATTATGGTAGTACAACACAACATGCAGGCAGCAAATGCCAACAGAATGCTTAACGTAACAACAGGTCAGCAGGCTAAATCTACAGAGAAGCTCTCTTCTGGATACAGAATCAACCGTGCAGCAGATGATGCAGCAGGACTTACAATTTCTGAGAAGATGAGAAAGCAGATCAAGGGTCTTGACAGAGCTTCAACAAATGCAGAGGATGGCGTTTCAGCAGTACAGACAGCAGAAGGTGCCCTCACAGAGGTTCACTCAATGCTCCAGCGTATGAACGAGCTTGCAACACAGTCTGCAAACGGAACAAACTCTAACACAGATCGTAAAGCAATCCAGGACGAGATAGACCAGCTTACAACAGAGATTGACCGTGTATCAGAGACAACAAAGTTCAATGAGACCTACCTCTTAAAGGGTGACGGATCAGAGAAGGCTCATAATGTAAATGCACATGATGCTGGACTTGATGGGGTTACACTCACAGATAAGGGTAATACAGTTGATGTTACATTAAAGACACTCAATGTTGGTGATAAGATAAGTATTGCTGGTAAGAACTATACAATTGGTTCTAAAGCTGCGGATATAGCGGCTAAAATAGAGGCTGGAACTGATACTGCAAAGAGGTCATACACAGTTAATGGAACTACATATCAGGTAGGCGCTACAAATGTGTTTGATTCAGCTGGAAATAAGATAAAGAAATCTGACTTAACGGGAAATGCTGGTGATACAGGTGATGCTGTACTTAAAGATTTACAGGATTTGGTTAAAGATGGTTCAACAGTAACTATTGGAACAAAAACATACACAGCCATGACAGATAAAGATGGTGGTGCCGATGGTATTGATGACAATGACTCAACTGTTATCACTGATGGAAAAGCATATCAGTTACAGACAGCTGAAATCGTAAAAGCAAGCAGTATTGGAGCTGATACAGCTGCTACAAATGCAACAAATGCTAACGATGCATATGATACTGCAACCACAACATTCACCCTTAACAAAGGAAGTGTTTCATACAAAGATGGCTTAAGCTTCAACCTCCACGTAGGAGCAGATGCTGACATGACAAACAAGATTGCAGTCAACATCGACTCAATGAACTCTGCAGGTCTTGGAATCAAAGGTATCAAGGCTGATACAGAGCAGGATGCCACATATGCAATCGACGCAATTGCAGATGCTATTTCAACAGTATCTTCACAGGCGTTCTTCACTCGGTGCAGTTCAGAACCGTCTTGAGCACACAATCAATAACCTCGACAACGTAGTTGAGAATACTACAACAGCTGAGTCTCGTATCCGTGATACAGATATGGCTGAAGAGATGGTTAACTACAGCAAGAATAACATTCTTGCTCAGGCTGGACAGTCTATGCTTGCACAGGCTAATCAGTCTAACCAGGGTGTACTTTCACTCTTACAGTAATCATCTACAATTTAATGTTGTACAAAGCGAAAAAGAGCTCGAAAGTGCAATGTCATTAAGTTAAGAATTTTGACATAATTATAAAACACATCATATTTGCAATTGTTTGATAAATATGATGTGTTTTTTTTCTTTTGTCTATTTTGCAGTACAACAAAAAGAACAGATTGTTTATCTGTAAAAAACTTATAATTATCTATGATTAAGCCACTCTATATAGACAGCTTACAGATGCCTGGGGTTTTGCTTTGCGAGGATCTTTTCGACCAGGGGTCTTACTGGTAATACGTGCTTTTCTACAACAATAAAGACCTTAGCAGATGCTCCGAAAGCAATAAAAAAAGCTAAGGATGATGGTAAGACAGAGGGAAGGACAAAATGATTTTTGAAAGCCCGGAGATGTTAAAATGGTAAATAATAATGCCGGTCTGTCAAAAGTAAATTATAAACAATTTATAAATTATTAGCACTCTCTATTGACGAGTGCTAATTTTAGGTATATAACATAGTCAAGAACAAAGGAAAGGAACAAAAAGCAAAGGCTTTGAGTTCTTAAAACATCCCAGTTCCAAAGAAACAGGTTGACACAGATTTTATAGATTAAGAAGGAGAGATGACTTATGTTGATGCCTAGTATTTTTTTGGAGAAAACTTATTTAACGATGATTGGATGGATTTTTCATTTCCTGATGTTGACAAGGTGCTTTATGGTAAACATGCAAAGAACATTATGAAGACTGATGTCAGGGAAACTGACAATAGCTACGAAGTAGATATAGATCTTCCGGGCTTCAAGAAAGACGAAATAGAAGCTAAGCTGGAGAATGGTTACTTAACTATCAGCGCAGCTAAGGGACTTGACAAGGAAGAGAAGAATGAAAAGGATGGCAAGTATATCCGTAAGGAGCGTTATTCTGGTGCTATGAGCAGATCTTTCTATGTAGGCGATGAGCTGAAACAGGAAGATATCAAGGCAAAGTATCATGACGGTATTCTTAAACTTTCAGTTCCGAAGGAGGAACCAAAGAAAGTTGAGACCACAAAACATATTGCTATTGAAGGATAAACTTAATTTAAATCATCTTATGAGAAGCCGCACAGGTCTATGGCCTGGGCGGCTCTTTTCTTGCTGTAAGAAAAATCCATATTTATTACAGAAATTATCTGATTAATGGTAATTCTGACCTATTGCGCCATTTACTAAAGTAATCTAAAATTATATAAAATAATTGCTTTTATTTAACGATTAAGCTAAAGCCCCGGACTGTTTGATTACAGTTTGCGATAAGGCTTCGTCAGCGTGGAATGATGTTGAAAATAATGGAGATTATTATGTTATGAAGGACAAAAGTGAATGAAGAGGGAGGTTTATACAATATGGCAGAACCTATGGAACAGCCGAATTACGTGTTGCAGTTTAAAGAAGGCAGCTATGTGCCAAAGCATGAATCTAGAACACCATTATACAAGGTTGAGATACATGGAGTGACGGAGGCTACATTTTATAAATATAATAAGGATGGTACATTAAATTCTGTACCGCAGCAGAATATTACATGTGATGCACATTCCTCATTTTATACAATGTTTAATCCGGAAATTGATTTTGCAAAGGTATTTGAGACACATACACCACTAAAAATAGAATATCGATGCTTAAGAAATAATATAAGGATAGGTAGGAAAAACTTTTCTAGAGGAGGAATTATGATGGTGGAAACAAAAGAAATTTCGGAATTGACGCGGTCGAATCGCATTGCGATGCTGTCACATATCAGTACGGTAACGGTTATGGTGTTTTTTATGATATGGGAAAGCGTAAGAGGACAACTGTCTCCGGTATATATGACAATCGCTACGGTCGTTGGTGTCATACCTTTGATTGGCGAGGTGATTTGTTGGAAAAGTAATACGGAACATGCGATGATCAAACATCTGGTTTCCTATGGATTTTCATTGTTTTACACAATATGTCTTTTTTACCTCACCGACAAATCTGATTTATGTATTTGTAATTCCGATGATTTTTGTTGTCACCACTTACAGTGACACACGTTATCTTCTTCTGATTAATACAGGTGCCATATTAGAGTGTATCATTGTTGTTGTGATCGGTGCGACAAAAGGCGGTTTTGGGTATCATGGAATTGAAGCAGCAGTTGTACAGATTGTTGTTATGATCATGGTTGGAGCGTATTCTGTTTTGACTACAAAAGTGATTCGCGAAAACACAAGAAAGAGATTTACAGAAGTGGCGCAGGCAATAAGCAGAGGCTGAAAATCTTCTGGAAAGAAATGAGGAACTTGATCAGCAGCTTTCTGGCAATATTGCAGATATCAATGTACGTTTCGAAAAGCTGACAGCGGCATCTAAGACAACGACTGAGGCAATGCAGGAAGTATCTGCAGGTGCTACTGATACCGCAGAACATGTGCAGAATCAGTTGGAACAGACACATGCAATTCAGGATAAGGTGGATGAAGTTGCAACCGCTGTGGAAGAAATCGGAAACAGCATGACGCTTACTCTGAAAGCGTTAGCGGAAGGCAAACAGGATATCGAGCACCTGGCATCGGAAGTTGAAGCTTCTGTTGATAATGGAACCGAGGTTACAGAAAAACTGGAAAATCTGAACAAGTATATGGATGAAATGAATTCCATTGTAGAACTGATTGGAGGAATTACGAACCAAACAAGTCTTCTTGCATTGAATGCGAGCATTGAAGCAGCCCGTGCCGGAGAGGCAGGAAGAGGATTTTCTGTCGTTGCAACAGAAATTTCCGGTATGGCAACGAGAACCAAAGAAGCAACCGTACATATTACAGAGTTGATCAGCAACGTGTCCAATGCAATCATGGAGGTGGTCGGTGTTGTCTCCAATATGATAGATGGAATTAACGAAGAGAAGACTGGTGCATCAAATGCAGAAGAAAGCTTTGAAAGTATTGAGGACAATACGCGGGCAATTCAGAAAAATGCAGATACTCTTTCAAGAAGCATTTCCGAGTTGCAGAATGCAAATAAGGAAATTATAGATTCCATTCAGACAATCTCAGCGATTTCCCAGCAGGTATCGGCGCACGCAGGCGAGACGATGCAGGCAGAGGAAGAAAATTTGAATGTAATGCAGGATGTAAGTGCAATTATGCAGAAGCTGGCAACACTGGCTGCCCATTCATAAAGGAAAGTAAACAAAAAAAATCATTCATGCCCTTTATTAGCCTAATCGGATGCTCAACCGAACAAAAAGAAAGAACCCCCAGCAGGCTGGCACTACTGGGGGTTCATTTCATAATAGTATCATTATGGTATAATACACCAGTTTACAACTTTATAATTAATAGACTTGCTGACGAATCAGCTGTTTTAAAGCCTTTAGTTTAATGGTTCTTTTTCCTGCCAGGCACAGAAAATCTGCAAGTATTCCGGGAAAACCTTTATCTAAGAAAAAAATACAATATATTAACATGAATATCATGAATATAATATTGGAGGCTGTGAATATTCCCAAATACTTCCCTCTCAGATTCCTGTTTTCTTTTGCAATATATTTGAAACTTATCAGGCTTGCCATGGATGCAATCAGAGTGCCGAGACCTCCAATATTGGTTCCGACAATTAAAGCCCGGTAATTATCTGTAAAGCCGGATAAAAGAAGCGCAGCGGGAACATTGCTCATAATCTGACTGGCAAGAACAGCAGTAAGTGTTTCCCTTCCTGCCATGATTCTTTCCAGAAAAATGCTGAATTGCGGAATCCTTCCAAGGTTGCCGATAAAAATAAATAATGCGATAAAGGTGGCAAGAAGGGAGTAATCCACCCTGCTTATATTTTCCCTGTTTCTTAGCAGCATATATATAAGAACCAATACAAGAGGAATCTGGTATGGAATGATACGTGCAACAGTGAACAGGCAGATTGTAAATAAGATCAGGTAAGCGACCAGGTATTCCATGTTAAGTTCTTTTCTGTCAGAGAATCCTAAGAGAGTTTTATCTTTTTCGGAACAGCATACGTGAGGTGCTTTGGCAGCGGCTACCTGTATCCATATCAGAAGAAGGATAAGTGCTGTGACGGAATAGGGAAGCATCAGGGTTATTAATTCTGCCGCGGACATCCCTGCTCTGGCATATAGATAAAGGTTCTGCGGATTTCCGATTGGTGTGAGCATGCTTCCGAGATTAGCAGCGATTGTCTGCATGGCTACTATTTTAAGAAGCCAGTAATTGCCCAGTTCCTTTGGCAGTTTATGCACAATGATCAGTGCAAAAGGAACAAAAGTAATCAATGCCACATCATTGGTGATCACCATTGACAGGAAGAAACATAAGAGTACCAACAGCCTGATCACACCCACAGTTCCCGATGTTCCCATCAGCAATTTTTGGGCAAGTATATCAAAAACACCAACAGCCTTCAAACCAGCTACAATTGCCATCAAACAGAAGAGGAGCCCGAGAGTCCTGAAATCGATATAAGTAAAATAAGCCTTATCCGGTCTGACCCAGAACATAGAAAGAAGCGCCAGGATCACTGCAATTGACAAAACGGTTTCTTTCCTGAAAAAAACATATAATTTTTGTAACATAATATTTCCTTTCCGGTCTGATACGATCGCATATAAGTATATCACAGAAACATCCAGAATAAGAAGAGTCAATATTTTGGTCGTCTCGTTTTTCTTTTTTTATGCAGCTGGAAGGAATTTCGATTCCTTCATAGCTATATTGGGGATGTTTGGTTCTGTCAATAATCATTTTCGGATAAGAATCTCGAATCTGAAGCAGAGCATGGGAGTACTTGTTGCTCTTTTATCAAATTTTGTGTATATTATAGTAATTGTAGTGGGATACGTAGCGTGTAGGTGTTTGAGGCACTTTAGCGATCTGCGATGATGAACCCAGGGGCTGTACTCTGTACGGTGCAGGAAACTGCGGTTGTAAGACAGTGTAGATTATAGATAGCAGAATAAATTATAGATAGAATTATAGATAGAAAGAAGTTTCAGGATTAAATATGGCAGAAATAAAGAACTCGGAATCAGATATGAGCACTCAGCAGAAAGCTGAGCAGGACAAAGAGAAAAGAAAAGAAAGAAGAAAGAGGCAAAAAGAGCAAAAAGGCAGCACTACAGGGAACTGAATGAGCCACCAAAACTCACCGTGCTTGAGGAAGTGGGAAATGCAGTCACCCATGGAATAGGAGCAGGACTTGCCATAGCAGGCTTTGTCCTTCTTCTCCTGAAGTCAGACACAGGGCTCAAAGTGATGGCATCGTGTTTTTATGGAATATCACTGATATTGATGTTTCTTATGAGCTGCCTGTATCACTCATACAAATCCGGGCTAGCAGTCAAGCGTATCTGGAGAAGATTTGACTATTCCTCGATATATCTGCTGATAGGCGGAACATTTGCTCCGATGTACCTTGTGTACTGGGAAAATGTGCTTGGAATAGTGTTGTTCTGTGTGCAGTGGGCGCTCATCATAGCGGGGATCACCATCATATGTGTGTTCGGACCAGGGCAGGTTCCGACCGATACACTATACGCTGTACTTCGTCATCGGATGGAGCGCCATCATGTTCATTCCAGACTGGTTCAGAAATGACAAGCCGCTTTTGGGATGGATCGTGGGCGGTGGTATTGTCTATACGCTCGGCATGATTCCATTTGTGAAGGACACCAAGGGGATGCACTTTATCTGGCATATCTTTGTGATGCTGGGGGCTGCGCTGCATTGGTTTGGAATGTACCTTTATGTGTATTAATAAAAGATAGATAAAAATGGGCCTATTTTCACAGTCCATTTTTCTGTTGCTAGAAGTTGATTACAGACATAAACAATGGTATCCTTTAGTCAGTTATAAACATGATGAGTAAATATTATAAATGCGAGGAGAAAATGCTATGGATAGAGTAGAGAAAATGCTTGGAAGAATGAAAGCAAGTAAATTATACAGATGTGTGGATTGGGATCCGGAGGGTAAGGCGAAGGATCTGGTAGATAAGTTCAACAGTGCTTCGAGGTCTGAGACTATGACAAGAACCGGAGAATATCTTGGAAAATTATTTGCACACATGGGAAAGGAGTGTTATATAGAGCCACCTTTTTATTGTGACTATGGAACCAATATACACGTGGGAGATTATTTCTATGCAAATACAGGGCTGATAGTTCTGGATCAGTGTGATGTCATCATTGGAGATCATGCATTTCTGGGACCAAGGGTCAATATATACTGTGCATGTCATCCGATAGATGCGATGATCAGAAATACCGGTGTGGAGCTTGGCAAGCCGGTTACAATAGGAGATAATGTATGGATCGGTGGCAATACGGTCATCAATCCGGGTGTGACCATAGGTTCAAATGTTGTCATAGGCTCAGGGTCGGTTGTAACAAAGGATATTCCGGATAGTGTGATAGCGGCAGGAAATCCATGTAAAGTCATAAGAATGATAACAAATAAAGATAAGGAATATTGGCTTAAGCAGCTAGAGGAATTTGAGGCAGACACAGGTGAGCAGGTAAAGCTGGAGCAGGACTGATTCAACATTGCTGCTGTGAGTTGAGATTCCAAAGCGTTTTTCTATACCACACATCCTAATGAAGAGCCAATAAAAGGTATAAAAAAGATGAAACAGACTGATAACTTTAAGTTCGACGAGGCAAATGTTATGCATGAATTAGTATATAGAAATCTATCCGAAGATGCAAAACGACAAATATGTGCATGGAAATATGGCGGAGAATACGATTTGTATAATCTTCCTTCTTATGAAGAAATGCAAGTTCGACAGATAGGATTCATGAATCCCCAAAGGGGAAAAAAAATTATTATGGTTTTTGGGATGAAAGCATATTGGTAGGATTTGTCAATATATTGGAGGAAAAAAGAAGAGGTATTTATTGGAATAGGCGTAAATCCTGATTGAACAAAATCGCTGCGCGATGGCCTGCCAAGGCTGTGACGCAGTTTTTCTTTTCCTAAATAAAAAGCAGTGGAAACCAAGTCCTAATAGTAGTATTGTTAAGTCACCACAACCAACAATCAAACAGGATCGACATTACCACTGCCTATGAAAAGATTAACACCTAACCGTTCTTTTTTTAGCAAGCGGTTTTATTATTCCAATGCACCTCCATGTAAGCAGTGATACCCGAAATTACTGACTTTACATGGAGGAATTATTATGTACGAAAAATATTTATTACAGCTTGAGGAAGCTGGAAAAATCCGTAACCTTAAAGAGCGTTCCATTAACTGCTACAAAAACTATGTTTCTTATTTCCTTAATTACATGGAAAAGCACCCGGAAGAGCTTACCTGTCGGGATGTCAGGGACTTTCTTCTTGCCAAGAAGGACAATGGTCTGAAAGCGACCACCCTCAACCTTTATAATTCAGCCATCCGTTTTTTCTATCGGAATGTACTTCACGTTCTGTGGGATGATATCACTGTTCCACGCATGATGATAGATCACAAACTCCCAACCGTACTTTCTACTGATGAAATTGACCGGCTTCTTGATGCTACGGATGACCTGAAATATAAAGCCATGTTCGCCACAATGTATTCTTCCGGAATGCGTGTCTCGGAAGTGATTCATCTTCATTACGGGGATATTTCACGCACCCACATGCAGATTCATGTCCGGGATACCAAAAACCGTATGGACCGTTATACCATTCTGTCTGAAAGAAACCTTGCACTTCTTACGGAATACTGGTTCCGGAAAGGCAGACCAAAGGGCATTCTGTTTCCGAATCAGTTTACAGGGCAGTATCTTACCGTAAGTACACTGGAACAGGTTATCCGACGTTCTGCATCGGCTGCTGGGTTATCCGGTGTTACTCCTCACTGCCTCCGTCACAGTTTTGCCACCCACCTTATGGAGCAGGGAGTGGAACAGCGGAATATTCAGGCATTGCTTGGACACCGCGACCCGAAATCCACGGAGGTTTATCTTCATGTCAGCAACAAATCCATTATGGGCATCCGCAGTCCTTTTTTGACAGAAAGGATGGTACAGCCAATGGATAAGCCCACAGTACAGGATATCTTTCTGCGTTTTTATCCGGCATACCTTGAAAAGTATTCCCCTTCCCCTGAACAGGCAAATGTTGCACATAACATCATGAACTGCAAGACCGGTGCCTATGGTGCAAATGTATGTGTATGTGAGGATTGTGGCTTCGTACAGATTCATTACAATTCCTGCCGTAACCGTTGCTGCCCAATGTGTCAGGCTGTTCCGAAAAAGAAATGGGATGGATGCACGCAGAGAGGATGTCCTTGATGCTCCTTATTTCCATCTGGTTTTTACGGTTCCTGATATTTTAAACCCTGTCATTTACAGCAACCAGAGACTTCTTTATGATGCCTTATACCATGCAGCTTCTTCCACAATCAGCGAACTGACTGCCGACCCAAAACATCTCGGCGCAAAGGTGGGATACATCTGCATTTTACATACATGGGGTTCTGAAATGAACTTTCATCCCCACATTCATACCATCCTGCTGGGGGGGGAGGACTGGCTTCCAACAACCAGTGGAAGGACAATGGTGAAAATTTCTTTCTTCCCATCCGGGTCATCTCCAAAATGTTCCGCGGAAAATATCTGGAGGAACTAAAGAGGCTGTGGGAAGAGGATAAGCTGGTATTTCATGGTACTGCAGAAAAATTTCGCAACCATTATACGTTCAAGGAGCTTTTAGATTCCTGTTATGGTATGGACTGGATTCCTCATTGTAAAAAAGACATTCAATGGTGCTCAAACAGTAATTAAATACCTTGGTAAGTATACTCATCGCATTGCCGTCAGCAATCACCGCATCGTCCGTATGGATGATGATACCGTTACATTCTTAGTAAAGGATTACCGTAATGAGGGACAGTGGAAGGAACTGACTATTTCGGGTGTAGAGTTTGTCCGGCGGTTTCTCATGCATGTACCACCACGGCGTTTTGTCCGCATCGGGGCACTACGGACTGCTATGTTCCCGTACTAAAAGCCAGAAGCTCACCCTTTGCAGAAATTTACTTGGATGTACGAAGTATCTTTCAAAGCTTCGTGACATGGAAATGCCTGAAATATTGGAACATCTTTATGGCATCAAGGTTTGTGTGTGTAAAGCATGTGGTGGGCATCTCGGAAAGCCGCAGATGAGAATGCCACTGCGCTGCTAAAGAGCAACATCTAATACTTTCAAAAGCCTCAGTTTCTGAGGTTTTATCGTCATGCCCATTTGCCTGTTTTTTATAAAATGTTGTAGCTTTCATACCGAGAATCATATATAATCATGGACAGGAACAAAGAATTGAAAGTCCATAGGTAGTGGCTACCCGGACGCTCACTTTGTTCAATTAGGTCAAATCGAAAATGGTGTAAACGAAGGGGCAGTTCTCTGCAATGTCAAAACTGCTTTTTCGTTTACCCCATCATCGATTGTAACCTAAAGAATTTGTGTAATAAACATTATGGTCAACGAATGCTCTCGATTACTTATGAGATTTCAAAAAAGTTATATCCTAACAAGCCGTTGTATCTGGAAGTTCGTACATGGAATATCAGAGCGATAAAATGCTATCAAAAAGCAGGATTTAGGATCGATGGACAAGCTTATGAGTTGACAACAGGAATTGGTACTGGAACATTCTATCGAATGATAAGAGAATAGGAAACAGCACATGAAATATGATAAGGTAGTGGAAGCAATTTTCATAGAACGTCCAAATCGTTTTATTGCGCGGGTAAAGATTGACGGAGCGGAAGAGGTAGAATTGGTTCATGTAAAGAATACGGGCCGTTGTCGTGAATTGCTGCTGCCAGGGGCGGAAGTGATTTTGGAAGATTGCATAGAAAAAGAATCCAAATCGAAAGACACGTTATGATATGATTGTATTAAACCGGAGTATGCCTTTGGAAACAGCCGGATGGATTTCTATATGGAAAAAGGAAAGCAAAAATATCTAATGGAAGTCAAAGGCTGCACCCTTGAGATAGACGGAGTTGGATATTTTCCGGATGCCCCGACGGAAAGAGGCAAAGGACGCAGGTGTTGAGGTGCTTTCCCTGAAATGTCATGTTGGGATGGATAGGTTGGAAATCATAGGAGAAAATGAGCCTTGAGGGCAAGGCTCTAAGGGAGAGAGAAATCTATGATAAGAGAAATTGAGAATAGAAGAAGTATAAGAAAATATAAGCCAGATGAGATCGAAAGAAAGTTAATTGAAGAGAGCATATACAGTGCTTCCCTTGCACCATCTGCTAAAAACAGGCAGCCTTGGAAATTTATTGTATATCAGGGGAAAGAAAAAGATAAACTGGTTGATGTCATGCGTCATGGTATAAATTCAGAAAAAACGACTCATGAACTTATGCCGGAATGGGCATTTGCCATACCGGATGCTGAGAATACAGTCAGGATCATGCAGGAGGTCCCATGCCTTATAGCAGTGCTTAATACCAATCAGCATACTCCGTTTGCAAGCATTGAAAATGAAAAGCGAATTGTTGAAATATGTGATTCGCTGTCCATAGGTGCAGCGATTGAAAATATGATTCTGACAGCAACAGGGTATGGATTAGGTACTTTGTGGATTGCAAATACTTGTTTTGCCTATAATGAGCTGATGGATTTTATCGGAACAGACAGCCAGTTGACAGGAATTGTTGCGGTTGGCTTTGCCGACGAAGCTCCGGACAAAAGACCAAGGAAATCATTCGAAGAAATCGTTGAGTACTACAGATAGGTAAATCGTTAAGGAAAAAGAATCGAAGGTGGTGCAAATGAAAAAGCAGTATTGAGACTTTTCATTAACTGCCCTTTCGTTTGCATCAATTTCGATTTTTTCTGGTTGAACAAAGCGCGTCAACTCTATATGGACTTTTTAATTCTGACACTCTATTTATAATAGGATAGCATGTACACATAGAAACACATAGAATTTATAATTCAGTCCTGTATTATGACACCAGAAATAAGCCTCCCTAAGGAAGCTAAAAAAATATACAGTTATGATACGTTAACAGAGCATATGTGGTTTTGGTTTTATAAAATGTTGTTCTGTAGGCAGAGGAATAATCTTACCACCACAGGAAGAGCACTTGCATATATCTTTATTATAAAGAAGACGGATAATGGCAGGTGCATCCATATCTTTCAGCTTGGAAATATATTTTTTTGCAGCCAAGGATGTTTCTGCATAGGGTAATCTTTTTTTTTTTTCTTATTTCTGGATGGATGAAAGAAGACCATAGTGCCTGATACGTACAAAACGTTTTGGAGGAACATGCATTAAAAATCGACGGATAAATTCCTCGCCGGATATGGTGATCTCTTTCCAAAGCCCTTGGTTTTTGTAATCTTTAGCGGAAAAAAGTAACTGTAGATTCTGTCATGTCTTTGATACGGTAGTTGCTGATAGCAATCCGGTGGGTGTATTTTCCAAGGTATCTGATGACAGATTCGGCACCGTCAAATGGTTTCTTGCAATAAGGAATCCATTCCTTTGCATAGCAGGTATTTAACAATTCCTTGAAAGTATAGTGATTTTTGTAAGGTGCAGCCGATCCATGAAATTCAAGCCTGTCATTTTCCCAGAGCTGCTTAAGTTCAGCCATGTATTTTCCACGAAATGTTTTTGAGATTACCTTAATCGGAAGGAAAAAAAATCTTTCCCATTGTCTTTCCAATGATTTTTCACATCCAGCCCTCCACCAAGAACAATCGCATGGATATGGGGATGAAAGTTCATGGTACTTCCCCATGTATGTAGGATACAGATATAGCCGATATCAGTCCCAAGATATTTATTATCAGCAGCAAGTTCACTGAGAGTATCTGAAGCCGCATGATAAAGAGCAGTATATAAGAATTTCTGGTTGCTGTAGATAATGGGATTGAGTTCTTCCGGAACTGTAAAAACCACATGGAAATAAGGAGCATCTAAGATATCCTCACGCCGTGCATCTACCCACTTTTCCTTTGGAAACTCCTGACACATAGGACAGCATCTGTCACGGCAGGAGTTATAGTGGACTGACATGCAGCCGCAGTCCTCGCATACGCTTACATTCACACCAAAGGCACCGGTTTTGCAATTCATGATGTGATAAGCGGCCTTTCGCTGAGCGGGAGAAATACTATGTGTGGATTCAAAAGATGGATAAAAACGATGAAAAACATCCTGAATCGTACAATCCTTACTCATGATTCACCACCTTCCGGGTTGTCGAACGGGCTGCGGATTCCAAGAAGTGTCTTGTTGCTCACATGAAGGTAAACATCTGTAGAGCGGGGATCAACATGTCCAAGAAGTGACTGGATATATTTTATATCTGTGCCACTTTCGAATAGGTGGCTGGCAAAACTATGACGACATGCATGAGAGGAAACATGACGGGTAATGCCGGCGAGTTTAGCACTTTTCTTAAATAACTGGTTAACACCGGTTATATCAAGATATCCACCGGTCCAGGAACTTGGGAAAAAGGATATCTTTGGGGCGACCACATTTGTACCAATACTCAGTGAGAAGGTCTAAATTTTTTTTTTTGAGACAGAATCGTATACCTGTCAATTCTGCCTTTGGTTTCACGAACATGAATTGTCATGTTGGTACGGGAAATGTCATCATAATGGAGATGAACGACCTCCGATACACGTAATCCGGAAGAATACATAGTTGCAATAATCGCTTTATGTTTCAGATTCGGAGGGGCATCAATGATTGCATTTATTTCATCGCGGGACAGAACAGCAGGAAGATTGCGCTCTCTTTTTCATAGCTGGAACAGTGTCATCATCCCAGACAGTCTTCAGCACCTTTTTATATAAGAACTTTATTGCAGACCGATAGTGATTGTGAGTTTCAGGAGACCTTCCTTCCAGACGTTTGGCTGTAAGAAAACTTTCCGCATCTTCAAGCGTAAGATCAGAAACGTTTTTTCCAATCCAACGAAGGAAGTAACTGACATCAGAGCAATACAGTTGAATAGTTCTTTCACGCAGGTTACGTTTTTCCGCTTCATTGCGGATAGATTCAAAAAATATCTTTATACATAATAAAACCTCCAGAATAAGTAGTGTTAATAATTACATCTACCTATTCGGAGGTGCATTAGCGTCATAATTCCGATTGCGGAAGAGACTGGAAAATGTTATTCTTATCATAGGCAGTGGAGCTTTCTTAGTTCAGTTGTTTCGTGTGGTAACTTAACAATAACGGATTATGAAAAGTAATTCCACCTGCTTTTTAATAAAAATAAAACTGCGCCACAGCCTTGGCAGGCCATCGCGCAGCGATTTTGTTCAATCGGAATTTGTAGAATTAGTAAATCTCGATTTTGGGAAATACAAGAATGTGTCTCATTATGGTTTTAATGCGGTTTGTAAGGAGAAACAATATGATTGGGTTTGTTATATGGTCAAAATACACCATACGTTCTGTTGTCGGTTATTGGTGTGATGGTGGAAACAATTGTAATTATGGCTGCTTATAGTTTAGTTATCGTTAAAAAAGTATGAAGAGAAGTAAATAACTTTGAAGTTGCAAGGAGGAAATTATGAAATTTATGCAAACAGAGAAAAAACAGCTATTGATCTATGTGATTATAGCATACGGAATCACATATGTAATGGGACTTCTGATGTGGTATAGCTATGGAAAAGGTCTTGATCTCAGCGCTTTTCCAAAGGCGCAGATGCTGTATCCAGCAGCAGGTGTGATGATGGCTTATTTAATTACCAAAAAAGGAGATAAAAATCTTCCAACGGCTTTTTACATATTCTTTGTAGCTCTCACGGCGGTGCTGGTTGTCTGCACGGCGGCTTCTGTTCTGGCTCCCCAAAATAGAGATCTGATGAGCATGCCATATTCTCAGTGGGCACCGATCATGAATTACGTTATAATAGGTGGCAGCGTTATTTTCTGGATTCTTCTTCTGCAATCCGGTAAAGAAAAGCGCAGATCCTATGGACTGAACAGCGAACATTGGAATATATCTATTCGTATGATCCTGTTGTGTATTGGATTATATCTTCTCAGATTTGTGATTGCCTGTGCTCTGAGCGGCCAGCTTTCTGAATTTGGCAAAATAATGGCAAATCCTACTACCTGGATCATATTTTTTACTGTTTTGGTAAACTTTTTCCTGTCAGTAGTGGCATTCTTTGGAGAAGAATACGGATGGAGATATTTTCTTCAGCCTCTTCTTCAGAAAAAATTTGGACTAAAAGGCGGCGTAAAATCCTTTTGGGCTGTGTGTGGGCTGTATGGCATCTGCCAATAGACTTCTTCTATTACACTACGCCGGATATGGGGCTGGCGGCTCTGGCAAGCCAGTTTGTTACCTGTATTTCACTGGGGATTTTTATGGCATATACTTATATGAAAACCCAGAATATCTGGGGTCCGATAATTATTCATTTTCTGAATAATAATATGGTGGTAGTTTTTTTTCAGGAACGTACTCTGCGGATGTACTTCAGAATCAGCAAATCCACTGGGGAGATATTCCTGTTGCACTGGTAATGAATCTGCTGATCTTTGGATGGGTGATCTTTCTGAAGCCATTTAAGGAGAAAAAAAAGCATAATATTGAATTCATTCAAATTATTTACCACAACCACAGAAATTTTTGAATATAAGCACAAAACCGCTGAAATTAATATTGAAGAAACGCACATAATATAAAACATATATAAATTGAAGGAATGTATATTTTGTGATATGTTAGAACCGTTTTATATTCTCTCTTACCATTTTAGATAAAATGAGTTTGATAAATTGGATTTGTGGAGGTACACGATGATAATAAAAAAAATTGTTACAATTTCACTGATGGCAGTGTTCTACATCTGCTATTTTGCAAAGCTGATTAGTCAGAAAAAGATCAAGGCATAAAGACAGATCAATTAGGAAAAGGAAAAGAGGGATTTGTCAAATTTATAGAAGTAACTCTTAAAATAATCACATATTTGCTTCCAGTAATACAGATTATCAGTATTGTGTTTTATTCGGGAACAGCACATATTGTGACGCAATTTATAGGAGTTATAATAACAATGTTCGGTGTACTTGCTTTTATTGTTTCTGTTACACAAATGAAGGAGAATTGGAGAGCAGGTGTGCAAAAAGAAGAAAAGACCAGTTTGGTAACAACGGGCATCTATTCTATTAGCAGAAATCCTGCATTTTTGGGTTTTGATTTAATGTATATAGGAATATTGTTTTCGTTCTTTAATTGGTTTCCTTTGCTATGCCACAGGTTTTGCAGTGTTATTTTTTCATTTGCAGATAGTCAATGTAGAGGAAGATTTTTTGATAGAAGCATTCGGAAATGAGTACCTGCAATACAAATTAAAAAGTATGCCGATATTTAGGAAGAAAAAAGATAACTTAGCATTTGTAGGTGTAGATGGTGGATCTTGCTCTTATTTGTATCCCTCTGTATAACGAAATGTTCAGAGGCTGTTTTACAGTGGTGGAAAGAAAAATATCAAAAAAATTGATGATTAATGGTGAGTTTGTGATAGAATGGAAAAAAAGAAAAAGCACACCTATTGTTTTGACCGTGGATGAGTATGAAACCATCCGTCTTTTTGGACAAGAAAGGTTATAGTCAGAGCAGTAACTGCAGCTTTGGAGGATGTTACAAACAGGAAATTTACAAAAAATATGCAGCGGGCATTAAGCTATTTGGAGGAGTTTCGGGAGATGCGGATAAAGCAGTAGAAGCTTTTATCAATGATTTGCGCTTGATTATAATCCGGATGTGAAGTGTTCTCACCATGAGCACAACCATGGGGAAGGACATACATGTGGTGAGCATGGATGCGGAAACCATAGCTGTCATTAAGAAAAATATATAAATACGCCAGTGAAATAATACAGATTGGTGCAGTTCTCTTAGATGAAGGATTCAACAGAAAACGAGGTATTAAAGATGATAAAAATTATATCTGACAGTACATGTGATCTGTCACAGGAAGTTTTAGAAAGATACGATATAGATATTATTCCGCTTCATATTGTAAAAAGGAGATGAAGAACTGGAGGACGGACCGCAGATAGACATTCACGCATTGTATGAGTGGGCTGATAAAAATAAGACTACACCAAAGACTTCAGCTCCATCTATAGAAACAGCAATGAATGTAATGCGACCATATATTGATGAAGGCAGGGAGATCATATGCTTTTCCATATCAAGTGAGATGTCGACATCAATCAACGTGATCAGAATGGCGGCAGGAAGAACTTGATGCAGAAGATAAAGTTACGGTGATAGATTCAAGAAATCTGTCCACAGGAATAGGCCTGCTTGTTGTTGAGGCGGCAGTTATGGCAGCGGATGGTAAATCCCGTGAGGAGATAAAAGCCGGAATTGATGAATTGATCCCGAAGGTAAGAGCAAGCTTTGTTGTAGATACACTTGTGTACCTTTACAGAGGTGGCAGATGCAATGCTGTTTCTGCGCTTATAGGAGGAGCATTGGCGCTTCATCCCATGATCGTTGTAAAGGATGGTAAAATGGATGCAAGCAGGAAATATAGAGGTAAGATCGGTAAAGTCATAAAGAATTATGCAAAAGATCTGGAAGAGGACCTGAAAAACGCAATACCGGATCGGGTATTTATTACACATTCGGAATGTGATGCTAAGACAGTTGAAGAGGTAAGAGATTACATAGCCTCTCTTGGCATTTTTAAGGAAATTATAGAGACAAGAGCAGGTGGTGTGATTTCATCACATTGTGGGCCTGGCACACTCGGAGTGTTATTTATTGCAAAATAATGGAGTTTCATATGGTAAGTACTTTGAAGCTGCTCGGAAAATATAAACATTTTATAAATTATTAGCACTCCCTATTGACGAGTGCTGATAATAGGTGTATAACATAGTCAAGAACAAAGGAAAGGAACAAAAAAAGCAAAGGCTTTGAGTTCTTGAAACATCCCGGTTCCAAAGAAACAGGTTGACACAGATTTTATAGATTAAGAAGGAGAGATGACTTATGTTGATGCCTAGTATTTTTGGAGAAAACTTATTTAACGATGATTGGATGGATTTTTCATTTCCTGATGTTGACAAGGTGCTTTATGGTAAACACGCAAAGAACGTTATGAAGACTGATGTCAAGGAAACAGACAATAGCTACGAAGTAGATATAGATCTTCCGGGATTCAAGAAGGATGAGATTGAGGCTAAGCTGGAGAATGGTTACTTAACTATCAGCGCAGCTAAAGGACTTGACAAGGAAGAAAAGGAAGAAAAGAATGGCAAGTACATCCGCAAGGAGCGCTATTCCGGTGCTATGAGCAGGTCTTTCTATGTAGGTGATGAGCTGAAACAGGAAGATATCAAGGCAAAGTATGAGGACGGTATTCTTAAACTTTCAGTTCCGAAGAAGGAGCAAAAAGAAAGTTGAGACCACAAAGCATATTGCTATTGAAGGATAAACTTAATTTAAATCATGTTATGAGAAGTCGCACAGGCCTATGGCCTGGGCGGCTTTTTAAATTAAAATACAAAGGAGCAGTATGATGTTTGCATTAGAGGGAAAGCATAAGAAATGGAAAAATGTCGATAAAGAATGCTATATTGTAATTTGTCTTTCAATCGGATATACTATAGCTTAGTTATAGCGGATTGAGGAAAAGATAATGTCAAAAGATGAATATTTAATTACAGATGCCCCGTTAAAGGCGCTGACAGTTTTTGCAATGCCTATGATTTTGGGCAGCTTTTTTTCAACAAGTATATAATATGGCTGATTCAATCATTGTTGGTCAGTTTGTAGGCTCCTCTGCACTTGCGGCAGTTGGAGCCTGTGCTGCGCTTACGAATGTGTTCATCTGTATAGCACTGGGAGCCGGTGTAGGAGCCGGTGTACTTGTGAGCCGCTATTTCGGCGCCAGGGATTACGGCAAAATGAAAACAATAGTATCAACATCACTGATTAGTTTTCTGGTTTTAAGCGTACTTCTGGGTTTCTTTGGCTTTTTCTTTTCACATTCAATGATGAGCTTGCTACAGACACCTGCAGATATACTGGATGAGGCAGTGCTGTATCTTAGGGTTTATTTTGTGGGATTTCCCTTTTTGTTTATGTACAACATACTTTCAACGATGTTTACATCGATTGGTGAGTCAAGGATTCCGTTGGGGCTTTTGATATTTTCCTCTGTGTTAAATATATTTATGGACCTTTGGATGGTGGCAGGCCTTGACTGGGTGTGTTCGGTGCAGCCCTTGCAACTCTAATTGCACAGGGAATATCTGCAGTGTTTTCACTTTTGATTTTCTTTAGCAGGATGCGCCGGTATAAAAGTCGCTTTGAATGGTTTGACAGGCATGAGCTTCGTTCTATGCTTCGGATTGCTGTGCCTTCGGTTCTCCAGCAGTCTACGGTGTCAATTGGCATGATGATAGTACAGGCAGTTGTGAATCCGTTCGGTACACAGGCGCTTGCAGGATATTCGGCAACGATGAGGGTCGAGAATGTATTTTCACTGATATTTGTATCCATTGGAAATGCAGTTTCTCCGTTTGTTTCCCAGAATCTCGGAGCAAAGAAGACAGAACGTATCAAAAAAGGCTATCACGCTGCGCTGGTGTTAGACCTATGTTTTGCAGTGCTTGCTTTTATAGTAATTGAAACACTGCATACTCAGATTTCCTCATTATTCCTGGGTAAAGACGGAACGGCCCTGGCATATCAGGTATCTGGGGATTACATGAGATGGCTTGGCTTCTTTTTCATTTTTATGGGTATAAAGATGGCCACAGATGGTGTGCTTCGTGGACTTGGCATCATGCGTCCGTTTCTCGCTGCAAATATGGTAAACCTGGCAATCCGCCTCTCGGTTGCCTTAATCTGCGCGCGCCGCGTTTCGGTATTGCATTTGTCTGGCTTGCTGTACCGGCCGGCTGGCTTGCCAATTTCCTGATTTCCTATGTGGCTCTCAGAAAATCCTGGCCGACGGAATAGAAGGTACTGCTTAAAACTTAATTTTTTATGTTGCAAAGTGGACATTTCCATAATAGAATAAAGATAGAAAAGAACGCAAATTACATTGAGTAATAGGCAAAAGAACTGCCATACTAATAAAGGGAGGTGTTTATATGGCAACTTCTAGTATCACGAAAAATTTTATTATATCAGGTCAGAAACAGGTGGAGATGTTTGCCGATGCGATTGAAGCATCTGCCAACGATAGAACACCTCGTGTACCAATCAATGTTACCTATTTGCAGGGAGCAGATGATATTATAAAATTTATGGAGAAAAGGAAGAAAAAACGGATGGAATCAGCAAATAATTTTATTGTGCTGAACATTCGTGAGTATTTAGCAAATGAGGACAAAAGGCTCGGAGAGGATAAATTAGTACAGCTCCTTTCCGAGTTTTCATGTCCGTTGAATCCGGATGTTGAGCGGTTTTTAAAGAAGCAGGCAATTGATTTTGCAAAGAAGCATCAGGCAGTTACATATTTAGTATTGTCATTAGAGGATGCGGAACTGTTAGGATATTTTTCCATTACAATTAAGCCGCTTGTTGTAAAGGCGGAGCCTTTTAGTAATACAGCCAAAAGGAAACTTGCCGGGTTTAGCGAAATAGATAAGAATGAGCAGACTTATAATTTAGCAGCGTACCTGATTGCCCAGCTTGGAAAGAATTTTAATGATAAGGTAAAAGGAAGAATAACCGGACAAGAGTTGCTAGAAGCCGCAATTAGACAAACACAAATTTTACAGTATCAGGTTGGTGGTATGGTAGCGTTTGTGGAAGCAGAGAATAAGGAAAAATTACTAGCCTTCTATGAAAACTATGGTTTTAAACGGTTCGATACAAGACAGACAGTATTAGGCGATGCAGAATCGCATGAGCTTGTGCAACTTTTGAAATTGATTTAAAATAATTGTTCAGTAATGATTTATCCATTGTTGATTATCAGAATAAAAGGTCTTCTATGATTTAATATTGAATCATAGAAGACCTTTATATTGTATAATTTGCAAAGCTTTACAGGCTCTATAATTCAAGCTTCAGATAACTCTCATCCCTCTCATCCTGCTCAATTACCAGATAATGCTGGGTAATCTCATATGATGAGTGATTATAGACATCCATGAGCAGAGCGGGAGGTGTGCCATTTTTCCAGGCGTGATAGCCAAACGTCTTTCTAAGCGAATGACAGCTGATGTGCTCATCCTGCACTGTTTTGCCGGCGGCGGTCTTTACAATACGATATGCCTGAGTCCTGCTTATAGGCTGGTATCTGCAGGTATTCTTGGTAAAAATAAATTCATGGTCATTTGGATTACGTTCATTGAAATAATCTTTCAGAGCATCGGTGGCATTGTAGTTTAGAGTGACATAGTTATTCTTGCCGGTCTTTTGCTCGTTGATAAGAAAATGAGTGCGAAATTCATGATGTTTGAAATTGTAAACGTTGTCCCACTTTAATCTAAGCAGGTTACTAATTCTTAGTGCTGTGTTTAATCCCATCACAATTAAACAGTAATTGCGGCTGTTTGGACGGATGTCCTTATAGTACATCCTGAAAGCCGTGAGTTCGTCATTGTTTCGGATTGGCTGTGTAGTTCCCATTGAATACTCCTTTACGGTAGAAAATGTTATCCGGCACGTACAATATGACAGACTTTCACCCTCAGAATATCCAAAATCCACAACACAATAATGGTAAGTTCAAAATACAAAAAATGCAACATTTTGTAGTAAAATGTTGCATTTTTTTTGTGCATGCCTAGCGGCGCACGTTTCTAACGGGTTAAAGTCCCGAATCCGCCCGGTAGTGGGAAGGATATAGCCGAAAGCAAGGGTGTCCATCGTGAGATGGAATCTGAAGGAAGCTGGATGTGAGGAATATACTAACTCACGGGCAAATCTCTGGTCTGACGAACAGAAATCTCATATGAGGTCATGCATGAGGGTAAGGCAGCAAGCCATGTTGAAGCCCGATAACTACACGGAATCATGCATGATAAATGAGGCAGATGGATGGAGAGGAAGAAACGTGTGGTACCTAGGGAGGTCTGTGCGGTATGCCTTGAAAGAGGTAACCATTGCATAAAGCAATGCTGAACGCACAGAAGTCAGCAGAGGTCATAGTAGCCGAGAGGTGAAGGACCGAATCAGTAGGAGTCTTGAGTATGACCGAGAAAGGAGGAATGACCGTCTATGGCAGAAAACATTGAAAACAATGGCTGTTCGCAAAGAGATAATGCGGAACATGAAGGGTATGTGAAAGCGTCCAGGTCATTCAATCGGATATGGAAAGAAAGAGACAGTGCACAGCCGAGACTTTTGGAAACGATACTGTATAAAGACAACTTTAACAGAGCGTATAAGAGAGTTAAGGCAAACAAGGGAGCGCCGGGAATTGATGGCATGACCATTGAAGAGGCTCTTCCATATCTAAAGGAACATCAACAAGAGATAACTGACCGCATTTATCGTGGAAAGTATACTCCGTCTCCAGTAAGACGAGTTGAGATTCCCAAACCAGACGGTGGTGTGCGAAAGCTTGGCATACCAACAGTGGTAGACCGTACACTTCAACAGGCAATAACCCAACAGTTAGTGCCAATCTATGAACCGCTGTTTGCAGAGGGTAGCTATGGCTATCGTCCGAACAGAAGTGCAAAAGATGCAATACTTAAGGTTAAGGAGTATGCAGAACAAGGCTATACATTCGCTGTAGTCCTTGACTTGTCAAAAAAGTACTTCGATACTCTTAATCACGAAATTCTCATCAATCTTCTCCGGAAGAATGTAAAAGATGAACGTGTAGTACAGTTGATAAAGCGCTATCTGAAAAGCGGTGTAATGGAAAACGGAGTGGTCATTGACACAGAGGAAGGCTCACCACAAGGTGGAAATCTATCACCATTGCTGGCAAACATCTACCTCAATGAGTTCGACCAGAATACCTGAAAAGAGGTGTTCCATGCATAAGATATGCAGATGACATCGTGCTTCTTGCAAAGAGCAAGCGAGCATCAGAGAGACTCTTGGAAAGCAGTACAAAATATCTTGAGGAGAGGCTGAAACTTACAGTCAACCGAGAAAAGAGCCGTACAGTCAGCGTGTTTGCAATCCGAAATTTTAAATTCCTTGGCTTTGCATTGGGAAGGAACGGAAAAGGCATATATGTCCGAGTTCATCCGAAGTCATGGAAGAAGTTTAAGTCCAGACTGAAGGAGTTATCTTCCCGTAAGCGATGTCAGTCAATCAAAGCCAAGCCTTGAGAAAATCAAAGTATATGCAAGAGGATGGCTTAACTACTACGGAATTGCAAGCATGAAGAACAACATAGATGACATCAACGGATGGCTCTATCACAGAATACGCATGTGCATATGGAAACAATGGAAGAAACCAAGGACGAAGGTACGTAACCTTATCAAGATGGGAGTACCCAAAGACTTGGCAATGCAAGCGGGTAATACCCGACGGGGACATTGGTTCGCAACGCATGCAGTTGCAGTAAACATGGCAATGACAAAAGAAAGACTGATAAACAGCGGCTTTTATGATTTAGCCACAGCCTATCAGTCAGTGCACGTCAACTATTGAAAGCGCCGTATACCGAACGGTACGTACGGTGCTGTGAGAGGACAGCGGTTAGCCACCGCCTCCTACTCGATTACACCTACTATATCGGACGCCATTTTCAGAACTTAACCCCTGAAAAATAATTTTTTCAATAATTTTCTTTTCATTTTTCTATCATTTTTTTGTTAGTCTTACCGGATTTAATCATATCTGTATCAAAGATAAAGTAATTCTTGATGAAATATGACTAAATTGGCGTATACATTTGATGTTTTTTAATCCACTTCTTTTTTTTTTGACCCATTATCAATCCACAAAAAAAATGCAACATTTTACTACAAAATGTTGCATTTTTTGCTTTTTATAATTACTATTATTTTTTGTTGTGGATTTTGGATATTCCAGGGGAAGAGTCTGTCATGCGGCATGTGCCTGATAATATTTTCTACCGCAAAGGAGTATTCAATGGGAACTACACAGCCAATCCGAAATAAGGATGAACTGGCGGCTTTCAGGATGTACTATAAAGATATCCATCCAAACCGCCGCAATTACTGTTTAATTGTTATGGGATTAAACACTGCACTAAGAATCAGTGACCTGCTTAAATTGAAGTGGGATAACGTATACAATTTCGAGCACCATGTATTTCGCTCTCATTTTCTTATCAACGAGCAAAAGACCGGCAAGAATAACTATATCACTCTAAACTACAATGCCACCGATGCTCTCCGGGCATATTTCAATGAACGGCATCCGACTGAACATGAGTTTATTTTTACAAAAGCCACCTGCCGGAGGCAGCCACTAAACAGAGTTCAGGCATACCGAATTGTAAGGACTGCTGCCGAGGAGACTGTTCAGGATGAACATATCAGCTGTCACTCTCTGAGAAAGACATTTGGATATCACGCCTGGAAAAACGGCACACCACCTGCTCTGCTGATGGACGTCTACAATCACTCGTCCTATAAAGTCACACAGCATTATCTGGGAATTGAGCAGGATGAGAGGGATGAGATTTATCTGAAGCTTGAGCTATAGTTTTATGCGTATTGAAATCTAATATAGCTAAAAGCCAGCCGTTTGCAACCGGCTGGCTTTTTGGGGATATACAAATCATCGAAATCCTCTGTTAAACCAAATGCATTCTGTTCTGAATCGAATTTCAACTCAATCTGTGACATATCTTTCATCTGCCTGGTACTGTTGTATTTTAAAATTAAATTTCATCTTCAGCACCACCTTCTTCCTGTAACCATTCTTTCAATTTATCCTGTAATAGTTTCTTATCCGGCAGATACAGTTTATACTGTGATGCATAAATATTAGAATCCTCCGGCAATGTCAGTTCAACCATTGCATCATTTTTTTTTCATTGCACAACAATACACCAATGGTAGGATTTTCTTCCTCTGTTTTTTCGTATCTATCATAGTAATTGACATACATCTGCATTTGCCCCAGATCCTGGTGCTTTAATTTGCCAATTTTTAAATCAAATAATACAAAGCATTTCAACAGTCTGTTATAAAAAACAAGATCCACTCTGAAATGATCTTCTTCGAATGAAAATCTTTTCTGTCTTGCCACAAAAAGTAAATCCTTTTCCCAATTCCAAAAGAAACTGCTGCAAATTATCTAACAGCCTGTTTTCTAAATCAGTTTCTGAATAATTATATTTATCTTCAAGACCTACAAATTCCAAAACATATGGATCCTTCAGCACATCCTTTGAGGTTGTAATCACATTTCCTTCCTGTGATAAGCGTTGCACTTTGTCCTTATCCATGCTTAACGCAAGTCTCTCATAAAGAGAAGAATTATACTGACGTGACAAATCTCTGACTCCCCCACTTCTCTCGGCAGCTTCTATCTCATAAAATGAGCGTTCATCCTCATTTTCTATTCTCATCAATTGTAGATAATGAGACCATGTTACCACAAACGGATGCTCCTCTTCAAAAATCGTAAACACCGTTTCCGATTTCTTGATTGCAAATTCCGTAAACAGTGTTTCCGAAATTCGATCCTTATATGTTAAATAAAACTTTCTTGCCTTTTCCAGCGTAGATTCTGAAAAAGCCTTTTCCAAATTCTTCTGTTAATTTTTTAGAAAGATTTATTATGATTTTTTTACCGTATTCAGCCCTGTGTTTCCCCTGCTGCTGTACTTCTACAATCCACCTGCCAAGAGAATAATAGGTCATTATCTGGACATTATTTACCTGCTTTGCAGTAATGTTTCGTGCATATTTAATTAATTCAATTGAATTCTGACATAACTTATCCATATTGATATCATATACAGATTCATTGATTTCATTCTTCACACATTCAATCCTCCTATTTCAAAGTTTTCCTATTTCAGAAACACTGGCTGTTCTGTTAGTCCGTTGTAAAACTCTACAGCCGCCGCAATATCCTTCTCATCCGGATGCCCCTTTGATACACCGCCAATCAGCTTGAACGGTCCGAACGTATCAAATCCCTTGCATGAAAACCTTCCAACAATGTTGTCATGTTTGTATGCTATCACCTGCTCAATTGACTTAAAGACAGGTCTGCCGCCATATGTACAGATAAGAAATACATTTTTATTGTCTGTGAGATTGACTGATGCAAACTTAAGCACCGACTGATGAAACTTTCCGCCGTATACTCCTGATGCAAAACCGATTAAATCATATTCTGACAGGTCTTTCTCTACCGTCTGTGTCGCATCTATCAGCTCGACATCGTTTGTCTTTGCTATCTCGTCAATTATCTTTTTTGTGTTTCCATGATGCACTGATGCATATACTATTGCTGTCTTCATCTGTAATGCTCCAATCCTTTATTAGTCTTCCTTTGATTTTGCCATCAGCATCTGCTCCTGCTTTTTCTTTCCGGTCTCATAGTCTGTAAACACAATCCCCTCCATACCAAGCTTTCTGCCACCTTCGATATTCTCCGGTCTGTCATCTATGAACACACATTCTTTCGGATTCAGATTATATTTATCAAACAGGCACTGATAGATACCGGCATCAGGCTTTATCATCCCAACCATAGCTGAAATGACTTTGCCGTCAACAAGTGACACAAAACTAAGTTCACTGTGCGTATGAAGCTCGAAGTAGTCCTTTGGATAATTCGATAACAAATACACTTTATAGCCTCTGCTCTTTAACTCCTTAATCCAGTCTGCTGCATAGTCGAATGCCTTTACGACAAAAAAAGCCTTTCCCTCTTTAAAAAATCTCCTGATATCCTCCTCACACTGTGGAGCCACCTTAACCATCTCATCAATTATCTCGTTCTCAGGAATTACACCACGGTCCAGCTCAACCCAGACAGGGTTTTCATATGTTGCATGGGCTAAAGCTGCTATTTTATTTTCTTCAATGCCAATCTCACGCATTGCCTCGTCCGGCTGGAACCTGACAAGCACGTTTCCTATGTCAAATACTATGTTTTTAATCATTTATTTTTTCTCCTACAACCCTGCATCTCTTCCTGCAAAAAAGCAATGCCATATGCTAAAATATTGCACCTGCCCTCATCGCGCAGAGCCTCATCATATCTCTTCTCCTTAATCTGCGTCATAGCCGCCTCACACGCTGCATCAAGATTTTTCATCTCTTTTGCATATTTCACTTCAATAACGATGCCTGCATCCGGATCCTCCGGCTTGATTAAAATATCACTGAAACCGTCTCCCGACTCACGATTTGACTTAATAAGCCAGCCCGGATTGCTTCCGCGAAGCAGGCCGAGGAGCAGACCATGATAGAAGTTCTCTTTCATATCATCAGAAGCCTTGGTATCAAGTATACTTATCATGCGGCTCATCACGATGTTAAGCTGTCTTGCAATCTGCTTCTCATCTTTATCGAGGATAGCTCTGGATAAAAAGCTTCATGGTATCATCATCTTTTGCAACAACAGCCTTGAACCACTCCTGAATCTGGAGAACAAACACTTCACGCACCTCTTTATTTGGAATCACCAGCTTGTAGGCATAGCTCTCACTGTCAGGCAGCCTGACCTCACCAGCTGTAGTCAGGTATCCTGTTGTAAAAAGTACGCTCCACAGATTGTCTATAGTATTGTCAATCTCATCATAAGTCAGATCCAGTCGAAGCTGTTTCTCCACAAATCCACCTGCCACGAGCTTTTCTATCTCATCTCTCGTGGTCTGGTCTGCCTTGTCTACAAAGCGCTTCACCATGTCATTGCCACTGCTGTTAATCCAGAATGCACTCGGCCTGGCTGATGTGTCAAAAACCAGCTTCTTGGCAAAATTGATTACATCCCACGGACAATAAATGTCGGTATTACCGAAATGATAGCCATCGTACCACTCCTTTACATCAGGGTAACGCTCAGCCCTATCATAATCCGTAAGCAGCTTCCTGACCTCATCATCAGTAAAACCAAACGGTTCATCATGGGCGATATCTACAATGGAATTGATTTCAAAATTGTTGAGACCTGTAAAAATACTCTCCTTGGATACACGAAGACAGCCTGTGAGTACTGCAAACTGCAGAAACTCATTAGTCTTGAGTGCCTTTCCAAAGAGTCCTCTGATAAGTGAAACCATCTCTTTATAGTAACCATTCTGGAATGCCTTATCCAGAGGGACGTCGTACTCGTCTATGAGGATAACCAGCCTTCTGACCATAGTGTATAAACAATAACTGCGACAGACTCTGCAGACTTGATACAAGAAGCTGCTCATCCATCGTATATTTACCATCACACAGCGAAATGATAGCCCTATACCTGTCCTTATCGTTTTCTGAAAGAGCCTCACTATGCTCCAGAAACTTAAATTTTTTCTGCTTCCCTCCCAATGAGCTCAGTAATCATATATCTTGCATCATCAAATGAACGTCCTTCAGCACTCTTGAGTGACAGAAAAATAACCGGGTACTTTCCCCATATATTTGTCACAAAGCTCTTTGTTGCCTGAAATATATAAGCCATCAAACAATGACTCATCCGTGCCAACCTCAAAAAAAACTTTTTAGCATGCTCATATTGAGAGTTTTCCAAAACGCCTCGGGCGTGTAAAAAGGGTGACCTCTCCACCGGTTTCAACCAATTGCTCTATGAGCTTTGTCTTGTCAATATAATAAAAGTTGTTCCTTCTGATTTTTTCAAAACTATCAATTCCTACCGGCAGTTTTAAAGTACTCACCATATGAACCTCCACAAAACGTATCAATCCGCTATACTTAGTTATAGTATAGCGGATTGAGTGGCAAAATACAAATATTATTACCGTTCTGTGTTCCTTAGTTCTTCCTTTGATTTTGCCATCAGTATCATTTTCTCAAACGACTGTGCAAACCTCTCATCATCTTCCTCTGTGCGCTTTTTCGGTCCTTTGATATGATTCTTATGTGAGCTTCGTCTGGCTTTCTTGTTAAGGTGTCTCTCCATCAGCATCCGGTCGATATTTTCATCTGTGTACCATCTGCCGGACTGGTGGATTGCATATGCAAATATTTGCATTTTTTCCAGCCTCTTCAAATAAACGAGATTATTTATCCAGATACCTGAACATGTTTATCTGGCCATCACACTCATAATGCTCCATTAAAGGATTTTTGTATGCATAAAGATATAATACTGATTTATTGAATTTACTGCAACACGATCTCTTTGAAAGTTTATGTAATGTATTTCGGTAACAAAGGTATTCAGTCAACTAAATAATTTTTTATTTCTTGCAAATATATAAATAATGAACCATATGTAATTGCAAAAGATGCAACGAATAATATATAATATTCGTTGCAAAGGAGGTTTTTATATGTCAAAAAACTATATGCAGGAAATTAAAAGTCGAATCCTGGCTTCCGAAGATGGCTCAGTTTTTTCCACTTCTGATTTTGCGGATATCGCTGATACCAACACGGTTCGTTCAGCATTATATCGCCTTGTTAAGGATAATATTCTTCGCAGAATTATAAATGGAATTTATGAAAAACCAAAATACAGTAAATTACTCGATGAATATGTAGCTGCTGATCCTGCTGCCGTTGCACAGGCATTAGCCCGCAGTTATCATTGGACCATAGCTCCATGCGGGAACACTGCCCTTAATTTACTTGGACTTTCCACTCAGGTAGCGGCGGTCTGGTCCTATATCAGTGACGGACCTTATAAAACCTATGAATGGAATTCTACAAAGCTCGAATTCAAACACCGAACTAATAAAGAAATTACCGGTCTGTCCCATATGACAAGTCTGGTAATTCAGGCATTGAAAACATTAGGAAAAAATAATGTAACCCCGGAAGTTATCCAGATTCTTTCAACAAAACTCTCTTTATCAGAAAAACAGGCATGTCTGAAAGAAGCAACTGAATCCACCGACTGGGTTTATGATACAATACGACAAATATGCGGAGGTAATACACTATGAGAAAAATTGCATGTCTGCCAGATGATGACAGAAGAGAGCTCTTCCGAAATACCGCTGATAAAATGGGCTTAAATGATGCTATTGTAGAAAAAGACTTTTGGGTATGTTTTACGCTGGATTATTTATTTCACCGCTCACCATGGAAAGAGTCCATCACCTTTAAGGGAGGTACCAGCCTTTCAAAAGCCTTTCACCTGATCAGCCGGTTTTCAGCAGATATTGATTTGATCCTTGACTGGCGCGTACTGGGTTATGGAATACTGGAGCCCTGGGAAAAACGTTCCAATACAAAACAGGATACATTTAATAAAGAAGCTAATAACCGGGCTGAGATTTTTTCTTGCAGAACAGTTCTGTCCTACCATAAAAAAGAAGAACTGTCATTAGCACTGGGGTGTGACGCTAATATTTACATAGATGAGAATGACAAACAGACTGTTATTTTCGCTTATCCAAATCTGTTCGCAAATCCTTCTACCCTACAGGTAATCCGCCTGGAAATCGGAGCATTAGCAGCCTGGACACCTGCTAAGATTGCAAGCATTGAACCGTATACAGCTGTATACTACCCAAAAATCTTTGAGCAGAAAAATACTGAAATTCTTACCGTTTCACCAGAGCGTACCTTTTGGGAAAAGGCAACAATTCTTCATCACGAAGCCAACAGACCGGAACATCTGGATATGCCACAACGATATTCCAGACATTACTATGATCTCTATAGAAATGGCTCAGACCCCAGTAAAAGATGTTGCTTTTTCTCACATAGACCTTCTGAAAACAGTCGTTGATTTCAAAATGAAATTTTATCCAAGAGCATGGGCTAAATATCCGGAAGCAATTCCCGGCACCTTAAGACTGATTCCACCGGAATACCGCTTTCCTGCCCTGAACAGTGATTATGAAGCCATGAAAGAAATGTTATATGGCGATATTCCAAGCTTCGATACTATTATGGAATCGGTTCGCCAATTAGAGAAAGAAATCAATTTCCTTTAAAAATCATCTGAAACTGCACTGGCCATTCTATTTAATGACAGCTTATCAACAACGCATAAATTTTAGCGTGTTGTTAAGCAGTCATTACTTAGCACCTGTCTCGAAATCACATTAAGACCAAACAGTTCGTTATAGAAGTGGATTGACTCTTCGATATTGTCCACTACTATTAATATGTTCTTTAGCTTCATATTACCACCCCATTACAATGGTCCACCTCATGCTGAATTATCTGTGCTGTCCAGCCTGTGTATTTGCCATGTTTCTTTTTTGAAATTCTGGTCGAGATAATCCACTTCAATCTCTTTATATCTTGTGCATGGTCTCACACCATCCAGCGAAAGACAGCCTTCCTCCGTCTGAAAAGCTCCTGATTTTCCGGTAATCACCGGATTAATCATGGCAAACTGGAATGGTCCGGCCGCAACCACTATGATATTCTTTTTCACGCCAATCATGTTAGCTGCCATTCCAACACAATGGTCAAGATTTGCTTTTAATGTATCAAGTAAATCTGTAACCACCTGTTTATCCGACTCTGTTGCATCCACTGATTTCTGTGCCAGAAACAGTGGATCACGCATTATCTTCTTTACCATTATTTACTTCCTGTTATACCTTTCTTCTTAATTTTTTGTCCAAATAATAACTGCATCTTCCCTGTTTTCCATCATATGGAAAGCTTTCATCTACACCGTATCCATCCTATGGCATATCAGTACACCTCCAACTATTTTACCAGTCCTCATCATCGTCATCAATAGCATCATCTACACCGGCAGCATAATCATCATCGCTGTCGTATCTGTCATAATCATAGTCTCCATCCATATAGACATCATCATAACCATCATCGTATGAATCATGATAATATTTCTTTTTGAACCGTAGCTGCTGCTTGAAGAATCTGTACTGCTTCCTGATGAACTACTACTATTGTATTTTCTGGAAGAATAGCTTTTTGGTGTATAACTGCGGCTTCCATCACTGCCACTTGAATGATAAGATGAACTGCTGTCTGACGAGTATGAGCTTGATTGTGAATAGTCATAATCATAATACTTCATCTATTGTCTGAAGATTGAACAATCTCTCCAATCACATCACACCCCTATTTCTCACATTTTCAAAACTCTCAATCCTGTTGAGAGTTTTTCACCTCTTCCTCTGCAATATCATATAACTCAGCTAGTTTTCTCTGCAGAATACTCTTATCAATCAACTTAGTTTTATATTCAGCAATCATTGTCTGCGATAAACTTCTACTCAAAGAATATTCAACGACATCCGTATCAGCATTTTTACAAAGAATCATTCCTACACTCGGATTTTCATGAGGCTTCTTAATATCTCTATCCAATGCCTCTAAATAAAAGTCCATTTTTCCCATATATTCAGGTTTGAAATCATCAATTTTTTAGATCGATAGCAACTAAACACTGTAACTCTCTGTGATAAAAAAGAAGATCTACATAGTAATCATTATTTCCCACTTGGACATGATATTCTTCATCAATGAAAATAAAATCTCTTCCAAATTCAAGAAGAAATTTTTTCATATTTTTCAAAATTGCTTTCTTTAAGTCATATTCTTTATATGGTTCTGGCAAATCAAGAAACTCTAACATATACATATCCCTAAGAACACCTGTCATATCTTTACTTTCGATTGCAGATGGGGCTTTTCCATTAGATAAAAGCAACCTCTCATAATATCCACTATCAATCTGTCTCGCCAATTCTTTTGCCTTATATTTTTCCTTTTGACGCAAGTTTTAGATAAAATTCTTTTTCTTCATAGCTTTTTGTTTTAGAGATAATATGCAGATTATTAGACCATGTATTTTCTCTCAACAGCTTTGAGAGTTCTGGTTTATCCTTGTAAGTTTCATAAAACTGTTTCATTCTCCAAATATTTTGTGATGAATATCCTCTAATTCCAGGTTCTTTACTCAATATATATTCAGACAAAGCCTTCACAGTAGACTTGCCCCAACCATTTACATCAATTTGTTTTGAAACATACTCACCAATAGACCAATATAAATCAATAATTGTAGAATTAACCTGATACTCAGCTTTCTGTTTTGCCGAATAAATCATTCCAAGTACGTTCTCAAATACTCCCGTAATTTCAATCTCGCTCATACCTTATCCTCCTTACTTTACCTGCCATACATTTACTCTTTTATTATATCATTTTATACAATTGATCAACTTTCTGCTTCATACACCGATTCTGTATGAGAATCAAATAGCATCCATTCCACTAAATCAAACTGCCCCGGATTCTCCTGCAGAAATCTGGCAACTGTACGTACCGCAATCTTTGCTGCATTTACAATTGCCTGCACATCTGTTACTTTTGTAATATCACCTTTTACTGTCCTTATCATATCCTAATCACTCTCTATTCCCAAATTTATCCCATAGTGTGCGCACTTCAATAAGGTTTCCGGACGGATCATAAAATCTTACAAGCTTCTGTCCTCCGTCGAGTTCTGTCAGTGCTGTAGCATATCTGACCTCATACCTCCCTGACTCCAGCTTTTTAACTATACCTTCGATATCATTATCTTCAAAATACAGTTCCATCATATTGTTATATGGAATAGTCTGTATCTGCATGCTTTCCTTCCATATTCCGGCATCCTGCAATACCAGGCCCTCCGACATTATTACATTACCTTCCTATCTCGAAATCACATTAAGGCCAAACACAGTTCGTTATAGAAGTGGATTGACTCTTCGATATTGTCCACTACTATTAATATGTTCTTTAGCTTCATATGACCACCCCATTACAATGGTCCACCTCTGCTTGTGTCAAGTAAAGACCAAAAAAATTTATTTTCAAGAACTATCAAAAAACGATAGTTCTTGAAAGCTTTCTTTGTATAAAGTATATCATTTAACCTGTAAAAAATCATCCACATTCCACTCAAATTGAATGTTGCCGTCATCATACATTGTGATACGCTTTACAACCTGACGAATAAGATCCAAGTCAAATGTCTCCATTTTGGACAACAACTCTGCAGGTTCTTCATCAATAACGAGCTTTTGTTTATCACTTTCAGACCTCTTATAAACATATGGAGCCTGCGGTCCTATAAACTTACCAGCCTTTTTGCTAATGTCGTTCTTGCACTTCGTACCTTTTTTGATGCGTCTCTGCTATACATCATATTTATAACATTTTTTACCGCAACCTCCATTCCTCCCCTGTTGCTCCTGTAAAATTATTACTGTCATAATTATCATTTACTGATATATACCTTACTTTTAGCACCGGAAATACAAACTCCAGATATCTTCCAACTTCCAGATAATCTCTACCCAGACGGCTATAATCTTTTGTAATAATAACTTGTATATTGCCTTCTTTGACCTGTGTCATCATTTCTTCAAATGCTTCTCTGTCAAACCTTGTTCCGCTTATACCATCATCAATATATTCTCTAACAGTATAAGTTGAAAGAACTGCGTCAGATTTGATATATTCCATAATAAGATTTCTCTGGTTGGTAATACTATTACTTTCATCTTTTGGGTGACTGCTTTTGTTCCCAGCACTAGCACCGAAAATGTCATATAAGTATACTCCAATCATGAAACCAACTTACCTTTGGCAGGTTTGACTTATTAAAGAGTGAACTTCACGGATTCAGGTTTAATATAAAAAAATCCCCGAAAGATAATTTTCTTCATTTGATTTTTTTTTATTTGAGTCTTACATTTTAGATACAAATTCATATCTTTTAATTCATATTGATAAATTATTTTATCTGATAAAATATAGATAACATTCTCATTAATCGTCATTTGCTCTACATCATGTCCAAGTTCTATATTATTTAACTCTTTGGTTTCTAAGTTATATATAGATATACTTCCACCTTCTCTTTTTTTTACCAAGTCAAAGTGAGAAACGATAAGTATGTTATCCCATACGGCCAAATCTAGTGGATAATATTGATCAAATGAAATTGTTTCTATCGTCTTGTCATTTATCGAATATATGCAAACGGTATTACATGGATGATCACCAGAATCTACTGAGTTTGAAAACAATATGTTGTTGTCGATAAAGAATTGCTTTATAATGAGTACCTCCATAATTTGTAATATCAATTTTCTCATCAAAACTCAGTTCTTCAGCATCATAAATGTAAATGTAAGAATTCATCTCTTTTCCGTTTTTTGTAGTAGCAAATGCAAATAACATATCTTTACTACACAATAGCTTGCTTACATAAACACCTTCAATTTTCTCACTTACGACTTGATTATTTTCTTTACTACATTTATTAATGTACGAATCACCGTTTAACGTATTGCAAGTATAAATATTTTTATCATTAACACAAATACTATTCATTGCCAACTGATTGATTTCATAGATTTTTTGATTCCCACTTTTCAACTCAATTTTCAGAACCTTTTTTTCATCCTTAACATTAGTTTTTCCTTGAGGAATCAAATATAGTTCATCTTCATAAATTACTGGATTATAAAAAAAAAAATACTTCCTAATGAAGCGTATTCCAATGGAAGCGTAGCTGTTTTTTTCTAAATTTTGATTATAAAAAGTAAATTCTACTTTTTTTTTTTTACTATTACCACTTGTTTCAATAACTCCAACAGATGAAGTTGTTAGATCTATATTCGCACTCTCTCTATGCGTACATCCAGTAAATCCTAGAAACACTATTGCACAAATTGTAAAAAAATTTTTTTTCATACACATACCTCATCTAAAATATCAGCCTGGAAAATTTGAGAAACATTAATTTATACACAAATTTTCCAGGCCGAGGTGTATTACTTAACGAGACTACTTCTTTAATTTTTTTTAAATAAATCTTCTGGCATTTGTACAAAACTTTCCCCTATATATGATGATAATGTTTCAGTATCAACCCAAACCTCTGTATCTGTACCAATAAACTTAACACACATATCACAATCTTCCTTTGTAATATGAGTATTTGATGGCTCCCAGTTTTGACGGCACAAACGAATTATTTGTTCAATTTCATCTGGATTGGATACAATATATTCATTATCATTAAATATAATCTCTATTCTTGTTGCTTTATCAAACATACCATATCCTTCTCCACCTTTTACCTTTATTTTGCTACTATTTTCATTCATATTCACTATTAAAAAAAGTATAATTATCGTGGATATAAACACTAACATTGTAATATACGACTTGCGTTTTACAACAGATTTATTACCCAATATCAACACCCCCATCTGTATAACTCGAATTAATATTTATTCCAACATTTCCCCATCCATCATTTACTGTATAGGTTCCAGAATTATGAGATGTAAAATTATAACCCGTTACAACAACCCAATGTTCTCCATATCGTGGATGAGATGTCAATCCTAATATGCATGGATAATTTTTACCAATAATTGTTCTAATTCTATCTCCCCAACTATATGTATTTGCAGTTACTGTAGTTGGTTTATAGTATTGCTTAATATACAACGATAATCCTCTTTTTTAACTCAATGTAATTAGTACTTGTTCCCATTCTTGCAAATATTATTAAGAAACTTATAAATTTATGCTTTTTAAACATAATGATTCATCCTTCACCACAAAAAGTCAATTTTTTCTGATGTAGCACACTTACAATAAGATAATTATATTATCTTTGTCATAAACCATCGGAAACACCTCATTTCCTTATTTCCTTGCGTTTTTTTTTAATGTTTATTCATAGAATATAGTCAATCCAACAAATTAGTTTAAAGTGGTTATTATCTTTCTATTTCAAATTTTTTCTTATTATACTTATAATAATACAGTATATTTAATGATTTACAAACACAAATTAAGTTTAGTATAAAGTTTTTATATATATTTCAACTGTCAAATATACTTTTAATAATAATTAACTCACTTTATATACACCACTTACAACTTTTTTCTGTTCCTACGGCAGAAACATTATTTTTACTAGTACTTTAAATACTCGCATTGGAGTCAGCTCATTCAATCAGATTCCTGTACCAGCATTTTCTTGCCGTGATAACAGAAAAATCCCTGAATACTTTTTATCATGCCTGCTCTTATGCCAAAGCTGATTATTCAAGATTTATGAATGTAACTGCCAAAATGGCACTGCACCTTATTCCGGAACAGCTTAAATCACAGCCGGTGTTTCTTTGCATTGATGATACAATAATCTCCAAATTTGGTACAAAAATTTGAAAATGTATCAAAGCTGTTTGATCATGCAACGCATAATGGCTGTAATTATCTTAATGGACACTGTTTTGTAAGTCTGATGTTATGTGTGCCCGTGTGGAATCGTGATAAAATATCATATCTTGCGGTGCCGTTAGGATACCGCATGTGGCAGAAAAAAGAATCAAAGCTTGAGCTTGCTGCATCCATGGTACGTCATGTCATGCCTGAATTTTCATCACAAAAAAATGTTATCATACTTTGTGACAGCTGGTATACAAAGCAGAATCTTGTATCCATTGTCAAAGAGTATCCAAACCTTGATCTCATTGAAAATGCCAGAGCAGATTCTATCATTTATGATCATTTATGATCCTTATAGTACTTTATACTGTCCAATAATCATCCCTTGTATATCGAATTAATGTTTAGTATTGCAACATATCCGCATTAAAAAAGGACGCAGGATCTCTCCCATGTCCTCGCATTTATCTGGCTTTATCGTCTCTTACCTTCGGTGCTTCCTTATGTGCCGCTTCCTCCGCTTCACCTCATCCACACCTCTAGCCTCAAATGCATCTGCATTATACTGATACTCCTGTGGCTCAGCGACCATTGGTGCATATACAACCTCTGCTTCTACTCGCTCAGCTTCTGCCCTCTCCGGCTCTGTCTGTTTCTGCGCTTTCGCATTCTCCATATGCTTTTCCTTATCAAGCTGCACATCCATCGCCAGATTATCCAGCTTATCTATGGATGCGTCCAAATGAATCTCCATTAATACAAGCATCTTTTTCACTGCTTTCATAGGGGCAAGCACCGCCTTTGTAATGGGATGTTTCTGCTCTTTCTGTGAATAATCCACCTCTGGCTTGTCAGCAAAAGTACGAAATGCATTGGTTACTGTCTGACCGGCTTCACGAAATCCTTTTGCAAGAAGTTCTGTCTTTGCTATATCCTTATCCGTTGTCTTGATTGCACCTCTTACATTCTCTCTGATATCAAGAAGTCTTTTTTTCTTAATTCCTAAGAACTCAGACAACCTGTATAATGCAGATCTTCCCTTTTCTTTTGCCTTATCGACTATGCTCTTAACACCTGTGACAAATACCTGAGAGATTGTTTTCATCATTGACCAGCCATGATCAATACCGATTACTTCTAACTTGTTATTCATTTTCTTCTTCCTCCATAATCTGCATATTCTTTTCATACATCTACCCATACCTTTCGGTCTGTTCGCCTTTTCTCTCTTCTTTGCTGCTGAAATGTTTATAAGCAAGTTCATCATATATGCGATCACCCTCTGCTTTAGCTTTCATAAGGCATGCCAAACAGATTGTTACAATAATTACTGCTACTACTATAAATACTTTCATATCCAGCCACCTCTCTTTTTTGTGAGATGACTTACATTCGGACCAAATCAGCTTCCTTTCTGCCATTTCCTGCTCCTTTCCAATAAAAAAGGCAGGACAAACAGCCGGATACACTTTTCAGTGCAAAGCTAACAAGTTTAGTCCTACCTAAAATTATTACTATTCAATTTTCACCTCTCTTGGGTACACAAATTACATTCAGAATTTATATTCTGAAGCAACTATGTATTCTCATAAATTTCGGATTTTAAATAACAGCGCTGCCTTATCTACCGATTAAATGGTATAAAAAATAGGGACTAAATCAGCGTGAACCCCTTGTTTTCAAGGTTTTCTTCTAACTTGTCCCTATTATATCGCATTCATCATGCTGAATTATCTGTGCTGTCCAGCCTGTGTATTTGCCATGTTTCTTTTTGAAATTCTGGTCGAGATAATCCACTTCAATCTCTTTATATCTTGTGCATGGTCTCACACCATCCAGCGAAAGACAGACAGCCTTCCTCCGTCTGAAAAGCTCCTGATTTTCCGGTAATCACCGGATTAATCATGGCAAACTGGAATGGTCCGGCCGCAACCACTATGATATTCTTTTTTCACGCCAATCATGTTAGCTGCCATTCCAACACAATGGTTTCAAGATTTGCTTTCAATGTGTCAAGTAAATCCGTAACCACCTGTTTATCATCTTCTGTAGCATCCACTGACTTCTGTGCAAGAAACAGTGGATCACGCATTATCTTCTTTACCATTATTTACTCCCGTCTGTCCGGTATATTTCCACCATATATGTCTCAATAAGTACATTAATTAATAAAATTTCATTTTTTCATATTTAGCCTTTCATCTATCTGTATCCTGATACTTATGATACCATATAAACAGCTTTCTTTGGCAGATATTTTTTTTTTAGATTGCCATGAAAAATTTGAAAATGACAAACCTGCTTTTCTTTCCAATAAGCTTTCCTAAAGTAGGAAATTTTTACTATCCTAATACTGTTTAATAGCATCTTAATATACATTACACAAAAAAAAGATACAGGCGAACCTATATCTTTTTCGTGTAATAATATGATTAAAGGGGCAAAAGGTATCATCGATGCATGCTTGCAGGCAAGTGAACCTGATACGAATTCCTCTTGTAAATATATTTCTTATTCTTCAATTACAAAGTTGCTTACATTCTTGCGGAGTTCTCCTGCCGAAGCCTCTGCTGTCTTAACACCTTTCATGACTTCTGCCGATTCGCCTGCAATAGAAACGGTTTTTTGCGCAATATTTGTTGTACCTGCAGCACTGTCATTTGATGCGGAGGTAATTCCTTCAATCGCCTCTGTAATATTGGAAATTGATGCTACCAATTCTTCTGAGGTTGCACTAAAATCCGATACCAGATCATTAATTTTAGATGCATCCATATTATAATCATCTGCCATTTTCTCAAAATCGCCAAAACTCTTCACAATATCTGTATCTACAAAATCCAACAGATGATTAGAGTCATTTGCAAGATTTGCTACTGCATTATCCACATTTTCCGTCACGGCCTGAATATTTGCCACGGCATCTTTAGACTGCTCTGCCAATACCCGGATTTCCTCTGCAACAACTGCAAATCCCTTTCCGGCCTTCGCCAGCACGTGCTGCCTCAATGGATGCATTCAGTGCAAGCAGATTAGTCTGTCCGGTAATCGCAAGGATAGAATCAGCAAGCACGCCGATCTGTTCCACAACCTTTGCCTCTTCAAGTGCCTGCTCCAGCCTTCCCCTGATTTCTCCGAGCATCGTCTGAACTTTCTGTCGATTCTCCACCGTTGCTTCCTTCGTCTGTGCTGCCCTCTTATGAATTTCTTCTGCTTCCGTAGCCCCATCCTGTGCACGTATCGCAATCTCTTTCGCTGCACCATCAATCTGCTGAGTCATACTGTTGATCTGTTCTGTCGATGCGGCAGTTTCTTCAGTACTTGCAGCAAGCTGCTCGGTTGTCGCAGACACATCCTCAATTTCCCCATTCAGATTTGATATACTGCTATCCATCGCTTCCACAACTGTATCAATATTTGCTGCCTCTATCTTTACCTGGGAAAGCAATCCGCATATTGATTCCCTCATTGTCTCAAGTGTTCCTGCCAGCTGTCCGAAATCATCTTTCCGTTTCATCATATTGTCCTGCATTCTATGCGCAAAATTACCACCTGCAATCACTTCAATCTCTGCTACAACTTTCTTTAGTGACTTTGTAATATCCTGTGCGATCATGAAAACAAGCACTGCAACAACCACAAGCATTGCAACACATGCCCCAATCAGTGTGATTGCCTTTTTCATTGCATAGCTGGAAAATACCTTGTCCTGCTTTTCAATAGCAGTATCAATATAATCGGTATAATTTCCTGTACCGACCACCCAGTCAAATGGTTCAAAATACTCACTGTAGGAACGCTTCGGTGAAGGTTTAGTCTCTCCTTCTTTTTAGGAAATACATAATCTGTGTATCCTCCACCATCTTCCACTGCTACACGTATGATTTCTTTCACCATCTTGTATCCTTTTGCATCCTCTGTCTCCATACGGTTCGTTCCCTCGGTATCGCTGCCAAGCAGAACTACATTTGTTCCATCTGACTGATCCAATCCAAAAGTAACCTGTCTCTCCGTAACGCATCTGCCGAACCTCATCCGCTGCAATTTTCTCGGCTTCATCCAGCGTATAAGTTCCCGCTTTATATGCGTCATTAATCTCCGACAACAGGGAAATAACCACGCCCACCTGCTCTTTAATTGAATCATCATAACTCTGACGGGATGATGCATCCATTGTCTCCAATGCTTTATCTTTCACATCTTCCAAATCCTTGAAGGAAACAACACTCCCAAGAGCCACAAGTAAAATAACCAGAACCAGTATCAGATTTAGCTTGGTTCTTACCTTCATATTCTTCATATTTTTTTATTCTCCCTTCCTTGGAACTGATCACTTTTGTATATTTTACCCAAAAATACAAAGCATGTTATAAAATCAGTATACACTTTTACTATATTTTCGTCAATAGCGATCCACCTTTTATACGTTTTATCTCTCTCAAATCCATAAACTTTGCTGAGAGAATATGACTTTGCAAATAAAATATAAAAATAAGCGATATTAATCTTCCTACGAAAAAAATCACTCTGATTTTTCCATCTCCCTTGCATGCTGCCTTGAGCAATATTTGCAGTAATATTTGTAAATCAGCTCATATCTGCTAACATTGCCTATAAAACAAACTCTTAAATATTAAAATTCTTCATTCTGGTATTCGCAAGTCCTCTTGCCAAAATCGTCTGCATCTTTTCTGCAAGAAGAGTTTCAAGATTATACGACAAAACTTCACTATTCCCGCCGGACATGTTTTTTACTTTGTCTTTAAGTTGTTTCGCTGTATGAATCATACCATTACCTCCACATACATCATCACTTCATCCCTTACTCCAAGTTTAACCGCATACTCAATCAATCTTGAAAGATTCTTTTTCCTTCGAGGACATATATTCCTTGATTGCTGTCTGATATAACTGAATTTCATATTTCTTTCGATCTTTAATCAAATCACAAATACATCTTTCCTTGTCATATACTTTAACCAAATTACCGCGCTGCTTGACGGGATTTCACATGTCCCCATATCAAAAATCTCTGGGTTTGCGTAACGAACTTCTTTGTTTTTCTTTTTTTGATATGTGTTGCATTATATCCGGTAGGAACAGTGAAACAAATATGACTGTATTCTCTGTCGATAAGACCATGCAAATAAAGGGCGGTATCGCCCGAATAAATAATATTCTTATTTCGTTGCTGGAGTATAAACAACTCATCTGGCCACACATCATCTAAAATATAAATGCCATGTGCCACTTTTTCCATGTCATGCTCTCTGACGTATTTTGAGACAGATGGCTTTGATACACCTGATTCAACGGCCTTCGATGTAATCAAATATCCCTTGTCTTTTTCAGTTAGCGATTCCAAAATATCTGATATTGACATAGTTGTCCTCCTTATCCTTGATATTTGCTTTTGTGCTTAAATTATATTATATTTAAGCGTAAAAAGTAAATATAATCCTTATATGCTTGCAGAAGTAAAAGATAACACAACTTCAAATACCTCGTTTAATATTCCTTCTCTATCTCTCCATCTATTCCATACATTTTCTTGAATGCATCAAGGTCTGCCTGGTTCTTAATCAGCATAACTTCTTCTATCTTACCTGTATGAATGTTCTTAAATCCTGCAACCTGCTCACCATTACATATGCTCGCTTTGATTACCGGTTTCTTATTTTCTTTATCATATACCTTTGTAACTGTCTTTTTTCTTAAATAGTCTCACTCTGACCACCTTCTTTTGAATTTGCCATCATTATCATCCCAGCTGTAGCCCTCGCCACAGCCACATCTTCCCTATTTTCCATCATGTGGAAAGCTTTCATCTCCACCGTATCCATCCTGCGAATCCACCTATGATAGCAAATACACCAATAGCTACCAGAAACAAAATTACGTTTTCTACGATAGAATTCTTGTTATTTCTCATAATCACACACTCCCTTATTAGTTGCAAATGATATCAGCTCTTTGATTGTCTTTAGTAGATATGACTTTACGAGTCCCAAAGTATGCCCTCGTAATTCGAATCTTTGTTTTAAAATACTCAATCAAAATCTTAATCAAAAATCAAAATCATCACTTTCATCTTCCATGTATGATTTTTCCGCAGCTTCATACACCGATTCAGTATGAGTATCAAACAGCACCCACTCCACCAAATCGAAGCTGTCCGGATTATCCTGCAAGAACCTGTTAACTGTATGTACTGCAATCTTTGCTGCCAACTCAACTGGGAAACTATATACTCCCGTTGATATGGAAGGAAATGCAATAGACCTGATTCCATTATCCATTGCAAGCTTCATAGAATTAAAATAGCTGTTAGTAAGAAGTTCCTCTTCTTTATTTCTGCCACCATTCCATATCGGTCCCACAGTATGAATCACATACTCACATGGCAGATTATAGGCTTTTGTTATCTTTGCTTCTCCTGTTTCACATCCGTGAAGTGTCCTGCACTCCGCCAGAAGTTCCGGTCCTGCTGCTCTGTGAATAGCACCATCTACACCGCCTCCACCAAGAAGCGAATTATTTGCTGCATTTACAATTGCCTGCACATCTCTAATTTTTGTAATATCGCCTTTTACTGTCCTTATCATATCCTAATCACTCTCTATTCCCAAATTTATCCCATGGTGTACGAATCTCTATCAGATTGCCAGACGGATCATAAAAATCTTACAAGCTTCTGTCCTCCGTCAAGTTCTATCAGTGCTGTAGCATATCTGACCTCATACTTCTCCGACTCCAGCTTTTTAACTACACCTTCGATATTATTATCTTCATTACACCGCTCAAACTCAATATACTTAGCACCTGTCTCATTAACTATATTCTATGCCTTATTATTTATATGGTCATTTTTTCATGAATAATGTAAACAATAAAATATTTATCTACTCCATATCCATTCTGCGTCTTAAAACTCTATATGCTTTGATTGCGTGAAATATAATTACAATATCTACAACAGTATATACAAAAACACCATCCAAAACTCATTACTGCAAATATACTAAATATCAGATCAACAATTCCAAATACAGTTATAAACAGCAACCGTTCCAGACTTATTTTGTTTATAAGAACAATAACTGCCAATGAAATTACTACATGAACAAGTCCTGAAACTACTCCCATTGCTTTATCTATCGTGCCATCAAGTTTCCCAAATAAAATAACAGATATTAATATAGCAATAATCATTAGACCAATACTTATATTGCGAATATCTTTACCATAAGAGAGAATAATCTCCTCTCTTTTTTTTTCCTCTGATACAGAATTTCATTCTTTCTTGCTTCTTTTTCTTCTTCACGGATTCTTTTTTTGTTGTTCCTCCTGCTGAGCTTTTAATCTTCCTTGTTCCTGTTGATATCCAAATTCAAAGCCACCAGTAATTTTTTTTCAACAACAACTTCTCTATCTATCAACATTTTATTTCCACAATAATTACATATTATTGCTTCGAGCTCAGGATTAACTTCCCATTTGAGCTCCACATTTTGGACATGTCAAAGTAATTAATTTCATTTTTTTCCTCTTTTTTCTCTCTGTAATGTCAATTATTATATCACAAATTTAAAGTTATCTCTCTGTTATAGAGTGTTCCAATAAGTTGGGAAAAAATGGTACTCTTTTTATATACTTCTTCAATTTGTACATTCGAATCAGACATTTAATTTTCCCTCTATACAAAACAATAAGCACCGTTCGAACTCTAACGTTCCTATTTTTTTTTTCTTACTCTTCTATTAAATTTACACGTAGGATAGTCCTCGCATCCCATAAATTTGCCAAAAGGACCTTGTATTAATCGCAAACGTCCACCACATTCAGGACATATATCAGGATCATATCTTTGCTTTTGTCTTGCTTTTTCCTCTGAGACATTTACTTCTGTATTTATATTCGATTTCTTGAGCATTCATAGCACTGTCCTTTATTTAATTTTCCGAAACCACCATATGAAGCAAATGCACTTGCCCGGAGCAAATTTTCCACAGAACTCGCACTGTACCCATCTGCGTCCTCCTTCATCAGTTAAAACCCTATCTTCCGGACAATCACCACTATTTATGACTTTTAGGAATTCCTGTCTCTTCTGTCTTTTTTCAACCTCAACTCTTTCTTGTTCCATTCGGGCTTGTTCTTTTTTTTCTCAGCAGCAATTTTTTCCTGCTCTATTCTTTCTTTTTTCTCTACGCTCAAGTTCTGCCTTTCTATCTTTTTCAGCTTTTATTCTAGCCTGTTTTCTTCGTTCCTCGTCAGCTCTCCAGCTTCTTCAGCATGTATCTTATCCAACTCACGCTGATAAATAATTGCCTGCTTATGCTTATTAAACTCCAGTTGTTTTTCCTTTAACATATCAGACAGCGAATGATTATGATACATTATCTGTGATGAATCTGATATGTCAAATTTACTTAATTTATCTCTTGCTATATTGACTTTTTCCCCCATACTCCATCAGCATTTTTTTCATAATATACAACTGTCAACTCAGCCTTTGAATAATCAGCTCCATCTACATTTAAAAAGCAGGCAATAGCCCTGTCTCTTCTGAATTTTCATTAACCCTTCCGGGTACTGTCCATTTGTTTCGGATTTATCCCCGACGCAACATAAATAATTGAATTACCATTGCTATGCTGTTCAAGAATAGTAAATCTATCATCAGATAAATTACGGTATTCATTGCAAAAAAGATAAAGCTACCTTCTTTTTTCGCTGACATAAATGTAAATTCATATTTTCTTTCAGACTCAGATACAGTTCTTATAGGAACCCTGCTTTCAATATCATCTGTATGCAGTTTATCCTCCAGCCAACATTTTAGAGCAATCTTTGAATCAATTGAATTAATTCCTTCAACGGGCATCTGACATATACCATCAAAGCCCTCTTTTTATTCTAAAATGCTGTTCTCTTAAATTTCGTTCACCTGCCACCAGTACAAGATTTGCTCCACAGCCACAAGGACAAGAACAACTCATTATTACGGCTTTTTGCTCGAAGCTGTTCAAGTTTGTCCGGAATATTAATTTGTTTACCATCTATGACGGTATAAATTGATTCAATTCCTATAAATTTTCCATCACATAATGCCACTGTTCTTTGAGCCATATGATTTCATCCCCCTAACTGCTTCATAAGTTTACATTATAATTCTCCATCTTCCTGTGACTGCCTATATCTCCTCTGATAATAGTCCATAGCCCTATAATCAATCACATCCTTCATCTGACAAACCATCACCGGATTATCAATTAGCGGTCTCAGCTCTTCTCTAAGCCCGATTGCCACACCATCTTTCTTCACAAAAAATCCCTTTCCTGATTCCAAAAGGAAATGCACCGGCATAGATAGAATCTTCTTTAAATGTTCCTTATCCGATATGGAATTGTATTTTTGAATAGTCATATTTTTATCGAGATCTTTCCAGTTGGTTCCGGTTGAAAAGAACTCCTTCCAGCTTGAAAGCAGCTGCTCTTCCGACACCTCCATCAGGATATCTCCATGATTATAAAAAGCCATAAGCACCGGCATTTTATACACCTTTGACATGCTTGTATTTTCAAGCAGACTGATAAATTCTCTTCCTATTCCTTTGTACAAAACCTCTTCATCCTGATTAAGCTCTTCCAGTTCTTTAAGAAATTCGAGATATTTCTTAAATGGATTATCCTTTGAATGAGCAATGGCTATTTCATAAATTCCATCATCCATATATGTGAAAAAATCCATTCTGTCCTCGGCGCCTTCCGAGAAGTTCCTTCACCCTGAAATATTCATTAATTATCTGGTCTTTAAGCTTTAAATGTTTTCTGTCCATTTCCGCAAAAAAAGATCAATCAGCTTCATATCAAAAAATCTACCAGACAATCATCCGGAAAAGCTGATGTATCTGACGGATTATACACACCTGCATGCTGATTACTCCTGTCTGACAGAAGAAAACGCACTCTGCCCGCCTTCTCATAATTGCCGATAAAATCAAGCACAGTCAGAAACTCTTTTCCTCTGCATTTACGGAGTCCTCTTCCAAGCTGCTGGAGAAAAACTATCGGAGATTCCGTAGGCCTGAGGAACATTACCATATCAACTGATGTGATATCCACACCTTCATTAAACATATCCACTGAAAAAATCACTCTGATTTTGCCCTGCTTAAGCTGCCTAATAGCTACATTTCTATCCTCTGTGTATTCGCCGCTTGCATCGCTGAACACTGCTACAGATGGTATTCCCCTTTTTGAAAATTCTTTTGCCATCTCCCTTGCATGCTCCCTTGAACAGCAGAAACCAAGCGCCTGCCTTGAGCCGTATTTACAATAATATTTGTAAATCAGCTCATATCTGCGAACGTTGCCTATATAGGTTTCATTTAATTCCTTTTCATCATATCTGCCTCTTACTATATGCAGCTTTGAATAATCTGTTTCATCAAAGATTCCATAATAATGAAACGGCACAAGCATTTCCTTTGTTGATTGCTTCCTTTAGCGAAATCTCATATGGCACATTGTAATCGCAGATTTCATAGATATTTTTTCCGTCCATTCTCTCCGGAGTCGCGGTGAGTCCCAGTAGAAATTTTGGCTTAAAATAATCAACAATTCTCTGATACTGTTCATTAACAGCATGGTGGAATTCATCAATCACAACATATGTAAAATAATCCGGTGCAAAGTAATTTTCATTCAGATATTCCACTCTGCCAAGAGTCGCTACTGACGCAAAAAAATCACCGACTTTTCAGTGCATTTACTATCTCCGTTAAAGAATCCGTAATCATCTGAATCACGTACATTTTTAAATGATTCTGCAGCCTGCTTTAATATTTCCTCGCGGTGTGCAACAAACAAAACTCTCTCATAATTTTTTGAATCAAACGCCGCAAGATATGTTTTTCCGACACCCGCTCGTGTCAAGGGGTGTGATGGGGAAATTTTTAACTTTTTTGATAGGGTTATTTAATTTTCAGTTCCACAATAACAGCACTTACCAATTGGATAAAAATCAGCTTTAATTGATATTCCAAAGTTCCCACATTCTTCACACTCATTATCTGAAACAAATTCTTTTTAGTTTTTTTCTTATCTTCCTTAATGAGATTCAATTGAGCAATCATGGGATTCAGCTTCTCTATTACATATTTTATAAGTTTGAGTTTTAATTCTTCTACCTCCGAATCATCATACTCTGAATCCTGTTCTGCCTGCATCAAACATTCATCTCCTTCGCAACCGCTTCCATTAACAAAGAGGCATTTTGCTCTAAAAGATTTCTGCAATTTCTGTTTTGCAAATAAATAATTGAACATGAACTACTCTCTCCCATATCATCATCAATAAACATCTCAAAGTATACTTCAACAGTATTATGCTCTAATGCCTTACACTTTATATCGAAAAATGTGTTTTTCCATCATATATAGTTGTTTCAATTTCTTCAATATCAAAACAAGGATCACACTGAAATTGTTTCAAAATATCTTCCCATATATCAGCAATTTTTTTTCTTCTTTTCAGAATAAAATTCTTTTGCGTTTTCATTTTCCTTGCGACGTCAAAATTTTTTCAAGCTGTACATATTCCGCTCTCGAAAGAACAATATCATTCTCATACACCTTACATTTAAAAAACAATTTCAAACACAGATTCTAATGTCAGAGAAATCAACTCGGCATTAATATCATCTAATTCCAGAACCTTTTGCTTAAATGTCTCTGACAACTGTATTGCTGAGTTATAATATTTTTTCCAATCCACAGCTACTAAGCCAATCTACCCCCAAATGTAATGTAAGTACTCTACTTACAAAAAGACCGAATTCTATTTTCTAACTTAAAGAATTCAGAATACAATTCGGTACATAATGCTTCCGAAGGCTCATCAATCAACCAATCACATCTTTTCCAGTCTACATTCATTCTCTTCTTAATTTCTATTTTTAACTTTTCCAAATAACCGATCATAGCACTTTTCTATACCCTCATAAATGTATTTTGGTACTATGTCTATAATAATTCTCGCATCTTTATTCTGAAACGTATCAATAGTAAAAGTAATTTTATATTCAGCAGAATCGGTTTCCAATGCGAAAACTTCATTAGCAATACGTTCTAAACATCCCAAACATTTCAAAGTGCTTTTATTTAAAAGATTAGGCATTATATCCTTCATCACCTGTGTAACATATTCTTTAGTATGATCTTCAACTCGTTTAGTGTTTTCTCCCCCACTCTTGGTTACCTTCCATAATATCTTCATAAAGCAAATCGTAGTTGTTTATTCTATTAAACATGAATTTTACATGATTCATATATTTCACCTACTTTCAGCATATATTTGCTTTTTAATTATATTTCCATTCTCTTTCAACTGTTTTATGATATAGTTCTGTATGATCACCAAAAGGACTATCCTCACACGCCATTTCATACAAAAAAAGCACCTATATTTTTTTTTTAGTAAATCTTCAACCTCATAATCATATGTTTGCAACTGTTCCAATAAATCAAGATTTTCCTTGTCATTTTCATATTTATTTATCAGTTCATCAATTTCTTTTTTGTAAATCTCTCAATGACTTCTTGCTTCTCGTAAATCCCTTTTCTTCAAACACCCCACTCTTACACCATTTTTTTCACAATCATCGCATCCAAGACTTCTAATTCACATGCGTAATTATATGCTTCACTAAATTGTTTTTTTATATTGTCAATTAGCACCTCACATACAGACTCATATGTTCCTACTGTTTGGCTTGCGGTTTTAGTGATTCTTTTCAGCAATTCAATTGAGGTTTTTGTATTTACTTTACTTCCTGAAATTAATTCTTTCTTGATTTTTTCCAACTTTTCATTTATATGTTCCACTTGGTTTACCATATATAACATTATATCTTGTCTTATGCTACTAGGACATTCTTGTGAACTCAAATCGATATATTTATTCAAATATACCCTTTATTGTCACTGTATCTTGGCTTTGGATACTTGAAATTTTATCCGCAATCTGCTCAAGCGGATTACACCAATAACATTTACCCATAACATTATCCACAACAAACAAAATTGTTACATCATTCTGCTGACGCCAATAGTTTATCGTTGATATTTTAATCGGCACTGTAAAATACCCTTGTTTTTCTGTTTCGCTATCAACCTCATCTTTTCCTTTACTCTGAATATTAAAAAATAAACCTATCGGTGAAGTTTCCTTAAGCAATTCTGCTCTCATGTCTATTCCTAAGTCTACTGATTCATCAATAATATTAACAACAGCAAAATTAGATATAACTCGTTTTAAAATAATCTGCCGCAAGATTCCCCTTCTTTTTTTCAAACTATATACTGGTAGTTTTTCCATTGCATACATTCCTTTCAAACCAAACACTTTTTTGTTAATTCTGCAATTCATCTTTTTACATTGTAATATGGTAATGAGAAATTCCCCACTTTGCAATTGCCCATGCATGATTATGAGTTACGCTATCTTCCTACATTTGAAACTTTATAACCATGCGCATACCGCAGGGGTTGGGAAATTAAAGCATTACAATTCATTCATCTTGACTTTCACAATTTAATAATGTTTTGGACGTACTATCATACTCCATATCAGTCAAGTCCGATTTAACATAATCATCATTAAGCAATTTCATAAGATTATCGACATCTTTTTTTTTCGTATTTGTACGAATCTTTCCATTTTCAATATGTATAATATTTTTATATCGAGGAACTAATGGTATTTTATTTATGAGTTCATCTTTATCCATTGCCAACACCGGTGAATTCTTCACTTTCATAAGTTTTTTGGATATAGTTAATTTTTCTCCAGTTTGATATTCCTTCAATGTAGCTATATTTCCAATAATATCTAATTCTTCCAGTTTGGAAATAACACTCTGTGCTTGGTTACGGACAAACACTTGAAAGCCAAAAAAATCTTGAAGAACCTTAACATTTCTTACCAATATAGTATTATCTAAGATAAGTAATTCTCCTCTTTTTATCGATTTTCAGCATTTCTTTATCGACAATTTCAAACACATTATCTTTTTGTATTATTCTTAGATTATTTTTTGCTTGCAATCTGATCCTACATATGCTTGCTGATATATAAACAATTTCTTGCTATTTAGATTTATTTTGAATAAAAAGCCAAGGACATTTCCTATGTCCTTTTCGTCAAAATTGAAAACCTCATCCATACTATCATCATTTAGCAAGGCAAATGGTTTGTACTCATCACTTTGCTCCAAAACATAAACTGCCTTTTTATTATCTATAACATCTAAAATATCACAGTACACCACCTCATCTTGCAAATACTGTGTATTAATAATCTCCAAAGCAATAGACCGAATTCTATCTTTCAAGGAATTCATCGATATCATCTTCTCAATATAAAATCCCTGCTCCTCACCTTTTAAGCAGACGTATACATCAACACCGCACACTGCACCTGTTTCTGTAATTTCTTTAATTTTTGATGTTATCTCTTGTTTATTCATGAATTTATCCTTCCTTTCTGATAACTAAAACATTATCCTCTATCTTCTTGTACTCTATTGTGTTGCGACTATCCATATTGCCTCTTATCAATGCAATATACTCTCCATCTGGCAAATGCTCATTATCAACAAATTCTTTAGGTTACAATCGATGATGGGGTAAACGAAAAAGCAGTTTTGACATTGCAGAGAACTGCCCCTTCGTTTACACCATTTTCGATTTGACCTAATTGAACAAAGTGAGCGTCCGGGTAGCCGCAACCTATGGACTTTCAATTCTTTGTTCCTGTCCATGATTATATATGATTCTCGGTATGAAAGCTACAACATTTTATAAAAAACAGGCAAATGGGCATGACGATAAAACCTCAGAAACTGAGGCTTTTGAAAGTATTAGATGTTGCTCTTTAGCAGCGCAGTGGCATTCTCATCTGTGGCTTTCCAAGATGCCCACCACATGCCTTACACACACAAACTTTGATGCCATAAAGATGTTCCAATATTTCAGGCATTTCCATGTCACGAAGCTTTGAAAGATACTTCTTACATCCAAGTAAATTTCTGCAAAGGGTGAGCTTCTGGCTTTTAGTACGGGAACATAGCAGTCCGTAGTGCCTGATGCGGAGAAAACGCCGTGGTGGTACATGCATGAGAAACCGCCGGACAAACTCTACACCCGAAATAGTCAGTTCCTTCCACTGTCCCTCATTACGGTAATCCTTTACTAAGAATGTAACGGTATCATCATCCATACGGACGATGCGGTGATTGCTGACGGCAATGCGATGAGTATACTTACCAAGGTATTTAATTACTGTTTGAGCACCATTGAATGTCTTTTTTACAATGAGGAATCCAGTCCATACCATAACAGGAATCTAAAAGCTCCTTGAACGTATAATGGTTGCGAAATTTTTCTGCAGTACCATGAAATACCAAGCTTATCCTCTTCCCACAGCCTCTTTAGTTCCTCCAGATATTTTCCGCGGAACATTTTGGAGATGACCCGGATGGGAAGAAAGAAATTTTCACCATTGTCCTTCCACTGGTTGTTGGAAGCCAGTCCTCCCCCAGCAGGATGGTATGAATGTGGGGATGAAAGTTCATTTCAGAACCCCATGTATGTAAAATGCAGATGTATCCCACCTTTGCGCCGAGATGTTTTGGGTCGGCAGTCAGTTCGCTGATTGTGGAAGAAGCTGCATGGTATAAGGCATCATAAAGAAGTCTCTGGTTGCTGTAAATGACAGGGTTTAAAATATCAGGAACCGTAAAAACCAGATGGAAATAAGGAGCATCAAGGACATCCTCTCTGCGTGCATCCATCCACATTTCTTTCGGAACAGCCTGACACATTGGGCAGCAACGGTTACGGCAGGAATTGTAATGAATCTGTACGAAGCCACAATCCTCACATACACATACATTTGCACCATAGGCACCGGTCTTGCAGTTCATGATGTTATGTGCAACATTTGCCTGTACAGGGAAGGTGAATATTGATCAAGGTATGCCGGATAAAAACACTGAAAAATATCCTGTACTGTGGGCTTATCCATTGGCTGTACCATCCTTTCTGTCAAAAGGACTGCGGATGCCCATAATGGATTTGTTGCTGATATGAAGATAAACTTCCGTAGACTTCGGATCACGATGTCCAAGCAGTGCCTGAATATTCCGCTGTTCCACTCCCCTGCTCCATAAGGTGGGTGGCAAAACTGTGACGGAGGCAGTGAGGAGTAACACCGGATAACCCAGCAGCCGATGCAGAACGTCGGATAACCTGTTCCAGTGTACTTACGGTAAGATACTGCCCTGTAAACTGATTCGGAAACAGAATGCCCTTTGGTCTGCCTTTCCGGAACCAGTATTCCGTAAGAAGTGCAAGGTTTCTTTCAGACAGAATGGTATAACGGTCCATCCGGTTCTTGGTATCCCCGGACATGAATCTGCATGTTTGTGCGGGAAATATCATCATAATGAAGATGAATCACTTCCGAGACACGCATTCCGGAAGAATACATTGTGGCGAACATGGCTTTATATTTCAGGTCATCCGTAGCATCAAGAAGCCGGTCAATTTCATCAGTAGAAAGTACGGTTGGGAGTTTGTGCTCTATTATCATGCGTGGAACAGTGATATCATCCCACAGAACGTGAAGTACATTCCGATAGAAAAAACGGATGGCTGAATTATAAAGGTTGAGGGTGGTCGCTTTCAGACCATTGTCCTTCTTGGCAAGAAGAAAGTCCCTGACATCCTGACAGGTAAGCTCTTCCGGGTGCTTTTCCATGTAATTAAGGAAATAAGAAACATAGTTTTTGTAGCAGTTAATGGAACGCTCTTTAAGGTTACGGATTTTTCCAGCTTCCTCAAGCTGTAATAAATATTTTTCGTACATAATAATTCCTCCATGTAAAGTCAGTAATTTCGGGTATCACTGCTTACATGGAGGTGCATTGAATAATAAAACCGCTTGCTAAAAGAACGGTTAGGTGTTAATCTTTTCATAGGCAGTGGTAATGTCGATCCTGTTTGATTGTTGGTTGTGGTGACTTAACAATACTACTATTAGGATTTGGTTTCCACTGCTTTTTATTTAGGAAAAGAAAAAACTGCGTCACAGCCTTGGCAGGCCATCGCGCAGCGATTTTGTTCAATTTAAATTTATACACCTTATATTTCAGTATTATTAGTACTGGGTTTTGATAGTATAAATTGGTTTTCGACAACAAACATATTATTATAACACCTAGAAAAAAATCATCAATAATAAACCATTCCACGTCGAAATATCGTTAACCAACAATGGCAAAATCAGTGTAAGAAAGAAATTCAATCCGGCATCTTTTTCTTCTTTGATATCCTTAACTTCATAACCCCCAACTACGTCATATCGTTGAAAACATACAAATTTAATAAATATGATCAAAAAGACACAATAACCCAAATCAAACAAATCCACATTCCTATATATAACGGCAAATGTTTATAAATCATCTGAATATTGAACAAATTGCCAACCACACAACCAAACTTCTCAAATGGAAAATATTGCAGTATTGTTAGTAAAAATAACGGACTTAACGACAAAATAATCAATTGCTTCTTCAATCACTTCACCTCTTTTCCTTCTTGACAATATATATTTGTTTTGACTTTTCGCTCCCATTCCAATTATACCACCTCCCCTCATTAATCTCTACCAGAATAATCAGTATTATCAAGGCTTTCGAGCCTTTCCCACCTCCCCAAACTCATCCCGAAACTTCCACTTTATCTTCACCCTGTCCTCTGCATACACGACAATCTCCTCCACAAAAGCATCCACCATTTCTCTGTTAAGTCCCGTCAGCTTCAGCTGCCCTTCCAGCATCTCCAAACCTGCCACTTCCGGCACATCCATATCTGCCATCTTGGTGACTGCTGCCATCTGCTCTTCGATATTCTCCTGTAGGCGCTCAAGCATCTGCTCATATGTCTTACGCTGTTCCAGATATGTTTCTTTATCTGTCATTTCCAGCTTGTAGCTTTCATAAGCTTCACGCAAATCCTTTTCAATTAGTTCACGGCTATGCTCCATATCTGAAAGATGCTTCTCTGCCTGCTTTAATCGCTCTGCCTGTTTCTCCCGCTGCATATCCACAACATATCTGGAATCTACCAGGGACATCAATCATCATCTGAAGTGCTTTCTTCACAACGCTCTCCATATCCGCATCCAGCACACTGATATTGCATTTTTCATCAGTCTTGTCCAGATAATGATTTGCACAATAATACTTCGGTCGACCGGCATAAGTATGAGACAGGCGATGCCCACAGTTACCACAGATCATTTTACCAGTCGGCAATGTGTTTCATGCTTTCTTTTGGCACTGGCACATGTATTTCCTTTTCGCATGGCAGCGACTTTTTCAAAATCCGCCTTGCTGACAATTGCTTCGTGACAATTTTCCACACGCTTCCATTCATCCTCTGGAAGTGCTTTGGCGTGTTTATCGCCAACATTCTCACTCTTGAATCGGCTGTAAACCATCGTGCCGGTGTACTGCTCATTTCCGAGGATTCTTCCTATTGCAACATTATTCCAGAGAGGCTTTTTCTCACGATATCTGGCAAGTTGCTTTTCACTTCCAGACTGCATGGCAATATACACTCCCGGCGTATCTATTCCATCCCGGTTCAGTCCTTCTGAAATTTTGTACATAGATTTTCCAGACAGAAACTCTTTTAAAATGCGCTTTACAATCTGACTTGCAAACTCATCCACAACCAACTTATGCTTGTCCTCCGGACTTTTCACATAGCCATAAGGAGCATAGGTAGCTATGTATTTACCATTGCCACGCTTTGTATCAAGTGTCAATGATACTTTGGAAGACTGTTCCTCACTGAAGAAATCATATAGAATCCCCTTAAATGCAACATCACATCAATCTCACCGATACCACCCACATAATCTGCGCTGTCATAATTATCATTTATGGCAATAAATCGCACACCCATAAAAGGAAATATCTGTTCAATATATTTTCCCTGCTCGATATGATCTCTTGAAAATCTGGAGAAATCCTTTACAATAACACATGAAATCTGCTTTCTTTTCACCATTTCCAGCATTCTCTGCATATCCGGGCGGTCCATATTTTTACCAGAATAGCCATCATCCACAAACTCAACCACACTCATTTTGCGAAGTTCCTTATTTTTATTAATAAATCCACGGATAAAAGCACGCTGATTGGTAATACTGTTGCTCTCATCTTTTACAAATTCATCTTCCTTTGATAATCTCAAATATATTGCTATCTGCTCCATTCTATATCTCCTCTCCGTCTGCCATCCTGGCATACTCATCTTTAAAATTCAGATTAATTACCAGCCTCTTATCCGGATACAGGTAAATGCTGTCGACTAGAATTTTAATCATATTTCTATCCAGGGTAACCGCACTTTGAAAACGATAAATTGCTTTCAGCCATTGTATCTTCTTCTCACAAAATCTCTTCACACGCCTGCGGCTTGCCTCTTCATCCGATATCTGTCCCCGAAGTCTCATTATGGCATCAGCATTTTTCTCCTGCCTGTACTTGAAATCAGCCTTAGTAATCTCACCGGTAACATAAGACTGATATGCCTTACTCTCTTCATAATTCTTTCTGTCAATCTGCTTCTGAATTTTCTGAATACGCACATCATGATTTTTCAGTTCCCTGTCCATCACACCTCGCATGGAAGCCTCCGTCCTGGCACTGTCTGTAAGTACTGCAATTTGAGTTGTAAGCAGGTTATGCACTACCTTTATAAGCTCCTGCTCCATAATGGTACAGCCACACTGTTTCCCACCGAAATCATAATTGTATCTGCAGGAATAAAAATACTGGCGCTCCAGCACTCCGTCCTTCTCCAGATTCTGGAAGCTAAAGGGAATTCTTCTGCCACAATTTCCACAGAATAAAATTCCTGCAAAGATATCCTCTTTTTTATTGGCAGATTCTTTCCCCTGCCAGATGTGAAAATGCTTTCTTCCACCTTCTTATCCATAACAGCTCTTACCCTAGCGAATAGTTCCTTATCCACAATCGCTTCATGTGTATTTTCAACCACAATCCAATCATTTTCATCCGTAGCATGCCTTGCCTCGTTATCATACAGGCTGGTACGCCTTTTCCCCTGTACCATGTTCCCAATATAAGCCTGATTTTTCAGGATGTTGGAAATCGTACCGGGATACCACGCCTTTGCCTCTGCACCTTCCTCCACATAGAGATTCCCTGTTTTCAGATAATCTCCCGGTAATGCAAGACGATACTCCTGAAGTGCTTTCGCAATCTCCCCTGAGCGTCACTCCATCTGCTGCCAGTTCAAAAATCTGACGGACAACTGCCGCCGCGTCCCTGTCTATCACATACTTGCGAAGTGCATCCCCCCGCTATCCACCTTATAACCATATGGTGCATTGCTTCCGGTAAATTTGCCCCTTTCCATATCAAGCCTGCGACTGACTGAAACACGCTTTGAAATATCCTTGGCATACATGTCATTCACCAGATTTTTCAACGCTATTTCCAACGCGTTATTCTGGTTAAATTCTGCTTCCGTGTCAAAATGATCACTTACCGATATAAAACGTACCCCAAGAAACGGAATATCGTCTCAATATAGTTGCTGGCTTCGATATAATCCCTGCCAAAACGGGACATATCCTTCACAATAATGCAGCTGATTTTCCCTTCTCTGACATCATCCATCATCTGCCCGAATGCAGGTCTGTCAAAACTGGTTCCCGACACTGCACTGTCAACATATTCATGGTATTCTGCAAATTCAGCCTTATCCTTGATAAATTCTCTTAAAATACTCAGCTGGTTGGCTATGGACTCCGACGGTCTGGATTTCAGTTCCACCGACAATCTGGCATAAAGTGCAAACACGAAAGGATTTTCTCTGCTTTACAGGTACACCAGCTGTTACCGCTTCCGGTATCTGAACTGCATTAAATCTGTTCTTCGTTCTCGCCATTTACACCGCCTCCTTAAGCTCCAGCACTGGCAAACCATCTACCATGGTGTACACAGGTTCCGCATCTTTCTCATTAACGACATCAAACAATCCGGTAACCTTTTCCATCTCCCTGACGATACTTAAACACAATTTCCACCCTGAAATCATCATAGATCAAAATTCTGTCAATAAATGAAACAAGTGCCACACGATCCAGATTTCCAATCACCAGACCTTCACGAAACTGCTCCAGATCCTTTGCCACAACAATTCCATTTTCATATATATTGCGGATGATTGTCTCCTGCTCCCTGATTGCCTGTTCAAGCTCCCGCTCTTTTTGCCGAAAACTCCTCGCGGTACCTTGTAAACTGCTCTTTGCTGATAATCTCATCACGCAAATCCTGATACAGTGAAGCCTTAAATGCAGAACATTTTGTAAGCTCCTGCTTCAGTGCAACAATCTCTTTATCATGGGCAACGGCCTCATCATAATTCACATTCAGCTCATCCAGATGTGCCAGCACCTTTTCACAGTCGCACATACTGTTGATATATCCCTGTAATTCTCCCAGCACAATCTGATTCAGGTCCTCCTCACGGATGCAGTGACGACTGCAGGCATCTTTACCGTTCCGGTTATAATTAGAACAGATATAGTTGATATATTCCCTGCCCTTGTATGACTCCTTTGCGATGAACCATACTGCTGCCACAATCACCACAATATAAAATTCCCGCATACATATATGATTCGTTTTTTTTTTTCCAGCAACTGCTATGGTATCCCGACTCATCAGAATCTGTACTGCATCAAAGTCCATCCTGCTGATAATTGCTTCATGCGCATTCTCCACTACTACCCAGTCACATTCCGGTACTGCTATTTCCTTCTTAACCTTGTGACTGACAGTTGTTCGTTTTCCCTGCGCCAAATGTTCCGATATACACCACATTCTTAAGAATCCGGACACTGTCTGGGCAGACCATTTTGACTGTCCTGCGCCTTTAAAACTGGTACTGTATTTTTCTCCGCATTTTGCCTTATATTCCGATGGTGCAAGCACGCCATTCTTGTTAAGAATCCTTGCAATTCCTGATGCACTCATTCCCGAAAGCTTCTTTGCAAATATCCCCTGAACCACACCGGCTGCATAAGGATCCGGCACCAGATGATTCTTATTATCCTCTGCCTTTTGATAACCATATGGTGCAAATGCGCCGATAAACAGCCCATTTCTTCTCAAAATGCCCTGACTGGTACGAACCTTCATGGACGTATCACCGTTATACTGCTCATTCAGCAGGTTCTTGAAAGGAATGATCGTATGCGTCTCACTGCTACTGGCAGTCAGGCTATCGTACCCTTCCGATACCGCAATAAAACGCACATTATATTTCTTAAAAGTTTTCTGTATCAGCTCATCCGCACCAATACGCTCCCTGGCAAGTCGGGATAAATCTTTTACAATAATGCAGTCAAGCTTCCCCGCTTTCATGGATGCCATCATCCTCTGAAACTCCGGTCTATCAAAATTACTTCCGCTGTAACCGTCATCAATAAAAAATATCCACCAGCTTCAAATCATCATTGGCACCTATAGATCCCTCCAGCAAAAGTTTCTGGTTGGAAATACTGTTACTTTCCTTCTTCTCCAGTCCATCAATATCTTCATCTCCCTGAGACAATCTCAGATAAATTCCTGTTCTGTATATATCAATCTGTTTCTTACTCATTACAATTCCTCCTATCGTTCTTCAACTGCTGTAAAAATAGCTTCTATTGATATCTAAGTGACGCTTTCCGTTCTATATAGCAATTCATAACATCCGTAATGCTACAGCTTCCTGCAAAGGTGGACTGAACAGTATATTTTCCATACCGTTTCGCCTTTCCCTGTTGTTTTGCATCATGCTGCGAACACTCCGTCACATTCCGCTCTTTCGTATCTGTTTCCTGCAAAATACACTCTTCTCCTTCCCTTCAAAAATGAAAAACAGCCTGAAAATGTCCTCCTTATGGCTAAATCATGCGACACAAAAACCGCTCTCCATAGTTAACAAAGTCTCTTGTTACATCTGCTGTAACAACCGCGCTACATATCACATTTACACACGAAAGCCGAAAAGCACAAACCCTACAGAAAAGCTAAATAGCTTACATCTTTTTCTTCATTCTGGTTCGATATTCATTTCAACTTAAACTGTTTTGACGTCATATATTCTTATAATCTCTGACGCCATACTCTGCATCCATACGATGTTTCCGTATGTAAATATGTATGTAAGCTTGCGCTTACTTTGTTGACCATGGACAGCGGTTATTATTTCATGGTTTCTCATCTGCACCGACATTTTCAAGCTGTCTTGCTGTCAACTATTCAATTAGAAAAAACTTAACATTGGTCATCACGTTGGCTGGACGTTCGCAATGCTTTACAGGTATTGTGACTATTTTTAATCTGTTTTTCTGCCACATGCCTATATTACATCCCAGGCCAATACTTGTCTACCACTTTTTTTTCCACATTTTCTGACATAATATGATTTTCAGCATTTTTACCAGTCACAACCATCACACGCGCCCCTCTGCATCATCGGGTAACCACTATTATGCTGCACTGTCGCCTGCTATTTCCTGTCCCAGATATGCTATCAACAACTCTTCCAGAGTTGATTGTTCACCGTAAGACATGGTTACTTTTATGGCATTCCCTTTACCCGTATCCATCTTAATTGTCTTTTGCCTTAATATCTATTTTTTTCCTCCATCTGCGTTACCTCCATTAAAAAAAATCGCTACCCATAGCTCATTTGAAAATGCATAAACTATGGATAACGATTTTGGTTATCACTAATTCTGTTTTGGACTTCTCTTAACATCCTATGAAGGTATACGCCGGTCTTTCTGACCCCTCATCGCCCCGGTATATACGTAGAGGTGTACTCACCTCCGGGAATTACAGATGAGCCACTATCTATGTTCACGACGCCCTTCTCCATTCCGGAGAAGCACTATCTCCCCTACCTGCATTACGGGGATCGGGACGAACTTCTCGCCCCTCATGGGTTATTATTCTTACGCAACATACCTGCTCCCCTGCATTGCCCGAACTTCCGTCCAGCCTCTTGACCTTCATCTCTCAATCCATCAGCCTACTAATATGATAACTGTGACTTTCATCCTGCGGGTATATGATCCGTAATTTTACTCAAATCTGTAACTGATATTCAGTTGTCAATTTTCATTTTCTCATTGGCTTGTCTCAAGCCGGATATAGTATAAACCAATCCGGTGTCGTCCACAAGGTACTATCATGGTTTATTTTCTCGAAAAAGGTGTCAGTTTGTGACCTTTTTTCTGATTTATGCAAAAAAAGTATCATACCGCTTCGGTCAGTAATTGTACACTTCGGCAGAGTATGAAAATTTTTGCAAATCGTGTATTCATTATACGATGGGTTTTTGTGTTTGTCTATGGACAGGGTTGCTGTTTTTTTTTTAGGAAAACGCACCAGATTTTGGTTGAAATAAGCACAATACTTCTTATTCTTTAAAATGCCCTTCCAAACTAGTCCATCGTTCTATTCACCCACCATTAATTACTTCACGGTTACATACTTTTTTGATTCTTACTTTGAGGCTTATCCGGAATCGTCATCGCCAAACGTCCTTGTTCAACCAATGGTTTGACATATTTCTTCGTTGGCTTTCTTCCGGAATATCCTAACATTTCTGTGATTTCTAATATACCTTTCGGGGTTTGACAAAATTCCAAAATACGCTTAATTTTCTCATCCTCCGAACTACCCTTACTATCTTCTTGAGTTCCATCTTGGGTCCTATCTTGGGTCCTATCTTGGGTCCATCTTGGGTCCTCATCCTCTGTTGATACCCTGGTAAACGGAATGGACACGACAATAATAGAATTTTCCCTGAACTCATATGTTCCTTTTCCATAAACCTCTGTTATCTTTGGGACTCCACGACCTGTACGCTCACTTATGTGCAGTTGCAATAACATATCTGATAATTTTTGATTTACCGGTACAGATTCACCCGCGAAAAAATCCTTCCATTGTCTGTCCCGGAGGAATTGTTCCTCTGGATAAAATCTCTATTCTGTCAGAAAACGCTGTTATCATTGGCGCATTCCCCGTTGTCCACTGATTATGCACAAATGCATTTATCATTGCTTCTCGGAATGCCTCTTCATCAAATAGAGGAATCTCTTTTCTCTCCACTATTCTTTCTCGTTCATCTGCCTGTGGAACATTCAGTACACCACCATACTCAAGAACTTTATCTAACGACATCAGCAAGCAGGTATTTCCGAATTCACGAACAGAATACATCGTGGATGTTTTATCTTTACCTTAAAAAATTGCAAAACGTATCGGAATGCCGCTATTATCTGACATTAACTGCGCCAACATATTATATTTCCCATTGTCCAGCAAAAAGCCAAGATTCTTCTTAAAAGTTCTTTTTATTTAGTGTAATTCCCTTTGATGCATAATATACAAACAATTTATCAAATGTTAATTCTTGATTCTCCGATTCTGTATTACAAATCGTAGGTAGCCCAACACGCAATACATGAAATAGGTTCGACTCACGCTCTGGGTATTTATTCAGATTTACTTTACTGGATCCAATGCGTAAATATCTGTTATTATCAAAACTGGTCGGTACTTTAGTTGCTGCAGGTATATCTAAAATGACAACCCTTTTTTTCCTTCTACTGTAATTTCGTGAAATGAAAAATTGTTATCCGGAAAAACCTGTCTTGCCAAATAATGCTCTAGTGGCTCATTCTTTACATCAACCGTATAATCAAAAGTTGTTCCAATAATTTCATGAGTATCATTGTCTACTCCCCATACCAAATATCCGGCTTCGCGCCCTTCCAATGCGGCAGCATTTGACAAACGACGAAGAAATATATTCACCAATTCCTGCTGGCTCATACCAGTTGGTCTTGAATTCATACCAATTCGCTTCTCTAGGATATTCAATTAGCTCTTTCACTTTGCTTTTTATAATCCATGCAAATATCCACCTTTCCTAAAATAGAACTGCTATCTATTAGTCTCATTTTTTTTCTATTTAAATTATAACTCAGACTTTATTCTTAATTAAAGTCTTCACTTTCATCAAAATTCAAATCAAATATTGCCTCCTCGACAACCTTCACACACTCATCCGTATGCTTCTTAATATCATCACCCCAAAATCGGATAACAGTCCACCCTTCAAACAACAATCTTTTTGTTTACCTCATCATCCCTCTCTCTGTTTCTAGATATCTTACTTATCCAAAATTCACTGTTATTGCTCTTCTCCAGCCTGGGTTTTAATACTTCCCAGTCCTTTCCATGGAAAAATTCTCCGTCACAGAAAATTGCTATCTTATATTTTGTCAACACAATATCACGGATTTCCCGGTAACTTTTTATAATTCTTCCGGTACCGATAACCTTTTGCCCATAAAGCTTTTCTAAGGATAATTTCAATTTTAGTATCCTTTCCATGAATATTTTTCATGTTTTTATGCCGTTGTTCTTTAGTCAAAACATCCGCCATATATATCACCTTCTTATACTGTGTCTCCATCATCCAACACAAAACTTCTTTCAAAAGTAACTCCCGCGGCTTCTGCTATATCCTCAAGCTCTGCCACAGTAAAACTTTTCTCTTTTCAGTTTTGCATTAAAATTTTGAGGTGTTGTTCCCAATCTCCTTGCCAACTCTGCCAGACTTATTTTCTGTCTGACACATAATACTTTTATTTGCTCAGATATTGTCATTTTTATTTTTCCTCCTTACCATGAGTCAGATGCAAATCCAATATAATTTTATCAGTCTTTCCGTCTGGATAAATATACTGTAATTCATCATAATCAAATTTTGGATTTAATACATGAATCAGACTTATGATGATTTGGACACAATATAAGAAGATTATCTGATGAATTATCAACACTCTTTGAAAAATACTTAATATGATGAGCTTCCGCAATATTAACGCCATGTTCTTCACCGACATTTTGACCACATATCTGACATCTATACGCATATAGACGCTTTAACATATTTACTTTCTTTTTTAGAATAGGTACGTTCTATCACAGATTTTACCGTCTTATTTAATGCTGCTGTATTATCATCAAAGTTTAAATACTGTTCAACATCATATTCTGAAACTTTTTCTCCATCAACATCTAAATTTATCACCTGAGTTTCTTCCATTGTTCCATCCAAAACTGATTTCACAATTTCTGTTATTTCTTTAAACTCCATTACATCCCATTGCTCATAAAGTTCTGTTACAGTCGCTGTTCGTTTTCTGTTATGTTGTCCAGCTCTTCCATTATCAAAAAACACATCAAATTCATCCCGTCTTCGTCTTAAATAAGCATTAGGTTCAACACCCGGACCGGTAATTCGTACTGATAAGTCATCCATCGCTTTTGACACCGGTCCACTATATCCCAATTCACGAAATGCATCATCATTAAACTTTGAAATGTAAAATGCCACTAAAGACTTTTTCTGATTTATTGTCATTTTCTTTCACCTAAAATCTTCCCATTAATATCCATTATCTGTCGGAAAATAGCTTCCAAAACATCAACCACGATACTATTACCTGCCAGTTTAATAAGCTTCTCTGTTGAATACAAATATCTGTTCTTTGTTACCATAGGATTATCACTAATTATCCTGTCAAAATCCGATTCATCAAATCCCATCAACTTAAAGCACTCTCTTGGAGTCAGATATCTCCATTTTGTCTTTCCTCTTGCCCGATTCTTATAAATAATCAAGCCGGAATTAGGATTACGGTCCTGCTTTGTCGTTACTGTATTAACAACGATGTCCCTAATCTCTTTTCCATCATACAACAATTCATTATCTTCCCATATTTTTCTTTCTCTGAAGGCGTATCATTAGGTTTACTTGCATCAGCTTCTTCCTTATATCGGGGAACATCATCGTAATCTAAACAAAGAATGTCTTTTAACCTTAAATTCCTTTGCTTTAAACGCGTTGCTTCATCCTTTTCCAAATTATGTTCTTCAAAGTACTTTTCTACTTGGGCTATCGTTTCTGCATTATTTTTGCACAATATACTGATCATATACGCTCTTTCTCTTTTTTTTGAGGAATACCAAAATTTTGAGCATTAAGCCTATATATTTTATTATAATATCCCAGATTTTCTAAAGTTTCCTTCCAATCACCAAAATCTGCAGCATGTGGTTTTGACAGAATATTAGTCACGTTTTCCATAAGCAGAAAGCGAGGTAATTCTTTTCCCATTTCATTCATTTCAAGCAATATACGTTCAACTTCCCAAAGCATACCAGAACGATTATGTGCATCCCTTGCTATTCCACTTTTATTCCCATGCCAGCATCCACATAATGATAAATCCTGACAAGGAAATGAATATGTGAACAAATCAATATTGTCGGGTATATCACTTCCCATAACATCCGTAATACTTACCATATTTCTTGTTTCTTTTATTGCTTGCATACAATCTTCGTTTCAAATGCATTGGCATTCGCCTAAACGCCTCATCACTCATAGGTTTCTTTCCATCGGAACTCAGCGATAAACCTTTTAAAAAATTTGTAACATCTTCATCTGAAATATCTGCATATTTATTAATATCAATTTTGCCTTTATGTATCAGACAATATGCCAGTATTGCGTTAATATCCCAATCTGCAGTATTTACAATTTCAAAAGGTTTTCCAATTCTTGTTAATGCTTTTGCCTGACTGCCAATTCCACTAAAAGTTTCAATTACTCTAAACATTTCTTTTCTCCCGATCACCATACAGTATATTCCAAGCCATCCAAATCAATGGTATATGTAATTTGCGTTATTGACTCCGGTATATGATCATCCTTAAATGAGGCTTTTGTTATCTTCGGAAATGTATCATCGACCTCATATTTTCTTTTTTCTAATACTTTGTATTTTTCTTCCCTTATACTTGCACCCCGCTCATATCCCAACTGATATAACTGCTGTTCAATCTTATCTTTATCATATCCATCTGCAACTAGTCTATCCTTCATATCATTTATAGATATTCCTGTTCTTGACTGTTCTAATCTACAGAAATATAGCTGTAATCTTTTTAAACTTTGGAGCTGATGCTGTCCAGATATAGTAATAGTAGCACCATAACGTTTTACTGTTGACTTAACTTCATAGCTGCTCTCGTTTCCCTCTATATCGTGGCTCCCAGAATTAACAGCTGTCCATTCCACAGTATTATCCTGAGTGTATAAATCATCTAAAACCATCATTTCTGCAATTACACTGTAGGCTTCCTTATTAGAAATGGTATTTCCCATTAACTCACGCCACTTTTTCCACCATTCCAATGGTTCAGACATAAGATTTTTTCTATCCATTCCGTCAATTCCTGGCTCTACAAACTGCGCACAGACCGTAGCAAATTCATATCGTAAACTATCCAACATACAACTTAGAATAAGATACTTTTTTTCTATCCCACCAATCGCAAGAGTTCTGGAAAACAATCTGCTATTGGCAAATTTTTTTCTGAAATATCTCTGATATCATCAAATTCAATAGCAACACCATATCCTTCATTATCACGGATAACCATTGCTGAGTATTCTTTTGGTAACGTTTTAATTTCTCTTGCACCATTTTGCGTCGATGCGAAATACTCTCTAATTTCCTCCAGTATTCCCATAGCCTATTCCTCCTCAAAAGTATTCAACACTGTTTTTGCAACTCCATACGCCAATAGCGGAGGTACAGCATTTCCAATTTGCTTAAATGCATCGCCCATAGAACAATCAAAGAAAAAATCATCTGGAAAAGATTGTAACCTTGCAGCCTCCCTTACGGTAATTCCTCTTGGTTCAATTGGAATGAATATGACTATATGTATCCTTTCCCAAATGTGCTACTAATGCATGAGATGGTTTTGTTACATCAAGTTTTTTCCATTTATTCTCAAATTTTTTCTTTATCATATTGCGGAACCATTTTATTATAGAGACTAATGTATTCCTCACTATCCTTCTCATACCCAAAAAGTTTTGCCTCTTCATAGAATAGCTCTTCTGCTATCTTTGTCGCCGCAATATAATTATCTCCTTGTTGCATTCTCTCAAAGATCGGGAAATCTCTGGTATTCCTTCTGAATGCATTTGCCGAAACACCAAATCCCTCTTTACCATACCAGGTTCTCATTATTTTTTTTTGATATTCATTCTGTGCTTCCGTTTTATATGGATACTCAATATTTAATGACACCAATTTGTATTTTGAGTCTGCTGTCGGAAATACTTCTGGTAAATCTGAAAAAGCATCTCCTACAGTAACCCATGGTTTTAATTCATCTGTTGTTCCATTGGGTTCCACAAAAAAAATTGACATTGCTTATATCCCTCAAATCGTTTTTGATGCTGAGTCAATACATCAACCTCATTTCGATGTGTTGGATTTGGTAGTTTTATCTCTTTTCCTTCATCCCCCCTTGATTGCTACAACAAAAACTCTCTCTCTTACCTGTGGAACACCATAGTCGGCAGAATTAAGTATTGTCCAATATGCCTTATAACCTTTTTTAGTTAACTCAGTACATACTATTTCTGGTATATTTTTTTACCGCCAAAATTTGTTGATTCCGGAACATTCTCCATCACAACAGCTCTTGCTTCCAATTCGAATACAAATCTCAAAAAATCCTGATACAGATATCCTCTTGCATCTTTTATATTTTTACTCTATCTTCACCGAGTGATCTAAGTTTCCCGCGACCTGCCATAGAATACGCCTGGCATGGCGGTCCTCCTATAACAATACACCCTTCATCTCCAAAACTATTTTTAAACACACTTGCTTCTATTTCTGTTATATCTCCGCATATATGTGTTTCTTTTTTTCCATAGCGCCAGGAAAGATTGTAAGAAATGGTTTTACATGCTTCTGGCATCAATTCAATTCCTGCCACAATATCAAAACCCGCTTTTTCAAATCCGAGTGCCAATCCACCACACCCTGAAAACAGATCAATAATTTTAGGTAACATTACACACGCACCCCCGAATCCATAAATAAAGAGCGTACATATTCTTTTTCGCCACCCAAATATAATGCCGGAGCCACAACCATCACTTTAGCAGTATTCAATTTCATTACAATTCTGAATAAATCATCCTGCTGCGTTTCTGTGTTCTTATTGTATTCATCAAGAACCTGTTGCGGTATATGACTATAGTAATACATAATGTATCTATATACATTTATAAACGTTCCCTTACGTCCTGTTCTTTCCTCTAAATTCAATATACTGTCGGTTGTAAAACATGGAGTCTCCAATACTTTGGCAGTTGTCTGCATATCTCCCTGCCACGACAAATGTACGTACGTACCACCAAATTGATCTAAGCCATATTCTTGCAGGTTTGCTCCAATAATGACTCTCATTATCATATCCCCATCTTTCAGCAACGACATCTGGTATAACCTTTATCGAAAGATATCTCCAAAAATCGTCATTAGCTGCAGCTCTAAGGTTAAATCCCGGCACACGCCACAAATAATCGTACAACAAAATTCCAATGTGAGCATCTATGTAATAATCTTTTTTTTTTGCTATACTATCCGGGCACTCACTTCTCACCTTTTGATTAAACTCTTGTATATCTTTACGTATCTTCAAATAATCTCCCTCGACTTCCGGCAATGAAGGATAATTCAAAACCCATTCTTTCATTGCATTCTGAGCCTCCGAACGATTTAATGTTTTAATAATCATACTTTCTATATCCTTTGATCAAAAAATTTTCTTATAGACAATGACATTGCCTCCGGTCCAGAAACATCCCACTCCAATGTATCAATGAAATAGTGGATAGCTTCTGACACACTACCATTTTGCAAATCCTCACCAGAAGTAGTTGCATCCCAATAATCTTCCTGTTCTTTTTAATTTTGTAACAATAACACCTAGTGCACTTGCCATTATTTCCTTTAAAAGTTGCTCATCAAATGTTCTTTTCGTTTTATCTAAATACTTGTAATTTTTGTGTGCAGTATTTATGTATATAGAAACACTGTCTGAAAACAGGTCATATGTTGGATCTATCCAATCACATTTTACATACCACAATGGCTGACCCGGTTCATGTATTTCATACATAGGAAATACTGAGCCATTTCCATCTAGCCTTATTACAAATTTATTATCTAACTCTCCTAAAATACATCCATATTGATTAGCCAGATGTTCCTCTCCCCAAAGCGGAGTGCCTGCTTCTTTCAAATAAATAATTGTCGAAAATTCCACACTTCCTCTTAATTGAGCTTCTGAGAATTCATAATTTAACTCAAATTCCAAATCTCTTTGGGAATTTTCTATCTCTCCAATCGGAATAACACCTCTTTGCTTTGAATCAGGGGATGTCCACATTAATGCTATTCCCAGTTTTGCATTATTACATGCTATTCCGTTTGGTCCAAACAAACACTGATATGTACGAATTGAATACTTTCTTCCAATACATAACTGATAATCATCCGGAGACCATATTCCCTCATCATCGATCACTTTATGAACTATAGTACTGCTATCAACTTCTTCCGTACGCAATACATATTCCCTGATCATCTCTTACATAATAAAGCTGATATGGTGATGCCTGGAATCTAGTTTTACCTAACAAATCATCCGTTATTACCGGAAAAAGTGAAATATTCGCTGCCATTATTTATCACCTTCATTCTTTTCAACATTAAACAATGGTTTGATATCTTTTCTATTCAACTGCAAAGTAATATCAAGTTCCATTTCTATCAAATGCTCAGCATCTGACCTTACATGTATACCATAACCAGCACCATTTTTCGTTTTAAGTAATTCACAGGAAAATGTCACTTATTCCAGAACTTTCATTACTGCTATCTACTGCCATTTTTTAAATTTGTTTTAAGTTTATCTACTTTTGTAACAACAATATCTGCAGAAACTCTCTCGAACGGCATGGATAATCCCATTTTTTTCTTCCCAGTCTTTAGGTTTAATTGCACCTATCTCAGAATCAATTGCCAAATTAATCCCTGTAGCCAAAATCTTTCTTCGCGATTTGATTGTTAACTTAACCATCATCCCATTCGCAAAATATTTTGTTTTTGATGATTCATAACCAAAAACAACATTTTTATGTGTTTCGGTGTGTCCACTTCCACCTTGTCCACCACTTGTTCCGCCACTTGGCTTTTTACCAAAATTTTCAGGTGGTAATAACAAATCTCCAAACATTTTTCCAAGACCAGAGTTTAATCTGCTAGTTGTATCTTCTTCCTCTACAAAAAATTCCTTAGAAATTTTACTATTAACCTGCGCTTGTACCTTTGACACAATTCTCGGGGTTATTATTACCCATACTAAAGTCTCCCCAAGAAGTATGATCGGCCATCTCACTTTTTCTTACATATTCCTCAAGACTATATGGCTCTCTTGTATTAGTAAGTTTATTTTCTGAGTTTAGCACAAAAATAGCAAAAATAAATTCATCTTTACTAGAAGCACTTATTCCATCAACCCAGTTTCCCACATCCTCATATGATACAATCATCCCGGTTTACGAGTAAAAAATAAAACAGGTTTATTCTTTTTCTTTATCCTTTATTTCACAATTAAAATACATGTACGGCTCTGGTTTGTTATCTGGATATCCTGTTTTCAATATTTTACGTGGAACTTTCGTATACGCAATCGTACCAGCCTTTGTTGTTTCCAATACCTTACGCAAAAGAATGTCTTCTGATTTACACTCCACGCCGTCTTGTGCCAAAATATCATTCCCAGCCTCTTCTGACACAGCCCTATTGTAAAGTGCTTGTACAATCTGAAATGCAGGTTCCATATTGTCTAAACCAATTCCTTTTTTTTATTGATTCGTGCGCGTAGAAATTTCCCATATGGATATTTTTCATTATTTAATCTCGGAGCATACCATCTTTGTATAGAGATTCGAAGATAATCTTCAATACTGCATCTCCAAAAAGGACGTATTCTATTATCTTCACTATCTTTATATTCTATCTGATTATTTTCAAGTAACATCTGTTCATCAATATAAGGAATGATTATTGTGGTTCCTGTTAAATCACCTTCATATGGTTCAATTTCAAATATATTTAAAATTTTTTTTCAATATACTTTTCATCTGTAATAGGTTTTGTTTTGTTGCTTCCGATTTCCTGTCCCCACCATGCTATACCTCGCTTTGATTTTCCCGGCAAAGCAGGAATAAGTGAGTCAGCATTCATTTCATTTTCCACCAGTGAAGCTGCTAATCGCGACTCATATATTCCTTCTTCATTCAGTATTCTGCTATAATAAACAACCAGTCCTATTCCAACTCTGAAATATACAGTTTTACCAAGTCCCCATGAACCACCTGCACCTTCTGCTTCCTGTGGTTTACTTATTTCATAAATCAACTTTAATAAATTTCCATACTGGTTATCTGTTACTTCATCATAATGCAGCTTGCCTGTCAGTCCAACAGTATTTGAATCACGTACTGCTATGAATTTATACGTGTCTTTCCAATATTTTCTATTTAAAGTTTCTGTTATGCCCTCTAATTCCTTATTTAAAGATATTTTATTAAATTCTCCTGTAAAAAAATCTACAGTCACATATGGGTCTGTATCATTTTTTGCATCCAGACTATTCTGTATGGATTCTCGAACCAACAAATCTAAAATAGGCATATTATTATTTTGTATCAATTTTAGTAATGAACTCCCCCCGACTGGGTCATTCTACCAGGTTCAGCAATTTCAATTTTCATTTGTTCCCTCCAAGTCACCTTCGTCGTCAAACGGATTATTTTGCATATGTATAGATACAGTCGCTGTATAATCTGTTCCGCGCTTTCCACCCGGAATATTCATACAAATACCTACAATATCCTCAACCGAATTTAGATCTTCTCTCGTATCAGAGCCTTTTACCGCTTTTGAATCTTTATCTATTACATAAACAATCAACTGTGGAGTTGAATCTAAACCAGCTAAACTTCTAATTTCTTTTGCATATTTTGATTTAAAATCCTTAACCTTGCTCACAATCTCTTGCGGCTGTCCTTCCAAATCTATATCAGCTATAATATCTTTTGGATCCCTTTAAAACACCAATATTTATTACCGTATCCGATTCATTCTTCAATTTTTTCCTTGTACGGCTTACCTTTTTTACCGGACCTACTGGTGAATTCCAAACAGAACCACTACCTTTTCCAGCCAAAATAATATTCCAATTTTCAAGTTTCCCTTCTGCTGAAATTTTTTCAATCCAAGCAATAACAGAAGCTATATCATTGAAAACTCCTAATCTCGAATTAAATTTGTACCTCTTCAAGATATTTTTTTCACCAAAGAGAATTCAACATTCCTCCAAATAAAAAAAGAATTCTCCGCATGTTGATTGCATTCTTTTCGTTCTTCCGGTTGTCCTAATGAAGCAATAAACTTTTCAGTCTCAACAATGTTATGTTTCAGCACTGCTACATCATTATCAAACAAATATGTCTGATTAAAAGAGCCACTGAAATCCATATCTGTTGCTTGTGCGCTCTGCATCCTATTTTTTTTTGCAGTTATACGTATAAAGCTTGCTTTAGGAGTATTTTTCACTCTTGGTCCATAATTTGCAGGACTCTTTCCTAAGGTGTCCATTTCATGTATTTCATCACGTAACTCCTGATCCAGCGCTGCAAGAAATTTAAATTGATCATTTGTCTTAGATGTAATCCATAATCTCGGCAACAACTCATACCCTTTTCTGTATCCAAACCATCTCCCCATTTGCATAAGTGTATCCGCCTGACTAACAGAACGAAGGAAAAATGTACTTGATAAGTCCTTCAATCGTTAAACCTCTGGACAAAGTTGCTCCACCCACAACAATAAACGCCGGTGCTGGTGTTGGCATGTTATCAGCCGTAGGATATGCCAATCTGACATACATTCCATCGTCGGTAATTCCATTATTCTTGCAATTATCAATACACATATGAATTCCTTCGTGATATGCGAACTCATCGTCCTCATCCAATGGAATATTAGTTGGTTCTTTACTCAACAAAATTGTAATTTCCTTACGTATGTCCTCAAATGAAGGATATCTGTTTATTTCTTCATCCTTCCTATCGTATTGTGGATATTGTTCTCTAAACTTTTCAAATGTAAATTGACTGGTTTCTGTATTCCATACTTTTTCACATCTTCTAATCATCTCATCTACATCTTTGCTCACAATCCAATCTCTGACCGCTTCTGCAATATTCTGATGATGATCAGTTTTCTGACTTGTATGTATCAGCATACTAATCGGCTTTCCGTATCCCCCATATTTCTCATACAGGCTACGCCACACAGAAACCAGCATATAGCATCCTGTAACGCGAGCGGAACATACGGTGATCCTTCTTCATGAATTTCTTTGATTGCCTGAAGATCATCCTCATCAATAATTCTCACGATATCTAAACCATCATAATCATAATCCCCACCCTCAAGTCCAAATATCTGTTGTGGTCCAAAATATTCCTTTGATACACTTAATGTTGATATAAAATTTCTAGGATATAACGAATCTTCTCCAGCCTCATTTAATATATTTGCATATGGCGTGGCTGTATATCCAATATAATTCATCGCCTTATATTTATTGCTGATTTCCTGCGATTTCTCATTTTTTCCATTTACCAAATCTCTTATCAATCTATTAATTGTTCTAATCGTTGAACTATTAACATTTGCTGTGTTAATACCAGCCTGATCAGCCTCGTCATCTATAACCAGTATCTTCATCTGTTTTTGTTTATTACCATCAGATTGCAGCCATTGTATAAGCCCCCTAAGTCTTCCCGGATTTTTCAGACAAACTGTAAAATATCTCTGTTTTGACGTTTTATCAAAGTGCAAATCCTGTGTCCTTTGTCCTAGCATTGGTTTTTTAGATAAATGCTCTAAACCATTCCAATTGAGATTGCCCTGACAATTTAAATCATTTAATAACCGGTTTTGTGTTTGTTGTCTAAGATTTTCGATGGTTCCAGATAAAACTATAAACATATTCCATCCCCAGTCAGCCGCCATAGCCATTAAAGCTGCCATATTTGCAGTTTTTCCAGACTGAACATTACCAATAACCAATCCCTTAACTGGTTTCATTTCGGTTGTGTCACTGCTCAGTCTCTTCAAAATCTTTAATGTAGTTCTCTCCATCTCATCAACGATTTCTTCTTTAAAACCACCCTTAATCAATTTTTTTTTTTCTATATAACTGCCATGCGGATTGTGGATCTGCTGGTACTGTAACATCATTATCTTCGCCTTCACCCATAATCATAGCCCCGACCACTAAGATAATCTATAACCTGTGTCTGTTCTTCTGCCTCTTTTTTGTAAGCGAACGAGTTCTTTCCATTCACTGCAACTAACTTCTTTCCAAAAATTCAATAAGGACTGTTGGGTTAGGAATTCTGATAATCCTTCATCATTACCACGCCCCGCATAATCAATCTCTTCCCACTTCATGTTACGATTTCTCGCATTACGAATCCATTCTCTGTGTTGATCATATTCAGGCAAACCAAAATTAGACATATGCATTCCTCCATTGGTATATTTGAAATTTTATCGACAATTTTTTACCTTTTCCATAACCCTATTATAAAACCAGAGTTTTATATCGTCAACTTTGTTTTTTACTTTTCAAGGAGTTGTCTCCAATCAAAAGGTAAATAGTAACCCGAGAATCCCCTTTGTAACCCAAGAATCCCTCTTTGAAAATGAAAATCCTGTTTTGTAAGCGAGATTCCCGGTTTGTAAATGGAATTCCCGGTTTGTAAGCAAGATTCCCGAATTTTCATTTCTATTTCGATATGATATAATACGTTCAGCAATAAATTTGCGTACGACAATCAGAGATCAATTCCCTCTCGAAATTTTTGTATTCGGAGAATCCATCCCTGTTTTTGATTAGATAGCGTTGTTCTATTCTGGCTCTGGCGGCACTCAGCAAATTTATTTGTTACTTTTTGAGAAGTTTAGGCTTTAAGATGATGTTCTCGGCGGCAACCGGTGAGCATCCCAGTCTCTTAAGCACATCTTCTCCATAGTAAAAGCTGAATGTTTCGTATGGGCTACGGTTGTTCAGCTTTTTTCTTTTATAAGAATTGATATGGTTCATCATCAGAGTAATATCCTGTTGTGTCAGCTCATCGAAACTGCTTCCTTTTGGCAGGATACGACGTATCAATTCATGGTTGACTTCACAGGCTCCTTTTTGATAAGGAGCACTTGGATCGCAATAAAATATCTTTGTTCTATTGCATGGAATGGTGCTGCTACGTTTTTCGATTTCCTTTGGATTTGAAAACTCACTTCCGTTATCTGTCAGAATAACCGGAAACAAGCTATTAAATGTTTTTGCCCCAAGGACTTCATCCAATAAGTTTATGATCTCTATTACAGAGGCTGATGTATTTGCGTCCCGCAAAAAGCCAGCATGAGACTGGTTTCTACAAAGTGTATGGTAAGAAGACATTTTCCTCCCACACGACCAATCACGCTATCCATTTGTACAATGGTCGTTTCCGGGTTTGCTCCCAGATATTTTTGAAAGTCAGCGTAGCTTCGTTCAATACGGCAGCCCCGGTCAACTTTAAATTCAGGCTTCTTATAACGGGGACGATATTTCACTTTACGGGGCAGATCAATGTTCCTGATATCAAAGAGCTGGGCATCCACGTAGTTATACAATGTCTTTTCACTGCACATCAGTTCATCTACATGAGCAAGATAGATTTGATGAAGCGACTGCCCGTTTTTAACTAAAGGACTGGATGATCCCGTTAATTCTTGCAATATCATCTTCGTTGGACATGATACCGGTTCTGGCTTCCGAAACAGCATGATGTGCACGCTCATGTGCATCTGCCGGATCATAAATACGTTTTAATAACGTGCATTTCGACAGCTGACTGCAGCCATTACAAACATAAGGTGGCTTATTTTTTTTGACAGAACAGACATCTTCTACAAAATCAGAACAATGTAAGGTGCATTCAGAGCACAGGCTACATTTGTAAGCAGATTGGTGTGTACAGCTTGTTCCGCAAATCCTTTTTGCTTTGCAAGTGGTACGGAATTTACACGGATTATAAGGATATCCGGGGCGGCCGATTTTCTTTTCATAAGAATACTTTTTAATTTCCTTAGCGATGGTTGTCCGGTCTTTTCCTAACTCTTTGCCAATTGCCCCAAAGGATGCATTCTCCTGAAGGCGTTGAGCAATAATCATTCGATCTTCATAAGATAAAAACTTTGACATGGTGACTCCTTTCCAGCCGCCAGAAATCAAAGCATAACAGAAAAGAGACCAACTATCCAGTCAGTCTCATTCTATTTGTAAAAGAAAATCCATACCTTTCTTTTACATCAATAACGATTAACTTTTATACTTATCCGGGATGGCGGGTATGGAATCTCGGATTACAATTAAGCAGATTTTAAAAAAAGAGAAAAAACCAAAACAATTGTCATTAAGAGAAAATGGGATTTCTATAATGAACTTATGGATTTCTTAGTCGAAATGTAAAGTTGCATGGGACGCATTTTTGGAGTACTGTGTGAGGAAAGTAAATCTATGTAAGGTGGTGTGTGTAATGGATTATTATGATGGACTATCAGAAAAGGAAATACATTATATTGATGAAGCAAGGATAATCGGTAGAACGGAAGGAAATAGTAAAAGATTAAGTGATTTGATCACATAGCCTTTGATGATAAACTCTTTCTAATACTCGGTTTGCCCAAATGCGGAACATGGTCGCCTTTTTGTTTTTTTAGAATTAACACGGTATCCGACAGCAATAATGGCATCCAGATTATAATAGTTGGTCTGATACCGTTTTCCGTCCGCCGCAGTTGTTTCCATTTTGGAAACAACTGATTCTTTCCCTGCAATTCGCCGGATGTAAAAATATTTTTCAAATGTTTTGAAATAGCCGCCTTTTGCACTTCAAATAATTCTGCCATCTTTGCCTGCGTCAGCCACAAGTTTTCCTGATATAAAAAGGATTTCAACCCGAACTTCACCATTATCGGTTTTATAAAACAGGATTTCCCTTGTTTCATAAGGAGTTAGCCCATATTCTTCGTTCATATCCATTCCCTTCCTTTCCTATCAGAACATACTATAATTAACGAGCCATTTGAGTTTCTTTCAAAATAATAAATATCACTTGCTTTTTTTATTACTTTTTTTGCACCCAAGTAATTTCTATATATTATTTGAGTTGGCTCCAAATGAATATACCAGACATCAAACATTATGCTTAAAATATACCATAATAAACAAAAAATAACTATACCAACATTTAAGTAAATCTTTGCATCCCCACTAACATTTGATGGAATAGTACTCAAAAAAAATAATAACACTGTAAAAAAAAACACTGCAATCACGAAAAAGAAAATAAGAAATCTTTTTTTTCTTAGAGAAATAGGTTCTTCCCATCTCATCCTTTTTATATTTTTTACATTTCCTAACAATTTAGGAACGATAATTTTTATAAGAGTAAAAATTATTACATATGTGAATGCTCTAATTCCAATCCATATATAGTCCACAGATCAAACCTCCTATCAACATACTAAAAACAAGCATACATACAATAAAACCAAGCATGCAACTAATAATCCCTGATATCCATAGCGCAGGATATATTTTTTCGACTCTTTCGTGTGATAATAGAAATCACGATTCCCATAAACGAGAATAATGTTCCCAAAAATATAACATCAATATAGGTATACTGCTGCATTCACGATTGCCTGCACCTTTTTTCCGTACCACGGAATTAAAGCTTTCTCAACAGCTCGCTTGGCCTTTTCCTGTCGTCCTTGCCTTTATTGATTTCTTTATACTCGGTGTCCTCATTCCAAACTTCATCTTAATCGCCTCTGTTGTTTCAAAAAACGCTCCTGCTGCCAAGAATATGATCAAATTCATCAAGGACATCCGTCATTAGCCCCTTATCAATCCGACTTTTACACTCTGCAATCAGCACAGCAGGAATTCCATAAAATGCTTCTGCAATACTTCCTGTAATGGCTCCAAGTGTATCCGTATCTCCACCAAGTGATACTGCATTACGCACTGCGTCCTCAAAATCTTTGGATTCCAGAAATGCGATAATTGCTTCTGGTACTGTTTCCTGACAGCTTTCAACATGATGGTAGTAAAGTCGGATATTATCCAATGTTCTACTCAGATCATAATGAAATTCCCTCTCTATATACTCTTTGATTTCTTCTTTTGAAGAGCCATTCCTTGCCATGTATATTGCACTTGCTGTTGCTTCTGCACCCTTTATACCTTCTGGATGATTATGTGTCACATTTGCTGTCGCTCTTGCTACCTCTCTTGTTCTTTCAATTGAATCATAAAGCCAGCCTGCAGCTGACACTCTCATGGCTGAACCATTTCCATAGCTTCCGTATGGCTTCGGATTATTTTCTTTAAGCCAATGTCTGAAGCTTCCACCATAGCCTGCATGTGGATATCTTTTTCCCCAATCCTGCATATTGGATGCTACCGCATCTTCAATTTTCTTTACTGCTGCTTCCGGTCCGACTGCCAGGAGAGCTTCTCCAACTGCTATTGTCATAACAGAATCATCTGTAAAGCCACAGCCTTCACTAAACAAATCAAAGTTCTTTGTTTTATCACCTCTGTCAAACTCAAACGGGCTTCCAATAATATCTCCTAAAATCGCTCCGTACATATATGCCTCCAATCCCCGGATTACTCCGGCACCTCTCTTTCTCTGTTACAATATGAGTATAATTGAATGACATCTTTATATGGTCGCTATTCGGGCGACACGTTTAAGATAAAAAACAAACGCCGATACTATGTGAGTACCGACGTAACATTTACTAATCAATATTTACTTGTAAACTCTTCATAGAAAATAATTTCTTCATCCGCTGTTGTATCCTTATCTATGAATTCCTGCAAGTCTTTTTTCATATTATCAAATACTTCCTGACTATGACTTTTATTACAAAAAGCTGTATGCATCATACATCCATATACTCCACATGTAATTGCATCATATCTTTCACATCTTTCCAAAGTTATCCTACACGATTCTTTATATTCCTCATCTGCAATAATCGTGCCACCCTCACTGCCAATAGAATTCGGTTTATATATGTTATCCCACATATCAATCTTGCTCCTATACTCCAAGAATTTCATTCGTATACTTAAATAATGTCACATTCAGCTGCATAATATCATACTGCTTATCTATAATAGCCTTCTGCACGATCAGATCTACCTTACTGCTTGGGCTAAATGCCCAGTCTGCTCTCGCAAGTAAGTCTCTTGACTGTTTCAGATCAAGCTGCAGTGCAATGCAGAGTGCCATCACAGTCTTCTTCTTTGGATGATAATTCCGGTCACATTGAATCTTTGAAAAATGTTTTCTATCAAGGTTTGCCCGTTTCCACACATCCTTATTATCAATATGCGATTCGTCTATCAGCTCAAATAATTTATCATGAAATGAAACACCAATATTTGCAAGCTGGTCTTCCAAAGAAATATCTGCTGACAGCATACAAGGCTCTGCTAATCTTGTATCTTCCTCAAGTGGATAGTTATCTTCTGCTTCTCTTTGAAGCATTTCCTCATAGAACGCTTCCTCTGGCAATTCTCTCATGCGAGTGTTGCTTCTGCTTCGCACCGGATATTCTTTTCTATGACTTTCCTTGACATAATTAGCATCTATATAGGAATCAATATCACCTACAATCTGAACGGAAAGCTGAAAAGACCTTTTATCAAATACTACCAGTATAATTTCAATTTCATTTTCGGTAAGAAACTGGCTGAATACTGACACAGCAATCTGTAATGCCTTATCCTTCGGAAATCCATATACTCCTGTCGAAATTAATGGAAAGGCAATACTCTCACACTTAAGTTCTAATGCTTTTTGCAATGATTTACGATAGCAGTCCTCCAGAATTTCAAATTCATGGTGCAATCCATCCGTCCATACCGGACCTACCGTATGAATAATATATTTTGCATTTAGATTATATGCACCAGTGACAGCAATATCACCTCTTGCAATTTTTCCGATATTCACTCTTTCTGCGAGAAGCTTTTCTTTTCCTGCTGCCTCATATATTGCTAAATCCGTGCCACTTACACATATCGGATTTGGATTAGCAGTATTTACGATTATATCTGCTTTTACCTTTGTTATATCGTTGCGAACAATCTTAAATGGCATTGTGGCACCTCCTTATCCATGCCTGTATTACTTTAACAGCTTCCTTATCTGCTTATCCGTTGCCTCCGGATACATCTCATGCATATAATCTACAATCTGCTTCCATGAATCCTGCGGACTATCCTTATAACAGGAAGTCACATAATCGTATCCATAGATATGCTCAATAGATGAATACACTGCCACATCCCATCCATATTCAATACCTCTCTTATTCACTCTCTTCTTAAAATCGCAGTTGCACAGATAGGTCTGCATCATAAGATTCGTTATAGCACCATCAAATCCCTTTTCTCCATCCTTACCAAATCCAGCTTGTTTTTTTTTTCATTCATTTGAATAAATCTCTGAATCAGCATTATCTTCCATAAAATTGACCATTATCTTTTTATGCTTATTAGGCGCTTTCCCATCATCATATAATGCATCAAAATCATATCCATCCCGGCGGTAATTAGCAAATACAGGAAGCCATTTTTTTGATATAAATCCTGCCTTCTTATCAAAGAACTTTCCATAGACGATATCATGCCGCCTTGCTATAATAGCCCGCCACATCCATGGATCAATCTCCGGATTATCACTCCACCAGTACTCTGGAACAGTTCTTTCTTCAAGTGAAAACCCATCTATTTCATTCTTAAATAATGGTAAAAAGCCAAATTCATTTATATACTTGATTGCTTCATCTACAGAATGGATGCAATCCGGGTTGTCCCACTTCATGCCATGCATAATCCATTCACCTGATTCGTTTCCCATAATACACCCTCTATATGAACACTATTACAGTAATACTACTCCCAACAGCAAGATTATAAACATAATGATGTATCCAATTATTAATGTCATTATCCAGCATGTATTGACAAAACTCATATTTTATGTTCCTGCCCCTCGATTTCTTTTTGAATCCATGTCATAATTACATCCACCAGGTAATCCTGCTGCACCTGACTTAGTTCCTTGCCCGGCTGCATTTTATGCCACTTTCGGATGCACTCCCTGCAGCATGTAGCTGTTGCATGCTGAGCGATAAATACCGGATGACCTTTCATTGGTGTCTGCTTGCCATCATTTGCTATATATGCCGGAGCTTCTCTCTTTGCAATAAAATCCTTTGCATGTTGTCTGATTGTGTCCAACCCTTTTTCATTTATGTAATCAATATCTTTCTGCTTCAGATGGAAACTGCTTCGGAACCTAGAATTCCCCAGCCGCTCAAATAACTGCCTGTACCATTCATCCTTAGTCATTAAAACTTCACCACTCGTTCCATAAAAATCACCTATTATTACTATCTATCAATAATAGGATTATACCACCATTTACACCTCTTCAACAAACACAATACCATAGATTTTCTCAGACTTAAGATATTTCCCAGACTACAGTACATGTATTCATTTTTGACCTCCTTTTCCCTGGACTAAAAAACGCCCAGACTAGATTTTTCTTAAATCTAATCTGAGCATTTTATATCTCTCAGGTCTGATTTCTCAGACAAGAAAACCCATTTTACAGATTTTGACACTTCACCCTTTTCCTATATTACGCAATACTTGAAAATACCGGGTGGAAATCATTACCTCTCATTTGGGTGGAAATTTTTAATTTTAGGTGGATGAAATAATCATTTTTTTAATGATTTTCGTTTTTCTTTATCTTAACGCGATAATCCCGGCTTGTCTGTGGGTAAATTATCTCTTATCGTAATATACTTCTGACCAGTTCAATATAGTTCAATTTTACAGTTTCATAAAAAATATTGTCAGAAATCAGTTTCATAGTTGAATCAACATAATCGTCAGCATAAAAATCTTCTTGTACGAGTTCTTCTGCTACAGCCAGCAGATCAACATCCTCCCTTGCGGATGGAGTTATTTTAATATCCATTTCTGCTCTATGCTTTCTAACATCTGTAAAGAGCCTCTTGAAATCATCATCTATTGTAATATAATTTTTCAGTTTAAAGATATCATATAAGTGTCTGAATTTCTCGTTGCCCTTCCTACCATATAATAATCACATACAGCAAAAATTTTATCTATAATTGTTCTGGATAGTGTCTGTGTCTTCATTTTAAATGGTTCTAATCCATAATCTCTCAAAATCTCAGATTCTTCTGTTGCAAGACAATCAAATATTATACTCGTAATTTCCTTTTCTTCTGTTGGATAAGAATATGACATTAACGCGGTCTCCAGCTTCACATATGGCCGCAGACCCTTTTTATCTTCTGAGCAAACCGAGTCATATACGAAATCATAGTGATTATAATCCTTATCGCTTTCGATAGACTTCCAATTATCAATTTCTAAGTCTAAGTCTTCGCTGATTGGTTGTAGTAACTGATATTTTATTTTCTTCCTTCTGGCTTCTCCCAAATGCTCTTCAAATGTGATATCAATGTCCTCTGAAAAACGGTCTATTACATGATAAGCCTTGGAAAGGGATGTTCCACCCTTAAACACCACATTGGGATTTCTCTGTACCAGTTCTTTTAATATCATTGTCACATAGTAATCTTTTTCCAAACGATACTTTCATCTATGCCCGTTCTTTCTGATACCGTTACAATAATATCCCTCAACAATTCTTTATCATCTTTATGCAAATACATCGTCCAGCCTCAATTCGTAATAATATTTAAATATTGCAATCGGAAACTCTCTTATATAACTATCCACATCATTTTTTTGTGATGCCATGTATCTGCACAAATTGAGATACTTTGTCATGGGCCACATCATAGCTTTCATCCAGATACATATCCAGATTTTTTAATAAGTCAAGTAGCTGCAGCACATAAACATTTTCATCATTTATCGGAACCACTGGTCTTCTTACAATGAATGTTCTCTTTCCAATTGAATTTCTCGTATTTTTTGCTGCCATGTTATTGCTAACAATCTCAACTTTATTTGGAACCTGTGTTGAAATTCCCAGCTGATTGGCAAATGTATTACCAGAATAGAAACCATCTACTTTTCCACCTCTGGAAACATACTTGTACCGGCAACCATATCTGCATTTACTGCCTACATTTGTTTTTAATCGTGATTTCTTAGGCAAATAATAAATGCCGTTCTCATATTTTTGTAGTTTTCCCTCATCGCACAGCTTTTTAGCTGCTGGTTTACTGCAGATTTTGTAATTCCCTCAATCACTATATCAGAAAAGAATATAGGCTCTGCTTCCTTATAATTATTTTTTTCAAGAATTCATATAACATAAACCTCATTCCTTCCCCCTAAATTTTTTGTAACTATAATGGTTACTTTTGTTAATAATATTCTATTCCTGTTTTTAAAATCTGTCAATGTTATTTTGATTGCTATGGTTAGTATATCCAAAGCAGAATAAAATATAAAAAAGAACTGTCACCCTTAGGATTCCTCCCAAAGCCACCAGATCTTAAATTTTCATAAGACCTGATATCTGATTCCCTGCGCTGATGATCTGATTTGTGTTCGAAGTGATGCCTCGATAATAACTACCAACCTCATAAAATACAGGCAAAAAATTGTTGCTGTATTTTTCACTTATTTTACATTTGCCTACATTTCATTCATTGCGACTGCAAAAAGAGACCATAAAAAGTGACCTGAAATGATTTCATAGTAACCTTCTTTCCTCGGCCTGTCGATCAATGGATTAAGAACTCCATATTTCTTAATACTGTCCTGTAGTTCAATCATCTGACTGTCACCGATCACCTTGAATGGATGATTCGTAAAAGTTCTTAACCGCTCCATTTCAATTTCAACTACTTTTTCATCCGAATCTCTGATATCCGTCTTTTGTAGCACGAAATGGTAGTTCTTCGTTTTCCATAATCAAATCACACGCTGTCCCACCGATGATGACATATTGATTTTCAAAACCTTGAAATCTTTCCTTAAATTTTGTAAATCCACTGACCATTACTCATGCAACCTTCTTTCCTGCAATTCATCTACTGCTTCTTCAATTCTTTCATCATTTGTATCTTTAAAAGATAAAACAAGTGAAATATCATCAGCACTGTTATCCTCTGAAAATTGTTTTGGGTTGTATGCCCATAATTCAAGTCTGACCTGTTTATCCGGGTCTATCAATTCATCAGTCAGCAAGGCTTTATCATAATCTTTCTCACTAATTGCATAGGTAACAACTCGGCTTGGATTTAGCATTGTTTTTTCAGAAAGTGCCGTTTCCCCTGCAAAGACCATATTTTCTGTAACTTGCGTCTTATCTATATATCCTGTTTTTCGAACAGGAGTCGTCAAATATACTTTTGCTTTTTCAAATAATTCATCTCGCTTATATTTTGACTCAATAAACTTATTAACACCGTCTTTTTGCTACAAGAAACAAATCTGTCGTTTCCAACTGCTTCACTGCTCTGGTCAAGGTCATTGCTGTAAACGGAAGCACTTTTCCGGCTTCTGAAGTATACAATCGTTTTTTCTTACTGTACAGATAAAATAAAAACAACTGCTGCGTGGAGTAAACAAACTTACCCGTCAGCTTTTGGGGTTCTTTTTTCATCAGAAAGCATTGTCCCAATGAAAGGAAGAAAAAGACCTGCTTATCAGTAATAAACGGTATATTATTTTCTATAAGACTTTTTCTTCGATAATTTGATACCGTTGTAAGTTCAAATACGACTGGCACATTATCAATCTGCTGTATTTTTACAATTTGTTTTTTCAATGCCGGAAGTGTGGCAAGTTCTTCTGTTGGAGCAAGCATTATACAGCATCTGTTTCCAATATATGCTGTATGAAAATCATAACTCCCTGCAATATAAACAGGCAAAGAATCCTGATGATTCCATGCTTCATATTTTATAGAAATCCCGAATACGCTTGTAAGCATATTTCTCATTCTCCTTTTAACTCAATTTGTTTTATTTTAACTTAGTCAATGTTATAAGTTAAGTTTTTGAGTTATTTTGAATTTATATTTCCTTTTTCCGTGACCTGCTAAAGGCGCTTTCATCAGAAATAAAGGCTTAGTGAATGACTTATTCCATTTTCAAGCTAAAAGGCTTCCGTTTTTGCTATCCGGAATGAATACCTTCCACCATACTTTTTTTTTTTCATTTGAGCCGAAGGTAATATCATATTATGAAAACGGAAAAAAAAAAAGCTCATCTACGAGGTGTGTGTCAATCAGACAAAGACACTCCTTTACATAGTTTCCACTTTCAAAAAATAAAAAAATTTGTGTTTTTGAAAGTGACATCTTGCATATACTATTAGCAAACAGTATACTAAGTACAACGAAGCAGTTTCGAGAAATGAAAAAAAATCCAATTTTTGAAAGCGGGTGACTATATGAAAACAATCACAAGAACTAAATATCTCGATAGAATCATTGAACTGAACGGTACTCCCGACATCAAGATTATCACAGGTATTCGTCGATCTGGCAAATCCAAGCTGATGCAGGCATATATTGAGTACCTGAAAAGCCATTTTGAAAACATCAATATTATCTTCATTGACTTCATGGATTTAGCATATGAAGAAATCATGGGAATACCATGCCTTACACGCATATGTGGAAGAACATTATCAAGAAGGTAAAACGAACTACCTGTTTGTAGATGAGGTTCAAATGTGTCCTAATTTTGAGCTGGCAATTAATAGCCTGTACTCTAAGGGAATTTACGACATCTATGTAACAGGCTCCAATGCTTTCCTGTTGAGTGCAGATCTGGCAACCCTGTTTACCGGACGCTATATTGAAATTCATGTGTTTCCTTTCAGTTTCCAGGAATATTGCCAATATTATGATGATGTTAGTGATAAAGATAAACTCTTTGATGATTACACAATCAAAGGCGGTTTAGCAGGTTCTTACGCTTACAGAACCGAAAAAGACAGAACAAACTATATCAAAGAGGTCTACGAAACTATTGTTACAAGGGATTTGGTGCAGAAATATGCTCTCCCGGACACTTTGGTTTTACAACGTCTGAGCGAATTCCTTATGGATAATATCAGCAATCTGACTTCTCCTAATAAGATCAGTCAGTCAGCTACTGACAGCAAATGAGACTCCGACCAATCACGTAACCATCGGCAAGTACATTAAGTATTTGTGCAATGCTTTTGTATTTTATGATATTAAGAGATACGACATCCGAGGCAAGAAATACCTTGAAAGCTCTGAAAAGTTCTATTTGTGTGACAGTGGTATTCGATATGCAATACTGGGAAGCAGAAATATGGATTACGGCAGAGTATATGAAAACATCGTTTGCGTCGAGCTTCTTCGTCGTGGATATGATGTTTATGTCGGCAAGCTCTATCAAAAGAAAATCGACTTTGTTGCTCAGCGAGGCAGCGAGAAGTTTTATATTCAGGTCAGCGACAACATTTCCGGGCAGGAAACATTTGAGAGAGAATGCTCTCCTCTCCTTCAGATTCGAGATGCTTATCCGAAAATGATTATTGCCAGAACCAAACATCCCCAATATAGTTATGAAGGAATCGAAATTCACGATATAGCCGATTGGTTAATACAAGAATAAGCAGGGTGAAATATCTCCGTCATTCTCTTTTTCTTTTTTTTGCCAAATACTGTAAGTATAACTCCTGCAAACATAACCACTACAAATGTCCATGCTGTGTTGTCGTCCCCGGTGGAAGTACTTTTTATATGATGTAATAAAATGGATAGCTTGCAAAGTCAAGTAAACTATCCATTTCCTTTATCTTAACGCAATAATCTTGGCTTGTCTTTGGGTGAATTATCCCTTGCGGTTGGGGTTATTTTAATATCCATTTCTGCTCTATGCTTTCTGACATCTGCAAAGAGTCTTCTGAAATCATCATCTATCGAAATATAATTTTTTTGATATTAAATTGTTGTGAGTTTTGCAAACTTGAATTTGTCCGCTCCTTTATATAAAATAATTCCATTTTTCAGAACTACTAACTATTTTTCTTATCTAAATGACATTGATTATCTAATTAACTACATTATTTTCTGTCTAAAATATCCATAAATTCGTCACCTGTAATTGTTTCCTTCTCTATACAGGTACATAGCCAGTTCGTCCAGTTTTTCCCTGTTTTCGGAAAGGATTTTTCTTGCTTTTTCATGCTCTGCTTTTACGAGCTGCACGACTTTTTCATCAATTTCCTTCTGGGTATCTGCGGAACAGGAAAGAGACGTATCGCCGCCAAGATACTGGTTGGTCACGTTTTCCATTGCCACCATGTCGAATTCATCTGTCATGCCGTAGCGGGTGATCATCGCTCTTGCAATTTTTGTTGCCTGTTCGATATCATTGGAGGCTCCGGTCGTGATCTCACCAAATACAATCTCCTCTGCCGCACGTCCGCCTGTAAATGTAGCAATCTTATTCTCAAGTTCTTTTTTCGTCATCAGATATTTATCACCTTGCTCAACCTGCATAGTGTAGCCGAGTGCACCTGAGGTATGCGGGATGATCGTAATCTTCTGAACCGGTGCTGAATGACTCTGCAATGCAGCTACCAGAGCGTGTCCTATCTCATGATATGCAACACAACCTTCTTCTCCTGATCTGAAAGAACCGCATTCTTCTTCTGATATCCTGCAATAACCACTTCTATACTTTCTTCGAGATCAGATTCATTTACAACGGTCCTTCCACTACGGACAGCACGTAATGCTGCTTCATTTATAATATTGGCAAGCTCCGCACCGGATGCACCGGATGCCATACGTGCAATCGTATGCAGGTCAACATCATCAGATGCTTTTATCTTCTTTGCATGAACCTTTAAAATTGCTTCACGGCCTGCAAGATCCGGCAGTTCAACCGGCACACGCCTGTCAAAACGTCCCGGACGTGTAAGTGCCGGATCTAACGACTCCGGACGGTTCGTTGCAGCAAGAATGATGACACCATTATTTCCTTCAAATCCATCCATCTCTGTAAGAAGCTGGTTTAAGGTCTGCTCCCTCTCATCATTTCCGCCCATTTGTCCGTCACGCTTTTTACCAATGGCATCAATTTCATCAATAAACACGATACATGGTGCCTTTTTCCTTTGCCTGTCTGAAAAGATCTCGAACCTTGGAAGCTCCCATACCGACAAACATCTCAACGAATTCTGAACCGGACATTGAGAAAAATGGTACATTTGATTCACCCGCCACTGCTTTTGCAAGCATTGTTTTTGCCGGTTCCCGGAGGTCCTACAAGAAGGACACCTTTTGGCATAGACGCACCTACATCGGTATACTTCTTCGGATTGTGAAGATAATCAACGATCTCTGAAAGGTTTTCTTTCGCCTCATCTTCTCCTGCAACGTCTGAAAAACGGATTCCCTCACTGGATTGCACATAAATCTTCGCATTGCTTTTTCCCATTCCAAAAGCCATCGAATTTTTTTCCTCCGGCATGCTCCATCAGTTTCTTTGCCATATAATTTCCCAGTGCGATAAAAAGGATCAATGGCAAAATCCCGGTCAGCAGGAAGCTGATAATCGGTGACATCTGCTTATCGATATCTTTTGCGAATACTGCTCCGCATTCATATAGCCTATCCGTCAGGTTCGGATCGTTCATCAGACCTGTTTTTTATAAATATTTTTTTTTTTGATCTTTATCTGTAAAGATGATCTGATTGTCCTTAACTTCTACTTCACCGATATTCTTCTTCTCGATCATGCTCATAAAAGTTCCATAATCCGTTTCCTTTACCTGATGCTTCCATAAGGATTGGTGTGACAACCAGATTAAATACGATCAGCACTATTAACACAATCCCATAATAATATGCCAGTGGTTTTTTCGGTGTTTTAACTTCTTTCATGGTCTTTCCTCCTGTTGTTCTGCGTTATGCTTTCTCCGTGCATTTTCGTATTATTTATTCTGCCATCTGACTTCGCCCTTGGACAGAAGCGGATAACCTCCTGCAACAAATGCCATTCCGATCAAAGCATAATGGCTTTTTATCTTCCCGGCAAACCGGAAATCAAATTCGTAATTTCTTGGTGTTATCGTGATCTGTTCCCCATAGGAAAATTCATAATCAAGCGTTCTGCCCATATAAAAATCTTTTGTTTTGTAAGTTGCTGCTGTACACATATCGAACACCTCTTCTTTCTGCTATAATAGTCCTGCAAACAATCTCATAAACAACTGTCCGATCCGTAAATATGCACTCCGTCCTGTGCGGTACTTTTCGGTCACTTCCCTGCATTCATTCATTGTTGCTCCAAGATCATCTCTTATATCCAAAACTGTCTGACTACCATTATACTGCATTATAAGGCAGATAAGCAATCTGTCTTTTTGTCATAAAAAACCTTATCTAAATGACATTGAATGATTTATTTTCTATCTAAAATTTTATTAAACCGACTAAAGACTCCATAGTTTGTGTGTTTGACTTACTGTTTATATCTATCTTCTCCTAAATATTTTTCTAGTCATTGCAATATAAAATTGCTTATACAGTCTCTCCCTTAAGAGTCCTGGTATTCTGGATAATATACAGAGCGACCGATATGACCATCATTATAGCGCACAAACCAATCAACAGATCTGATACCATCGGTGTAATGTGGAACCATATAATATGCACCGCTGCAGTTCCATATAATAAAAAGGTTACTATCTTTCCATGCCAGTCTGCACCATGTACTTTTCCTGTCTTTCGTATCACAAGACATCCACTGACTACCATATACAGCTCCTTACCTGCCATTATTACGATTAAAAGAAGCATATGCGGAAAACGAGTAAACAGACAGATTAACATCGCTGCCTGTGTCAGCTTATCAGCCACCGGATCAAGTATTTTTCCTAAATTACTAATCCTATGGAATCTTCTTGCGATATATCCATCAGCAAGATCCGTAAGACCAGACAGCAATAAGATTTCACCAGCTAACAGAGGATTTTTTCTTTACACAATAACTCCATATAATTACCGGAATCAGACAAAGCCGAAAAAAAGAAAGAAGATTAGGAACCGTAATAATTCTATTCAAATTTTCTTCCTGATTCACTTCCCTCTGCATGTACGGTCACATCACTTTCCTTTTTTTTTAGACATAAACCAATAAAATATAACACAAAATGCTAAAGCAAACACAACACCAAAAACATTTTGAATCACTCTAAGACTAACTGCTCCTTTGTAGTCCATAAGTCTCTGCAGCAATGGCTAAAGCACCAAATGTGTTAAATACTGCCTGCCAGCCATATTGTGCTGAAAAAAATCCTACACCGATTCCACCAATAATTCCTATATATGCATAGATTGACGACGGAAGCAGAAAATATAGTACTGTAAAGCATATTACACCTGCAATATTTCCGACAATCCTTTTGCGGACTCTGTATTGCATGTCCTCCATAAATGGTAAGATTGCTGACATTGCCGCAATTCCAGCCCACATTGCCCGTGGCATATTGCAGAGTTCCGCAATGCAGAGTACTGCCGGTACGCATATGATCTGACATAACTGCCACTTTGTTCTGGAAGAAGATATATCAAATTCCTGTACCAAATCATTCAAATTTCTTTTATACGTTCTGTTTTTATGATTTCGATAAAATACGAAGCAGGTAAGTGCTGCACCTAATGCCATTCCGGTTAATCGCATCTGATAACTTTTTCCTGTTACATCATATCCATACAATAACAGATAACCAAGAACCAATGTGGATTGGTTAAACATGAATGGGTTATGACATCCGAACAGAATCAACACTGCCAGCGCAGCAATGTTTAACAGCATTCCAAGTACCGGTGAAAGCTGGTTTGCTAAATGCGGACATACAGTCATAATTACAAAGAACAAAGCCAAAAGTATCGTAGATTGTCCGGTGTGGATCCCCAGATCCGCATTCCGAAATACCATAAGGCATAATAAAACTACTACACCCACAATACTGTTCTCATTTCCAAATAGGATGCTGAAAATAGTAACAAATAAAAAACAAAATGCCATTGTAACAGCTATCTTTACCAAATATACCAGTATATGATATGATTTTTCTTTCACTGTTTCACTCTTTTTCAACAGATTTTTAGAACCTGCCTGATTTAACTGCAATTCCTGATAAAATGTCATGTAATTCCTCCTCTATCTGTTTTTCTTAAACTTATATGGCCTCATCTTTCTGTATTGGAAGCTCTACAACAAATCTGCATCCACCATATTCCCGGTTTTCTGCCTTGATTGTCCCGCCAGCACTATCTACGATCCGTTTCACAAGTGCAAGGCCGAGACCATTTCCTTCTGCTTTGTGAGAACCGTCTGCCTGATAAAATTTATCAAATATTCTGGTTTTCACATCATCCTCTATTCCCGGTCCTTCATCTTCCAGAATAAACATTACAGAATCCTTTTCCTGCTTCAGAAACATCATAATTGTCCCCTTTGCAGGACTGAACTTAATCGCATTATCTAAAAAGATTCATCCATATATGCATAAAAAGTCCTTCATTCCCAGTATATTTAACTTCCTCCAGCTCTACCTGGAAACCAATTTCTTTTTTCTGTCCATTATTTGTCTCCAGGGAAAGAAATGCCTGCGGATCTGTTCATCCAGACGATATTCTGTTTTTTTTTTCACTGGTATGTTCTGATTCTCTAACTTGGATAACAGCAAAATATTTCCAACCAATCCGGAAAGCCTTTGAGTATTAAACAGGATTTTTTCTACATATTCCTCTTGCTCCGAGACAGTTCTTCTCCCTGAAGAAGCATTGTATACCCTTCAATGGCATTAATCGGGGTCTTAAACTCATGAGAAACATTAGATACAAAATCCATCTGCAGCACCTCTGTTGCACGAAGCTCTTTTGTCATAACGTTAAAACTTTGATAAGATTCTCCAACTTCTGCTATACGGCTGTTCGTTTCCAAGTGCTGTTCAAAATCTCCCTGCGAAACTTCCTTCATTGCTTTACTGAGTCTGGTAATTGGTTCCAGCAACCTTGCATTGATAAAGGAAGTAATCAGCCCTGCAATCAATGTATTAAAAATCAAAAGCCAGCCAAGCAAAGGTATGCTATCCGGCAGATTAAAAAAATGATTCAAAAAAGCAAATAATAACGCAGATATGACTGTTGAAAATACAAGTGCCAGACAGATTGCACCAGTCAGACAGGATCGGATCCGCAATCCTTTTTCTTTCTTTTGTTCCATTATTTTTTCACCACCTTGTATCCAATTCCACGCATTGTTACGATTTCAAAATCAGGGTTATCTTTAAAACGCTCTCTGATTCTTCCTATATGTACCTCTATCGTATGTGGGTCTGCCTCCGTCTCGTATCCCCATACTTCATCCATTAACTGTTGTTTTGTAAATGTTCTGCCTGGCGAAGCTGCAAGCTTATATAAAAGCAGGAATTCTTTTTTAGGCAAAACAAGACTTTCCTTATCAGTTATAACCGTCATTGCATCATAATCAAACTCTGTTGAACCGATCACAATTTTGTGTTCACTCAATATCTGTGCACGGCGAAGCAGTGCTCCGACTCTTAAAACCATTTCATTCACAATTTACCGGTTTTACCATATAATCGTCACTTCCCGAAAGAAATCCCTGGCGCATATCATCAAAGGAACCTTTCGCAGTGATCATAAGTACCGGTATCTGATATCCTGCTGAACGGAGTTCCGACACCAGTTCATAACCATCCATAACCGGCATCATAATATCAGAAATGATCAGATCAATATATTCCTTAACCAATACTTCTAATGCCTGTGCTCCATCCGATGCACTTTTGACCTGATATCCATTCTTCTCAAGCACTTTTTGGAATAGCTGGCTTAATTCTTTATCATCTTCTACAATTAATATTTGAAACACGTTTTCCTTCCTCCTTATTAAAACAGATACCTTGCCCATCCAAGCAGATGCTGTACCAAAAATATTTTTTTTCTCTGACGTTTCTTTGTTAATTCGATTGGCTCTACATGATATGGATCACGATAGGTTCCATCTTCCAATACCTGTCGGGACACTCTTTCATATTCCACCATGCTCTCTTCCAACTGTTTATTAATATCTTTACTGCGTATTACAAGCATCAGTTCCGTATCCAGATATGTGCTTCTCATATCCATGTTAAAGGAACCGATTACGGATAGATCATCATCAATCAGGATGCTTTTTCCGTGGTAAGAATAGCCGCCTTCATACTCCCAGATATTAATTCCTGTACTTAAGATTCTGTTTCTGTTTCTCGCATAATCAGCAGCACCAAACGGATTTCCATTGTTCGCAACTGAATTGGTCATGATAGAAAAATCTGAAACGTTCTCCGCAATCTCTTTCCATGTATTATACATCATATCATTACAGATAATATATGGCGTGTGGATCTTCACACGATTTTTTTTTGCATTTTTCATTAGTTCTCCCAGTTGATACCAGACTACTGGTTCCTTGGGACCTGTGTGGATAGGATTTGACACTAATGCAATCTTTTCTGTCTCAAAAGTTTCGTCCGTGTAATCGGTATCGCAGATTCTTTCCTTATTCTCTTCAAAATATTTCTGATAGCCGTTCTGCAGCTCTAAAACTGCGTTCTTTACAGATTTTCTATTTGCCAGTTTTTTATTGTCATGAAAATAACCACTGTCTTCTTGTTCCCATATCGTTTCAAAATACTCTAACAACTGGTTAACTGAATTTTCTTTCTCAGGTTCATCGCAAACCACTAACACGTCTCTGTCATAGTTCTTATGTCCCGGAAAATCACCCAGGAAATAATTGTATGTATTTCTTCCCCCAAGAATATATCTCTTTCCATCTGCAATCAAATATTTATCATGCATTCTACCCATCATCTTCCATGGTTTCAACGGATTGGCCTTATTATATAGTTTAATTTCAACATTCTCATGGGAAGATAATCCATAGAAATACGGATTACCTTCCATATCAACCCAGCTCTCCATTCCATCTACTAACAGACGAACATGTACACCTCTGTCTGCCGCATCATGCAGTGCTCCTAAGATCAATTTTCCACTTTCATCGGGATTGAAATGCAAAAGTAGAAAGAATAATTTCCTTTTTTTGCATTCTTGATCAAACGCACTCTTTGTAAAAGTGCTTCTGGATTCTTTTCTATGATTACTGCCCGTTCTGTATTTTCACTGCATTCGTTCCACGAACCATTTTTTTTGTTTCTTTTTTTGGTTGTATTGGACACTTCCGGCTGCTTTTTATATGCAACGCAGATTCCGAGCAATTCATAAAAAGCCACACATAAAAAAATTGCCAGTATAACAAGAAGGATTTTACATATCTTATGCTTTTTCATTGTATATCACCTGATTCCTTTTCATTTCATACTTATACAATACAAAGTCAATCTCAATTTAACCTCAACAAAATTTATTTTTCTATTAAAAAAATATGACAGGCTTCTTTTTAAAGAAACAGTCATATTTTTATTCTAATATATGAATGAGCTTTTCTTACTCCGTTTTATTAATCACTATTTTATTTCTTCCATAAGCTGTCGGATTTTTCTCAAATGTACACCGTGTAACTGCCAGGTCATCTTCTTGTATATTCGATATGATTTTTTTTCATAAGCTTCTATCATTTTTTTTTCTTTCTGACAATTACTTAATTCAATTGCCTTGTTCGTCAAAACAAGGTACGTTCTTTCTTTTTTTTTTTCATCTAATTTCCAGATAATATATCCTTTATTTTCAAGACTTTTTACCATCTTAGATGTTTCTGGAATCGATAATTTCATGTATTCTGCCACTTCTGAAAGATATACTCCTTCATGACAGTCTGATTTTTTCAACACATTCCTTTATACTATAAAGGAACAAATAATCTGTTCTTTCGACAAATTCAAATATGCTTTCAACATTGATGCTCTTTAAAAAAAAAAAACTCCTCTGCACTGGTTCCTGCTCCCATATTATCGTTCCTCTCTTTCTATATATTCTTTTTTTTGCTGACTAGACTCTTATATGCCGGGCGAATGATCTTATCTGTAGTTATCAATTCTTCCAGGCGATGTGCATCTCCAACCAGCAATTCTTGCTATCGCAAATAATGGCGTGTACAATTCTCTTGGAATATTCAACATGTCATACACAAAACCACTATAGAAATCTATATTAGGACTTACTCCTTTGAATATCTGACGCTGCTTTGCAATCAACTTAGGTGCAATCTTCTCAATATTGTTATAAAGGGTCATATCTTTCTCACGTCCTTTATCCCTTGCGAGTTGTTCTACAAAGCCTTTGAACACCCTTTCTCTCGGATCGGAAATAGAATATACAGCATGTCCCATTCCATAAATAAGTCCTTTCTGATCAAACGCCTCTTTCTTCAAAATCTTACTCAGATATGATGCAATTTCCTCTTCGTCTTCATAATCTTTCACATGACTTTTTAATATCATCCATCATATTCATTACCATCAGATTTGCACCGCCATGTTTTTTTTTTCCTTTTAAGGATGACATTGCTGCTGAAATAACAGAATAAGTATCTGAACCTGAAGATGTTACTACCCCGTGTAGTGAATGTAGAATTGTTACCACCACCATGTTCCATATGTAACAATAATGCTATATCCAGTACTCTTGCTTCCAGTTCTGTGAATTTTGTATCTGGTCTTAATAGGCGCAGGAAATTTTCAGCAATAGATAAATCTTTTTCAGGTCTATGAATATACATACTTTCGTTTTTTTTTCATAATGACAATAAGCATGGTATGCATATACTGCTAACATAGGAAATACTGCGATCAACTGCATACTCTGCCTTAGCACATTCGGAATTTCAAGACTTTCTTTTTCCTTATCGTAAGAGCCCAATGTAAGAATACTTCGAGTCATAGAACCCATAATATCTGATGTAGGTGCTTTCATAATGACATCTCTGGTAAAGTTAGTCGGTAGTTCCATACAATCAGATAGTCTTCCCTGAAATTCCATTAACTGTGTATCAGTTGGCAATTCTCCGAATAAAAGAAGATATGCTCCTTCTTCAAAGACAAACCTTTTTCCTTTACTTCCTGTTACTAAATCTTTTATATTATAACCACGATAAGATAACTCGCCATCACATGGACTCTTTACTCCATCATGATATTCAAAAAGCTTTTATATCAGAAATATTTGTAAGCCCCGTCAACACACCTTGGCCTTTTTCATCTCGTAAGCCTCTTTTTACACCATACTCTGAATACAGATTCTTACTAATGCTATCATTTTGTTCACAAAAAATTGCTTGCCGTTTCATATAATTTTCCAAATTGCTCATTTGAATCGCTCCTTTCATTCTGTTACGAACTTACATACTATACTCAGATATTCTTGTTTCCAGAGCATTCAGCATTGTCTGTTCTTATTCTTATTCATTAGCAATACAATACAATGGAAAACTCAATTTAACCTCAACAAGGTTTGTTTTTTCATCCATGCAAAATCTTCTTTGTACAACAAACTGTTACCTATATTCATTTTGACCTCCTTTTCCCTGAACTAAAAAACGCCCAGACTAGATTTTTTGTAAATCTAATCTGAGCGATTTATATCTCTCAGTTCTGATTTCTCAGACAAGAAAACCAATTTTACAGATTTTGACAACCCTTTTCCTATATTACATAATACTTGAAAATACCGGGTGGAAATCATTACCTCTCATTTGGGTGGAAATTTTTAATTTTGGGTGGATGTCGATGATTTTTTGACCATATTTATTGTTTTATATGTTACTTCTCTATTAGTTCTGCAAACTTGAAGTTAGCGATTTCTTTTTCCGGTATTCTCTGTCCCACGGATTTCCTCATGATAGAAATAATCTACGATCACCGGATGCCCCTGCGGGACTCTGCCATAAGGCATTTCATTATCCACAAAGGCACAATCATACTTCTTAGCCATTTTCTCAGCTTTTACTTCAAGTGCTTCAAAGTAGCTACGGTTATGCTTGTTATAGATTTCGTCGTAAAGTGGTACAAGATCAGGATATTTTCCGGCGATATAATCCATAATTGTCTTTTTGAAACCGCCTCGAAGATTGAGATTTTCGAGCCAGAACAGGTCACACTGATTCTTTACCCGCTCAAAGATTGCTTCAAAATCCGTGATACCGGGGAATACCGGGGATACGAAACAGACTGTACGGATACCTGACTTCATATACCTGCTTCATAGCAGAGATACGGCGCTCAATGCTCGAAGCAGAGTCCATATCGTTCTTGAAATTTTCATCTAGTGTGTTGATCGACCATGAAACGGTTACACGTCCAAGCTTCTTCAACAGATCAATATCCCGTACCACAAGATCCGACTTTGTGCAGATCAGAATATCTGCGTCACTGCCGATCAGCTGCTCCAGAAGTTTTCTGGTATTCCCAAATTGCTCCTCCTGTGGATTGTAGCCATCTGTCACAGAACCAATGACCACCCGCTGTCCGGCATATTTCTTCGGATTTTTAATTTCCGGCCAATGCTTCACATCAAGGAAAGTGCCCCATTCCTCCTTGTGCCCGGTAAAGCGCTTCATAAAAGAAGCATAGCAATACTTGCAGGCATGTGTACAGCCCACATAGGGATTGACCGAGTAACCGCCTACCGGCAGACTAGACTTAGTCATGATGTTCTTTGCTTCCACCTCACGAATGAGGATTCCATTTATTACTTCTTCCATGATTTCTGTACCTCTAACACTTTATTAAATTCTTCCGGCATTTCCGGAATCATATTTTCATCCCCTATGATAGGGACAAGGTCTTCCTTCATAAACACCGGGATGCCGAGCTTATGTGCCTGGTCCGCCAGAGACCATGCCCATTCCGGCTTCCATCCGGAGAGATCGCTCATGCCGGTAAGAAGAAAGTTCTGCGGACGTTTCTTTTCCATCATCTTGAGCTTACCCGGAAAGAATTCAGGGTCAGCGAAGTCATCAATCATATGCCAGCGTTTCACGTTGTTGCGGGCATAGCAATATGTACACCCCACTGTGCAGCCAATGACGATATTCATGTTCTGAATCTGATCTTTGATACAAATACTCATGACTTCTGCCACTCCTCAAGATTCTTTCTGATGCGGTCGAGACATTTCTCAAACCGGGTAATTTCTTCCTCTGAAAAACCTTTGTAGTAAATACTGCCCATCTCATCAGATACAGAATCGTACTCGCCCTTTAAGGCATGTGCTTTCTCAGTCAGAAACAGGAGTGTTTTCCTTTTTGTCCGTTTCAGACTGAACACGGCTTATCAGCCCTTGATTTTCCATTCTTTCCAGCATCGTAGTAAGAGATGTTATCGCTAATCCGCATTTAGTCGAGAGTGACCTGATTGAGATACCATCCTCCTGCCACAGCACATAAAGAATACGTCCCTGGGCTCCATTAAACGCATCAATATTCTTTTCACTGAGAATCTTCTCAAAAATCCGGTCTCCAAGCTGTTTTATTTTGGTGACAAGAAATCCTCCATTCATTTCGATACAAAAGCTCCTATATAGTAGTTTATTAAAAAAACATACTATA
>VOFJ01000310.1_pt1 | contig 112000 bp, 117 predicted proteins | sample 5384081 | NCBI WGS metagenome assembly VOFJ01 (sample SAMN12384729, study PRJNA508395) | human gut metagenome | isolation source: healthy gut I | host: Homo sapiens | reverse complement strand
AATTTTCAGAACAGACTCTTGATCGTTTCCGAAGGTTTTCGGATGATGTTTTACTAAAACTCGTATGGAGATTTACTAAATCTCCGGGAAGGATTTAGTAAATCGTCGGACAAGATTTAGTAAAACGTAATCCCCCACTCCCAGAACTACTTCTTTTGAGGGGAGTGCTTTGTTCTTGTTGATACGTTGAAAAGGATTACAATACTACCGCTTCTCCTTGTATATGATTTTTTACCTTTACTTTCTCCGAAAAAGGTTGTCGCCTAGCGTGGTAATCTTATTCCCCGTGGCAAGCACATAGCGCAGGTTGTCGCATCCCATAAATGCCCGTACTCAATGGCGGTTACACTGGCAGGAAGCACCAGCGTGCCGCACAAACGGCCGCAGCCACTGAATGCACGCTGTCCGATGCTTCTAAGCTCTTGCGGGAGCCATACGTTCAGCAGATACTTCTTTTGGGTGAAAGTATAGTCGGGAATTGCAGTGGCATTACTGTTGGTCATGTCGATGGAAACCAGATTGGGCATATAGTCGCGTATCAATGTGAAGTCGGCTTCGTCCATTTTTCCTTCAACGGTCAGAAAGTTAACGTCTTTGGGCTGAAATCCGGCTCTTAACAGTTCGCTGGCAAGGCTGCCCATTTTACCAATCTGCACATTTACTGTCAGTGGTTCTCCTTCAATGAATGCAAAGGTCTCCCATTTCTTTTTGGTACGGTAGGAGTCACTGCATCCCAATGGAACAAATATGGCTGTAACGCTATCGGCCAATGCTTCGGACGGACAACAGATTGGGAGCCGTTTTCTTCCGTATCTGGCATATCTTGAGATTTTTGCATCCCTTAAAGGCAGCATCTTCGATGTTCTTGGTCTTGTCGGAAAGGATAATCCTGGTCAGTGTCTCCTTGCCTACAAATGTACTGTCGTCCATTTGCTTGCAGAAGGCATATGCCGGAATGCAATGGCAGGATATACATAAAAACGGTTTGGATAAGTCCCGTTCTTGCCTGCATACATGCTGATGGAGGCATTGGAAATGTCCAGCAGTTGCAGGTTTTTGAATTCATCCGTAGATGCACGAAATCTACGGCATTCAGCTTGCCCTGCAGGGTCAGTTGGGTGATTTCATTGGCTTCCGCTTCTGTCATCAGTTCCACCAGGGTGCCAGGTTTGGCCACGTAGTATCTTTTGGATTTTTTGTGCCGGGCATTCAGCATTAACGCCAGTCCGGCAACGGCTAAAAGTATTTTTTCTTAGTTTCATGTTTGTCGATTCCAGATTGATTTTTCAAATATAAGAAGAAACCGGCAGGAATACATGAAGTTTTTCTCTTTTTATTATTATTTTTGTCGGATATTAATCAAAATGAGATACAAATGGAGACGGAAGAAACGGTGAAGGAACAGTGTGTTGCTGTGAGTAAAACAAAACGTATTTGGCTGGCATTCGTTGATATAGTACTGTTTACTGTACTTTTTATGATTTTTCTGTTTTTTGTTTGCCATACCTTTTGCGATTGCTTTCCACTGAGTTGAAGACACAAGCTGGTGGGATGAGCGTCTATTTAATGATGTTGAATGAAGTCTTGATGTTGGCCAGTGGGCTTATTGCCGCTTGTATGGTGCTGGGCTTCGGGAAGCTTCCTTTTTTCAGGCTTAGGCTTGTCTTTGAAGGGATGGGGTAGAAGCCTGCTGAACGGAGCTTTGTTTGTCGTGTTCTTGTATGCAGTTGGTTTTGGCTTGTCTTTATTGTTGGGGGCTGTGGAAGTGGCAGGGGTCTTGTTTTCTCCCATTTCGTTGTTGTCGAGTCTTTTTGCTTTATTTTTTGTGGCAGTTACGGAAGAAGTTATTGGACGCGGTTTCATTTTAGGGCGTATGCTGGATGGAGGCGTCAATAAGTTTGTGGCATTGTTTATCTCTGCGGTGTTATTTTCGTTGATGCATCTTTTCAATCCCAGCTTTGCCTTCGTCCCGTTTTTGAATATCATGCTGGCGGGTTGTTTCTTGGGAGCTTCCTATATATACACGCGCAACCTCTGTTTCCCCATTGCCTTGCATTGGTTCTGGAACTGGATTCAAGGTTCTGTTTTGGGATATAAAGTCAGTGGAAATGAATTTAGCAATGAGAATCTGCTGATTCTTCACTTTCCGGAAGAAAATCTGATAAATGGAGGAACTTTCGGGTTCGAAGGCTCTATTCTGTGTTCACTACTTTTAGTGCTTGGTACAGTAATTATCTTAAGACACTATTATAAGGGATTAGTGATTAGGGATTAATGATTAATGATTAATGATTAATGATTAATGATTAATCATTAATGATTAATGATTAATGATTAATACGGAAACCATTAACCACTAACCATTAATCACTAATCCCTAATCACTAATTCTGTTCCACTCCTTTCATTGTCAGCTGTATGCGTTTCCGGTCCATATCTATGCTGAGTACCTTTACGCGTATATGTTGATGAATGGACACTACTTCATTAGGGTCTGATATGAATCTGTCGGCGAGTTGGGAGAGGTGTACCAGTCCGTTTTCCTTGATGCCTATATCGACAAATGCGCCGAAGTTGGTGATGTTTCCTACGATGCCGGGCAATTCCATGCCTTCGCGCAGGTCGCTGATGGTGCGCACGTTCTTATCAAATTCAAATATTTTTATCGGTCCGCGTGGGTCACGTCCGGGCTTGTCCAGCTCTTGCAGGATGTCTTTCAGTGTCGGCATGCCCACGGTGGGGGAGAGGTAGCGTTCCGGATTAATCTTCAGACGCAGCTCCCGGCTGGCTATCAGCTCGGCTACGCTGCAATCCAAGTCCTTTGCCATCTGTTCTACGATGCAATAGCTTTCCGGGTGTACGGCAGTATTGTCCAGCGGATTCTTTGCCTGCGGAATGCGTAGGAAGCCGGCACATTGCTCAAACGCCTTGGCACCCATACGAGGTACTTTCATCAGTTCCTTGCGCGAGGTGAAGGCACCGTTTTCGGTACGATAGTTCACAATGTTCTGTGCCAGCTGCGGACCCAATCCCGAGATGTAGGTCAGCAGATGGCTGCTTGCGGTGTTCAGGTTGACACCTACCAGGTTTACACAGTTTTCTACGGTCTGGTCCAGTGATTTTTTCAGCTTGGTTTGGTCCACATCATGCTGGTATTGCCCCACACCAATAGATTTCGGGTCAATCTTTACCAACTCTGCCAGCGGGTCCATCAGTCGTCTGCCTATGGACACAGCACCGCGTACGGTGACGTCGTAGTCGGGGAAACTCGTCCCGTGCAATTTTAGAGGCCGAATAGATGGAAGCTCCCTGCTCGCTGACGATGAATATCTGTATGTCGCGGTTGAAGCGCTGATGTTTCAAGAACTCCTCCGTCTCGCGGCTGGCAGTTCCGTTACCTATGGCTACGGCATCTATCTTATAAGACTCTATCATCATTTGCAGCTTGGCAAATGCCTCTTTCTGCTTGCTGACCGGAGGGTGGGGGTAGATGTTCTCATTGTGGAGCAGATTTCCTTGTGCATCGAGGCACACAACTTTACAACCCGTACGAAATCCGGGGTCTATACCCATCACACGCTTTTGCCCCAGTGGTGAAGCCAGCAACAACTGACGGAGGTTTTCGGCAAATACCTTGATGGCTTCCTCATCAGCACGTTCCTTACTTTGCGTGGCGAATTCCGTCTCTATGGATGGCTTCAATAGGCGTTTGTAGGAATCCTGCACGGCTTCCGCCACTTGCTGTCCGCAGGGGTTGTTGCTCCGCACGAATTGGCGTTCCAGCCGTTCCACGCACTCCTCATCGTCCGGGCTGATGCTGACTTTCAGCAGGCCTTCCGCTTCGGCACGCCGGATGGCGAGCAGGCGGTGGGAGTTGCATCGCTTCAACGATTCGGAGCAGTCGAAGTAGTCACGGTATTTGGTCGCTTCCTCTTCTTTGCCTTTCACTACTTTGGCGGTCAGTATGCCTTGGCGGGCAAATGCGTTTCGCACGCTGTTTCGGGCACGTTCGTCTTCGCTAACATGCTCGGCTATGATGTCACGGGCACCTTTCAGTGCATCTTCCACGTTCTTCACGTCTCCTTTCACGTAATTGGCGGCGCGTTCCTCCGGATGGGGCTCACGTTGCAGCATCAGCAGGGTGGCGAGGGGTTCCAGTCCTTTTTGACGGGCTGCCTCGGCACGTGTTTTCGTTTGGGCTTGTAGGGGAGGTAGATGTCCTCCAGTAGGGTATTGTCCCAAGTCTCCTCGATACGTTTCTGAAGTTCGGTGGTCAGTTTGCCTTGTTCCTGTATGGTGTTCAGGATGGTTTCTTTACGTTTGGCGGTTTCGTTCAGCTTTTCGTAGTGGGTCTTTATGGATTCAATCTGCACTTCGTCCAGTCCTCCCGTCACTTCCTTTCGGTAGCGGCTGATGAAGGGGATGGTGGCACCATCGTTCAGTAGTCCGAGGGTCTGTACTATTTGTTTCTCTGATATGCCGAGGGCGGCAGATATCATGCGGTGGAAATGTTGTATCATCGGTTCTCTCTTTTTATAATGGATGCCAAAAGTACGAAAAACAATCGTCGTACGAAAATAAACCCCATATTCTTGGAAAAATCATTTATTATTGCGAAGTTTGTCAACTATAACGAACTAATAAACAATAAATATGGAAGAAGCTAAAGGTCAATCGATTTTAGATAAAATGCTCACTACATTTATCAATACGTTAGTGAAAGCAGCCGAAAATGAGGCTCAAACACATTTCGGCAAAAACCTTGAGGAGGTATTGAAGCATTTCATGGCAAAAGTGAATAGCGATTTTGAAAAACAATGCCTGCTTTGGTATTTTACAAAAAAAGGTCAAACTATGACCGTGTCGTCAGAAGTCTTTGAGCGGATTGCGAAAGCGGCTGTTGCCTCGCGTGCGGCAAGCGAGAAGCTGTTTCATGGCCCACAGAAGGTAATCATTAAAGGAAAGGTCTATTATTCCCAAACCATCTCTTTCTATGAGAATGATGAATTTGATTATGCCTTGGGCTGTGCGACAATCTTCTTTGATGAGGAGGGCGTTCCCGTAGGCCTGAAGGATATTTATGACTTTAACGAAGCAAAACATCGTGATACCAATGCCGAGAGTGACACCACATTTATGGCTAAATTTGAAAAAGCAAATTTAGCAAAGTCCTACGCCATACTTTATGGCATTAATGACTATGACCTTCATGACTGATGTGTTTCGTACCATATCGTCATGTATCATAGCATTATTCTGCTGTCTGTTACCGGTGTTCTCTATCACAGGAGAACATCCGATACTGATTATCAGCTCCTATAATCCGGATGCCGGCCGTACTTCCGGCAACATCTCAGACTTTATGGAGGAGTTCCAACGCCTGGGCGGGACAAACACCATCGCATTGGAAAACATGAACTGCAAAAAGCTTCTCCGAATCTCCCCTTTGGGAACGGAGGATGGTGGAGCTTATTGTCCAAATACCAGGGCGATAACAGTCCGGCGCTGACCGTCCTTATTGGGCAGGAGGCTTGGGCTGCCTATCTTTCTCTGCCCGACTCTATACGCGGCAATACTCCGGTCGTAAGTGCATTGTCCAGCCGTAACGCCATATTGTTGCCGGGCGATACGGTCGACTTAAAGACCTGGATGCCCGAATCCGTCGACTTCTTCACGGATTTCCCCAGTTCGCCTATCAAGGCCGGCTTCGTTTATGAGTATGATGTGGAGGCCAACATCAATATGATAAAGCAGATGTATCCCGGCACCAAGAATATCGCTTTTGTCTCAGACAACAGTTATGGCGGCGTTGCCATGCAGGCCTATGTAGTGAAGGAGATGCAGAAGTTCCCGGAACTAAACCTGATTCTGCTGGACGGACGCGTCAATACCATATATACCATTTGTGACAGATTGCATGAGTTACCGGAAAATACAGCTATATTGATGGGGACATGGCGTGTGGACATGAACGATGGTTACTTCATGCGGAATGCAACCTACGCCATGATGGAAGCAGCTCCCACTTTGCCCACTTTCTCGCTCAGTTCCGTAGGCTTGGGATATTGGGCTGTGGCAGGTGTCGTTCCTACCTACCGTGCTTTGGGCAAGGAGATGGCAAGACAGTCCTACCGCCTGCTGACCACCCCTCAGGATAGTGAGACCCATATGGAAATCATTCCGAATGAGACCATACTGGACGGTAAACTTGTGAAGGAAAAGAAACTGAATATCACCGGCCTTCCGGAACCGGTAAAGATGCTGAACGTAACCCCTTCTTTCTACGAACAGTACAAGTATCATATCTGGTCGGTCGGTGCTGTTCTGTTGGTGCTGTTGGGCGGTTTGTTCGTTTCCCTTTACTTTTATTATCATACAAAGAAGTTGAAGGATGAACTGGAGGTATCCGAGGGTGCCTTGCGCGAAGCAAAGGACCGTGCCGAAGAATCCAGCCGCCTGAAGAGTGCTTTCCTTGCCAATATGAGCCACGAAATCCGTACTCCATTGAATGCGATTGTGGGCTTCTCGGACGTGCTGTCTGCCGGAGGAGCCTCGGAAGAAGAACAGCGTGGCTATTTCGAGATTATCAGGACCAACTCTGATTTGCTGCTTCGGCTAATCAATGACATATTGGATGTGTCCCGTTTGGAGGCCGACCGCGTCATCCTTTCTTTGGAGAGCTGCAATGTAGTGCAGATATGCCAGCAGGTAGTAGCTTCCGTGGCCCAGGCACGCAGGTCGACCAATCAATTCTTATTTGAGTGTGAACGTGAGGTAGTGGAGATGCGGACGGATGTGCAGCGTTTACAGCAGGTTGTGATAAATCTGCTTTCCAATGCGGACAAGTTTACAAAAGAAGGCACGATAACCTTGAAGCTGGAACTGGATACAGCAGGGAATGTAGCAGTATTTTCGGTGACCGACACCGGTTGCGGCATTCCTTTGGACAAACAGAAACGGGTGTTCGAACGTTTCGAGAAGCTGAACGAATATGTGCAGGGAACCGGCTTGGGCCTGTCCATCTGTAAGCTGACCGTTGAGAAGTGGGGCGGCGAGATTTGGATAGATCCTGCCTATACGGATGGAGCGCGGTTTATGTTTACCCACCCTATGAACTTATAAGAACCGACAAGAAATAAGGAAATATAATGAAAAGATTTAGTTGTTTTTTTATCTGGATTTTTGTCCTGACAAGCATACTGCCTGCGCAGGAAAGAGAGGTGAAACTGAAAGTCGTACAGACCAGTGATATACACGGCAACTACTATCCCTACGACTTTATACGCCGCCGGGAGGCAACCGGCAGTCTGGCACGTGTGCATGCTTTGGTGCAAAAAGAACGTGAGGCTTATGGCGAAAACCTGATTCTTTTGGACAATGGCGACATTCTGCAGGGACAGCCCACAGCCTATTATTATAATTACATAGATACCGTTGCCCCTCATCTGGCAGCGGAGATGATGAATTTCATGGGGTATAATGCCGGTAATATGGGTAACCATGACGTAGAGACCGGCCGTACCGTTTTCGACCGTTGGGCAGGTGACTGCCGTTTTCCGATATTGGGTGCCAATATTGTGGATACTGCTACCGGAGAAACCCATTTCAAACCCTATGAGGTGCTGGAACGTGACGGAGTAAAAATTGTGGTTCTCGGTATGATAACTCCTGCCATCCCCGTATGGCTTTCAGAGAATCTGTGGAAAGGGCTGCGTTTCGACGATATGGAGGAGACTGCCCGCAAATGGATGAAGATTATCCGTGAGCAGGAAAAGCCTGATTTGGTTATCGGTATGTTCCATGCCGGCCAGGATGCCCAGCTGATGGGAGGCAAGTATCGCGAAAACGCTTCGGTGGAAGTGGCGTGCAACGTGCCGGGATTCGATATTGTCCTGATGGGGCACGATCATGCGCGCGAATGCAAGAGGGTGTGCAACATAGCCGGTGACTCGGTACTGGTGATGGACCCTGCCAGCAACGGTGTCGTTGTGAGTAATGTGGATATAACCTTGAAATTGCGTGACGGCAAGGTTGTTGGCAAGAAGATAGACGGCATACTGTCCGATACGAAAGACTACGGCATCAGCGAAGAGTTCATGCAACGCTTTGCCCCCGAAAATGAAGCCGTGCAGAATTTTGTTTCCAAGAAAATTGGTTCTTTTACCGAGACTATCTCCACACGTCCTGCCTATTTCGGCTCTTCCGCTTTTATAGACCTTATCCACGAATTGCAGTTGGCAATCAGCGGAGCGGATATTTCTTTTGCGGCTCCTTTGTCCTATGATACGGAAATCCGTAAAGGAGACATTTTTGTGAACGATATGTTCAATCTGTATAAGTACGAAAATATGCTTTACACCATGCGTCTGACGGGGAAGGAGATACGCGATGCCTTGGAGATGTCGTATGATTTGTGGACCAATCGGATGAAGTCTCCGAACGACCATATCCTGCTCTTTCCGTGAGAAACGTCGCGAAGGTGCTACGGATAGGGCCTCATTCAAGAATTTCAGCTTCAACTTCGATTCTGCGGCGGGTATTATCTACACGGTGGATGTGACCAAGCCGGATGGCGAGAAGGTAACCATTCTCAGCATGGCAGACGGTACCCCGTTCGATATGGATAAAATGTATAAGGTAGCGGTGAATTCTTATCGCGGAAACGGTGGCGGCGAATTGCTGACAAAGGGTTCCGGCATCTCGCAGGATGAATTGAAGGAGCGCATCATCCACTCTACGGATAAGGACTTACGCTATTATCTGATGCAGTACATCGAGCGAAAGAAGGTGATTGAACCGCGTGCGCTGAATCAGTGGAAGTTTATTCCCGAAGAATGGACGGCTCCGGCTTCCAAGCGTGATTATGAGTTCTTGTTTGGCAAAGTTAAAGAATAATTCACTATCTTTGCGGCTCAAAAATCTATAATGTAAGTTTTTGGACGTGAAGCAGAAGAAAAAAATTATAGGCGCATTGAGCTTGCTGGTACTGTTTATCATGTACCAGGCAAGCATCACCGCGTTCACTCACGTCCATTATGTGAATGGGGTGCTGATGACGCACTCTCACCCTTTTCATGGCACACACTCTCACTCCCAGACTTCCCTGCTGGTCATCGGGCATCTGTCAGCATTCTGCTCTTCCGGGGCGGATGTGTATGAGGTCCAGCACCCGATGCGTCCTTTGCTGTCCATGCTCAGAGCCAAACCGGCAACGCCTACTGTAAAGGGGGAAGTTATACGTACTCTTTCCCTTCGCGCTCCTCCCGCTCTTTTTTCATAGTCATTAGGTTGAAAAACGCCTGGATTTTTTGTATGTAGATACCAGGCATTTCGAATGTCCGGCATTTCAGTGAACGAAGTGCGGCATTTCAGATGATTATCTTTTTTCAGACTTGAATTATTTTTAATTTAGAGCGCTAATTTGATGAAACAATACATTTTGGCGTTGGTACTTGCAGTGGTAAGTGCCAGCGTAGCTTTTGCCGTAAATCCTATAAAAGAAGGCAATATGATTTCCGGCCATGTGATAGTGAAAGGTACGGAGGAAAATATACCGTATGCCACGGTTTTGATTATCGGTAGTGGTCAGGGAACGGTTTCCAATGAAGAAGGACAATTTGAGTTCCGCAAGCTTCCGGCGGGAAAATACAAGCTCCGCGTGTCGGCAGTGGGCTACAAGACCCAAGAGAAGGAAGTGACGGTGAGCAAGGACTTTACTGCCGTCATACATTTCCCGATGGAAGAGGAGAGTTTTATGACCGATGAAGTGGTGGTATCCGCCAACCGCAACGAGGTAAGCCGCAAGGCAGCTCCGGTAGTTGTAAATGTGATGAGTACCAAATTGTTCGAGATGGTCAACTCCACCGACCTTGCCAAGACACTGAACTACCAGTCGGGCCTGCGCGTGGAGAACAACTGCCAGAACTGCGGCTTCCCCCAGGTGCGCATCAATGGCTTGGAAGGTCCGTATTCGCAGATATTGATAAACAGCCGTCCCATCATCAGTGCATTGAGCGGTGTGTACGGATTGGAGCAAATCCCCGTGAACATGATTGAACGGGTAGAAGTGGTGCGTGGCGGAGGCTCTGCCCTGTTTGGCGCCAATGCTGTGGGAGGAACTATCAATATTATAACCAAAGACCCCATCAACAATTCCTTCCAGGTATCGAGCATGTTCTCCAATATGGACGGCAAGTCCTGGGAGCAATATATGGGTGGCAATGTGTCGCTGGTTGCCAAAGATAACTCTTACGGCATTGCCTTTTATGAGAGTTACCGCAACCGTAACCCCTACGACCGCGACGGTGATGGCTTTTCCGAACTGGGCAAGCTGAACATGAACACCTTCGGTTTCCGCGCCTATTACCGTCCTACGCATTTCAGCCGCATCAATCTGGAATACCATACCACTAACGAACTTCGTCGTGGAGGCAACAAATTCGATTTGCAGCCGCACGAGACGGACATCACCGAGCAGACCAAGCATATCATCAATAGCGGAGGCGTGAGCTATGATTTGTTCTGGAAAGAGTACAAGCATAAGATTTCGGCTTACACCTCCATCCAGCACACCGACCGCAACAGCTACTATGGTGCCCAAAAGAACATGAATGCCTACGGCAAGACGAAAGACCTGACCTGGGTTGCCGGCGGCATGTACGTGGGCAATATGGACAACTGCTTCTTTGCCCCCGCCACCTTCACCGGCGGACTGGAATATCAGAACAACTCCCTGCACGACATCATGACCGGCTATCATCGTGACATGGAGCAGGATGTCCGCATTGCCAGCGCCTTCGTGCAGAATGAGTGGAAGATGAACGTACTGACCATGCTGGTCGGCGCCCGCCTGGATAAGCACAACCTGATTGACAAGCTTATTTTCAGTCCCGCGTCAACCTGCTCTACAAGCCGACAGATGATTTTCAGGCACGCTTGACTTATTTCTACCGGTTTCCGTGCTCCGCAGGCATACGATGAGGATTTGCACGTTACGGCAGTAGGCGGCAAGGGGGAGTCCAAATCAAACTCGCCGATAACCTGAGTGAAGAACGCCCAACAGTTACAGCGGTTCGGTGGACTGGACTGCCCATCTGGGTCACTGGCAGGCAAACATCCTGGTGGAAGGTTTCTATACAGACCTGCGCCACGTCTTTGTGCTCGAAGATATCGGCAAGAACGAAGTAGGGGGATGTCATCAAGGAGCGCCGCAACGGAAACGGTGCACGCGTATATGGTGCCAATCTGGATGTAAAGATTGCCCATGGCAAGGAGGCGCAGTTCCAGCTCGGATTTACGGCACAGCGCAGCCGCTATACCCATGAGGAAGCCTGGACGAAGGTGGACGGAGAAGACCTTACCACCAAGCGCATGCCCCGTACACCTGATTATTACGGGTACTTCACTTTCTCCTCCGCACCGGTAAAGAATTTTGATTTCTCTTTTCCGGTACCTATACGGGAAAGATGATTGTTCCGCACTACGCACCGGAAGATGCTCCCGAGGCTGCCTTCTGTAATATCACTTCAGACCGCATGGAGCATACTCCCCAATTCCTGGACCTGAATGTGAAGCTGAACTACACCTTTGTGCTTCACGACCATATCAAACTCCAGTTGAACACGGGTGTACAGAACATCTTCAACAGTTTCCAGAAAGACCTGGATAAAGGGGAATTCCGCGATGCGGGTTATTTCTACGGACCGACGCAGCCGAGAACCTTCTTTATCGGTTTCAAGATAATGAACTAAAAGTTTCCATTTAAGAATTTTTAGAGCTAAATTCCGCAAAATAGTCCTACATTTGTCGCCAAAGCACAAAAACCATGGATACTAAGAGAATACGGAATGTAGACATTTCCCAGATACATCATTTGCCGATGATTGATTTCATCGGCAATGATTTTGCTATTTTTAATGATATCAAGGACATGCCTTTGAGCTCTTATCCCACCCGTTTGAATGCTGCTTGCCTGACTGTCTGCTTGAAAGGGTGGTGCAAACTGGAACTCAACCTGCAGCAATGTGAAATGCGGGAAGGTATGTTGGGTATTATTCTTCCCGACCAGATTGTTCTGCAACGCGAGCGTTCCGATGATTTTTCCGGTCTTTTCATTGCCGTCTCAAGGGATTTTATGGATATGGTGATACCTACCATGCAACAGCTTTTCCCTATGTTTTTCATGATTAAGGAGCGGCCCTTCGTTCACATCACTCCGGAGGAATCCCAATCGTTTCAGGAGTATCACTCTTTTCTTTGGAGCAAGGTGAAGCTGAAAGACAATCCTTTCCGTAAGGAAATCACTCAGGGGTTGCTGTTGGCCCTTTTTTATGAGATATATAACATTTATCAAGGGCATGTCGTTCAGGAACGCATTCCCAAAAGCAGGAAGGAAGACTTGTTCGAGCGCTTTATCCGTGCCGTTTCAGAGTCCTATAAGGAAAGAGCGCAGTGTGTCCTACTATGCTGATAAGATGTTCCTCACCGCCAAGCACCTTTCCACCGTAGTGAAAGAAATCGGCGGAAAGACGGCAGGCGAATGGATTGACAGTCTCGTCGTTTTGGAAGCCAAAGCCTTGCTGAAGTCTTCCGAAATGAGCATTCAGGAAATTGCGGACGAGCTGCATTTTGCCAACCAGTCCTTCTTTTGGTAAGTATTTCAAGCATCACACCGGCATGTCACCTAAAGAATATCGCCGGCAATAGGTTCAATGTGATGGAATAATGTTTATTTTTTGCGGTAAAGATTTACCCCCAAAATAAACTATCATGGAAAAAGAGAAATTGACCTTACTGTTTCCTGCTATGGAAAGGTGAAAGGAGTGAAGTATGACGTTGTCATCCTACCTTGGGGGAGCTACGGAGCCCCATAATCTGCATCTGCCTTATCTCACTGATTGTATTCTGCCGCATGATATTGCCGTAGATGCGGCTGCACTGGCTTTTGCAGAATTCCGGTGTACGCTGTATGGTGATGCCTCCCGTACCTTTCGGTGCACACAATCCGGGGCAGCGCGAACTTCCATTCTGCATCCATACCCGCTATTCCACCCAGCAGGCCATTCTGGAAGACATAGTTGCTTCCCTCTATGCACAAGGCATGCGTAAGCTGATTATTCTCAGCGGTCATGGCGGCAACAACTTCAAGGGAATGATTCGTGACCTGGCGTTTGTGTATCCCGATTTTCTGATTATCGCTGCCGACTGGTTCAGCATCGTCCCTCCCAAAGACTACTTTGAGGCTGTTGTCGACGACCATGCCGGCGAGTCTGAGACTTCCGTCATGATGCATTACCATCCCGAGCTGGTGAATTTGGATGAGGCCGGTGACGGGGAATCCAAACCGTTTGCCATTCCTTCCTTGAATGAAAAGGTTGGCTGGGCTCCTCGCCATTGGGATAAGGCTACAGTCGACAGCGGGGGTAGGGAACCCCAAAAAAAGCTTCTGCCGAGAAAGGAGAACGTTATATGAAACCGGTGGTGGAGAAGTTGTCGAAGCTCTTTACGGAAGTCGGTCAAGGAAGTCTGTATTGATGTACTTGGCTTCCGGCTATATATAAAAATAGGCAATAACCATTGTGGATATTGCCTATTTTTTTAGTGCACCCTAAAAACTAATCTCTTTACTCTTATAAAAACTAATCTTTCTCTATTTCGAGTACAAAATTAGAAGGTTTTTGCGGGTTATGAATTGACATAAGTCAAAAATCTCATTCGGATATTATTTTTTCAAACGTGCCCAAAAGCCCTTCTTTTTCTGCCGGACTGGTTCACTGTTTTCGCGAAACAGTTCTTCGTAGGTCAGCCCGTCATGCACCATGCGGTAGATGCTTCCCCAGTCAGGCAGTCCGCCCAGGTTGCGGTCATCGATAAAGAGATCGGCTTTTACTTTGCGTGAAAAACCGATGTGTGCGATGTCTTCTTCCGGATAGTCCCGGTTGACGGCATAGAATTCCACACCCCGTTCCCTGCACCATTCCACAGCTTCCTCCAGGAGTTTCCCTTCACGTACCGACCATAAAATCAGCCGGTGACGCTCGTTTATCAGCATCTTCAGCGTAGCGGTGGCAAAGGGAATTTCTTCTCCTATCTGGGGATAGCGGTGTTCTACAATGGTACCGTCAAAATCAACGGCTATGGTCATAAATGAATAGCTTTTATTGGTTTCAGACTGTGGAGAAAATTATCCTTGACCGCCTGTGGTGCCGCCTGAGTGCTGGCTGACCGGATTGTTTGAATATTCTTCCCCGATGTCCCGTGTAGCTTTTCAGCTCTACTTTTACGTCTTTGCTCTGGTTGCCTACCACTACTTTAAAGGTATATGTCTTCACGCGTACCATGCGCTTGCTGCCATACAGCAGTACATGGTTGCCACTGACACTTGCAGTCAGCTTTTGTTCAATTTCATAAGAACCGTTCGTACCTCCCTCTTCAGTTTCAATGTAGTTGTTGATGTATGTGGCCAGTGCATCGGATGCTCCTGCAGCTTTCAGCGCTTCAGCCGGAGAAACGGTATAGTCCCATCCGTTCTTGATTTTAAGGGTCGAGGATGATGTTTTCCAGCGCATCGTAATCTCTGTTCTCAATCTTGATTACCTCGGCTTTTCCATTCACTTCGTTGTAGCCGTCTGCTACACTGGCGGCAGCTTGTTTGGTAAATTTCACTCTAGGTGAATATTTGCCGGCTATCTTCTCGCCTTGCGGAATGGTAATGATGTAATTGTTATTGTTGAATCCTACGGTTTTAGCAGCGGCTCTGGTTGCAGGCGCCTCGCTGGATTCCACTTCCATGTTTTCCGGATCAAAATAGCCCAGGTTGGCATCAGTCGACGGATTGGGAATGGCAATGATGATATCTTCCTTGGCAACAGCGTCAGCCGGCTCTGTCTTGATGGCTACGTTATTTACAGAAGCCTTTGATGCTTCCGGTTGTGTGGAAGTTGCCGGATTGGCCTCACGTGCCTCTTCAAACACGACGGCTGCAATCTTGGTGTTTTCTTCCGTACCTCCGGTGGGTATGTTGATGGTGGCGGCATTCTCCTTTTCCGGATTTTCTATTTTCGAGCCTCAATGGTGCTTCCGTCAGCCTCCTGCATTTTGCCGAATTCTATGGTTGTTGACATTTTACATTTACCACCATCAGGCTGTGGTTGGCTGTTCCGTCTGTAAATTCTGCTGTGGCCTCGTAGTCATCATGTCCTTCAGCTGTTACGGTGAGCGTGTAGATGCCGGTTTTGTTCACAGTCAGTGAGTATACGCCTTTGCATCGGTTGTGGCAGAGTATTCGCCGCTTTTACGGTGGCTCCTGCCAATGGACCGTTGGCATCGGTAATGGTACCTGCAATGTAGTAGGCTGTTTGACTTCTTAGCGGGTCTTCCACTTCTTCATACTTCTTGTCGTCATCGTGGCAAGATGTAAGGACTGTTGTGCTGAAGGTCATTGCAAACATCAATGCACCTCCTAAAAATAAACTTTTCTTTTTCATAATTTTCGTCATTTGATAAAACTAATCTGTTTAAATTATACTTATTTCGATTTTTCTTTTTGCAGTTCCTTTATAAGGAAATAGCGTATATAGTCCGGCTGGTAGAAGTTGCTGCTTCGGTTTTCGTTAGGGCGCGTACTGTAACTTTTTCCCAGTTGTTTTTCTATGTACTCTCCATCTGCCACCATGCCGTATGCCCATGCAAAGTAGTCAGCCGGTTTTACTCTGAAGAATCCTTTTCTACTCCATTTTTTTCTCCGGCAGGGGATGGCAAAATGAAATCCTCCGTTTATCTCTCCGTCTGTACAAAGGGCATACAAGCCGATGGCATACTCTCCGAAGTGCCGCGTACAGTCTCCTCTCACTCCATAATCACCGTAAATATATCTTCCTGCTTTCAAGTCGAACTGCAAGTTGAGGCGTGGTTCGTAGTACGAAGCATTCAGTGAGGCATTGATACGCTGTTTTCTGCCTATATACCAGCCGTCTTCCCGGGTGATGGCGGAGAAACCGGTGGAGCCTGCCGTTCCGCCCAGTTCCCAGCGTCCGTTGTTGGTGCGGTATTTTATTTCCAGTTGTGCACCATATCTGTTGTTGGTGAAGTTACCCACCGTCATTTTCCCTGAAGATGTTGTGCCTGAAGCGTACATCCTGCGATAGAGCTATGATTCCCGGTCTTATCCGTTTCATCTCTCCCACTCAGATTGGGTGGCTACGGGCAGTATCACTTGTGCGGTCATTTTCCCACCTTTCCATAGAGCCATTTCCACTGCCGGATTCAGGTTGATGGCATATGTATACAGTTCGTCAAACGTATTGTTCTCCAAAAACAAATCGGGGTATATCACCAAATCCACCTTCCAGGCAGACGGCACTTCTTCCTGACCGGCATTTTTCAATGCCTTCATGGCAGGATCCGTATCTACTGTAATCCCCATTTGCTGATATACTTGTGTCAGGCTAATTTCTCCGTTTCTGTATGCTGCCGTCAGTGTATCCGGCAGATTGATGCAAAGCCTGGGAATCCGGTTTTCCAGTACCACCAATTGCAAATCGCCCTTTGTCTCGCTTCCCAAGCAGGCATCTATGGCTTTGCCCACTCCGGTGTAGGTACTTCTATATACGTTGTTCTCAAAACTTACAGTGGTTACCCCTGGGGTCTGTGCACATTGTATATTTTCCATTCCGATGGCTTTCAGGCTCTCTGTCACTTGAGCATCTGCCATTGCAGAAATGCCACAGAACCATACTGCCAGTATCCACTTCAAACTGTTTTTTCTCTTGTTTTTCATCCTATTCTCCAATCCCTAATCCCTCTCTTAGTGCAACAACCTGCATTCATACCGTATTCCTCCCGATATGCTGTTGAATTCTCTGGTAAACACATGGATGGAGAAATGCTTCCATAATCTGGCGGCGGCTCCCACATTGAAACCTTCCGAATCATATTCGGCCATGACAGTCATTTCCCGGCAGAAAGTAGGAGAGTAGCTGATACCTCCGAAAGGACCGTCCTTTATGCTGTGATCATTCAGTGGGATGTAGTAGCCTGCTGTCACAGCAAGACGGTCACCTTGGGCAATGGAGAAGCCTTTGGTAAGAGCGCCGTAGACAGTGGCAAAATAGTTTGTTCCGGTATTTTTGAAGGGGTCGTCTACACCTATTACTAGACTTGGCCGGTATTTCCCTTCTTTCAATGGTCGTATACGTGCAGTCATCGACCGGTCTTGCTGGAAATATCCTCTTTTCCCGTCATATCGTCTGGTTTTCAATAATGTGCACCGATAACTTAATTCCACAAACGAGAGGAAGGTCATATTCACGAAATAATTTCCGGTATTGAAGTTGAACGGTGTCATGCCGTCCGGCAGATAATTACCACCTCCCATAAAGGTGCCGGCTTCCTGCATGTCTGCTGTGGGGATATTCAGTTGCCCGGTATTCCCCATGGAGTATTGCGCTTGTGCTTTGAGGACACAGCACAATAGGCAACAGACCATAAGTCCTTGTCTAAATTTCATACTAATTTTTGATTTTGGAGCGTTGTTGTCTGAAGAGTTTAAAGTACGCTACGCTACTGCCTGCCACATGGGGGAAGAGGTTCGTGGTGGCGTATAGATTACAAAACGTGGCAAAGTTACGTCAAATATATCTGATATACAAGAAAAATGGGGGAAAATTATATATCCTATACTAGTAGTAATATTCTTTGCTTTGTTATTTTATATAATGGACTAATCAAGGATAATGAAGTAAGACTTTTTTGTTGAAGTGTAATGTTATAGCAGCATTTTATGGATAATATGATAGCATCTCATATAAGTGTCCAATCATAAACTGTTTTCCAAAATAGTGATACTCTACTCTGAAAATGAGTATATAAAAACTAGCCATAATAAGAAAGGGGGATATGATGGAGATTTGGTATAGTTCATTGTAAAGTTGGAAAATTTATTTTAGACTAATAATTACAGAGTAGTTACTTCTTTATATAATTAATAAGATTATTTATTAGAGTATTGGATGCTTCTAAACCAAGCTGATGAATGCATTTTAAGTCTTTTTTTAATAGATATTCCTTTAGTTCTTCTTTATTGTTAGCTACATAGGCATATCCAAGTTCTTTCATTTTTTTGGATGTAGCCAATTGGTGTTCGTTTCGGTGTTCACCTAAGGCTGCTATACGTGGAAATACGATAATTGGTTTTCCTTTTGTCATTGCTGAAATTATAGTTCCCATACCGGCATGAGCTACTATTAAACGAGCATCATGACATAATTTATCAAATTCATCAGGTGCCAAAAAATCAATCGTTTTAATATTTTTAGGTTGATATCTTCCTTTGTATGTTTGCGCAATAATGAGTTCGTTTGACATAGGAGCGATCTCATCGAGGATTTTAATAAAGCGATCAAAAGGGGCTTGTGTGCCTATAGTGGCAAAAATCATAATTTATAATTTAGAAGTTTAACCAAAGATATTTCCTGCAAAAATGACCTTATTTCCTGCCAAGCTTGGCCATTGGGTGTAGATACGTGAAGCAAATTTAGATGCGATTCTTCCACTGAATGAAATATGTTCAACATTAGCTATACTATCTATCCATACTGTACGTATACCGCAAATTTTTGCCGCAAACAGACACACTAATCCAGGGGCTGCTCCTGTTGTTATTACTATAGAAGGCTTTTCTTTGCAAATAATGTAAATAGAATGTAAAAGCTCAGGAAACATCTTATAAAAATCCCAGCGGCTAAAGTCGTTCATTGAGTAATAGACTCTTCCTTCAACCATAGTTGCACATTTTTCATGAGTAGACATATATACTACATCAAATTCTTTCTCTAATGCCTTAGCAATGCGTAGTAATTGCACCCAGTGGCCCCCGATGGAAGCCACAGCGAACACTTTTAATTTTTTTCTCATTTTTGAAGTCTATTTTTCTCCAATTCGAGTATATGAATACCCTAATTCTTCCAATTCTGTTCGATTCCAAATGTTACGACCATCTACAATGATACGCCCGGGCATTATCTTTGAAATTACATTCCATGTGGGTAAGCGGAATTGACGCCATTCAGTCATGAGTAAAAGTGCATCCGCACCATCCGCACAATCATATAGGTTTTCTGTATAAATTACTGTCTCACCAATTCGACGTTTACATTCCGGCATTGCAATAGGGTCGAATACACGAATCTTTGCACCATCCTTCAATAGTTTATCAATAACGACCAGAGCCGGAGCTTCACGCATATCGTCCGTTTCGGGCTTGAAGGCTAAACCGAGCACAGCAATAGTTTTATCTTTTACGTTACCTATCAATGAGATTAGCTTATCATAAACAATGGATTTCTGTTTCTCATTGACGTGCTCCACGGCTTCAATTATTTCCATATGATAACCATTGTCAATGCCTGTATGTATAAGTGCTTTTACATCCTTGGGAAAACAAGACCCCCCATAGCCGCAACCTGCATACAAAAACTTCTGGCCGATACGGGTGTCTGCACCGATACCTTTGCGCACATGGTCTACGTTTGCTCCTACACGTTCACAAAGGTTGGCTATATCGTTCATGAAACTGATGCGAGTAGCTAACATCGCATTGGCGGCATATTTGGTCATTTCTGCAGAAGGAATATCCATAAATATTACACGGAAGTTATTGATTAAGAAAGGTTGATACAATTTTGTCATTACTTCTTTTGCTTTCTCACTTTCAGTACCAACTACCACACGGTCAGGGCTCATGAAATCTTTGATGGCAGCACCTTCTTTTAGGAATTCGGGATTGGAAGCCACATCGAAAGGTATGGCCACACCTCGTTTATCCAGCTCTGCCTGAATTGCAGCTTTCACTTTCTTGGCAGTACCGACAGGTACTGTGGATTTTGTTACTAAAATAGTGTATTTGTTGATGTTTTGGCCGAATTGTTTGGCTACGGCCAATACATATTTCAAATCAGCAGAACCATCTTCATCGGGAGGTGTACCTACCGCAGAAAATACTACCTCTACATTATCGAGCACAGATGGTAAATCGGTAGTGAACATCAATCGGCCATATTCTACATTTCGTTTTCACCAGTTCTTCCAGGCCTGGCTCATAAATTGGCATTTCTCCATTATTCAGTTTGCTAATTTTGTTTGCGTCTACATCCACGCAAGTTACAGTGGCTCCCATTTCTGCGAAACAAGTACCTGACACCAGACCTACGTAGCCTGTGCCAACAATTGCAATATTCATATTCTTACTTTGTCTTTTTGATTAAACCTGATAAATTAACAGCTTTTCCCATACGTAACAATTCCTCATCTGTAAAGAAACTCATATGGCAAGCATTACATGTAAATGTCATCTCTCCAAAATATACTTTGTCGTTAGACTCATATAAATCTACTCTTACAAGTGGAAAATCTTCCGCTAATTTCTCCGCATATGTTATCATTTCATCCAAATGTTTAGGTTTGGGCACTACTGAACCATTTCGATAATGTTCTGGAATAAGATCCTTTCGTATAGTCCAATTGGGTAGTTCATAGTAATTATAATCTGTAGTATGCTTCTTAATATTTCTGTTCGTGCAGCACATACAGCTATATGCCTTACCATTCATGCACCATATCTTGTAATCGATTAAAGAAGATGATAATTTGGGGTCTTGTTCGAGTAGTTCCTCTATTACAATGCATCTTCTTATTTTTGTATAATGCATTTCTCCTGTTAGGTATCCGTATGGCTCAGCTATCCATGATTTGAGCTCTATTTTTGTTTTCGGTATATCTAATAAGGTTTTGTCTTTTACAATTTTTACTGTACCAAATCCGTTGTTGGACTTAATGACGAACTTGTTAGGCAAAGAGTTAAAGTCAATGTCGTCAACGTCTTCATAATGACCATATAATTTGACCAATAACTCACCACATCCTTTTTTTTTTTCTAAAAACTCTCTTACTTTATATTTGTCAGCGAGATTTGTCCATTCTGAAGTGTCAGAATTGAAAAGTAGCCACATCATTTTTTCATTAATATCTTGTGGGTTATTAAGATTAGGCCACTTTTTAAACTTTCTATAGTATAGAAGTTTGCATGTAAAAGTATCTGGTAATAGTTTTGTATGTACCAATACTTTACATATCTTGTTAAGTTGCTTCGTTATCATAAATGTTTGTTTTTATTGTAATTCTAAAAAGATATGTTTATGCAAGGATTCATTTTTTTATTTTATAATCTATAGGTATTCAGAATGTACTGTAATCTCAAAATTTGCAGGATTCAATTTTCTTCAATATATAGATGTGCTGATTCAGCCAAAAGATAAGATTGTGAACTACACTTTTTTTAAATAGTTATTATGCTCATAATATTTCTATTTTAGACAATAACATTTGAGTTATCACATTATTCACATCGTATTTTTCGGCTTCCTTTTGGCACTCTATCGCCATTTCCGACAAATTATATTGGCCATTTATACACTCTTCCATCATATCTGCTAATGCGGTGGTATTATGTATAGGTACAAAAAGTGCCGTTTTTCCTTCTTTCAAAAATTGACGATTGTGTGCCCATTCAGAAGCAATGATAGGAACTCCCGAAATGAAAGCATCTATGAAAATGCCTGCAAAGCCTTCTCCTTTCCAGTAGGTTGGAAATAGCATCATATCGTATGTGGAAAGCGTATCATATCCCTTACTCTCACGCAAATTCAAGAAACCTTTATAGTTCACATTTGCTAAAGTGGTTAGTTTGCTATTAAAGACATTCTCATAACTTTCCGCTACTTCTCCATAAAAGTCTATTTCGTATTTGTCCGTGAGTCCTTTCTTATTTAATGTGTTAGCGCATTCTATGATATAGTCACATCCTTTCTCTGGCATGATTCGAGATAAAAAAACGAACCGAAGTTTATTATGTCTTTTCTCTACTTGTGGCATATATGGGATGGGCTTGAAATTGGGAACTTGTATTACATTTTTTACACCAGCTTTTGTTAGCTGTTCGACCATTATATTACTCTCAACCAAGGTCCAATTCATGTATCCTATAACTTTGCTGTCAAAAGTGCCATTTTGAACTTTATCTCCAAGACTTCCGCCGATGACCCAGTGAATAGTGTGTTGTTTCCAACTCACTGTCTTCATCACTTTCATCATTGGATAGACATTTTGTGTTGAGGTACAAAATATTAAAGATGCATTACGATGAAAAAGAAGGGCATATAATAATTTAACCAATACCCATGGATGGCTTCTCCATTTATAGAAATCCATTACAAGACATTTAATACCATTCTCTTCCAATTTATTTATCATTAATTGATTTTTCATAGTCTCACCACATACAGCAGGATGCTTGTGATTAACCCAGCCTATTATAATAGCTTCTTTCATTGAACATGATATTTTGAATGATTACTTAGCAATTTTCCAAGAATCATTTTCACAGACTCTATACTTTATTATTTTTGCAGGAACACCGGCAACAATAGAATGACTTGGCACATCTTTTACAACAACAGCATTAGCCCCGATTATTACATCATTGCCAATGAATATAGGGCCTAAAACTTTTTGCACCTGCACCAACCCACACATTATTTCCTATTGTTGGTGCTCCACCATCATTCCATCCTATAGTGACTTGTTGGTTTACAATGCAATTAGTCCCCATTTTTGTACAATAAATTATAGTACTGAATCCATGCATAAAACGTAGTCCTCCTCCTATTTCGGATTTGGAACTAATATATAGATTTATATGCATGCATGTTGGGTGCACAAGATATCGTAGAAATTTGATTTTTGTATATTTAAGTCGATAATCAACTAAAGCTCTGAATTCTGCAAATTTCAAGAAAAACATAATGAATGTCGATAAATTCATTGGTTTGTTTTTCCATTTACACCATATGTTAAAATTTTCTGCTAATTTTGAAGGTAAACACATTTCATTTATTTATTAATTTGGATAGAACATCTATATAGCCATGCCCGAATTTTAAGTCGGGTTCCATATAATTTCCTTCTCCCCATTCATTCCAGCTTTGAAGAAAAAAAAGAATCTTATGTTCATAGTCTTTATCTTTGATTAAGTTTAAAGCCTTTTCTACCATCTTTCCAAATAATTGTGGTGTTGAATTATGCCATATGTTATTTGTATTCTTCCATGCGCGAGGACTGCGGTCAAAATTGGGTATAATGGTGGGATATACATCTTCTCTTTTGTCATCCTTTACATAATAGTGCTCGATAATTTTTGAGTAATTTATTCTAAGCACATAATTAATATGTAGCTTCTTCTGTAAAAAGCGTTTTAAATAATATATTAATGGAGACTCTGACTTTACTTGAGCGCCATTGGTACCTCGCGAATTTACTGCATCGAAACCTAACGAACGTATGTGATCGTAGAAATATTTTGATGTGTTGTTTTTGTCAGAGAATATATTGACTACTTTCCCTTCTGCATTGTGCATCCTGAAATTTTCAGTTATGCCAACAAAATGGAAGCCGTTTAAACCTTCTTTTTGGGCTAAACTATTCCATAATTCTTTGAAATGTGAGAAGTCTACAAAATCTTGTGGCGCAAATACAACGAAAAGTAGTTTACTATCAACCTTTATATATCGTTTATCCTTAAATGCTTTTAGATATTTGTAAAAATGATTGATGTGGTCCTCGTCGCCAGGGTATGTCATTTGAGCAATAACTGTTTGCTTAAACTTTGTTTTTGAAGATGTCCACGTTCTGGTAGACCATGTATGGTTGGCCCAGCCTAAGCAGAAAGGAAAATCTGGGTTGCCACTTTCAACAACGTCATTGAAAGGTCTTTCTAAAAGTTCTTTTCCTTCTCCAAACCAATAGTGCCAATAACAGAAGCCTTCTATTCCTGCTTCCCTTGCCAGTTCTGCTTGTTGTTCTCGAATTTCAGGTATACGTAAATCGTAGTAGCCTAAATCAGCAGGAACTCGAGGTTGATAATGTCCTTTAAACAATGGTTTTGCCTTTCCAACATTCGTCCATTCTGTGAATCCTTTTCCCCAATATTTATTATTCTCTTCTATTGGATGAAATTGTGGTAAATAAAACGCTATTACGCGAGCTGATTTATTGTTCATTTTATTGTTTTTATATGTGGATATATTAGCATAATTAGTTTCTTTTTCTGTCATTGTATGGATACAATGGAATTCTGTTTTTTCTGCTATTAATACCTAACGGTGAATTGATGAGGTATAGTATGATTAAGCCACATAGTAAATCTAAACTGGCACTATAAACTTTGTAAGTATAGCATGTAAAACCGGTAATACAAAGCATACCCCATACATAAAGCCAATATAAGTGGTTGGATGATACTATCCTTTTTCTATAGATTCTCCTAATAAGTATAAATGAAATAGTGAGAATAAATGGGATGGTAAGAAAACCAAAATCAGAAAAGATATCTCCTATAAATGTATAAAAAATGCTGGGCGAGATACCGGTTTTGGCTCCCCAGTAATTACGTCTCTTAAACAAATCGACAAATGTGTCGAGGCCGATAGCATCTTTAAAGAAAGCAAAACAATTATCACCTTCTGTATAGGCTTTAGTATGCCACATGTATTCATTGAAATTTAAAGTGCCTTCTCCTGCGTATAATGAAATCCAACCCAATATTGAAACTGATTGAGCTCCCTCGTTTGTGCTATACCTTGCTATCGTCATAATCGCAAAAAGTAAAATAAAAGATGAAAAGATTATAAGAGAAAACACTTTAATTTTTTTTCAAAATTTCTCTATCTTGTATATAATTGCGTAATAAGAAAAATGATAATACGGCATTTAATGAAGTAAAAACCACAGCAGAACGTCCAGAAAGTGATAGTGTATAAAGAACTGGGTTTATATCATCCTATTATTAGAGCAGTCAATTTGTATTTGTTTATATTTCTTGTGCTAATATATAAGAAAAGTAGAAACATTGAACAATATTGAAACTTGAGATTAATTGAATTACAGATTTTTCCTATTGGAGAATACCAATTAATTACTTTTGTTTTATCTAAATCACCAGACATTTTCTCGGCATAAATATCTGCTAATTGACTTGAATTGTCAAAATTATAAGTATTCAATATATGGATGAAATTCTCTATAAAGGGAAGAATAGATATGATACAAAAAAAAGTAATTACTTTTTCAAATATCATTTTATTCTTGATTTCAATGACTGTTGTTTTATCATTAAAACAATTAAATGGTATACAAGAAATAGCAAGGCACAGAACGAAAAATATATAGGGCATTAATGTAATATTGTTGTATTTTTGTGACTCGATATAAAAAATCACAGAGAAAATTGACGAAAATGTCCATACTGAAAGGATGTAGCAAAAAGAGGCCTTACATTTGAATAAGAATACTGATACAAGGAATATAATTATGCACAGTATTGAATACAGAATTACGAGTTGCATTTTGATATAACATTAAAAGCAGTGTTGAAACAAGATTTTGCTATTTGATGAGCTGCTTTTGCATATTTTTTCAGTTCATCTTTGGAAGGCTGTTCACTTATTATAAGGTGTTCGAATTCTTTATAGTCAAAGTTTAGAATGGCTTCTTTTGAGTTAAAATCCAAAGAACGGCGTTTGATTTCTAAAATATCCAATGTTCCTGCTATTTTATGCTCATAATTCAATGCAATTACAGGAATCAAATTGTTTATACCAAAAATGATAGAATGATAGCGGGCTCCTATAATCATTTGGGCACTTCGGATAATCGATTGTTGAATGTCAGAACTATAGGTATCGGATAAGACGATTATTCGTGATGAATATTTCGACAGATGCTGAAGTCTTTTAAAATATTCATAATCGCTCTTGTTGGATAGATATAATTGAGGCAGCATAACGATATTATAATCTGTTTTACATGCAATTATCTCTATCATTTTCAGATAGCTTTTGTCAATTGATTCTTGAGTCATATTACAAAAGGTCGGATGCCATGTCAATTGATTAGGTACAAAGACTACGTATGGCTTAGAGCTTACCTTGGATTTTACACTATCAGGTGCCTTGACATTGGGGACATCCAAAAAAAGCAGAATCAATTGCTTTAATATAAGAAATAGACAGCGTATCAGCAAGATCCATGCTTTTCGCATCACGCAAAGATAGGAAATCTACATTTTTTAGAACAGTTTGTGCTTTTGAACAAAAAAACTTCTGAAGTATATTTTGAGGATTGAAAGGTCCAATAGAGCGTGAATAATAAATTATTGGTTTTGCTAAGTAGTTACAAAGTTTCATAATATAAAGATGCGACCAATTATAGAAGCCGCCTAAGCAAATGCCACCGGGTGCACAGATAACAATGTCAGATTCTTTAATATAGTTTGCTAAGACTCTATTCGAACGAATTAGAAAACTCACAATCATAAGATTGCTGCAAATTGAAAAAATACGTGATTTACGATAACCTATATCCGTATTAATATTGATATAAGTATTATTGGGGTTATCGACACGTATTTGCTCTATTGTACCTTCTTTTATATTTTCAAGTACTATTGTTATCAGTGCATTGGGAATACTATTGTTTATAGTACGAATTAAGCTACGGTGTGCAGCTTCGTCCCCTCTATTATAAACTGGTTGATTTAAAAGTAGAATTTTCATTTTTTTGCTTACCTATTAAAAATGGAACATATGTATTTATTATTTTTGAAAATCCTAATAATATAAATGACTGTACAATACATATAATGAATGCTGACAAGTATTGGCAATCATAAATACTATTTATGTGTCTAAACAAAAGCATGGTTAATGCCAAGGCTTTTCCATTAAATGCAAAAAATACTAATGAATTTCTTCCTATTTTTCTCCAGAAAACTTAAAGGAAATAAATTGGAAATTATGTATATTGTAAACATTCCCAAAAGAGACAATATGATGAAAAAAGCAGGGGAAGAATAATAATTATAAGCAAAATGAAACTCCATATCTAAATTCAATTGCATAACTAATGCTATAAAGATGTAACATAGTAGTATGGCAATTCCAATAGCACTATTAGAATATGTTTTTATTTTATATCTTGAAGTTAATTCTTTGAAAACATTTCCAGAAATGAAGAAAGATAAAGCAAATAGTGCGATATCACAGTAATACGGCATCATTTGCGAGTCTGTATTTTTTATAAGATAGACCGATGGCAATAACGCAATTGCGGTTAATATCTTATATTTTAAGTTTTTCATATAAACATGATACAATAATATATAATATAACTGGACTGCTATTAAACAAGAGACAAACCACAAATCATATCCATATAGAATCCTTAATGTACGGTGTGCTACCAATTCAAAATTTCCGTATTAAGTACAGATTCCCAGTTATCTTTTCCAATGAAAAGAATAAGGAAACATAATAGAAAATATGGAATAATCAATGTTCTTGTCAATTTGAAAATATCTTCCTTAAACGTACGACATCTATATAAATAGCCGGAAAGGAAAAAAAACATTGTTAGAAAAAACGGTGTATATACCATCTGTATATATGGGTGGTGTAGTTTGCAATGTGCTAACAAAACACAAAAAAACGCATATGCCTTTTGCATTATCAATCCATCTGATTCTTTCTTTCATTAATTCTGTTGTGATATGAGAATTTTGTTTACTGATAATCTTGTTTATTTGTCACAGTCACTTCAAAAAATAGCCCTCAAATAGATTTCTTATTTTATTGTGAAAATATAGCATTCCGCATCTTAATATTAGAAATCGATACCAATTGTTTTGACAAATAGCTCTAAATAGTTTTGTCTTATGAGGATTGGCGTTGTATTTAGCTTTTCTATCTATGGTTCCTTTCTGGGAGGCTATGACTTGTTTAAAATCAATTTTTGATAAAAATATATAGGTGTCATCACGACATTGTGCCAAATATGCTTCTCCAATCATAGAAAAACAAGTGACTAAAGTCTTTCCTATAGTTTCAGTTTTTATACAATCTTGTAGCCAAGGGTCAGCAAGGGCGATATCGCAATTTTTGTTCAATGTATCTTTGCACATAAAGCATTTCGGTCTAATGAATAAACGTGAATGAAAAATCTCAGTCCATATAGATTTATTATTGGGTATTTCTATCTTTTTAGAATTGTTTGTTTCTATTTGAATGCTGCTTGGCCATCCGTTGCCTCTGTATTGCAGTTTTTTGATATTGTTTATGTCAATGCCTTTTTTCCGCAATAGATATGTTGTTGCTTCAATTGTTTGCTGTGAAGAGCATGTAAGCCCTATAATTATTACTTTATGGTTCTTCTTTTTTTCTACTATATTTCGTATGCCCCTTGATTGGCAAGGTAAACAAAAGCATGCAAAATCACCTTTTATCTCATTTATATGCTTTTTAATAAAATCTATTAAGTCTATCTCTTGATATATAGATCCGCTTATTTCATAGTCGTCATAAGAATGGATTATTAAAGGAGAATATCTTAATGTTTGATTGTCGAACTTAAAAGAAATGGCAGACTGTATAATGTCTTTATCGAACAACCATTTTAAAAATGCACTGCCAACACCTCCGGATGTGGCACTGTAGCGAACTTGAGCGTCTGCTGAATAACCTAAATATGACTTCATTCTGTTATTTAAAATTTAGTCGAAACAAATATTTCCAGCCAAAAACAACTGAATAGAGTTGAATCTTAAAAACATTGTAATAAGGCGGAATCAGAATGTTAGCTAAACACCCACTAAAAATGAGCGTAATTATAGTAACATAAGCAGCCCCAATAGTTCCATATTTAGGTATAAGTATGTAATTCAAGCCAATACAAATAAAGCAACCTAACATATTTCTGATGAAAGCCCACTTCTGCAACCCTTCCATTATTATTATTTGGCCTGCCGATGATGATAATGCCATCCCAATTGTTTTCCAAGCTAATATCTGAAGGATTGGAACAGCTAATGAATACTTTTCTCCGAATGTCAAATAAATTAGCCAATGCGAGCAAACTGAAGTGAATAATGCAAGTAGGATTGAAATCCAAACTGTTATGCTTACAAAAGCTTTTTTCTTGTTTTCGTATTCCTCCTTTGTGCCGGTTTCTCTTACTTTAACAAGGAGTGGAGTTATTGTTTGGGTTAGGACAGTTGGAAGAAATAGAGTCAAATCAAGAAATTTGCCGGCTGTTGCAAAATATCCAACGGATTCATTATCTATCATATTGCCTATCATTACTTGGTCTATCTTTTGGTATATTACTACTGCTGCACCTGAAAGGACTAAAGGGAAAGATTGTTTTAAGAAATAGGGTACTATTGATTTGTCATATTTCCATAACGATATGTTCCCTATTGTTTTTTTGTATGACAAGCAATAACCACTTGCAACGAGGAAGGTATCAAACAATGTAGCAATGATAAAGTATTCTAAAGGGGCTTTTATAAGAAGGAGAACTATTTTTATAGATGCCCCTATGATGGTTCTTGCTATTTCGGATTTTACAACATATTCGTTTTTGACAATAGATGTGAAATAATTCCGGACTAAATTGAAACAATTCGAGTACAAGGTCAACGAATAACAAATAATCATTAATGCCGTAAAACGATCTGCTTCAAATATCATTAGTGTTACCAGAATTACTAAAAATGCCATGGTAGAACATACAATTCTAATGCGTAGGCAAGTCCCTAATATAATATTTTTGTTTTCAGGCTTACGGGATAATTCTCTAATTTCGATGTTGTCTAGGCCAAAGGTAGACAAGACACTGAATATTGATACATAGCTAATAACATAATTCATTAGGCCATATTGTTCTGGCCCTAAATATCTTGCTACAAGAATACCTACCAATAGAGTCCCTGCCATGTTTACAATTTTACCACCCATGGCCCAAGCTACATTGGATAATATTTTTTTATTGTATTACCTCCGATATTTTGCTTGATTTTCTTAAGTCTGACAAATGGATTCATTGTATTTGCTTTCGATTTTTCTAATCCTTTTTTCTTGTTTTTTATTTAGGCTACGCTAATGAAAGAATAGTCTTTTTTATTGGGGCAGCTATATGTAATTATGATAATTAACATTGCGGTGAAGGTGCTTTTTTAGTTTTGAACTTTGATTTGAGTACTTACGGATATTTACTTTTATGCCAGATCTTCATCCTCCAGATAATTCTTACTTTTGGCATCTGCCGTATATCCTCCCATACGTTCCCAGTCAGTTGAACGATGTGCTTTTTGTGGGGGATTGTAGTCTACATATTCTCTTTCAGTACAACATTGCGCAGCTTGTACAAGCCGAAGCATTTCTGTTTCTCCAAGCATTTTCAGATTTCTGTAGAGATGTCTTTTTTCTTGTTATAGTACAATTTTGCAGCTTTATAATATTTTTGTGGCAGATTGAGGGAGAAAATGGCCCTCTATTGAATTTAATAGTAAGTAAGCTATTTTGAAGTGGTATATGCCTTTCCATAAGTCGGTCGAGATACTTTGTTGGTTATAGATTTCTTTGGCATATCAGTTATATCCCCTCACCTCAAAAATAGTGGGCACTCTTGCTTTGAGAACAATATCTATAATCAGAGATAAAAGTTAAAATGCTTACTCTTGTTCCTCCCCAAGAAGATCTGAAAGTTCGGTCATAAAAAGGGAATTGGGATACTTGATTTTATCCACTTTTCTCCAAGCTTTCTTGTAAATGTCTTTTTTGTTTTCTGCAATTTTTTTTATAAAGTCAATATAAACATTGGTTATCAATGAGGTTTGTTCGTTTTTCTGCAATTTTTGAATATGAATAGCTTCTCGCTGTTCAATAGAAAGAAAATCGGTTAAAAATCTGGAGGCCATTTCTATGCCAAAATTTTCTAATCTGGGCGTTTCTGCCAACTCTTCTGCCAGCTGTGCGTAAATCTTTAGAAGACGAACTTCAAAAATGTTGATACGTAGTTTTTCCATGACGTGTATCCAGGTGTTTATGTTGTGAACAACATCGTTTACATACTTTTCAGCATAGCTGTTGGCATAGTGTATCGTATGATTCTCTATCAGATTAGAGCATATCATTTTAAAATAGTAAAGATTGAGATAGGGGTCTTGGGGTTTGTTGTCCTTTTTTATAGACAGCAACAGTCTTCTGATAAAAATGTCAGTAAAACGCAAGAACTGAAATACGGCTGTTGATTGGTATTTATTATCTCTCCATTCATTTGTCTGTTCTGAAAATATAGAGTTCCCCAAGGATGATTCCCTAAACGCTTCTTCTCCAAAAGCTCTAAATACCTCCAAATTATATACAAATTCAGTTTTTGTAAACAAGAGTGTCAAAAAGGGGGAATCGTCCAAACGATATTCGATATCCTGATTTCCTTTATAATTGAGGGGGCCTTTCAAACCCTCTAATAAGTGGGAGTTTTTTTGCCGTATCATTGTTCTGAAATAAACCTCTACTACATTTTTGAAGCCTACAATATTAGCATTTATGCAGCGATGTACACATTTCAAAAAGAAGGTGGAATCGTGTTCTACTGACTTTATGACAAAAGTCTTATTCAAAATCACTTCGTTAAAAATAGCAGTTTCAATAGGTGTATTCTTTTTTTGTAACTTATTTTTTGTTGGCTGTTCATCATTCCATGGAGATTCTTCTTGGAGGGCATTGTTTTGTTCATTATAACTCTTATTTATCTTAGTGATAAGTTTTTCTATTTCTTCCAAATGATATGTTTGTAGATACTCTGTTAGTACATTGATATTGGAATTGATAAGACTTTTATAATAACTGATTAACTTGGCTTTGTTTGAAGAAGGAAAATGTCTGTAGATTGCTATTTTCCATATCAACAGAAAAATGAAAACAAGTGATAGTATATACCCCCATGTAGCAGCCATGGGGCTTCCTTTTATCATGAGGCGTTCAATGTATATTCCTCTTTGCTCATACCACGGAAAAAAGATGAAATAGTTGATTGCTATCATTATAAGAATGTATGTTATGATAGAAAATCTGCTGAATTTGTAAATCCAAATCATTTTATTATTAGCTATTGCCGTAGAAACAATGGCCAATAGAATAGTGATAAGTACTAAAAAGTCGCTGCTTGTCATTAGTGGGTGAATTGGTGTATTTGAACATTCTTTTTTTTGTAAACCCATATGTTTCTGTTTCTTTATTGCTAAAGAAATGAATTCCATTTTTTCCTAATTGTTTTTTGTTTGGAATGACACTAATGTCACCCTTTTTATGAGGAATGCACAAAAGTACGTCAGCTAACAAAGTGCGTCAAGTTAGAAAATAGAAGGGGTATCCATTTATTATACTAATTTGGTTTTTTCAATATATTGCTTCCATTGGCATTCTCCCAATCCGATATATCTTGATATAATTGCGTTTGAACGAATGCCTCTAAGCGGAAACATGGGTGCAATCTGTTCCGAATGCTATTTTCGTTTTCTTGCCTATGGATTAAGTCGTTGATTCTGAGATGATGGCAGAAACGTTTTATGAAATCATGTCCATTAGTCAGTTCATATTCACAACAAGGGGAGTGGTCTCTTTGAAATGATTCAATGTCATTAGCTGTAATAATTCTGTTTGGATTGGATTTCGGAAGAATTTGTGTATGTATATATTCGAAATCTTTTAATAGCTCGGAAGAAAGCCCTTCAACGCTAAATGTCTTGAAATTATATTTTAAATGCTCACAGTAGTTGTACCATTTAAAATAGGAAAGAATATTTAGTTCTTGAAAGATTTGTTTCCATAAATCTTCATTGTATGTTATAGCCAGATTTTCAAATATCTCCTGACGGGTGCTTTCGTTTTTCAGGCACATCATTTCATAATCGTGTGCATCAGCGTAAAAGATATTATCCTCTGTGGGAAAAATGTGGCATAAACGGGCAAAATCACTGTCTTTGATGGCAATATTCTTTATCTTTCCTTGCAGGCAATTATAGACTTTTCTAAAAGCTCCGCAACCGCCACTTGTTTTAATTTCGCTATTCGAATCTTGAAAGAATTTATAGTAGAACTCTCGGTCGTCTTTTCCTTCCACCAAGATTAATGTCTTGTGAGCTTTTGAAGGCGTCTTCCATTCCAGCAGATACTGGTTGGCTGTTATTATAGGATTATTTACACTCTGCAAATTCTGCATGGTTGTTCTCTTCGTTGTTTGTGTATAGGTCACAGGATATATCCCAATGTTCGTTGATGAAAGCAGGGGAGTGGGTGGCTATAATAATTTGGCATTTTAATTCTTCTGCCATTTTCTGATAGTCTTCAAGCATTTGGCTGACCCATGCCATGTGTAATGAGTTTTCGGGTTCATCAATTAGCAATACGGTACGCATATCAGTCGAAAAAGCCAATTTGTAGTACAAGATAATCAAATTTTGCTCTCCGCTGGATAATTTGCGGAGTGGAACTTCTTCCCCTTTATCGTTTATTACGCTGACCCCTTTGACTTCATTTAATTTGATTTTCTTATTTGAAAGGACTTTGCCTGAGACAAAACGGTCAAAAAGGGAAAGTTGCTTATAGAATTTATCAAATGAAGACATTTTTTGCTCCATATCATCAATGTAGAGTGAGAGCACATTTTGTAAATGTTCGGGATATTCTTCCAGAATATCAATTTGGGGCATCAATCCGTATTCTTTGTAATTGTTGATTTTTGCTTTTAATTTTGATAGCTTTTCTTGAAATTCTGCCTCTTTGTATTTATTATATGTTCCTTCTACTAAGCGTTTGATGAATGTGCTGTCTATTTTTTGGCTTTCTGATGCGAACTCCATTTGTTGCTTTGCGAACTCTTTTATCAGTTGTGCGGCAATATCGTCGATTTCAAATTGATTTAATAATCTTCTTCGTCCATCATAACCGGAATGTTGTGTAGAAGCGATAATCCGTTGCTCTTTTATAAAAGAGCATTTCCGCTCTTGCAAAAACATCCGGATATTTTTACTTTTTTCCAAGATAGAAATATCTGAATCTATATTGTATTCTTTGTTTAACAGTTCTTCTATATCATATTCTTCAGTCTGTCTGTATGACAGGGTAGGGAGGAGCTGTCGCCTTAAACGGAGTATGTCTGAATAAGAAAGAGAAAATTCTTCTATATAAGCTTCATCACTTTCATTGGCGTTTAAACGGAAAAAAACTTTTTCTTTTAGTGAAGCGGGCGTTCTGTCTTCACGATTGTTGTCTTCTGCCTCGATTCTCTTTTTTTGTATGGATATATTCATTCCATTTCGGAAGAATATTTGAATTTCCTTGAATTTCAGAAGATAGAAAAACCAAAAATTACAGGTTAGTAGATTATTGATTATTTTTAAGAATGTAGTTTTTCCATATCCGTTAGGACCGGTAATAATTGTTACGCGCTGATTTTCCGGAAATTGAATATCATAGTTGTAAGTGTCATACAATTGCCGGATTAGAATGCGTGCTATCATATATTATATAGTTTTTGTAAAGTAGTTTGTAAAGCGTCGCTTACCGTACAAGCTGTATCTCTGTATATGTTCTTGTTCTCTTCGGAAGTAACAACTGCGGTGTAATGGGGATAGTCTGTTCCTTTGCTGCGGTTGTTTCTCCAATTCATGGGACGTAGATTCTCTATGTGGTTTCCACCTCCCAGTTCTTCAGGATATACATGGTCTATTTCCCATCCCAAAATATTGTCGGTATCTCCATAAGCTTCACGGGAAATCCATGCTCCGGCAAAATCCTGACGATATAAACTCGCATTATATCCGTCTACGATAATACCTTTTTCCCAAATCCTTTGAATCGCTTCAGGAGTTGTTAAATCAGATATATAATTATTTGCCATTGTAGTTTTTTCTATATTCAACGTCCAAAGGTAGATAAAGTTTTTTATTTATCTTGTATTAGATTCTTTTTTTATTCTTTTCCTAATCCTTTTTCTTGTTTTTTCCCGAGTTGACACCTGTGGCACCCCTTAAACATAAATATCCGTTACGCGCGCGAGACAAATTATCAATATAACAAACCAGTATCGTTTGTGTGTGATAAATATTAGCCTATAGAAAGTATTGGAAAAAGGGTGCCACAGGTGTCAAGGCCTCGAGTGAGGTTAAGGTTTCAAGACTCCCGTATGGATTCTATAATTCCTCAAATCCCTCTCCAGGCAATCTGCTACCTCTTTCTCAAAGCTCTCCTTTTCTTGTTCGGTTTTAGGGAACGACCGCCAGAAATGCGTTACGGCATGTATCTGGTTGATGTTGTTACTCAGCCCTTTTTTAAAAGGTTGTAGGTTCTGGTACTCATCATCGTTGCTTGGGCGATGGTCTCGTTGGTCAGATGTCTGCCGTTAACGAGCTGTTCTTTCTGGCATTTGCTCAGAAAGGCTCCGAATGCCGGTGTCACCGGCTCTTTCTTTGTCATGTTGACTCTTTTAATTGTTAAACAATAATAAAAACAAGTGAAATCATTTCCATGTAGTGGAAACGACCGGGCTTGTGTATCTGGGCACTTATGCGTTCCTTCGCGTCGTAATTTTAAACATAAACAAAAATCAGTAAATTATGGAACACCGCAATATCAGCCTTTTCAGAGGCTATTCGGACACAGAATCAGTAGAAACTTCTCTTGAAGAAATAGTCAACATCATTAAATGCGACGCTGCCCTGCGAGACCGCACCGAGAAACATCGCTACTACTTGCAGCAAGACCTGCGTAGGGATGCCGACCGCGAGAAGTCCGGCTGTCCCTGCTTCGCTGTTGCCGTCTGCTTTGAAGGTGGGAAGACCCGCGAACATATCTGTGCCTGGACCGGCTATACCTTGGTCGACCTGGACCATATCGCTCCCGAGCGGATGGCTGCCACACTGACATTGATTTGTGCCGACAAGTATACATTGATGGCCTACACCACTATCAGCGGTCATGGCATCCGTATCATCTGCCGCATCGATGACCTGAACAGAGTGGAAAAGGGAAAAGCCTTCCGGCAATACGCCAAGTATTTCAATCAAGTCAACGACTACTATTCCTGTCTGGTGGGCTTCGAAAGTGACGGGCAGTGCAAGAATGCTACCCGTATCAGCGGACTGGCTTCCGACCCTCATGTATATTACAATCCCAGTGCCGCTTCTTTTGTTTTGCAAGATAGTCCGATTGCTCCCCAACCGCAGGATAGCGCTTCCGAAGTTGTGCCGGCAAAGCGTAACAAACGTTTGGAGAAGGCAGTGAAAGCTGCCGAACGCCTGCTGGAAGAGGAGGGAGTGAGTTATTGTGAACATCATCATAACGAGTACGTGATGCGCATGGGTTATTTGCTCAACCAGTACGGAGTGGCCCGGAAGACAGCCGCCGCTTGGGCAGCGGAGCACTTTCCCGACTATGACGGGGATGTGACAGCCGTCATCGGCTCCTGCTACGCGAATACCGAGGAGCATGGTACCCGCTCTTTTGTCCGCAGGGGAGAGGGCGATGAAAAGTTTGCCACGGTGGCGGATATCGAGCAGTTCCTTTCCGAACAGGCGAAGTTTCGCAAGAATACGGTGAGCGGCAAGCTCGAAGTCTTGATGCCCGATTGCGGAGAGGAGTATACGGAGCTGACCGACCGCTACGTCAACACGTTGTGGAGCCGCATGAACAAGGCAAGGATGCTTGCCCGTGTTACGGACATACGTTCCGTGCTCGATTCGGAGTACACACCGCTTTTCAATCCCTTTGTCTCCTATATGGAAGAGCTGCCTGCCTGGGACCGTACTACCGACCCCATTGCCCGTCTGGCTGCCGGCGTGCACGTGAAGGATGATCAGGAGCTTTTCGGCATCTACTTCAAGAAGTGGTTGGTGGCCACCGTTGCTTCGCTGCTCGACCCTAAGGTGGTGAATCATGAGATTCTGGTATTCATCGGCAAGCAGGGTATTTACAAGACTACCTGGATGCAGCGTCTGCTTCCTGTCGAACTTCAGCGTTATTTTTATGTGAAAAGCAACAGCCGGCGCGTCAGCAAGGACGACCTTTTTACGCTGACCGAGTTTGCACTGGTATGCCTTGAAGAGCTGGAAGAGATGACCTCCGCGCAGGTCAGCCAACTGAAGGCCATCACCGCCATGAAGGTGGTGAACGAGCGTGCCGCCTACGGACACTTCAAGGAGAGCCGTCCGCACATTGCCAGCTTCTGCGGGACCAGTAATAATACTTCCTTTCTCAACGACCTCAGCGGCAACCGTCGTTGGCTGCCCTTTGAGGTAGAGTCCATTGACAATCCCTTTGACTGCCCCATAGACTACGCCGGAGTATATGCGCAAGGATATGCTCTCTGGAAGAGTGGTTTCCATTATTGGCTTGAACCGGAGGAGATTGCTGTTATTAATCTTCGTAACCGTAATTTCGAGGTGCCTTGCTTGGAGCGTGAGCTGGTGCAGGTGTATTATCGTCATCCCAGTCCGGGCGAGCGTTGCGTGTTCCTCACCAATGCCCAGATGCTGGGGCGTATTAACATGGGTATCCGCCAACCTTTGAGTGCCACGCGTCTCGGCATGGTGATGAAGCAGGAAGGCTACGAAGCCGTGCGCTACAAAGGATGCCGCGGTTATCGCGTGGTGGAGCTGAAGGGGGAAGAAATTGCCAATGAGCAATACCTGAAGGGAAGAGTGACGGAATAGGGGTTAGGGATTAATCGCTCATCCCTAATCCTTCATCCCTATTCCTACGGTCTTCCCAAGTATCTGAATATAAGTTCCACCTGCAAGGAGGTGAATATTTTCTGGGAGCCTTTGTAGCCGGTATGCCGCAGGGCTTCGTCCAGCGCCAAATTCAGCTTTATCCATTTAGACAAGCGGTTGAGTGCGGATGCCGGTGAAATGGTGGGGGCGTATGCCTCTGCCAGCTCACGTTTGTAATAGGGGCGGACGGGCCACTCTTTGCCGGGGATATTTTCGTAGTCTTCAACGTATTTCATATACAATGTCTTAACGGGTTATTACACTGTAAATGTACGGAATTTTTTCCACATTTCTGTCGTCGCAGACCGGTATAATCTTATCTAATCTCACATTTTCCCACATCCTTTCATACCACTTCACTGCATCTCTTATTCTGCCCGAAGGCATGTCGTATCTTTGTTTTGTCAGACGATGAGGGGTGAAGATTAGTAATCGTGACGCGCGAAGATTAGTAATCGTAAGCCCCCGGGATTAGTATCGTCTCCCTATCTTTTAATTTTTAACTTATAATTTTTAATTTATGATTAACTACAGTATCGTGATGCGTGGCAATCCTACCGATAAGACGGTTGCCAAAAAGGCGTACGCCAGTGCGCAGTATTCGGAAGTGATGGACATCAACCGCTTTGCCGAGCACATCGCCAGCCATGGCTGCGTGTACAAGCGTTCGGACATCGTTGCCATCCTCACCATGTCCGTGGATTGCATGCGGGAGCAGTTGCTGGCCGGACAAAAAATCCAGTTGGGCGACCTGGGGAGTTTCTACATCAGCATCAACAGTATCGGCGCGGCTTCTGCCAAGGAGTTCAATCCTGCCATTCACATTCGGAAATTGAATGTGAACTGGACTTGTGGCCAGCGCTTCGGAGAATTGCTGGAGGAGGCGGAATTCAATCTGGTGGCAACCCGAAGTGCAGCCCGTGCCGTGGTGAAAGCCTTGAAGGCCGGCAAGACTACCGTGGACCTGACGGGAACTACCGGCGGAGGTGATGATACCGGCGGAAGTGATACCGGAGGCGGATCTGACGGAGACCAAGGGGAAAACCCGTTAGGATAAAACGAAAAAATGCAGCTAACCATAGTATTTAATTCCTTAATTGCAAATTGTTATGAGTGAGAAAACAAAATCAAAATCTGTATGGGGCATTGTCCTTAAAGTGATTATTACCGTGGCCACTACATTGGCCGGAGTGTTTGGCTTGACTTCCTGCATCAATCGTTAGTCGGATGAAAGCAGGCAGTTTCTATCAGAACTATCGGGAGGTAACCCTCCTGGTAGTTCATTGCAGTGCTACGTGCTGTGACCGTCATTTTTCGGTGGAAGCGCTTCGCCGCAGCCATTTGGCACGGGGCTTTGCCGATATCGGTTATCATTTCTATATCACCCGTGACGGTGAAGTACACATTTGTCGTCCGGTCCATCAGATTGGCGCCCATGCCACCGGTTGGAACGACAAGAGCATCGGCATCTGCTATGAAGGCGGACTCGACGAAGAAGGCCGTCCCGCCGATACGCGCACTTATGCGCAGAAATGCTCCTTGCTCGATTTGCTCCGGCAGTTGAAAACAGACTATCCCCATGCCCGGATTTTAGGGCATCGGCAACTCAGCGTTTCCATCCATAAGGCTTGCCCTTGCTTTGATGCAAGAGAAGAATACGAAGGGATTAAGCATTAATCCCTCATCCTTCTCCTTTCCGTGTAATTCCTTGCCTAAAGAAAACATGGCAGGATTTCACGGAAAGCTTGGGGGCAATTCTTATTTTAAATTTTCATGATAGATGTCTTTTTAGAAAGTCAATAAGTTCATTTAATGCATCTGCATTAAGGTTCCAATGATTCTTGTTCGTGTACTCTCTGTAGGGTTCCTTTATCTTTTCTTTTTGTGATTTGGATGTTCCGGACAATACCTCGAGATAAGCATATATTTTTGTCTTTTTTGCTGGAATCGTAAGAGGCTCTCCTTGTTTCCAAGGTAGTTTTATTTCTGCCAACGACTTTTCATAATCAGACCAGCAATCCATTACCGGCTGGTTCTCTTTATAGATAATCTGTTCCAACAAGTCCTCTAACTCACCAATGTCATTATTATTGGGAAATAAGAAAAGCTCAAAAGTCACGTTCTGATGCTCTTTCCAAAGAAGTAGCTCCCCTTTTCGTTTTTCAAAGTCATCATCTGCATCAAATATTACAAGATTGGTACCGCCGTTAGCTGAAATCATCTTCATTTGGTTCAGATAAGTTTCTTCTGTTTTTTAGGCGAAGTGAGATTGTTCCATCCGGATGTTTTGACAATGTTGTCTTTATCTACCGGAACCTCGAATATAACCTCCAATAATTGCGAAATAAATCGTTTGTCGGCATCTCCTTCGACGAAAATTTTAAAGGTTTGTTTCATTGCCTGATCTCTATTTCGTTATTGATGGCTTCTTTTAATTCGTTAAAAAGAATATTTGTAAGCTTGAAAACCTTTCAGTTTGGTACTGACTATATTATACACATTGGCAAGATCTTGAAGTGTCTCGTCGTTTTGTAAAACGGTTTTTAAGCTTTGTATACATTCTATATTGTGTGTGGTGACAAACAACTGTATATTCCGGTTTTCTATAAATTTCAATAGTATCTTCCACATCAGCTTATGTGCACTGTAATGCAAACCGTTGTCGAATTCATCAATCATGACAATGTTATAATCCTCACTTGCAATGGAAGAAATGATATTTATCATGCGTCTTGCACCGTCACCTGCCATACTGATAGGCAAAAGTTCATGTACTCCTTTCATTGCAAGGTATAATCCGTCCGGCAGCGCTTCTATGGACTCTATACGAGGGTCAAACTCCTTTAAGGCATCAATAACGATTTGCTTTTTGTTCCTTTTCACCAATGTTGCAAAGTTGTTGGTCGCATTGGTGTCATTCTTGTCTGCCGGGATGAATAGACAATTCAAGTCTTCTTTGTAATTTGCATCCACTGTTTGTTGCAGAACTCCGGACAAGTCTGTAAACAGAGTGGCATGATAAGAAAAAACGCCTTCCTCCTTTGTGTCAAAATCAAAATTTAACTGTTTGATATCTGAACTCATGGACGTATCGTCGGATGAAGGAACGGCATTATTCTGCTGAAAAGGATAAAAAGTGAGCCTTCTTATACGAGCGTCCGACCTTGCCAGCAGCATGGGGCGATTATTTAAATCTATATTGTGAAACAGATATCTTGTACTATTCATGTTGTTGGCCGACGGTATTCTCCAATAATTAATCCTTGCAGGCATTATAGGGTTAGACATGCCGGATAACATGAATACAGCTTCCAATATCGAGCTTTTCCCCACATTATTAGACCCGACAAAAACATTAAGTTTTGTCAGATTGGCTATTTTGATATAATCAAAGCCTCTGAAGTGGGAGATTTCTATTTCATTAAAACACTTATCCATCATAATAATGTTGCTCCTTTTGTACATGCCGTTTCTTTATGCAAAGAAACAAATTCCGTCTCGTTTTTCCTAATTGTCTTTTATATTTTTTCCACAAACCCTATTGGCATGTCTACATGTGCGCAGCCCAGCATATCCAGCCGGACTGCCACTTTGCTTTTTCCTCCTATCATGACCAGTTCTCCCTCCAATCCGGCAAGGGGGCCTTTTATTACTTTCACGGCATCACCTGCTGCCAGAGGTGTACTGCAAATCTCTACAGCCTCCGGGCTATAATCCAGCATAAAGCGGAAACGTTCCATCTGTTCCTCGGGAATGACGGCGGGACGGCTTTCACCACGCAATACCATGTATCGGCTGATAGCTTGTAAGGTAAGCGGCAAAGGGCGTTCCTGCGGAGTGACATGCACGAAAATCATCATCGGGATGACCAGGCGGTCCACTTTTTTGCGTCGGTCGCTCCATTGGCGTATTTCGCTTTGTATGGGTAAGTAATATTCCACTCCCATAGTTTTCAACCGTTCGGCAGTCTTCTTTTCCAGACAAGACTGCACGTATGCCACCAGCCATTGGCGACGAGGAATAATATGAGGGGTGATATCAGTATGGTTCATGTAAAATCCTTTAAAGGTGTATTTCTATGGTTCATAAATAGTTGAGGTTCGGGCGCGCTACGCGGTCGCCTGTCACATTGGAGGGGCGGGGTTAATTAAAAATTAGAAATTAAAAATTAGACACTCGATTATTTACTCTCAACTCTTAATAGCTAGTCGCTAACTCAACTGTATCCGTATTTCTTACCGTAGCCGTAATACTTTCCGTATTTACCATAGCCGTAGTAATAACCGTATTTTTTCTTCTTCATATCGATTCCGTTGACTACTGTGCATAAGTTGGGGAGGCGATGATGCTCCTGAAGCTCGTTGATGAGCTGGTAATCGGTCTTATGCGTATAATCTGCACGACAGACGTAGATGCTGGCGTCCGCTACGCGCGAAAGGATGAGCGTGTCGGTCACCATGCCGATAGGGGCTGTATCCAGTACGATATAGTCATATTCTTTGCGTAATGTACTGATGGTGCCTTCCAGTGACTGGCGTGCCAGTAGTTCCGTAGGATTGGGTGGGATGGGACCGCCCAATAGCAGGTCGAGGTTGGAAGTTATGCCGGAAGGCTGTATCAGCGCATGAAGGTCTGTGGATTTGGGGGCGGCAAGGTATTGGGTGATTCCTTTTCTTTGTGTGAAAGATGGAACAACTTGTTCAATCCCGGTTTGCGTATATCCAATCCTACCAGAATGACCTTTTTGCCGAGCAGCGCCAGACTGAGGGCGAGGTTGGAAGCTATGAAAGTCTTGCCTTCACCGCTTATGGTGGAGGTAACCAGGACGACTTTCTTATCCGGATCACCCATCATGAAGAGCAGGTTGGTGCGCAGGCTACGGAAAGTTTCTGCCATGATATTATTGTCGTTTTCGCGGACGGCGATAGTCGGTGTTCCATTTTTACCAGCATCGGTAAGAGGTATGTCACCAATAATGGGGACGGTTGTAAGCTTTTCCACGTCGGTGTGCCCTTCGATACGAAAACGGAGTAGGTTGAGGAGGTAGATGATGCTTATGGGGATGCCTATACCGATGACAAGAGCAATTATGTAAATTAGTTTGCCTTTAGGAGAGACGATACCGCCAGGGATGGGCTCTTCGATAATCCGTCCATTATTGGCGGTGGCGGCCAGTGTAATGGCATTTTCCTCACGTTTCTGCAACAACATGATGTAAAGGGTGGCTTTGATTTCCTGCTGGCGGGAAATGGTCATAAATTCTTGCTCTTGCTTGGGGGCATTGCTGATGCGGCTTTCGTATTTGCGCGATTGCCGGTCGATATTGTTCCGTGTGATTTGCAGTCCTTTCAGTACACTGTTCACCGTAGTTTTCACATTGTGGCGCATGGCTTCGATACCCGTATTTAGATTGATAATGGCGGGGTTACTTTCTGATGAAGTGCGGAGCAGACGCTTACGCTCTACGACGAGATTATTGTATTTCTCAATGGCAGATGCCAGGTTGACATCGCTCAAGCCTACATTGGCAGGGATGACTTCGTCATTATTTGTCGGGGTTATTGATATAGTCGCGTAGATAAGTCACTAAATTGATTTGAGTGGCGTTTTCGGCATATTGCTGTTCGTATTTGGAGCTTTCCTGCAGGGCAAGCTGTGCATCGCTGCTGAGGTCGGTCAGACCGGCACGTTGTTTGAATGCCGCCAACTCATTTTCAGTCGTACCCAGCTCGTTGTTGATAATGCCTATACGCTCTTCAATGAAGTCAGCGCTTTTCTGTGCTACTTCATTCTTTTTTTCGGTGTTGGTGTCTATATTATAGACTGCTATCAAATCATTGATGAAGTCAATGGCCCGCTGTACATTCGTATTCTTTAAGCTGACAGCTGCAATAGTACTAGTTTTAGAAGTAGGCTCTATGGTGAGGGCAGAACTGTAGCCAATGGCTACGGCAGTAGGTTTGCTGATGGTGACTTTTAACTTGATGGGTTCGGTCGGGATTGACAAAGAGTCTCTGCCCGAGATGGTGATTACACCGATGGGAAGCGGCAGAATAGCGGGGAGTTTGTCAAAAGACTTTTGTGCTTTCTGCTTCTCGTTGTCTTGTGTGTAACTGACTTCGGCAGACAGTTTGCCGAGTGTATCGTAAGTCAGGTCCAATAGAATGTTTTCATCCAGTTTATCTGCCTCCTCGGCAGTCATGAAGACGTCAAAGGGAGTATCTTTATAAAGTGGAATATCGTAACCGAATGGCTGTTTTTGTGCTATGTTTATATAAAGATTCAGGTGTGATACGACTTTCTTGATGAGCGTGCGTGATTTTAGGATTTCCACTTCATTGTCAAAATTGCTGGTCATGGAAAACATACCGAAATCCTGCATAGCGGCTAAAGCATTGTTGGCGCTCTTCTTATTGTCATCTTCTTTAATAAGTACAGAAGAGGCTACTTCGTATACAGGAGCCTGATAGCGTAGATAAATGAAGGCGAGAGCCATGCATATCAGTATACTTGCAATAAACCAGGGCCAGTGGATGACATATTTAAAAAAGAGGGCTTGAAAATCTGTCTTTTCCTCTTTCTCATCAAAAAGGTCATCGTATAAATCTTCTTTCATCGATATGTAGGGATTAATGATTAGCGTTTAACTTTTAACTTTTAACTTTTAATTATCTTGCTATCGTCACAATCAAGCTTGCCAGCGAAACGAGTGTACCTACTACGGAGAACCAGATGGTGGTGCTGTTGCTGATACTGGCATTTTTAGCTTTGGTCTTGTTTGGAGTGACATAAAGAATGTCATTTTGTTGCAGATAATAATAAGGAGAATGAAGGATATTTTGCTCATTTAGATTCAAGCTTATGATATTCCGCTGTCCGTTATTGTCTTCGCGGATAAGCTTGACGTTACTGCGTATACCGTAGACCGTCATGTCTCCTGCCATGGCGAGTGCCTCAAAGAGATTTACTTTCTCGTTGTTGATGGTAAATGTACCGGGACGGTTCACTTCTCCGATAACTGATATTTTGTAGTTGGACATGCGTACGGTGACGATGGGAGTCTCTTTGAGGTAAGGGCGAAGTTGCTCACGAATCAGTTTTTCCGCTGCGGTTTTAGTCAATCCGCCTATCTTTAATTTACCTATGACGGGAAAGTCTATCTCACCTTCATTATTGACCAGGTATTGCTGTAGGGTGGGCTGTGATGTGACATAGGTACTATTGGCTTGAGCCACATTGATAGAGGTCTGCATGGTTAGGTTGAACGGTGCCGCTGCTTGTGGGTCGCTAGTGTTGACCGTGATGCTCAACAGGTCTTTCGGCTGAATGCGTGCATCATAGAGGGTATCCTGCTGGTTTACTTCATTAATGACAATTTCCTTATAACCCTTATCTGTAAGTGATTCGTAACTTTGCAAATAAGGTACTCTTTTTGTAAGATTGGCAGCTTGCCAATGTAAATGCCACCATTAGGATAGTTATGCTTTTCTTGTTTTTCATCACTATGTCTTTTTTATTTTAATTCTCATTTTTTTATTTTAATAGGCTTCCTTCTCGCCCTGGACGGCATTTCTGACTGTCTTGTATATGATGTACAAATCCAATAGGAAAGTCCAGTGTTCCAGGTACCAGACATCACGCTGTACACGTCCCTCCATCTGCCAGAGTTCTTTGGTTTCACCACGGTAGCCGGTGACTTGGGCCCAACCGGTGATGCCGGGCTTTACCAGATGTCTGACCATATATTTGTCGATAAGGCGTGAATATTCTTCAGTGTGTTTCAGCATATGGGGGCGTGGCCCTACAACGGACATTTGTCCCAATAACACATTGATAAATTGGGGAAGTTCGTCAATGCTGGCTTTACGGATGAAATCTCCGATTTTTGTTTTGCGCGGGTCATTGGCTGTGGCTTGTAGTTTGTCACTATCTATGTTGACACGCATTGAGCGAAATTTGTAACACCAGAATTCTTTTCCGTTTTCTCCGCTTCGTTTTTGTTTGAAGAAGATGGGGCCGGAAGAAGATAGCTTGATGGTTGTACCTATGATGATATAGACAAAGGGAAATACGGTACAAAGGAAAGAGAGGGAGAAAAAGAGGTCGAAGGCTCTTTTCAGCAGACGATTTTCCATTTGTGTCAAAGGTTCCTCACGGATAGTTAGTACGGGAATATTGCCGAACATCTCGAAGTGCATGCGGCGATGCAGGTAATTGCGGATATTAGGCACACTGTAGAAGCGAATCAAGTGATTCTCGCAATAGTTGATGATAGGAACTATCTCATGACTGCGTGCAGAGGGTAGACAGCAATAGACTTGCTCTATATGATGTTGCTGTAAATAAGTGACGACTTCTTTAGGTTGACCTAAATAGGGGACTTCTCAGGAAAATCATTGGAGGGTAAATCGCAGAAATAGCCGCTAATGCGGAAACCGGTAGTAGGATCTCCTGCCATTTCTTGATAAAGTTCGGCCATATTCTTGTTGCTACCAACCAGAACGACAGTACGTGAATTACCTCCATATTCCCTATATCTTTTGAGAAGATACCGAAACATAAGTCTATAAACAGCAAGACAGATAAAAAATATACCATAAAAACAAGCGAAAAAGCGGAGTGAACTGGTGCCGATTTCCGCTAGAGTAGCCAGACTTATAAATAAGGCTGCGTGGAAAATCGTGTTGCGGAAAGCTCGACGTACAATTCGTTCTGGTCGTACAATGCGTTCATGCAGTATAACTCCGTTAGAATAATTGCAAAGTAGATAGACGAGATTTAGTAATACCAATAGCTGTGGCAATGAATGTGTAAATTCATTGCCCAGTGTTTGGTAGTCAAAAATGTGATATAGCGAGATGAAAATGATGTTCAGTAAGCATAAGTCGCCAAAGATAATGACGAACTTAATCACTTTATTGAAATGGAGAACTTGTTTCATAATTCACACTAATTCAATAGCTTTTTTCTTTCTCAATGGTATTGAAAGAGAAAAAACGGTTCATTCTTGTTTGTTTAATAATTCTCTAACTTACAAGGTAATGGATACCAATACTCTCTTACTTACAAGGTAAGAGGTGGTATTTTATTTGGAGAATAATCTTATAAACCAGCCATTAAAAGGTATTTTACATTAAAAGACTATATATGTAATTAAAATGTAAAACGATATTTTATCTCATAATTAAATTTAATTTTTGAATTCAAAATGGGGGCTTTTATGTAAATATATAAGACTGAAATACAAGTGGCTGCAATGTGTCTTATATCTATATATGAGATAAATATGAATTAAAAAATAAATCTATTTTTTTGCGATTGTAGTAATCTTTTTCATATCTTTGCAGCCACAAAACATATTCTCTTACCTTGTAAGTAAGAGAATAAAATTGGATAATAAAAGTACTCCTATACAAATAGGAATACTTTTACAAATTCTAGTTTTTAGGGTTTTTTCTTTTTGTTTGGATGGATTGTTGCAATCACTTTTTTATTTGCTTTACTCATCGCATTGTTGTCAAAAGAAGCAAGGTAAACGTGAGTTACCTTTTCAGAAGTATGTCCTAAGCTTTCACTAATCACAGAAATGGCCACTCCTTCGTCTTTGGCAGTGGTGGCCCAGCTATGGCGGGCTACATAAGATGTTAATGGAATGCTTAACCGTAACATCTTCGAAAGTGTGTGTAAATGTTGGTTGTAGAGTCGTAAAGCACTTTTGTATTGTCTGTAACCATCTTCCCCGGTTAGTGATAATATCGGTAGCAAATAGGGGGAAGAGGCGGCTTCGTTTTTATACCTATTTATAATCTGTGCGGCATACGACTCTATATGTACGGACAATTGCTGACGGGTCTTATGGCGGTAATAATAAATGGTATTGTGCTTGACATCCGTTTTGCGGAGATGTACAAGGTCTACGAACGGAATGCCTCGTAAGTAAAAACTTAACAGAAACATGTCGCGGCTGAAACGCAAGGCGGGTTTCTTCTCCAAATCAAGATTTACCAAGCGCCGGATTAGTAAAGGAGAGATGGCCCGTTTGGCGGTAGGCTCATAGCCAGTGAATACATAGGCGAACAAATCGTCTATACTGTGTGTGAATGGAATGCCTTGTTCGGCAGCTTGGTGAGAGATGGAACGGAGCATACGCATATAGGTGGATATGGTATTATGGCGCCGCCCTTCGCCGAGCAGCCGGTCTTCGTATTGCTTGATGAGGCTGGGGGTGAGATCTGCAAAAGTGATGGAACGGTGGCCGATGAAGCGGAAAAAGCTGTTCACTGTACTGGTATATATACCGGATGTACTGTATCGTCCGGCTTGTTTTGTCCGCTGTATCAGGGAAGCGGAAAAATTATGTATAGTATTCATAATCTGAATTTTAATATTTTAAATACATATAAAACAACCTTGAGCATGAAATGATTGTATGGCAATCAATGCACGCTTAGGGGAGAAATGGTAAAATTTCTATATAAATTCAGATATGTATTCTCCGGGCAGACAGGAGGAGGGTTACAGTATGCCCCGAACGTACCCGACTCAGTGTTTCGGGGGTCATCAGCAGATAGGACGCAATGTGCGACAAAGGAGCCCGCTTGATGACTTCGGGCTGATGTTCCATGAGCTGGTTATAGCGCTCGCGTGCAGTCTCAAACCGCCAGGAGTCAGCCTTTATCTGTGAAACAATCAGGGAATATTCCAGAATCTTCCGATAGAACATGTTTATTTCCCATGAGATTTCGGTAAGTGTCAGCAGCTTGTTGTATGGCAGCAGGTATACGACACTCGGTTCGAGTGCCTCAATCATGAGGTGGGTGGGTTCCTGCTTCAAGGTACTTTCTATGCAGATGATGATGCAGCCTTCATAGGAAAAGTGTTCGGTGACGTCTTTACCGTTTTTATAATAGAATTGGCGCAACATGCCTTTTCCTACAAATACGATATTATGGCTTATCTGCCCTTCATTGAGTAATAATGCGCCCTTTTCTACTTCCTTGCGAATGAGGATTTCCTCTATCAACCTTCTTCCCTCGGGAGCCATGCCTGGATAGCGGGAGTTGATAGCGGCATCTACGGTTTCTTTCAATAGTGCATCCATAAAGCCATAATTTGTTTGTTCGAGGGGCAAAGATAAGGTTTTTACGAGAAAAAATCAGCTCCGTATGAAACTTTTGTTTACCCATTTCATGCCATACCAGCGGCGGACGAAAATGAAGCCGCGGATATTCTCGTCCAACAGGAAGGCTACCCACATGCCGCAGATACCCCAGCCGAAGGGGAAGCCGAAAAGGTATCCCACACCTACAGCTACACTCCACTGCACCACCAACCCTACGTAGAAGGGGTAGTTGACATCTCCTGCCGCACGAAGGGCGTTGGTGGCGAAGATGTTGATGGGGCGGCCTATTTCGAGGAGTACATCTATGATAAGGATGGTGGCACCCATACGTATGATGTCGGGGTTGGACGTGAGCCAGCCAAAGATGGCATGCCCCGAAAGGGCGAGGATGCAGGACAGCATGACGGTAATCATGACGGATTTCTTCATGACGTATTTTCCCATAAGGAAGGCTGCGTGAGGTTTCTTCTCGCCTATCAGATGCCCGATACAGATGGCGCCGCCTTGTGCCATGGAGATGCTGAACAGATAAGCGAACATGATGATGTTGACACAATAGGTACGGGTGGCGAGCGCTTCCACTCCCAGCATGTTGATGAAGTAGGTGATGACGACTTGCGACGAGCTGTACGACAATTGTTCGCCGGCGGAGGGCAGGCCTACCTTCATCTGGTTCTTTAGTTCTATCCACGGAAAAGGGCGGAAGTATGCCGGTGGAAAACGGTGGATGTGCTTGCGGAACAGTATGACGAACAGTATAATCATGGAGACACCCCGGCTGAAGGCTGTGGAGATGGCGGCGCCTTCCACGCCCAGTTCCGGAAAGCCGAAGCGACCGAAGATGAGGGAGTAGTTGCCGATGATATTGAGGATATTGACTACGACGGTGACCATCATCGGGTAGATGGCCTTGTTGGCACTGCGCAGGGAGGCGGAGAGGGTGAGGGATAGTGCCTGGAAGAAGGCGAAAGCGCCTACGATACGCATATAGTCCATGCCGTCCTGCATCAGTTCAGCGGTGAGCCCCATCAGCCGGAGGATGGGATGGGCGCAGGAGAACAGTACCAGGCTGACCGTGATACCTACCGCCAGGTTGACGAGGATGGATACGCCGACTACTTGCACTACTTTCTTGTGTAGTTTCGCACCGAGATACTGGGAACACAGAACGGACGTTCCGAGGTTGATGACTTCGAAAACGAGGAAAGTGAGCATGATAATTTGGTTGACTACCCCTACGGCGGCAACACTGTTGTCCGAGTGGCGGCTCAGCATGATGGTGTCCACCGCACCGAGCATCATGATGAGAAGTGTCTCTATAAAAATGGGGGCGGCCAGCTTGGCAAGCCGCTTTTTCAGACTTTCTTGTTGTATCATTGTCCGTGTATGTGCACTATACTTTAAAAATCGCGCAAAGATAAGGAAAGGTTGAAAAGGACGGTTTGATATGTATCAAATTTTTTTTCTTGTTTTAGGGTTTGAGTGTTAACGTGTTATCTCAAATTGTATGAAAACGGTGAAAAAAATATGTAGGAAAGATTTGCATAGTCCAAAAGTTTCCCCTACATTTGCACCGCATTTGAGAGGAATGCGGGTTCAAGGAAGTTTGGGTGAGTGGCTGAAACCACCAGTTTGCTAAACTGACGTACGGGTAACCGTACCGGGGGTTCGAATCCCCCAGCTTCCGCCAGATGCACTCTTAGCTCAGTTGGTAGAGCAACTGACTCTTAATCAGTGGGTCCAGGGTTCGAATCCCTGAGGGTGTACAAGACAAATGCGAGGGTGGGTTCATCTAACGGTTAGGATACATGCCTCTCACGCATGGTATACGAGTTCGATTCTCGTACCCACTACAAAAACAAGAAAGCGGTTGACTGATGATGAAAACGGTTAACCGCTTTTTTGTTTTTCATTTTTCTGTTGTAATCCGAAAATAGTTTCTATATTTGCACCCGCTATGGCGAAATGTATATTCTATATCTTGTTAGGGTTGTTCCTCATATCGAAGTTCACTTCCGTTTCTGATGATATGGAGGGATGTAAGACACTCCCTACTGCGGATGTGCATTATTTCTCCGGAGCCCAGCACAGCTTGTCGGGGGCAGATGGCAGACAATGCCAGGAAAAAGGGGAGGACGCGAATTATAATTGCCTGGCAGATGCCGGTTGCATAGGAAATACCTTCTCATTACGGCATGCCTCTTGCTCGAAATTGTTGAGGCTTAATCCGGACTTCATTGCCGCCAAGGTTGCGAGAACCCTGAAAACTCTGCTCCCGGAAGAAAAGACAACTTCTTTCCCCTTTACTTTCCATCTCCATAAGATTTCATATAGATATTATGTATATACGCTGAGGCGTATTCTTATTTAGTACTTTCCCCTCCTCTCTTTCGGGAGCCGGAGAGATTGCCCGTCTCCCCATGCCGAGTTTTTCTCTATTTTTTAAGTACTGATAATCAATATATAATGGATTTTCTATTGGATTTTATTCTCCATATCGATCAGTATATGATTGATATAGTGCAGGAATATCATATGTGGGCGTATGCCATATTGTTTCTGATTATTTTCTGCGAAACGGGGCTGGTGGTCACACCTTTCCTGCCGGGCGATTCCCTGCTTTTTGTGGCGGGAGCTATTGCCGCACTGCCCGACATGCCTCTCGAGGTCAATGTGCTGGCTTTGATATTGTTTGTTGCCGCGGTATTGGGCGACTCTTGCAACTACATGATAGGGCATTTCTTCGGGCAAAGGCTCTTCAATAATCCCGATTCCAGAATATTCAAGCAAAACCATCTCGACAAGACCCATGAGTTCTATAAGAAGTATGGAGGCAAGACAATTATCATAGCTCGTTTTGTGCCTATCGTCCGTACGTTTGCGCCATTCGTGGCGGGGATGGGTAAGATGCATTACTATTACTTCATGCTGTACAACCTGATTGGGGGCGCCTGCTGGATTGTCATCTTCTGTTATGCGGGTTATTTCTTCGGTGACCTTCCGTTTGTACAAGAGAACCTCAAATTGCTGATTGTGGCCATTATTGTGGTTTCCATACTGCCGGCCGTGGTAGAAGTGCTGCGTGCAAGACTGAAACAACGAAAACAAAAATAAATTAATATACTTAGTACATTTATCCATTATGAAGAATTCTTTTTTTAGCCGGTTCACACCGAAAGAACCGAAATTCTTTCCTTTGCTGAAGCAATTGTCTGAGATTTTATTGTCCTCGTCGGCTCTGTTGATAGAAATATTGGGCCATGACTCGCCTGAGAAGAGGGCGGAAGATTATAAACGAATCAAAGATTTGGAGCGCGAGGGCGATAAGCTGACCAATCTGATTCTGGATGAACTGGGCACTACTTTCATTACTCCTTTTGACCGGGAGGATATCCATGACCTGGCTTCGGGCATGGATGATGTGATTGATGGAATAAACAGCTGTGCCAAGCGTATCACTATCTATAATCCGCATCCTATTTCGGACAAGGGGAAAGAGCTGGGACATATGGTTCAACAAGAAGCGGCCCTCATCGGCCAGGCCATGGATGAACTGGAGGCATTTCGCAAGAGTCCGGATAAGCTGCGCGCATATTGCAACCAGCTGCATGACATAGAAAACCGGGCAGATGATATTTATGAATTTTTCATCACCAGGCTTTTTGAAGAAGAGAAGGACTGCATTGAACTCATCAAAATCAAGGAGATTATGTATGAGTTGGAAAAAACGACGGACGCAGCCGAACACGTGGGCAAGATTTTGAGGAGCCTGATTGTGAAATACGCATAAACGAACGGACGCATGGAACTATTAGTGATTATCATTGTACTGGCTCTGATATTCGATTATATCAACGGTTTTCATGATGCGGCCAATTCTATTGCCACCATTGTGTCTACCAAAGTGCTTACACCGTTTCAGGCGGTGATATGGGCGGCTTTCTTCAATTTTGTGGCCTTTTTCATCGCCAAGTGTGTCATCGGCGGTTTCGGCATTGCCAACACCGTATCGAAAACGGTGATGGAGCCTTACATTACTTTGCCTATCATTCTGGCCGGCGTGATTGCGGCTATTGCCTGGAATCTGTTCACTTGGTGGAAGGGAATCCCTTCCTCTTCTTCGCACACGCTTATCGGAGGTTTTGCCGGAGCTGCCATCATGGCACACGGTTTTGAGGCCATCCAGTTGAGTATCATTCTGAAGATTGCGGCATTCATTTTTCTGGCTCCCTTGATTGGTATGGTGGTGGCATTCGGTTTTACGTTGTTGGTCTTGTACATTTGCCGCAGGGCGCATCCCCATACGGCCGAGGTGTGGTTCAAGAAACTGCAGCTGGTGTCTTCGGCTTTGTTCAGCATCGGGCACGGTCTGAATGATTCACAGAAGGTAATGGGTATCATTGCTGCGGCTATGATAGCCGGACATTCGGAAGGACTGGGAATGGGGATAAACAGTATTGATGACCTGCCGGACTGGGTGGCATTCTCTTGTTTTACGGCCATTTCACTCGGTACCATGTCCGGCGGGTGGAAGATTGTGAAGACCATGGGGACTAAGATTACGAAGGTGACGCCACTGGAAGGGGTGATTGCGGAAACTGCCGGTGCGTTTACGCTTTATCTGACGGAGTATCTGAAGATTCCGGTAAGTACGACACACACCATTACGGGAGCTATTATCGGAGTAGGGGCCACGAAGCGGCTTTCGGCTGTGCGTTGGGGAGTTACGAAGAGTCTGATGACCGCTTGGGTGCTGACTATCCCCGTCAGTGCTTTGCTGGCAGCAGGGATTTATTGTATCGTATCCCTTTTTTAGAAGTGCTGCCGCATAAAAAATAGACGGGTTCGTTTTATTTTGCATGAGGTTTGCACTATCTTTGCAGCCTGAAACTGTAAAATAGAATGCACATTGGACTGGCTATATAGTTTATTCGTCGAGCACTCCGCCTTGCAGGCGGTTGTGGTACTCTCACTGATTTCCGCTATCGGATTGGGATTGGGGAAGATACATGTTTGCGGCATTTCATTGGGAGTGACGTTCGTGTTCTTTGCAGGTATCCTTGCCGGGCATTTCGGGCTGTCCATAGACCCGCAGATGCTGAACTATGCGGAGAGCTTCGGTCTGGTGATATTTGTGTATGCTTTGGGTTTGCAGGTGGGACCGGGCTTTTTCAGCTCTTTCCGTAAAGGAGGGGTACAACTGAATATGCTCGCCACGGGTGTAGTGCTTATCGGCACCCTGCTGACTGTACTGGGCAGCTATGGGTTGGGAGTATCCCTGCCGGATATGGTGGGCATACTTTGCGGTGCCACGACAAACACACCAGCACTCGGTGCGGCACAGCAGACATTGAAACAGATGGGATTGGAGTCCAGTACCCCTGCTTTGGGGTGTGCGGTGGCATATCCGCTGGGGGTGGTAGGGGTCATTCTGGCCGTACTGTTCATCCGTAAGACGCTGGCGCATAAGGAAGACCTGGAATTGAAAGAGAAGGATGACGTGAACAAGCCTTACATTGTTGCGTTCCAGGTGCACAATCCTGCCATCTTCAACAAGAGTATCAAGGAAATAGGCGGGCTGAACAGCTATCCGAAGTTCGTGATTTCCCGCTTGTGGCGGGATGGGAATGTGAGTATTCCTACCTCGGAAAAGATTATAAAGGAAGGTGACCGCCTGCTGGTGATTACCTCGGAGAAAAATACGCCGGCTCTGACTGTGCTTTTCGGCGAGCAGGAGCATACTGATTGGAACAAGGAAGATATAGACTGGAATGCCATAGACAGCCAGCTGATTTCGCAACGTATCGTGGTGACGCGCCCGGAGTTGAACGGCAAGAAGCTGGGTTCTCTCCATCTGCGTAATCATTACGGTATCAATATCAGCCGGGTTTATCGTAGCGGCGTGCAGCTGCTGGCCACAGCGGAACTGACCTTGCAATTGGGTGACCGCCTGACCGTAGTGGGCGAAGCCGCTGCCATACAAAATGTGGAGAAGGTGCTGGGCAATGCTGTGAAAAGCCTGAAGGAACCGAACTTGGTGGCGGTATTTATCGGCATTGTCATCGGTCTGGCTTTGGGAGCAATTCCTATTTCCATTCCCGGCATCAGCGCTCCCGTGCGGCTCGGATTGGCAGGAGGCCCTATCATCGTAGGTATTCTTATCGGGACATTCGGTCCGAGGATGCACATGGTGACTTATACTACGCGCAGTGCGAACCTGATGCTCCGTGCATTGGGATTGTCTCTTTACCTGGCTTGCCTGGGACTGGATGCAGGTGCCCATTTCTTCGATACGGTATTCCGGCCGGAAGGGCTGTTATGGATTGCTACGGGTTTTGCGTTGACTGTGGTTCCGGTATTGATTATGGGTATCGTTACCTTCAAGTGGCTGAAGATAGATTTCGGAACAATGGCGGGTATGCTGTGCGGAAGCATGGCAAACCCCATGGCGCTGAACTACGCCAACGACACCATTCCGGGAGACAATCCGTCTGTAGCTTATGCTACGGTTTATCCGCTGTGCATGTTTCTACGGGTAATTATAGCCCAAGTGCTGCTCATGTTCTTCATTAATGGATAATGAAGAATGAGGGATATTATCAACTGTCAATTATCAACTATCAATTAAATAACTATGGGAAATATAACTCCGGAAAGTATTGTCAATGACTTGCGTTATTTGCAATTATTATCACGCAGTTTTCCTACCATTGCTGATGCCAGTACGGAAATCATCAATCTGGAGGCCATTCTGAATCTGCCGAAAGGTACAGAGCATTTTCTGACGGATATTCATGGTGAGTATGAGGCTTTTCAGCATGTGCTGAAGAATGCATCGGGGGCAGTGAAACGTAAGGTGAACGAAATATTCGGGCATACACTGCGCGAAAGTGAGAAGAAGGAAATCTGTACGTTAATTTATTATCCGGAAGAGAAGCTGCAACTTATCAAGGAGCAGGAAACGGACCTGGATGACTGGTATTTGATAACACTGAACCAGTTGGTAAAAGTATGCCAGAACGTTTCGTCCAAATATACCCGTTCGAAAGTACGCAAGGCACTTCCAGCAGAGTTCTCGTATATCATTCAAGAGCTGTTGCACGAATCGAGCATCGAACCTAACAAGCATGCCTATATCAATGTCATAATCAGTACCATTATCTCTACGAAGCGTGCGGATGATTTTATTGTGGCGATGTGCAACCTTATCCAGCGCTTGACCATCGACTCGCTGCATATCGTGGGCGATATATACGACCGCGGACCGGGTGCGCATATTATCATGGATACTCTCTGTGATTATCATAATTTCGACATCCAATGGGGTAACCACGATATTCTGTGGATGGGTGCCGCATCAGGTAATGATGCTTGTATAGCCAACGTAATCCGTATGTCGATGCGCTATGCCAATTTAGCAACGCTGGAGGATGGTTATGGCATCAATCTGTTGCCGCTTGCAACGTTTGCCATGGATACCTATGCGGATGACCCTTGCACCATCTTTGCGCCGAAAATGAACTTTGCCGATGCGGAATACAATGAGAAGACCTTGCGGCTGATTACACAGATGCACAAGGCGATTACGGTTATCCAGTTGAAACTGGAGGCGGAAATCATCAGCCGCCGTCCTGAGTTCGGTATGGAGAACCGGAAACTGCTGCATCTGGTGGATTTCGAGCGTGGTGTGTTTGTATACGAAGGCAAGGAATATCCGTTGCGCGATGTGAATTTCCCCACCGTAGACCCGGCGGACCCGTATCGTCTGTCGGACGAAGAGCGCGAACTGATGCACCGGATTCATTCTTCTTTCATGAACAGCGAGAAGATGAAGAAGCACATGCGCTGCTTGTTTACGTATGGCGGCATGTATCTGGTGTGCAACAGTAACCTGCTTTATCATGCTTCCGTGCCTCTGAATGCGGACGGCAGTTTTAAACATGTCCGCATCGGCCAAAAGGAATACTGGGGACGTAAGTTGCTGAAAAAGACCGACCAGCTGATACGTACCGCTTACTTTGACGAGGACGGTTCGGACGAGAAACAGTTTGCACTGGATTATGTCTGGTACATGTGGTGCGGACCGGATGCCCCTTCCTTCGATAAAGACAAGATGGCTACCTTTGAACGCTATTTTGTGGCCGACAAAACATTGCATAAGGAGACGAAAGGGCATTACTATGCTTTGCGCAACGAGGCTGAGGTGTGTGACCGCATTCTTGAAGAGTTCGGCGTGAAGCCGGGGCCACATTCGCATATCATCAACGGACATGTACCGGTAAAGACCATTAAAGGTGAGAAACCCATCAAAGCGGATGGTAAGCTGCTGGTGATTGACGGTGGTTTTTCAAAAGCCTATCAGCCGGAAACGGGAATTGCGGGATATACGCTGGTATATCATTCCCACGGCTTGCAGTTGGTGCAGCATGAGCCGTTCCAGAGCCGTCAGAAAGCCATTGAAGAAGGACAAGACATCAAGTCTACAACCCTGGTTGTCGAATTCAATTCGCAGCGTATGATGGTGAAGGATACGGATAAAGGAAGTGAACTCGTTACGCAGATTCAGGATTTGATGAAACTGCTGGTGGCGTATAGGACGGGGCTGATTAAGGAGAAGCAATAATTTATAATTTCAGTATCGTCACCCCGCCCTCTACAATGATGCCTTTGTCATAGGTTTTCCCTTGGGTGTAGTAGCGGCTGCCGCCATAACCGCCGGTGAGGAATATGCCAAAGCGCTCGGTCAGGTGGTATTCCAGATTGACACGTGCCTGGAGGGCATAGAGACGTGCCGGAATGCCGTAGTCCTTGTTCTTGAAGGTTTCTATATGTTGGTATCCCAGATCTCCGCTGATGAACAGCTGTTTGTAGAGCGGTAATTCAAGACCGGCACGGTAGAAGAGGGCAGCGGAAAACTTATCGCCAAAATCCAGATAATGGGTACCGCCACCGAGGATGGTATAGAAGAGCCGGTTCTTGAAACGGGCACCTACATTCAGCTTGGTGGCATTACCACCGAAAAACATCAGTTGAACTTTTGTTTGGGGATTGGCATTGACTAATCCCAACTGGAAACCATCTAATTTTTCTTTGTAGTAGTTGAATAGACCTATTTGAAGCCCTTTGGCACGTATAGCCATATTGGCAGCGCCTATTTGTAATCCTCGGGCTGTACCACCCACCACATTGCCCAGGCCGGAAACCTGAACACCGGTCATATCTCCGGCGGTGATGTTGGTAAGGGCGGACATCTGCATGCCATTCAAGTCTTCACCGATTACACTTAGCAGGCCGGCCCCTGAAAATCCTTTGAAATTTCCGCCGGAAATATTGGCGAGTCCGGCAAAGTGTATGCCGGAAGCACCTTCTCCGCTGATATTCAACAGGCCGCCTATGGAGGCGCCACGATTATAGTCCCCACTGATGTTTGCCAGGCCGGAAATGATGACGCCTTGCGCATGGTTTCCGGTGATACCTACCAGTCCCGAAACGGATACTCCGATAAGGTTGTTGCCATTGATGTTGGTAATTCCTGCTATCTGCATGCCTCGCATGCTTCCCCCCACCATATTTGACAGACCTGCCATCTGTACACCGTTCACATCCCTGCCGGTTACACTGCCAAGAATATTCATGCCGAGGCCATTCAGACGGTTCATGGAGGAGAACACACCCAGATTGAAGCAGGTGCTTCCTATGGTATCAGTCCGCTGTGTGGAGATGTTTTTCCATAAGGAGATATTGATACCTACCGGGCCATGGTCTGTTCGTGGAGAGCGTTGTTTCCGGAAAGATTTCTCGGAGGATTTCTGAATCGTATCCGGCTGTACGCTGCCCGGATTATGTTCTTGGGCAAGAGCTGTCCCTGCAAAAAGCAGGGACACAAGGAGGAGGGAAAGGTTTCGTTTCATACTTTTTTCTATATTTCGTCCGGCCAGGGAGCTGGTTGGCGGGTGGCACGCAACAGAGGGCGCTGCGCATCCACAGACCGGAGGTAATTACTTAATTTCCGTGACAACTCTTTGACAACTTCAGGCTTCTCTCGGGCCATATCATGTTTTTCACTGATGTCGGCGGGGATGTTGAAAAGTTCCCGTCTACCGTCACCGAAATAATACACCAGCTTCCACTCGCCCGAACGGATGGAGCAAGTGGCTCCGATGCCCGGGCCGGAAGGACCCCAGCTATTGGGATAATGCCAGTAGATATCACGGTCTTTCATTTTACCTTTTCCGGTGAGCAATGGCATGAAACTGATGCCGTCGCGTTGCTGTACGGTTGTATAGTTGTCTACGCCTGCCATCTCAAGGATGGTGGGGAAGAAGTCCTCTATCATCAGGTAATGGTCGCATTGGGTTTGGGGCGCTACGATGCCCGGCCAGCGGACAATCATCGGTTCACGTATGCCTCCTTCGTAGGCGGAACCTTTACCACTGTTGAGCGGATAGTTCTGGACATGCAGTTGTCCGGCGCGGGTATGGGCCGCCAAACCGCCATTGTCGGACATGAAGATGAGGATAGTGTTTTCCGTCAGGTTGTTCTTGTCCAGATAATCCATAATGTCTCCCAGACTTTTGTCCATACCCTCAATGAGAGTAGCATAGGCAGCTTCTACCGGAGGAAGGCCTTTGTCCAGGTACTTCTGGTAGAAACGCATGTCAGGTTGTATAGGGGTATGGATGGCATAGTGTGCCATGTACAGAAAGAATGGCTTGTCAGTCTGCTGTGCATCGTCCAGGGCCTTCATGGCCTCTATGGTAAGGGCTTCACTTAGGAAAGTGTCGGTTCCATGATATTTCTCCAGACCGGGTACGGCAGCCAGCGGGCTTTTACCGTCTGTTTTGTTGCCGAAATTCTCCTTGCCATAGTAGCTGGCAGGTGAACCGGCAGCATGTCCGGCTATGTTCACTTCAAACCCCATTTTCAACGGGTCGGCTCCGGGAGTGCCTTCAGCACCGAAGTGGGCTTTTCCGCAATGAATGGTGTGATAGCCATGGTCTTTGAGCACTTCGGCCAGGGAGGTGACTTGTGTGGTCCGTTCCACGCCAGGCTCTTGACAAATGCCGTTAACGTTCCATTCCGGATAAATCATGACCGAGTCGGGTTGTTCATGGGTAGTGTTCTTACGGAGGGTCCAACTGGTGACTCGATGCCTGGCAGCATTCATTCCCGTAAAAAGGCTGACACGCGTAGGTGAACTGATGCTGCATGCATAGGCCTGCGTAAACATTTTGCCTTGTGTAGCCATCCGTTCCATGTTGGGAGTATGGTACGTATCGTTGTACTTGGTACGCTGTGTCCAAAAGGGGAGGGACGTGTCTTGCCATCCCATGTCATCCACTAGGAACAGAATGATGTTTGGCTGCTCTTTTGGAGCAGGTACGGCATCCCCAGGCGGCATGCCATACGCTTCTCCCGCCATTCCGCATATCGGAAGCATGGCGGATAATAATAATTCGTTTCTCATTTAGATAATAATTTAGAAAGGGTTAGATAGGTTGTAGTTTAATTGTTTTTTTACATTATCCTTTGGCCTCCTGATACAAGAAGCGTTTGATAGATTTCTTCGGCGTTTTTTCAAATTCTTCAGGATAGATTTTCATTTTGAATATCTGGCTGTATGCGGGCAGTTCTGCATTCAGTGCCACACGGTTTTCCTCCATGACGCGTTCGATGTCGTCATTGTTCAGCCCATGGGCAAAGGCATCATCGAAGTCGGGGTAAACCAGACCTACCAGTTTCTCATTCTGCTGCACGATGATGCTTTCGGCTACATACGGCATATTGTTCAGTTTGTCTTCTATCTCTTCCGGGTAGATATTCTGACCGCTCGGACCAAGGAGCATGTTCTTGCTGCGTCCCTTGATGCTTACGTTGCCTTCGGCATCCATCAGGGCAAGGTCTCCGGTGTGCAGCCAGCCGTCTTTGTCGAGTACCTGTACGGTGGCCTCGTCGTTCTTGTAGTAACCCAGCATGACATTGGGACCACGGCAGACAATCTCTCCCGGAATGTTTTCGGGATCGGATGATAGGATTTTCACCTCCATACGCGGTGCAGCCTTTCCGCAAGAACCGGGTTTGAAGCGGGTCCAATCCTCGTAACAGATGATGGGACCGCATTCCGTCATTCCATAGCCTACCGTATAGGGGAAATCTATCATCTTTAAGAACTGCTCCACTTCCTGGTTGAAGGCAGCTCCTCCTACAATGATTTCTGCAAAGTTTCCGCCAAAGGCTTGAATCATTTGTTCGCGTACGGTCGCCTTTATCTTGTCATTGATGATGGGTACTTTCAGCAACAACTTCATGGCGGGAGTTTCCAGCTTGGGCAGTACGCTCTTCTTTATAATCTTTTCGATAATGAGCGGAACAGCCACAATCAGGTTAGGCTTCACTTCGGTGAAAGCCTGGAAAATGATTTTGGGGCTGGGCATACGAGTGAGGAAGAATATGTGGCAACCTACGGCGAATTCATACAGAAACTCGAATGCAAGTCCGTACATATGTGCCATTGGCAGCATGGAGACAATCTTGTCACCGGCTTTCAGCGGCAATACTTCGAAAGCAAAAGTGGTGTTTGACCAAAGGCTGCGGTAGGGCAGCATCACTCCTTTGGAGTAACTGGTGGTGCCGGATGTATAGTTGATGACCGCCAGTTCGTCGGGCTGGTCCTTGTGATAACTGACATGTTCCTTGCGGAAGTTCTTGGGGTATTTCTTACCGAACATTTCGTTGAGATGTTCGCGGGCATAGTCCAACTTTTCGCTGCGGGAGACAAGAATGTAGAAGTCTGCCATCATCATGATGCCCTCCAGCAGCGGCATGGCACTTTCGTTGAGGTTTTCCCAAACCTGGTCGCCTACGAAAAGCAGTTTGGCTTCGGAATGGTTCACGATGTTGTGTACATTGTCTGCCTTGAACTCGTGAAGGATGGGGACGATTACCGCACCGTAGGTCAATGTTGCGAGGAACGTTACGCCCCAGTGGGAACTGTTGCGGCCACAGACGGCAATCTTATCGCCTTTCTTGATGCCGCTTGCCTCGAAAATGATATGCAGCTTTTCTATTTTGCGGGCTACGTCCTTATATTGTAGGGTTGCTCCCTTATAGTCGGTCAGAGCGTCTAAATCCCAATTTTCCTTTATGCTATTCTCTATATAGGCGATAAAACTTTGTTCCATGATATTAATTGCACATTTGGTTGAAAATTGTGCAAATATAAGGGTTTATATATAGAAAGCAAACTTTTATAGGGAAAATAGTTTTTATGGCGGCTATTTGCTAAAACTCGACAGTTATACCTAAAGTAGGCAGGATAGTGCCGCTTTCCTGCTTGAGGTATTTCATTTTATAGCGCTGTTCGGTAACAGGAGCAGACGGATTTTCGATGATGCCCGTACTCATTATCACATCCGGTTGCTTCAGTTTGTTGCCGGTGATATTCTGTATGTCCAGATAGATTCCTATCATGCAGTGATGGAAGTAGAAGGACTTGTCCACACGCAAGTCTAACTGGGCAAAGTTGGGAAGCCGCCCGGTATTATAGTACGCATAGTCGTAGTAGGGCTGTCCTTTGGCATCCCATGCTTCTACGAGTGATGATTTGTCTTCATCATAGGGAGTGTAGGGGCTGCCGCCTATATAGCTTAGCTTGCCTCCTATGCTCCAGCGCCGGGGCAGGTTGTATGTACCGCTCATGTTGAGTATGAAACGGTTGTCCCAGGCAGATGGAATGAAGTCTCCATCTGGACGGTTGCGGTATTCGCTGCGGTATAAGGTGAAGGAGGATACGAGATTGAACTTGCCGGATGCCTGCCAGCGGAACATGGTTTCCAGTCCGTAGGCCCTGCCGCTGGCTGTAGGGGCGAGTGCTTCGTTGCCGGTGACACCGTAATCGTTTCCTTTGCATGCCAACGGAATGTTGTCTTGGAGGGAAAGTGGCATACGGCTGTAACGCTTGAAGAAACCTTCTGCAGAAACCATGAACCGGTCTTGCAGGTGCCAGTCCAGACCGAGGCTGCTTTCAAAGACCTGCATGTACTTCAAGTTTTTGTTGAGATATTGCCCTTCATTGTCTTTATATCCCAAAGCGGTGTAGGGAGGCAATTGGTGGTAGAGGCCGGTACTTCCGCTCAGGGTCCATTGTTCCGAGAGTTTGTAGGATGCAGAGAGGCGTGGGGAGAACTGTTTCCATAGCTGCCGCATCTTTCGGTTGTAAGTGTTGCCATCCATACGGATACCGGCAGAAAGGGCCAGACGCTTGTCGGCGGTGGTATAGTTGGAAGAGAAGAAAGCCCCCCAGCCGAAGATGTTGAGTGAGGTTTCGTAGATGGAAAGCGTACCCGAATGACTGCCGTATAGTCTTTGCCTGCTGTGGTTTGTATAGATGGAGTTGTTCAGTTCTGCTCCTTCTTTTAGGGTCCATGCTCCCAAGCGCGTTTGGTTTTCGAAACGCAGGGTGGTCTTTTGTTCTGTGGAGCGTAGGCGCAGGGTCAGGTTGTCTTCGGAAGAGTCATCGTTGTTGCGGTATTTCAGATTGCGGTTGTTCAGGTAGTTATGGCTCAGTATAAGGGATTGTACGTGCCTTCCATTGTAGTGTCTGTAAGAGGCTCCGAGAGTGAATGTTTCCTGATGGATAGTGGGGAGATAGCTGAGCAGATATTCGGCATCTTCTCCTTTTTCATCGGTATTCAGTTTCATCTTGTCAATGCCTGCAAGACCAAGCAGGGTCAGCTCGCTGTGCTCGTTGAAACGGGTTTTTGTTTTGAATTGTCCGTCAATGAAATTGGGCAGGAAGGGCAGTCCCAAAGCCTTGAACAAAAGTTGCAGGTAGGACTGGCGTGCGGAGAACAGATAAGTGGTGCGCTGCCCCAGATGGCCTGCTCCGCTGAGCGAGACTTCCGATGCGCCGATGGTGGCTTTGAACGCCTGCTTGTCCGGATTTCCGTCCTTGAGGCGGAAGTCGAGGACGGAACTCAAGGCTCCGGAGCGGTTGGCGGGGAAGGCGCCCGTATAAAATGTAATCTCGCGTATCAGGTCGGCATTGACAATACTTACCGGTCCTCCGGATGCACCCTGAGTGGCAAAGTGGTTGATGTTGGGGATTTCGATGCCATCCATATAAAAGCGGTTTTCGGAAGGAGAACCGCCCCGAACAATCAAGTCGTTGCGATAGCCGATGGGAGAGAAAGAGACGCCGGGATAGGAGCGTACGATGCGCGAAACATCCCGGTTGGCTCCGGGACTTTTCTCTCTATTTCCTGTAAGCCGATGATACGCATGCTGACCGGGCTTTCGATACTTCGCCGGAAGGGGGAAGGCACCACCACTACTGTGTTCAGATTGGCATCCTCTTCCATCTCTATCTCGATGAACGGGGTTGAGGCTGAAACAATATATTCGGGGGTGGAAACAGTCTGGTATCCTATGCAGGATGCCTCAAGGCTATAGATGCCCGGAGGTACCTGCTCTATCTTGAATGTGCCGAGTGAATCGGTGGATGCCCCTTTCCCGGGGATGCCGGCAACGAAAACGTTGGCGTAGGCCACGGGTTGTCTGGACTGTCTGTCGATGACTTTGCCGCGAACGGAATAGGTCACGGGAGCTATCATGGCATTCATGGTTGGGCTGATACCTGATAAAAGTATCAGCAATATAAACAATACAGTTCCCACCTTGTACCGTATGGCATTCATGGCTAATCAGACGTCACTAATTACTTTCCCAAGTACCATCGGTACATGCGTTGCACACCTTCCTCGATATCAATCTTATGATGCCATCCCAATGCATGTAACTTACCGGGATCGGTCAGTTTGCGCATGGTGCCGTCGGGTTTGGAAGTGTCGAAGGTCAACCGGCCCTGATAGCCTACGGTGTTGACAATCAGCTCTGCCAACTGGCGGATAGTGATTTCCTTGCCCGTACCGATATTGATGTGACAGTTGCGGATTTCCTTGTCGCCCGGCTTGAAGGTATCTTTGAAGTCGACGTGTTCCATGACGAAGACGCTGGCATCTGCCATCTCCTCGCTCCAGAGGAATTCGCGCAAGGGGGTGCCGGTACCCCATAATCTCACTTCTTCTTCGCTGATGCCGTATTTCCGGAGGATATTCAGAATGTCCTCTTTGCTGCTGTCGCCGTTGATGCCTTCCACCGGACGCAGGTTCATGTCGTGGCGTACGGCATCCCAGTCGCCTTGTTTCAGGCAGTGGGCGAGGTGTATCTTGCGTATCATGGCAGGGAGCACGTGGCTGCGTTCCAGGTCGAAGTTGTCGTTGGGACCGTAAAGGTTGGTGGGCATCACGGCAATGTAGTTCGTACCGTATTGAAGATTGAAGCTTTCGCACATTTTCAGTCCGGCTATTTTGGCGATGGCATAGGGCTCGTTCGTGTATTCCAGCGGAGAAGTGAGGAGTGCGTCTTCTTTCATCGGCTGTTCGGCATCACGGGGATAGATGCAGGTGCTGCCAAGAAAGAGAAGTTTTTTCACTCCGTGGCGGAAGCTTTCGCCGATGACGTTCTGCTGTATCTGCAGGTTCTTGTAGATGAAATCGGCACGGTAGATACTGTTGGCCATAATGCCACCCACAAAGGCGGCGGCAAGGAATACATATTCGGGCTGCTCCTCGTCGAAGAAGCGGCGTACGGCAACTCCGTCGAGCAGATCGAGTTCTGTGTGGGTCTTGCCGATGAGATTGGTGTATCCTTTCTCCTCAAGATTTTTCCAGATGGCAGAACCTACCAGTCCCCGGTGGCCTGCTACATATATTTTGGCATTTTTGTCTAACATTGTTGTCTGAAAGTTTAATAGTTCATTCAAAGCTCTTTGCTTTAAATACAATTTCTTCACAAATTTCATGTCGTGCTCTGCCATGATGCGTACCAACTCTTCAAAACTGGTCTGCCTCGGATTCCATCCCAGCAGTGTTTTTGCTTTGGTGGGGTCGCCCAGCAATTGTTCCACTTCGGCAGGCCGGAAATATTTGGGGTCGACTTCCACGAGGACTTTTCCGGTCTGTGTGTCGATACCCTTCTCATCCACTCCCTGGCCTTCCCAGCGCAGAGTGATGCCTACCTCCCGGAATGCCAGTGTCGCAAATTCGCGTACGGTATGCATTTCTCCGGTGGCAATGACGAAGTCTTCGGGGGTGTCGTGCTGCAGGATGAGCCACATGCACTCGATGTAGTCTTTGGCATATCCCCAGTCGCGCCGGGCATCCAGATTGCCCAGATACAGCTTGTCCTGGAAGCCTTGGGCGATGCGGGCAGCCGCCAGTGTGATTTTTCTTGTCACGAAGGTTTCACCTCGGCGTTCGCTCTCGTGGTTGAAGAGTATGCCGTTTACAGCAAACATGCCATAGCTTTCGCGGTAGTTCTTTGTAATCCAAAAGCCATACTGTTTGGCTACGCCATAGGGGCTGCGGGGATAGAACGGGGTCGTTTCGCTTTGCGGCACTTCCTGCACTTTTCCGAAGAGCTCGGAAGTGGAGGCCTGGTAGATGCGTGTCTTCTTTTCCATACCGAGAATGCGTACGGCTTCGAGCATGCGCAGGGTGCCTACGGCATCGGTTTCGGCGGTATATTCGGGCACGTCGAAGGATACTTTGACATGGCTTTGGGCGGCAAGGTTATATATTTCGTCCGGCTGCACACTCTGGATGATACGGATGAGAGAGCTGGAGTCTGTCATGTCTCCATAGTGCAGGTTAATGGTACGTTTCTGTTTCATGTCGCGTACCCACTCATCGAAGTAGAGGTGTTCGATGCGGCCGGTGTTGAAAGAGGAAGAGCGACGCAGGATACCGTGCACTTCATATCCTTTCTGCAGGAGGAATTCGGCAAGGAACGAGCCGTCCTGCCCGGTAATGCCGGAGATAAGGGCTTTCTTCATAATGTATGCTTCTTGTTATTATGTCTTTTCGGACTGCAATATTCGTTATTTTCCACGAGATGGCAAAATATAAACTATTTCTTTCCCATCACTTTGTCGATAATCAGTGCGATTGCCCCGTCGCCCGTCACATTGCAGGCAGTACCGAAGCTGTCCATCGCTATGTATAGTGCAATCATCAGCGCTTGTGCCGACTCGTCGAAGCCCAGCATGGATTGCAGGATGCCCAGTGATGCCATGATGGCGCCTCCCGGTACCCCGGGAGCGGCTACCATAGTGATGCCCAGCATGAAGATGAATCCTGCAAATAGAGGGAAATCATGGGGCATGCCTTGCATTATCATCAGTGCCAGGGCGCATGCCACAATCTTCAATGTGCTGCCCGACAGATGGATGGTGGCGCAAAGTGGGATGACGAATCCGGCAATATCGGCAGAGACGCCGTTCTTCCGACTTTGCTCCAATGTTACGGGGATAGTGGCGGCACTGGATTGAGTGCCTAGAGCCGTGAAGTAGGCAGGCATCATTCGTCCCAGTAGTTTGAGAGGGTTCTTGCGGACAAACAGTGCCGCAATGCTGTATTGGAATACCAGGAGAAAGATGTGAAGCAGGAAGATTACACCGATAATCTTAATAAAGACCATCAGGATGCCGAATACTTGTCCACTGTGCGTCATGTTGAGGAAAATGCCGAAAATATAGATGGGAAGCAGCGGCAATATCACTGCACTGATCATGCGGATGACAATCTCTTGAAAATCGCGTGCCGCATTTTTCAGTACCTCACTTTTCAGATGAGCCAGGCCCAGCCCCAGTGTGAAGGCAAGTACGAGTGCGGTCATAACATTCATCAATGGCGGGATACCCACGGAAAAATAGGGAAGAATGCCTTGAGACTCACTGACTTCTTCTAACGGCACCCCGGTTTCTATGAGGGAAGGAAATACCGCCATACCGGTGAAGTAGGAGAGAAAGCCGGAGAATAAGGTAGCTCCGTAAGCAATGAGCGCTGTGACGACCAGCATCCGTCCGGCTCCTTTGCCGATGTCGGCAATGGCAATCGTGACCAGTCCCACAATGATGAGGGGGATGGAGAAGTTCAGGAATTCACTGAAAATGGCATTGAATGTTACGAACAGCCGTACCAGCGAAGCCGGTAGGAAATTTCCGAAAAGTATACCTAAGATAATGGCAATGATGATGCGTGGCAATAGTCCGATGTGGAAGTTCTTCATGAGCATTGGTTTTCTGTCTGGTTGAAAAATAGGCTTTCGCTGACAAAAGTACTATTTTATTTTCGTAATTCATACGAACAAATGCTGTTAGCATTTTGTTTCCATATAAAGACAAAATTTACATGAATATGAAGAATTTAAATAAAACAGACATTGGACTTATCGGTCTGGCAGTTATGGGCGAGAATTTGGCCCTCAATATGGCAGATAAGGGATGGAATGTTTCGGTATATAATCGTACGGTTCCGGGAGTGGAAGAAGGGGTGGTGGAACGTTTTGTGAACGGCCGCGCCAAAGGGAAAAAAATTGAAGGCTATACAGATATAGCCGAATTTGTAACTTCCATTGCCATACCCCGCAAAATAATGATGATGGTTCGTGCCGGCAGTGCGGTGGATGAACTGATGGAACAGCTGTTTCCCCATTTGTCCGAAGGGGATATCCTGATTGACGGTGGTAATTCCAATTATGAGGACACCAACCGGCGTGTGGCATTGGCCGAAAAGAAAGGCTTCCGTTTTGTGGGAGCTGGAGTTTCCGGTGGAGAGGAAGGAGCGCTGAACGGCGCGTCTATCATGCCCGGAGGATCTGAAAGTGCCTGGCCTGAGGTGAAGCCTATCCTGCAGAGTATTGCGGCAAAAGCATCTGACGGTACTCCGTGCTGCCAGTGGATTGGTCCTGCCGGTTCCGGTCATTTCGTCAAGATGATACATAACGGTATCGAATATGGAGATATGCAGCTTATTGCCGAAGCTTATTGGGTGATGAAGAATCTGCTTGGTCTGGACAATGGACAGATGGCGGAAATCTTTGCCGATTGGAATGAGGGCAAGTTGCGTAGCTATCTCATTGAAATTACCGCCAACATACTACGTCATAAGGACAAATCAGGAGGTTACCTGATAGATAAGATATTGGATACCGCCGGACAGAAAGGTACGGGCAAGTGGTCCGTTATCAATGCGATGGAGCTGGGCATGCCGTTGGGGCTGATTGCTACGGCTGTGTTCGAACGTAGTTTGTCGGCACAGAAGAGCTTGCGTGAAACGGCTTCCAAGCAATTTGTATGCCGACGCTCGCAGGCGGTGTACAACAAGTCGGAGATGGTGAAGGATATCTATTCCGCACTCTATGCTTCCAAATTAGTGTCATATGCTCAGGGATTCGCCGTGTTGCAGCGTGCATCCGACGCTTTTGCCTGGAACCTCGATTTGGCATCCATCGCACGCATGTGGCGGGGCGGCTGCATTATCCGTAGTATTTTCCTGAACGACATAGCTACGGCTTTCGAGGCAAAAGACAAGCCCAAACATCTGCTGTTGGCTCCTTATTTCAAAAATGAAATGCAGCTGTTGCTTTCCGGCTGGAAACATCTGGTGGCACAATCCATGAAAGAGGAACTTCCGGTGCCTGCATTCTCGTCCGCCTTGAATTATTTCTATTCGCTGGTGTCTGCCAAGTTGCCTGCCAATATGATTCAGGCGCAACGTGACTATTTTGGTGCGCATACCTTTGAAAGGACAGACGAGTTGCGTGGACAGTTTTTCCATGAAAATTGGACGGGACACGGAGGAGATACGAAATCGGGTACGTACAATGTGTGAGAAAGGGGGAGAAGATGATGAATAAATTAGTGATTGTTATATTCGGCGCTTCGGGTGACTTGACGAAGCGCAAACTGATGCCGGCGCTCTATACTTTATATAGTGGCGGGCGGTTGCCGGAAGGATTCTCCATTCTGGGGATAGGACGCACCGAGTATACGGATGCCCGTTACCAAGAATATATAATGAGTGAATTGAGTAAGTTCGTAGCTTCCAAAGAGCAGGTGGAAGATAAAATGAGGGATTTTTGCAGCCATCTGCATTACCAGACATTGGATCCCGCCGAGGTTGAAGGCTATCATCTGCTGGACGGACGTTTACAAGAGTTTACCGGTGAGCAGAAACCGGACAACCTGCTGTTCTATCTGGCTACTCCACCTTCCTTGTACGGTGTCATTCCCTTGCACTTGAAGGCGGCCGGTCTGAACCGTCCTGATACGCGTATCATCGTTGAAAAGCCGTTCGGTTACGATTTGGAGTCAGCCAGAAAGCTGAATAGCATTTATGCTTCCGTTTTCAAGGAGCATCAGATTTACCGCATCGACCATTTTTTGGGTAAGGAAACGGCGCAGAACATTCTCGCCTTCCGTTTTGCCAACGGAATCTTCGAACCGCTATGGAACCGTAATTATATAGACTATGTGGAGATTACAGCCGTAGAGAATCTGGGTATCGAAGGACGTGGCGGATTCTATGAAGGTGCCGGAGCCCTGCGCGATATGGTACAAAACCACCTCATACAGCTTGTGGCGCTCACTGCATTGGAACCGCCTGCCGTTTTCAATGCCGATAATTTCCGCAACGAGGTGGTGAAGGTCTATGAGTCATTGGCTCCCTTGACAGAGGAGGATTTGGAGGAACACATTGTCCGCGGACAATATACGGCTTCGGGCTCGAAAGCCGGGTATAGGGAAGAGAAGAACGTGGCACCTGATTCGCGTACCGAAACGTATATTGCCATGAAAATCGGTATTAACAACTGGCGGTGGAAGGGTGTTCCTTTCTATATCCGTACCGGCAAACAAATGCCGACAAAGGTGACTGAGATTGTTGTACATTTCCGTGAGACGCCCCATCAGATGTTCCGTTGCGAGGGTGGACATTGTCCCCGCGCGAATAAGCTGATTCTCCGCCTGCAACCCAATGAAGGTATTGTGCTGAAATTCGGCATGAAGACTCCCGGACCCGGATTTGACGTGAAGCAGGTGATGATGGACTTCAGTTATGACCAGTTGGGCGGGTTGCCTACCGGCGATGCCTATGCCCGTCTGATAGAGGACTGCATACAAGGTGACCCTACACTCTTTACCCGCAGCGACGCGGTAGAGGCTTCATGGCGCTTTTTCGATCCCGTGTTGCGTTATTGGAAAGAGCATACGGATGCTCCTTTATATGGGTATCCCGTAGGTACGTGGGGACCTTTGGAAAGTGAAGCGATGATGCACGAACATGGTGCTGAGTGGACTAATCCGTGTAAGAATTTGACTAATACAGATGAATATTGCGAGTTATGAAAAGTTATGTTTACCATTCGGCTACAGCTACGGCACATGCGTTGATTGAACATTTGATTGCGATGATGGAGCGTGAGCCGGAAAAGACCTTTTATTTTGCATTCAGTGGGGGAAGTACTCCTTCGCTGATGTTTGACATTTGGGCCAACGAGTACAAGGAGGTAACTCCTTGGATGCGGATGCGGATTTATTGGGTGGATGAACGGTGTGTGCCGGCAGAGGATTATGAGAGCAATTATGGTACCATGCGCCGTTTGCTGTTGGATGAAGTAGGCATGCCCGATGAATACGTTTATCCTATTTATGGAGTGAACCGCCCGGAGATTGAAGCAAAGAACTATTCGACGCTGGTTTGCCGCACGGTTCCGCTTTGGGGTGGCTTCCCGGCCTTCGATGTCGTTTTGCTCGGTGCTGGAGACGACGGGCATACCTCCTCTATCTTTCCGGGGCAGGAATATCTGCTTTCTTCCTTTCATCCTTATGAGGTGAGTGTCAATCCCTATAATGGGCAGAAACGCATAGCCATGACCGGCTGCCTTTTGTTTGCTGCGAAGAATCTTATTTTCTTTGTTACCGGCAAGAATAAGGCGGATGTGGTCCGCGATATTCTTGATTCCGGGGATACCGGTCCGGCAGCTTATGTGGCCCACCATGCCGAGCGTGTGGAATTGTTCCTCGATGCTCAGGCCAATGGCGGGAAAATGTCTACTTAGATGTACCGCTCTCCAGAATGCTTACGATGGAGAATAATGTAAAGCAGATGCCTCCCAAACCTGCCAGTACGCGTGCAGGGACAAAATAGGCATTGTGCAGGCTTGCCATCTCAAACAGAAAGGCGGAGAGAAACAGACAAGCCAGGGCCGTGAAGACCGGAATCAGCGGGATGCGGTTGGCCAGCTTGAAAGTGTTCCGCCAGATGGCGGCAAGTAGTATGACTTTGCTGGAAATGCTGTAGCATACCAGTCCCAGGCCTATCATAATATATCCTGTGGAGGAGAGTGCCGGATTGCTGTTGGCCAAGACCAGAAGTCCCCAGAGAATGCTTATGCTGCCCATTATCAAAACAAGGGCCGGCCATTGTTTCCGTTCAGACTTTGTATAGTTGTTGCGTATCTGGCGGACGATGGTTGCAACCAGCGCCACCAAGCTGGAACAGATACAAGCAAGTCCTGCCATGACATGGCCTGCTACATAATATGCATTGTGCTCGCTGCTTTTTGACAATAGCCAGAAGGCCCATATCCATGCCATTACTGCCATAAGGGTGGCAACTGCTATCAGGATATATCCCTGGGAGGAATTGAATGCATCGGCAGGTTGTAGCTGGTCGGTACGTTCCGAGTTGGCGGGAATGAGGGTGAAGCGGGTGGAGGCTGTGGCTGTGGTAGCTACACAAGCTGTGATGAAACCGACTCCGCAAATCACGTGTCCTGCCACGAAATTGCTTGCCGTGGCAGCTTCGTGCATATAATTCCAACCATAGATTACTGTGAGTACGGCTGCCAGGTAACCAATAACCGGAAGTGCGTATCTGGCTATCGGATTGTAGGTATGAATAATTTGTCTAATGATTGTTGCCGCTGTGGCGAACAAGGCAATGCAAATCATCCCTAAGGAAAATACTACCGGACCGGCCACAAATTTTGCCGAATCCAGTCCTTCGTGGAGCACAAAGGCTCCGTAGCCGAAACAGAAAAGGGCCATCAACAAGGGTATAGCCCTGAAAAGAATACTGATACCGTAATTCATAACAGTTGTTTTTAGAGTTTCCCCTTCAAACAGCGTTTCTGTGGCTTTGTTCCTCCTTTTAAGATTTATTTGTGATGAGAAGTGTTTCCCTGTCCGTATTTAGGGAGCCAGCCTCTCCTTTTTCCAGCTGCCATCCGCTTGTTGGGAATAGAGGAAACGGTCGTGTAGCCTGCTTTCCCGTCCTTGCCAGAATTCAAAACGGAAAGGGGTAACGGCAAAACCTCCCCAGTTGTCGGGACGTTTGATACTTTGCCCTATCCATGTTGCCGCTTCGCGGACGAACGCGCGCATTATCTCCATACGGCTGCCGATGACGTGACTTTGGGGTGAAATCCTCGCCCCGATTTTACTTTTGTAAGGCCTGCTTGCAAAATAGGCGTCAGAATCGGCAGGAGCGCATCTTTCAGCTTTTCCTTCAATGTGTATTTGCCTTTCCAGTTTGTGCCATACGAAAGATAAGGATATATACGGATTTGCAGTCAGTTGCCGGCCTTTTCTGCTTTCGTAGTTGGTGAAGAAGATGAAACGGCCATTTTCCACCCCTTTCAGCAACACTGTGCGTGTAGAAGGATGCCCGTCTGTCGAGACTGTAGCTACCGTCATGGCGGTGGGCTCGTACTCATCACTATGGATAGCATCGTTCAGCCAATGGTCGAATTGCTCAAAGGGATTGTCGTTGAGGTTACCCGGTGTCAGCCTGCCTTTCTTATATTCTCTTCTGATGTCAAAGAGTTGTGATTTCATTATCGTGTGGTTTTATCAGGAGTGATATATTGTTTTTCTATGTAACAGTCTGAGAGGGCTGAATGTTTTTGTTTTTCTGCGGAAAGAAAAATATGGAAGAAGGAAATGGCTGTGTTGATACTTAAAAAAATGGGGGTGTGTCAAAATTCACCACAGATTACACGGATTAACACAGAATGAGCTTAATCTACTGATAGTCAAAGATACTTATCTGTGCAAATCTGTGTAATCTGTGGTGAATACCAGTTTCGACACACCCTCGGATATTGGAGATTACCTTATGAAGACAAGTGGAAAGTGGACACTGGCATGTCTGCTATTGTAATTTAAACATTACGGGAACTGTGAATTTACAACGGACCGGTTTGCCTCGTTGCTCACCGGGTTTCCATTTGGGCATGGTGGAAATCACACGGATAGCTTCTTTGTCCAGATAGGGATCTACGCCTCTTACTACTTTTACATCTACGATGCTGCCGTCTTTGTTGACAACGAATTGTACTATTACGCGCCCCTGGGTTCCGGTCTCTTGTGCAATAGTCGGGTATTTTATACTCTTACCCAGATATTGCATCAGACTCATGCCATTATAAGAAAACTCGGGATTCTTCTCTACAACTTCAAAAATCTCATCCTCTACCGGAATCTCTTCATCTACGGTTGGAGATATGGGTTTGATGATTACAGCTTCACCGATTTCTTCGGAAGAGACAATGGCTGTTTCTTTCACATTGTCATTATCATCCACAATTGTCAATACCTCGGCAATTGCAGGAGCTTGAGGGGGTGGCGGAGCTACTAATTCGGGTTGCTCCGTGATAGGAATTTCAATTTCCTGCTCAAATACGTTCTCGGTAATAGCACCGCTCATGTCAATCCTAACATCACGCTTCGACCATTCAAATGCAACGAACATGAAGACCAGCACAATTACATAACCTACAAGTAGCCAACTTGACTTCTTGTTTTCCAGGCTTGCTTTGGATGTTTTCTTGATTTCCATAATTTACAAGATTATTACCGTATAATGGTTGTCGTGAAACTAACATTATACAGATGTGATTAGTAAAATCATAAAACATGCGTGCCCACTTGTTTCTGTATTAAAGATAAGAAAATGAATGTTATGTTGGTGTTTGATATGTAGTTATATATAGTTTTTTAAATTTGCTTTGATAATTTTTCTGCTTGTGGATTAAATAGTGTTGATATGTAAAAAGCACTTCCAACGTTCGCTTACGGAGGAAGTGCTTCACACAAAAACTAAACTAGACTTATAGTATTGGAAATACCACTATAATCTGTGTATCACTTCTTTATAGGCTGGTTTAAATCTGATGTCGACAATAAATAGGAAAAATCAGCTCATGTTTTGTTGTATAACGTTACTTTTCTCAATGTTCTCTAGAACCTCGTCGATGAAAAGCGAACGATAGTGCGGACATTCCAGTACCCCCTTTTCTTTCGCTTCCCGGTACACCTTGGAGAACAGTTTTGCTTTCTCCTTGTCGGTGGTCGGCAACTTATCTATGGGAGTGGTAAGAAACCGACACCCCCAGCCTTTTTGCAGGTAGGGGTGAGGGAACAATGGTTTGGAGTTTTCCACTGACATGAGCATTCGGTAATTATTTGATTCATATTTGCTATAATCGAATTGACATCAATCTTTGTGCTCATACATGTCTATTGTCTTGAAGAAATCATCCTCGTAATTATAGATTGGAAAATCCAGTGTAAGCTGCCCCCTAAAACCAAGCGATTCTGCCCCCTTGTGCTAAAATAATCCTACCCCCTTGATTCCAATATAAAAATACCCCTGCTTGGCAATGCCCGGCAGGGGATTTTTCGTAGATTTGATTCCCGTCTTGACCGGTGGGATAAAATCATTTCTACTATGACAACAAAGATAGCAAACATCCTCCAATGTTACGCATTGGGGATGGGGATAAAGCAGATAAGCAGGAGCTTTGAGCTTTCCCGCAACACGGTGCGCAGATATGTGCGCCTGTTTCAAGAGTGTGGTATACCGATAAAGGAGTTGGCCGCCATGCCTTCCGCTCGCATCCAGGAAATGTTCTCTGAAGGTGTTGGCCGTAACAGGGAACCGTCACAACGCCAGCTTGAGCTTGAGGCACTTCTTCCTGAGTATGCCGCCCGACTTAGCCGCCGAGGCGTAACAGTGAAAACCCTGTACGAAGAGTACCGCGAGACCCATCCTGACGGATACAGACATGCCAGTTTCGGCAACTATCTCATGCGTTACCGTATGGTGACACATGTCGTAGGCCATGTCGAGCATTATGCCGGAGACCAGATGTATATCGACTTCGCCGGTGACAAACTGGAAGTCGTTGACAGTGAAAGCGGTGAATGTCGCAGCGTTGAAGTGTTCGTGGCCATACTTCCGTGCAGCCACTATACCTATTGTGAGGCGGTCTGGTCCCAGTCAAGACAGGACTTGATTAAGGCGTGTGAGAACGCGCTTCATTTTTACGGCGGGGTTCCGATGGCGATCGTACCAGACAACCTCAAATCGGCGGTAACCCGCAGCGACCGTAACGAGCCGGTAATCAACGAGGAGTTTGCGGCATTTGCCGAACACTACGGATGTACCGTATACCCCACACGGGTACGTCATCCAAAGGACAAGGCCTTGGTGGAGAATGCCGTGAAGCTACTTTACCGATCCGTCTACGCTGACATCGAGGGTCTTGTATTCCACTCGCTGGAGTCTCTGAATGCGGCCATATCCGAATCGCTCTCGGCCTTCAACGGACGCAGGATGAGCGGGCGTCCCCAGTCCAGACGGGAACAGTTCGAGCAGATTGAGTCCGACTGCCTCCGCCCGCTTCCCGCCATACGCCATCAGATGAAAGAGCGACGCTCCGCAACAGTAATGCGTAACGGCTATGTCACCTTCAGGCTTCACCATTACAGCGTACCGAAAGAGTATATAGGCAAACGTGTCGAGATTGTCTATGATGCGGACACGCTGGAAATATATCATGGCCTGCGTCTGGTGACCACACACCAGCGCGATGACACGCCATACTCCTATACACGACCAAGGATGCCCACGGACTGCCCGGACGTCATGGAAGTTATGAAAAGGATCTGGAACAGATTTACGAACGGGCCGGCCAGACAGATAACGTCCTGCTGCTGTATCTGCGCAAGGTGGCGGAACTCAAGAAGTATCCTCCCGCGGCGTTCCGTTCATGCAGAGGCATCATGGCGTTGGAGAAGACCTTCGGGCTGGAACGGTTGGTGGCGGCAAGTGCATGCGCCACGCAACTGCGCCTATACGGATATCAGGAGATAAGGCGGATCCTTGAACGCGGGGATGATGCAGACTTCCTGTCAAAAGACGACATTGACGATGAGGTCCCCGTAACATCTATCCACAAAAACATCCGCGGAGCAGCCTACTTCGCACAATTAAAACATTTAAATAGAGACAACAATGGAAACAAATAATCTTACCGCACCGATAGCTGTCGAAAAAGACCGCAACACGTTGACAATCGAACTGATGAACCGTATGAAGCTGCACGGCATGGCCGCCGCCTTCACTGAAAGCCTAACCTCCACTATGGCAGAAACAATGACAATCGACTCTTTCCTGCACATGTTACTTGCCAGGGAATGGGACTACCGTGCCAATGCAGCCATCCAACGCCTTATACGCGGGGCGGCGTTCCGCTACAAGGCCTGCCTCGAGCAGATAGACTATGCAATCCCGCGTGGCCTTGACCGCAATCAGATGGAGCGGCTTGCATCGCTGGAGTTCATCCGCAAGGGACAGAACCTCTTCATCACAGGGTCATCCGGTACCGGGAAGAGCTTCCTTGCCACAGCAATGGGGTATGAAGCCTGCAAGAAGGGCATACGGACATATTATGCGAATGCTCCGAAACTTATGGGTACGCTTAAGGTGGCAAAAGTAAAAGGCACACTGGAATCGGAACTCAAGAGAATCGAACGGAGCACGCTGCTCATATTGGATGACCTCTTCCTTGTGAACCTTGATGCCAAGGAACGACCCATCCTGCTCGATATAATAGAGGACCGACATGGGCGCAAGTCCATCATCATCACCTCGCAACTGCCAACGGACAATTGGTATGATGCAATCGGAGACCCTACAGTAGCAGATGCCATTATGGATCGTATTATACATACGGCGCACCGGATTGAGCTGACAGGAGAAAGTGTCCGTAAAATGGCTGCATACAGAGGGAAATAAACTAAAATAATAATAACCCCATCGGTCAAGACTTTTTAAGGGGGCATTGTTGAATGTTTTAAGGGGGCAGAATCGCTTGGTTTTAGGGGGCAGCTTACACTGGATTTTCCAGAAGCCAACGAAGAGGTAGACGGTTATCTTGATGTGAGAACTCCTTTTGAGTTCTTCAGATATTACGGAAAAATTTGATTTATAATTTACAAAACGAGTTAATTATTAAAATGTTAAATCGGGTAATATTTCCATCCGGAAATTATGCCCCTTAAATATGCAATAGTTATGGCAGAACAAGATATTAGAGAAGACCAGATGACTATAACCAATACAGTGGATTATCTGAGAGGACTAAAGGGCAAGGATAGTGCACTTATCGCTCCCGGTAATTTGTTGAGTGCACTGTTTCAATATAGAGGTATAGTTCAAGATGAAAATAATTCTCTTGATGCTGGCTACTATACAGTTAATAGTAGCGCAATTCCTAATATTCCTTACGCAGGATATGGTATTTTGGTGGTATTTAAAGCTTCTAACTATATTATTCAGTTATATTTATATGGTGATGGTATAAAACAAAGGAAATCTCCAGATATAGGTGTTAGTTGGGGAGATTGGAAGTCTATAACATTTACTTAATCAGAACGCTTTATTTACCCTTTCACTTCTTTGCCTTATCTCTTGCGCCTTAAATGTAAGAATATGGCAGATAAGCAAGATATTAGAGAGAATGCGATGAGTGGTGGAACACCTACAAGATTACGTGGACTGGATAAAAACGGCAACAGTATATCACCAACATTGGAAGAGGTAATGAACGCAATGGGAATATATACCTATAGCTTTACATTGGCGGCAAAAGAGGAAAAAGACCTTGGCGACTTGGGGTACGGTATGTATTTGCTTGCATCCCCCAACAATGCAGCAACTGCTATATTTGCTTTTGGTTCCTATTCAAAAGGTTTTGTGTCAGATGCAGGTTCAAATTTTTACTGTGATTATACAGATGGGACTAAAGGTGTTGCTTTCGGTCGAAAAACGACAAATGGTAGCTTTTTTATCAAAAACAACAGAAGCACTGAAACATACATAGTTTTAAAAAGGATTGGTACCTTATGATAGTGGTTCTGCAAGCCATGTGGATTTTCATTCTGGTTATGCCCGTTCCGGCCATCTCGGTCAGAACGGGCAGAATACTTCTTGTCAATGCAGTCCATTCATGGGGTAGACTGCATAAAACCTAAACACTTAACTGGAATAATTGGCGGCATTACCCACCAAAAGCATCCGATCTTCACAGACCGAGAATACTTTCATTATTCCAAAGAATAAAATAGTATTAGTTAAGTAGTATATCGGCTAACTATACAAAGTTACAGTATTTAGTCGGAAACAGCAACCATCTAAGTAAAAACATCCCGATACTTCACAGACCGGGATGCAATGCCAAACAAAGAGAGTTTCCGAATGAAAATCAATATGAACAAAATGTCTTTAAACCTTAATGCAACTAATACCTATTGCCTAACCATAACAACTACAAGTTACTGATAACTTTTAAGACATAAACCATAGTACAAAATTGATACCAGAATGATTGCGCAACAATATTGCATTCATTTTCATTAATATAAGGCAAAATCCTCTTTTAACAATACTGTGGAATATTGTGGAGTGCTCCACGGTATTGTGGAATAATTCCACAGTTTTAAGTAAGAGTTACTGACTTCCATTCGCTCCAATTCCCATTCCAGCATCGTCTTACATACATTCCTATCATATTTTCTGGGACAGCTATTTGATACAAAAACACTCCTCCTGTTATATATTTTGCTCTATGATTTGAGTATATGCCAAAAATAATATCTGATGAAATGGGTGGATGATTAATAGTATCAGCGTTAAACATGCCAGAAATTCCATAATCTGTTTCGTTATTCAAATCTGCAGCATATCCTTTACCGAAAGTTTCTGCCACCTCTTGAATTGTCGGTGATATACTGTTGCCGTTTGCCGCCAGTCCACGCAGCCGTGCCGGAGTTCCACCACTCATCGCATTTTCCTTAATATCTTCTGCCATACTTAATACATTTAAGGGGCGAATCCTCCGGATTATGAAAACTTTATGTTCGATGCTTTATTAATTGCATATAAATTCTTACTTTTAAAGGAGAAAAACAGAATCCTATGAATTACGGTTACATCAGAGTGAGCAGTGAGAAACAGACCGTTGAAAACCAACGGTACGAGATAACTGAATACTGCAAGCGCAAGGGGCTCATTATAGATAAGTGGATTGAAGAGAGTGTGTCTGGTGCCAGGCATCCCAATGTACGGAAATTAGGCAAGATACTGAATACGATAGACAAAGGCGATACCATATATGTTACGGAACTTTCAAGGCTTGGACGCTGTGCGTATATGGTTATAGCTATCATATCTCATTGTCTGATTGCCAAAGCCAATATTGTAGAAATCCGTGATGACAAGCTTATTAAAGATGATTCAGATTCTGTGCAAGATACGTTTTTAAAGGTCTTATTTGCTCAAAGGGAGCGAGAAGATATATCAAGGAGAACCAAAGCCGGACTTGCCAGGCGGGTAGCCATGGGGATGAAGCTTGGGCGAAAACCAGGTGTTCAGAATTCCCATTATAAATTGACTGGAAAGGAACGGCTAATAAAAAAGATGTTTGAATACGGATATTCCAAAGCTGCCATTTGTAGAAGGCTGCAATGTAATCCGATAACTTTGGATAGGCATCTTATAAGGATGTGCTATTTTCTACCTTGTAATTGAGTTTTATATCTTTGCGTGAAAAATGATTTACGCGTATATTAGAGTCAGTACAGATAAACAAACAGTTGAGAATCAGAAATTTGAGATAGGGAGGTTTTGTAAGATAAGAGAACTGCAAATAGACAAATGGGTGTCGGAAACCATATCCGGTACCAAGTCTGCAAAAGAACGGAAGCTTGGCACCTTACTAAAGAAGCTCAAGAAGGGCGATACCCTTATTTGCTCTGAAATTAGTCGTCTTGGGCGTCGTCTGATGGAAGTGATGAGCATTCTAAACACTCTCATGCAAAAAAAAATCACTGTTCTGACTGTAAAGGAGAAGTATGAGTTGGGTAACAATATACAGTCTCAGATACTTGCCTTCGCTTTTGGTCTGTCAGCTCAGATTGAGCGTGATTTGATTTCGCAACGGACCAAAGAAGGTCTTGCCAGGCGTGTTGCCGAAGGACAGAAATTAGGGCGGCATAAGGGTGGGCATAACTCGCATTACAAGCTGACGGGCAAAGAAGGATTGATTAAAACTATGCTTGAATACGGATATTCTAAAGCTGCCATTTGTAGAAAATTGAAATGCAATCCTAAAACATTGGATGACCATTTAAAAAGGATGCAATAAGTAATCGGATTTCAAATATAAATTCCTGTATTTGCTTGTAGAAATGCATATAAACACCAAGAGCTTGGTGGCAACTTACGTTGTCATCGAGCTCTTTTTTTATGTCCTTTTTCAAGGTTGTGGAAGCAATTACTTTTGCTGTCACGGAATGTCAGTGGAAAATTGTAATTCAACAACTTGTTTGATTTTGCCTGATGTACATTTGTGCGGTGTCGGACAAAAAATGGTTATTAGTAGATTATTAAATGAATTGGTGAAATGGATATGAATGATTGGGTTATGCTGGTGACCGCCCTCGGTGGCATCGAGGGCATCAAGCAGCTTATTAAGTGGTGGATGTCGCGCAAGACCAATGCGCGTATTGAGGACGCACATGCTGATGTCGAGGAGTTCAAGGCATTACGGGAGTACAACGAGTTCCTGCAGAAGCAGCTTTCGGAGAAGGAACAGCGGTTTGTGGAGCAGACTGACCGGCTCCGTAAGGCACAGGATGAGCTGTTTACACTGAAGGAGACTAATTCTGACCTGAAACTGGAACTGGCACTGAAACGGTGTGAGAGAAAGAAGTGCGGTGATAGAGAACCGCAAAATGGGTATTAATTGAATAAGGAGGAAAATTGAAATGGCGAATGTGAATCAACTTGCACCGTTTATCCTAAAGTGGGAAGGCGGTTTCGTGAATGACCCGGCAGACCTTGGAGGTGCTACGAATATGGGTGTAACTATCGGTGCGTGGAAGTCATGCGGCTATGACAAGGACGGTGACGGTGATATAGACGTGGATGACCTGCGTCTGCTTACCCGTGAGGATGTCGTTAACCGGGTGCTCAAGCCGCATTATTGGGACAGATGGAAAGCTGACGATATTAAATCGCAATCAGTTGCTAATATCCTTGTCGATTGGGTGTGGGCATCCGGTGCACACGGAATAAAGATACCTCAACGCTTGCTTGGTGTTTCTGTAGATGGCATTGTTGGACCTAAGACACTTGCTGCGGTGAATGCCAGGAACCCGCGTGAGTTGTTCGACATGATTAAGATTGCACGGTTCGACTTCATTGAGGATATATGCAGGAAACGTCCGGCTAACAATAAATTCAAGAGAGGCTGGATGAACCGTATAAATGACATTGCCTATGTTGGCTAAGGTTATGAACTGGGTAAGCCGGCATATATTGCTGGCTCCTTTCATGTGTCTGTTCCTATTGTTATCATGTGGCAGCTCTCATAAAACTGTCAAGTCCGATGCAGAAGTAATCAGAAAGGACAGCACGAGTGAATCGGTCGATATCGTACATGGGGCAAGTACCTCTTTGAGCGAACTCATTACCGCTAATGGTAACTATGTGATTGATTTCCGTATCTATGATACAAGAAAACCGCCCGACAGCCTGACCGGGAAATCTCCGTTATTGGCTGACGGTCATGTAGAAGGTGATTTCAATAAGAAGGAGGATAGACAGACGGTAGTAGCCGATACTACGAGTGTCAAGGCTGATAAAAGAACCATTTCCAATACCCGTGAGGAAAAACGGTCAGAAACTATAAAAGAAAAAAAAGAATCCACCTTGCTTAAACAAATTGGTTTTGCTTGTGTTTGTGTAACCGTTTTGATTGTCGTTATGCTGATAGTAAAACATTGGCGCAACAGACAATCTTCATCATAAGACTTTAAATTTATAAATTGGACTGCTCTGGCTTGCGAAAGTCGGGGCAGTTTTATATGTTTACTGTACAATGCAGTATTTATAAAATATCCTTGTATTTTTTCAAGGCATTGCTCTTCATTTCATTCTCCTCCTTGGTTAGGGCGAACCCCATATACTTGCAGGTATGGTCGTTACGCAGGATACATATACACATACGCTTATAGGTGGGAATTTCTCGGAACTCTTCTATGTCAATGTCATCCAGGTAGTCCATTCGTACTGGTTTCTTGTCTGTCCTATAGTTGGTGCTGTCACCTACCTGGATGGGGATATTGCGGTCTTTCAGCTTCTGTATGACTTCATCACTGAGAACTCCACCCTTTTCCTTCCAAAATTTGATACTGGTTTCCAGCTTGGCCTGGTATCTTCTCCTGGTATGTTCCGGCAGGGTCGAAAGCAGGAATTCCATGAATGACTTCCAGGTATATCCATCCGGCAGACGTATCGCTCTCCTTCCTGCCGCACGGGTATTGCCGTAAAGTCCGGCAAAGCCGACTCCGTTTACACGTCCTATCATCCGTCCCCAAGTATTGGGGTCAATGACTTTATACAAGGCAAGGCTCTCAATGGCCTCACTGATGAATGGACTTGCCACCCGTTGCCGGTCAAGGCTTACCCCGGCTTGGTAGTAGAGGTCGTATAGTTTATTGTAATCCCATCGGAATTTGCCGTTGGCAATCCATATATCCTCCGTTTTCCAGTCGAACAGTGGGTATAGGTTATACACACCCTCACCGATTTTCGTGCTCCATTGGTAATCCTTATATTGCTCTTTCACACCTCGATAGATTGTGCGCCAACGGTTGTAGCTTTCTTGGGTACGTATGCCCACCAGACAGCAGGTACGCCGTGCAGCTTTCCGTTGATGGAGCCAACGGGAAAACTCTGTCTGAAATTCATAGTCCCACATCCTGCGGTTATAGAAAGGGAAATCGTCTACAGTCATTGCGCCCTCCGGCATTTCTCTGACCCATGCTTCCTTTTTTGCTTCGTCCCAGGGACGCCAGTAGTTCTGGTACATGGAGGTACAGGTCGTTACACGGAAAGGCACGCAGACACGGTACACGTCCAGCATGTCCTTGTTTGCCTCCAATACCCGGTCCACATAGTCAATGGTCATACTGTACTGTATCTCATAGTCCATGTGGAACACTCCAATCCTGCGCTTCAGCCGGTTCCTACGCATATAGTCCAGACATAGGTTCAGCAACACTCCGCTATCCTTTCCACCTGAAAAGGAAATGTATATATTGTCGAACTCTTTAAAAATCACTTCCAGTCTTTCCTGGATTAATTCATATACATTCTTTGGGCTCATATGGTGTAAAAAATTATAAGTAGTGACAAAATTAATGCAAAGCCTCAATATTTCCTATAACTTCGGCTTCTATATCATTTGTAATTGGCTTCAATTATCTATATTTGTGCAGGCTAATTCATAAAAACATAAATAGCAATTATGGCAGAAGAAAGTAAATATTTCTATGACGAGGAATCCGTCAAGGCAATAATCGAATGGGCACAAACAACCCAGTTACCCAAGGAGGTGATGCTAAGTGAGGCAGAACATATTTTTGACACCTCTATGTATGTTAATGCGAATATCTGCGATATTAAGCAGCACTATCCGGATGCTTTCTACAATCCGGCCATTGATAGATTGTATCGGTTGAAGGAATTTATTGAGTCAAACAATTAACTATATAGAAATGACATTTCCTATTTTAGACATAGAAAAAAGTAGCGTTGAAAAATATTTGAGTAATATGGTTCAAGACTCAAATCATCGCTTTAAATCATGGGAATATTGCTATACGGCATTCGGTAATTTAGATTCAGTAGACTATTTATCTCTTCACCTTGCTTTTTATTTAGCGAGTTGGGGAATGTATAGAGGTAGTTGTGGAATACTTTGGAAAGATTATACGATTCATATGGATGCCGTAAACATAATAAGGAAATTTCATTCCCTACGAAAAGAATGGTTTACAATGGATGATGTTTCTCAAATAATGAAGTTGTACAATGCGCTCAAAGATTACTACAGTAAAATCACATATTATAAACCGGAAAATAAGACTTCATCCTTAAACCTTGCTGCGACAGATACTCTGATTACTAAAATCATGTTGGGAACCATTGGCTGTGTTCCTGCATTGGATGACTTGTTTAAGCGGGCATTTCATTGTCAAGGCAAGCAGTTTGACGAAGAATTATTAAAGCGGATAATTGATTGTTCTCAGAGCAATAAAGATACAATACAGCAATGCCAAAGATATATTTCTGAAAAACTTCACTACCACTATCCATCAATGAAAGTTGTAGATATGTGTTTTTGGCAAAAGGGATTCGATGATTTAAAAAACAGAGTAACCAAGAATGGCAAAATTAGATGAGGTTTTAAAATTAGTGAGATTATACGAAGAGAAGTATCGTCACCCAAGTCTTACACGTTTTTCAGTTAGTAACAAGTATGATTTGTTTCCTGGGAAAGAGAATATGGAAAACTGCTGGCCCCAATGCTACCCATATGCCGATAGGCCTGGAGTCTATTTGATTATGGACGATAAGGACAATGTGCTATATATAGGTAAATCATCCGTTGCCATTGGCAGAAGGCTTGGAAGTTATTTTTGTTATGATGGTGAAGGGAAATGCCGGGTTAGAAGCCCTTATTGGAGCACGTCACCTAAATATATTGCAGCTATTGCGGTTCCATTTGATTCGGCTTTTGAATGTGCCGCTTTAGAAGAATTCTTATTAGCCAACGTGCAGACGACTGATAATTCCATTTTTCAAAGATAAAAATGAATATGACTTTTGTTGAATAAAGCATGATTCTTTAATATGGCAGAACTCAAATATACGTATGCTCTTGATAAGAATGAAAATTGCATTGGTATTGGAAATGCTCAGAAAGGAATAGAATATCGATGTCCTCATTGCAAAGGAGAAATGGTTGTAAAAGAAGGTTCTATTAAAGTAAAGCATTATGCTCATAAGATAAGACCGCAAAACTGTAGCTACGAAACTTATCTTCATGCTCTTGCCAAGAAAAGAATTGAAGAGTGGTTTAATTCAGATAGTGCATTAAATATCTCTTTTAGAACAAAAGATAGATGCTCTAATTGAACATTGTCTATGGAATCATGATGACTATACTTCTTATTGTGAGAAAAAATCGAGCCGATCTTTTAACTTAAAGAATTATTACAATGTAATCACTCGAGAAAAAACATATAAAGGTTTCCGGGCTGATTTACTTCTTTCTGATTCTGAAAATAGACATGAGCCTATTTTTATTGAGATTTTAGTTTCACATCAATGTGAGAAGGAGAAGATAGAATCTGGGATGCGTATTATTGAAGTTGCTCTAAGCTCCGAATATGAATTAGACGATATTATAAGAAATGGAATAATTTCAGAAGATGAAACAACAATGTTTTATAATTTTAGGCGTAAAGATGGGATTACTAGAACATGTGGGATGCAACTCAATAAATTCGTATTATTAGAATCAATGAAAGGTTTATATAAGCGTATTAGTTGTAATGAATATACCCATCGATATTCATCTGCTATATTTGAGATTACATTCGATTATTATACTAATCGTACTATAGATCCTTTGACTTTTGGTTGGGTAATTGCCTATAAAAATTATGAAAATGTGAGAAATTGTTTCTTATGTAAATATTATAAAACGAATTATTATACGAGCGAGAGGATATGTTGTTTGTATAAGAAAAAAGGTATTGAAAGGCATTGCAAATCCAGTGAGGCTTTAAGATGTAATGAGTTCAGTATTGATAAAAATATTATAAATGAAAACTGTGATTATTTATCATATATTACATATAATATCTGGAAAAAAGGTATGGGGAATGAGGGAATAGATTATATAAAAGGAAAGGTAGCCCAATAAGTTGCCTTTTCCTTTGTTCATATTTCAGTAACAATTCATACCTTGTATATGACATGTCGGGGCTTTTTCGTTTGCGTGCCTTTTCTTTTATAAAAATTCCCTCAAATCACGTAGGGAATTTCAGAAACACATTTGTCTTTATAGTAGAATCCGGTGTATAGTGTTAGTATAGTCCTTCTTTCAGCCATTGCAGTTTCTTTATACTGGATTTACAGAATGTTCCAACATTGTGTGCTCTAATTGATTGTAGATATTGAAAGGAACATGCTGGACCTCAGCTTTTATGCGGCTGAGGTTTTGTCGGAGATAAGAGTACGTTGTTGAACGTGCGATGGAAATATGTGTTTAACCAAATTATTAGTTATGAAAAAAGTAATTTATATGGTAATTGCATTTGCTATGGCTTTAGCCGGGTTATTTATGCTTATGTTTATGTCATTTGATTAGTGAATGTCTGTTTGTTGACTGTTTTATAGAAGGGGCAGCTTATTCAGCTGCCTTGTTCCATTTCCCAGGAATTAAGTAATCCATATTGTGTAATTATTCCCCATGTGTGGTACTCAGTTCCACATATTTCCACACATAATTATTCCTTCTTGTTTTTATAATATGCTGATGTATAATGTATTATGTATTGATGTACATCATGGCATATCGTTTGTCCTATAGTTAATACAAAAACTATATTTATTTACTTAAAACTTACGATTATGAAAAAAGTATTGGTAGCATTAGCAATGGTTATGGGATTAGGCAGTTCAGTAGCATTTGCTTACGTGGTTTCTGGAACACAGTCTGTAGAGCAAACTCAGCAAAATCCTCAGGATGAGTTCACAAAAGTGGAAGTAAAAGACTTGCCTCAGGCAGTTATGAATGTCTTGGCTAAGGACTATGAGGGGGCTGTAATAAAGGAGGCTTTCATTTCCGAGAAAGAAACCGGTAAGATTTATAAGGTTGTGTTGACCATCACCAAGGAAAATCAATCCACTGAAGAAGTGACGGTACTTCTGAATGAAAAAGGAGAAACTGTAGAATGAATGGAAACTCTGTAGTGGTTCGGCATCCATCTACAGAGATGATTTGAGATACTTTTATGTCTATCTCGTTAATGCGAAAGGGGCGGCTGAATAGTCGCTCTTTTTGTTTATATTGTAATAATAGTTCGTTTCTTTTTTGTCAGAAATTCCTATTATAGAGGGTTGTTTTATACAAAATAATGTTTATATTTGTATTCTAATCCCTATTGTATTATGAATGACAAACAACAACTTCTAATTGATTGTATTTCCCTTCTTCCCGTTATAGGCATTCTGGTTTTGATAACTGTTGCCAATGACCAGCTTGTTACTATGGTTGCTGCCTATGTGCTTTGCGGAGAACTCTTATGTGTATTGGTTAGCAGGATATTAAATTTGTACTATATTGATGTGGCTTTTGTTTGGTTGGGTGGGATTATGCTTTGGCTGTGGTATTGGCTCTGGTTGGAGTCAAGCCATGTAGTGATGGAGATTGTGGAAAGGACAGTTGAATGAATCGCTTCTTTTTCAGTAAAAATCCCCGTAGCGGCTCAACTACGGGGATGGTGTCAATTTAAAACGCATTATGAGATGCGAATTGAGCCTAATTTCTTGCTTAAATCATTTAGGGCATGATTTAATCTCTTCTTTTCGTCTTCAGTAAACTTACTTGGCTTGCCATTAACAATACATCCATTGATTTTGTTGTTTAACCATTGTTTTGATTTGCCGAAATAGTTCTTTGCGATATAAGACAATGAGATGAAACCGCTAATGTCTGCAAGCTGTTGACGTACAGTTAACTCATTTTTGACTTGGTTTAGTTCATCTCCTATCTTTTCATAGCATTGCATGACAAAGTCTGCAATGAGGTTACCGTCACTTTCAGATGGATAAAGCTTATTTATTTCGTCCACTTTCTTTTGGAACTCGGCATCTTTGGTGGGGTTGTCGGAGTTCATTATCTGCTTTAGAACATCCAGTTCCTTTTGTAATCCGTTCATATGTATTTGTTTTTTTATCCCCCCTAAGGGGGAGAATGGTTATTACTTCTTTTCCAATTTTTTTAATGCATCCTCAATCGTTTCAATGTCTTTTTCCAACTGTTTTCTTCGGTCAAGGACTGCGTTCATTTTGTTCTCGCTGATTTTTCGACCACTATAGAAGATGTATTCCAGCATTTTCATTTCCGCTTTCTTCTTCATAAGTAAGTCAAGGAAGAATTCTTTTTCATTCATAATGTTATTCGTTTTAAATTGACTCTACAAAGATAATATACTTTTGTATATTATACAACTATTGCATGAATTATTTTCGTTATTTCGCATATTTTTTCCATATTTGCAGTGCGTTACATACTTTTAAGAGACAGGTAGGAATTCTGACCGGTCTATCACGGGTGTTTTTATAATGCCCGTGGTTTTTCTTATACGGTTCCGACCCGTGTTGTCGCTGTAATGGTGGCACTGTGCCTGTCTTGGTATGTAACGCAACGGGAAAGCGGAACCGTTCTTTTTTCCGCTTCTTATTCTTAATCCGGTTGCATTATGGGTAAAACTGAATCATCCTTCCCGAAACTCACGAAGTCCTTTATTGGTTACGGTCACTATCAGTTGACAGTCACGTTTTCCGATTGTGTGAAAACCGCGCTGACGGGAAATATGGACTTAATAGACCGCTTGAACTCCGACATAGAAAAGGAGAGGGAAGAAGCTACTGCCGAGGCAATAGCTTTCGTCCAAGAACAATCACTTTAGACTGTCGAAGATTTTTCTCATTGCATCATCCGCATGTTTTCGCATGACCCTAAAATAGTTGAATATTGGTCTATTGGTTTTCATCGACTGGCCGATGCAGTATTCAAGTATTTCTAGGGAGATACCTAATTCAAATCCGTGCTGGACGAATGATTTACGGGCTGAATAATATATCACATGTTTCTTTATGCCAGCTATCTTGGCAAGTTCTTCCATTTTACGTGATACCACGGAGTAGCATTGCCCGAATGTTTTGTACTTGCCAAACACAAGTTTTCCGTTTTTTTGCATGTATTTGTTTATGATTTCTCTGGCTTCCGGTTGGATTGAAAATGCGGTTTTGCTTTCACCGCTTTTCTTGTTCTTTGTTTTCCGTCGGTAATATTCTATCCAATCTTTACGGAAATCAATGTCAAGCATATCTATAAGGTTGATTCCACCGAGGTAATAACTTAGCATAAATATGTCGCGTACTACACCTATGTTGTATTTGGGAATTTCCATATCCCGGATAGCTTTTACTTCGTCAATAGTAAGGTCTAGTTCACGAATATTAGCGGATGGCATTCGGCAGAACTCGAAAGGGTCAATCTCATATTTTACCATATTGTGCTTCTTTGCATAGTTGATAATCACTTTGAGTAATGTCAGATATATTTTGATAGTGGTAGGGGATAACCTCTTATCCTCAAGGTCCATCTCGAAATGCTTTATATTCCGAGGTGTAATCATAGAAAGTAATAAGTCACCTTGTGACTTAATGAAGGACTGGCAGGATAGCCTATATAACTTCTCTGATTTACTTCTTTTCTCTTCTGCGAGTTCAGATAGATAAGAATTCATAGCTGAGGAAAATTTGGCATTGGTATGGTCTTTCTTCTTGATGATGATTTCCCGGAGTTCGGAACATGAATATACATCCACATCATAGATGTTGTCTATGACTTTTTGGTAATGGTTGAGCAGGTTTCGGAGCTTCATGTTCATAGATGCAGCTTCGGGGTGATTGACAACTTGACCGTCTTTAAATTGGGACAAGTCATCGATGATACAGTTTGTAGGAATGTACCTGGTACCGGAGTTGTGTGCCAGAGATATTCTTACTTTGTGCTTTCCGTTGATAAGCACTTTAGCTGGTACGATACAAAGTTTAAGTGTTGCCATCTTTTTGTTTAATAAAGTTGCGACAATTTGGTTATTAAAAAATACTGTCCGACAATTGTCCGACAATCAAATTTTGCAACCTGCTGCGAAATGATGGAAATCTGCTTTTTTCGTAAGTGCTTGATACACCTAAAATAAAAGCACTTCCAACGTTCGCTTACGGAGGAAGTGCTTCACACAAAAACTAAACTAGACTTAACTAAACTATTCTATTGGGGGAGTTTCACAACTCCTATCTGTTCGGTGCAAAGATAAAAAAACATATTTTAATATGCAAAAGGATTCTATAATAAATCGACGTTTTTTCCGATTTTATCGACGGATTGGTCGATTTTTTTAGCTTCTTTGGTCTAAAAATTCTTGAAAAGCCAGTTTATAGCTGTCACTTATCGGGATGTAATTCTTTCCGAACACGATGCGGCCACGGTCTATAATACGTATTTTATTCTTCTGAACAATGTAGGAACGGTGGACGCGCATGAAACGCGAGGCAGGCAGAAGTTCCTCCATTGCCTTCATGCTCATGAGAGACAGGATAGGCTTGGGAGAATCCTCCTCGTAGATTTTGAGATAGTCTTTCAGCCCCTCTATGTACAGAATTTTACTCAATTCGATTTGCACCAGCTTATACTCGCTTTTTACGAAGATGCTCTGAATCTCTTCCTTGGGCTGTTGCAGCAATTCAAACCATTGCACAGCCTTGTTGGCAGCCTGCAGAAAGTCGACGTAGGAGATGGGTTTCAGCAGGTAGTCCAGCGCATTGACTTTGTAGCCGTCTATGGCATACTGGTCGAAGGCGGTGGTAAAGACAATGCGGGTGCCGGAATCGACCATCTTCGAAAATTCCAGTCCGTTCAGTTCGGGCATCTGGATGTCGAGGAAAAGCAGGTCGATGTGCTTCTCGGGGCAACTCCTTGATGGCTTGTACGGCACTGGAGTATTTACCGACCAACTCCAGAAACGGGGTCTTGTTGACGTAGCTTTCCAGCAACCCCAGGGCGAGAGGCTCGTCGTCTACAATGGCGCACTTCAGATTCATATCTTTATAATTAAAATAGATTTATACTCTTTCATGTCCTCACTCACTCCTTGCTGCCAGTCGTAACGGTCGGGATAGGTCAGTTCCAGACGCTTGCGCACCTGTTCCAGGCCGATGCCGCTTCCGCTTTTATCTGCCACGCTTTTGGGATGATAGCTGTTGGTTGTTTCGCAATGTATCTCTCCGGGGCTTTCACTGAAGTGGATACGGATAAAGCTGGGCTCAGTGGGGGAGATGCCATGCTTGAAGGCATTCTCTATGAGGGAAATAAAGATGAGCGGAGCTATTTCCGTACGGCTGTCCGGTCGGACGTCTATCTTTGTTTCCACACGGACGTTGGCGGAGAGACGGATGCGCATCAGTTCGATGTAGTTGCGGATGAAGTCCATCTCCTTGTCCAGGGTGACGAAGTTCTGCTGATTGTCATACAGCACATGGCGCAGCAGTCGGCTCAGTTCCTGCACGGCAGTCTGTGCCTTGTCGGCATCGAAGGCGATGAGGGCGTAGATGTTATTCAGCGTATTGAGCAGGAAGTGCGGGTTGAGCTGGTTGCGCAGGTTCTTCAACTCGGCTTCCGTGCGGCTTTTCTCGGCTTCGCGGCGGGCGGCGTCCATCTGCGCCCAGCGGCGGCTCAGCTTGATGGCAGCGCTGAGGCCGGCGGTGAGAATCATGGTCGAGACGTCGCGCAAGATGAATATCCATTTGGGAGGCCCCATGTGCTGACCGTCATCATCGCCGCGCATATGGTTTTGGAATGTGTATTCTTGCCAAAGGTGGGCGCCGGTGGTAATGCAGATGATGAGCAGTGTGTTCAGCAGGAGATACTGCCGGATGCGTCCCTCGAACAAGTAGCGGGGAATGAGGAGGCAGTAGTTGATGTAGAATACAAGGAAGAATGAGAGGGTACTGCTGCTACCGTGGCGCAGATAGTCCGCAAGGCTGATATTGAAGCCGCTGCGTGTCATCATCAGAAAGGGGAAACCGATGACGATACCCCAGACAATGATGTGTATCAGGGTTTCGATGCCGCGGCGGCGTGGGTTAGGGAGCTGTTGTTTCATCATGATACAAAGATACTGATTTTAGGTGGATATTGGAAATATCCGCTGCCTGCGAAGCAAATCTCTGTTCGCAGGTTGCGGATAAGCGTTTCCAGGTTGCGGATATGTATCCCAAGCTTGCGGATGTCTATCCCAAGGCTTGGGATAGAGATTATCCTTGGTTTCACATAACTTTTTTCCCTATTGCCGGAAACTTTTTTCCTAATACTTAAGAACTATTTGGCTAACTTCCGGCAAGGGAGAAAAGGTTATTCGTAGCGTATGGCCTCTATCGGGTCGAGGTCCGCAGCTTTCTTGGCGGGATACCAACCGAAGAACACTCCGGTGACGGTACATACGGCGAAGGAGAGGAATACACTCCACGGCTGGATGAAGATGGGCCAGTGGGCAACGCTCTTCACTATCCAGCTGGCTCCGCATCCGATGATGACGCCGATGATGCCTCCGGTGATGCTGATGAGGATAGCTTCGATGAGGAACTGGCTCAAGATGTCGACACCGCGGGCGCCTACACTCATGCGCAGGCCGATTTCGCGCGTGCGTTCCGTCACCGATACGTACATGATGTTCATAATGCCGATGCCGCCCACTACGAGCGAAATGCCGGCTATGCAGGCAAGCAGCGTGGTCATCAGGTCGGTGGTGGAGTTCAGCATGGTGCTGAGTTCCTGCTGGCTGCGAATGGTGAAGTCGTCGTCGTCACTCTCCTTCAGCTTGTGGTTGCGGCGCAGTATCTCGGTGATCTCGTCGGTGGCATTGTCCGTCATGTCCTCGGTGAGGGCGGAGGCGAAGATGCCGCTAAGGTAGGTCTGTGCCAGCAGGCGTTTCATCACGGTGCTGTAAGGGGCAAGCACTACGTCGTCCTGGTCCATGCTCATGGAGTTGTAGCCTTTGGACTTCAGCACGCCCACCACGCGGAAGGGCACTTGGTTGAAGCGGATGATACGTCCCACAGGGTCCTCTCCTCCGGGAAAGAGGTTGTCTTGGATGGTCTTTCCGATGACGCACACCTTGGCAGAGGTCTGTATGTCGGCTTCGGTAAACATCTCGCCGTTCTCCACGCTGAGCTGCCGGATTTCGAGATAGTCCGTGCCCACGCCGCTCACGGAGGAGGGGTAGTTGTTGTTGCCCGCGATGAGCTGCCCGCTGGAGGAGACATTGGGGCTGACGGCAGCCAGAAAGTTGGTTTCGTTTCGCAGGGCTTCGTAGTCGGTCAGCTTCAAGGTCTGCATGGCGCTGGGGTCTTGGCGGACACCGCCGCGCATGTCGGCACCGGGGTGAATCATAATCATGTTGGAGCCCATCTCGGAGATTTGCGCCTGGATGCTTTTCTTCGAACCTTGTCCGATGGCAAGCATCGTGATGACGGACGCCACGCCGATGATGATGCCCAGCATGGTGAGGAATGCGCGCAGCTTGTTGTTGTTCAAGGCTCGCAAGGCTATTTTGAAAAGGTTTGTTCCGTTCATATCGTTTTAATGGAAAGTTTAAAATTAATCCCTAATCCTTAATCCCTTATCCCTCATTCCTCCTCCTGCTTAGGCAATGCTGCCAGGGCTTCGGCTGCATTCTGGATTTGGGTGTTGATGGTATCGTCCTTGATTTGTCCGTCGCGCAGCACGATGTTGCGGCTGCTGTACTGGGCTATTTCGGGGTTGTGGGTGACGAAGATGATGGTGCGCCCTTCGGCATGCAGCTTTTGGAACAGTACCAGAATCTCGAAAGAAGTACGGGTGTCCAGGTTACCCGTAGCTTCGTCTGCCAGGATAACGGCGGGATTGTTCACCAAGGCGCGGGCGATGGCTACGCGTTGCATCTGACCGCCGGACATCTGATTGGACTTATGTTCCAGTCGGTCGCCCAGCCCCACGGCTTGCAGGGCTTCGATGGCACGTCTCCGCCTTTCGGAAGCCGAGACGGAGGAGTTATACATCAGCGGTAGCTCCACATTTTCCACGGCAGTGGTTTTGGGCAGCAGGTTGTAGCTCTGGAATACGAAGCCGATTTTACGGTTGCGTAGTACGGCGCGTTGAGGCTTGCTCATGGTACGTACGGAGATACCGTCCAGCAGGTATTCGCCGCTGGTGGGCGTGTCCAGGCAGCCGAGGGTATTCAGCAAAGTAGACTTTCCGGAGCCCGATGTACCCATGATGGTGACAAACTCGCCTTCACGGATGGTGAACGAGACGCCGCGCAGGGCATGCACGGTTTCGTCCCCCACCTGGAAGTTGCGTTTGATATTTTGAAGTTCAATGACTGCTTTATTCATAATTCTTTTTTTGTATTATTTTCCGCTCTTCTTCTTACTTCCCGGAGGGCCAGGCATGAACGGACTCTTCTCACCTCCGGGAGCTTCCTGGCTCATGTCCGGAGCGCCGCTGCCGGGCATGCTGCCGATGGTGGCTTCGGTCACCACTACGGTACCTTCGTTAATGCCGCTGATAATTTCCGTGTTGACTCCGTTGGAGATACCTATCTTCACCGGATGGGCGGTAAAGGTGTTGCCTTCGCGGGTCCAGAGTTTATGTTCCCCTTCGCAATCCTTCACGATATCATTGTCGCCGATAAGCGGTTTTTCGGGGTTGAAGCGCAGGGCACGGGCAGGAGCGCACAGTACGTCTTTGCGGTCGAGGGTGAAGATGGTGACGTTGGCCGTCAGGCGTGGTTTCAGTTTCAGGTCCGGGTTGTGGGCGGAGATGACTACTTCGTAGGTCACAACCGTGCTGGTGCTGGTGCTCGACGTGCTGCTTGAGCTGGCATCTCCCAGACGAATTTGTGTGACCACTCCTTCGAACACGTCATTCGGGTAGGCGTCTACGGTAAACGTGGCGCGCTGTCCCTCTTCCACACCGCCTATGTCCGCTTCGTCCACGTCGGCCACAACCTGCATCTGCGTCAGGTCGGCAGCGATGGTGAACAGTGTCGGTGTCTCGAAGCCGGAAGCCACGGTCTGTCCTGCTTCCACGTCACGGCTGATGACCACACCGTCGATGGGCGAGGTGATGGTGGCGTAGGAGAGGTTGCGTTCAGCCTTTGCCAGTGATGCCTGGCTGCTTTCGTAGTTGCTGCGGGCCTTCTCGTAGTTATAGACGGATTGCTCATAGTCCGTGGCGGCAATGAGTTGCTTTTCGTTCAGTGTTTTGTTGCGTTCGTAAAGTTTCTTCTGGTACTCGTATTCGGCCTTTGCACCGTTGTAGGCGGCGCGTTGCGAGGCAAGTTCACTTTGCAGGGTCACGCGGTCCATCTCGGCAATGAGTTGGCCTTTGGTTACTACGGAATTGTAGTCTACATGAATCTTGTCAATGATACCGCTCACCTGGGTACCCACTTCCACTTCTGTCACCGGTTCAATGGTTCCCGTGGCGGTTACGGATTCGGAAATCTCGCCTTTATGGATGGTTGCTGTGGCGTAGGTCACCTTGTGCTTGGCCTTGGCACCACCGAAGAGCCATACGCCGCCGCCCACTATGATTACGGCAGCTACGGCAATGAGGATGATTCTTTTTTTGTTCATATATATAAGGTATTATAATTCGATTTTTTCTCCTTGATAAAACTTCAGTAGCTGCATATTCAGTATGGCCATGTATTTGGCTTGCAGTGTCTCCTGCTGTGCGCTGAGCAGATTGCTTTCTCAGTCAGCAGTTCTACGGTATTCTTCATGCCCAGGTTGAACTGCTCTTGAATCAGTTCATAGCTGGTCTGCGTACTTTTCAGTTTCTCTGTGGCGGCGGCGTAGCGCTGCTGGGCGCTGTTGGCATCGAGCCAGAGGGTTTCGATGGTCTTGTACAGCGTTTTTTGGTCGTCCAGCAGGTCCAGTTCGCTGGTCTGCTTCTGAATCTTGGCTTTCTCTACGGCACTCTTGGTCTGCCGGTTGCTGAAGATAGGCACGCTTACGGTGAAGCCCAGCGAGTTGTTCCAGTTCTGTTTGACTTGCTCGCTGAAGGTGAAGTCATTGCCGTTGGCATGGCTGGTTCCGATGCCGGCGCTGAGGCTCAGCGTAGGCAGATAGCCAGCGCGGGCAATTTTGATGTCGAGGTCGGATGTCTGTATATTCAGTTTGCCGGCTTCTATTTCCGGACGGAGCACGAGGGCAGAACGGTAAACGTCCGTTTTGGTGGGCAGGGGTGCCAGTACGTTTTCCGTGCCGAGTGTGGGGATGTAGAGGTTCATCTCGGATTCGCCGTCCAGTTCCAGGAGTTGTTTCAGTTGTAGTTTGTAGTCTTGCAGGGTGGCTTGTGCGGTCACCAGTTGGTACTTGTCGGTGCTTACCTGCGCTTCCAGTTGTGCCAGGTCGCTTTTGGCTATGCTTCCTGCTTCGAGAAGCTGGCGGGCGCGTTCGCATTCGGCTTGGCTCACTTCCAGGGTCGATTCGTTCACTTTCACGGCTTCGGCGGCGTAGAGTATCTGTACGTAGGTTTGTGCGATACTTTCTTCGATGCTGTTCTCGCTCTGTGCTACGCTAAGTTCGGCAATGCGGTTGTTCAGTTGCTGTTGTTTGATGGTGTTGAGGCGCTTCCCGCCGTTGTAGAGGGTCCAGTTGGCATCGATGCCGTAGCTGCCGTTATAGGAAGTCTTGCTCTGGCTGCTGGTGATGTTGTCGCCGTCGATGATGGTGTTTGTCTCGCTCTTCGGGCGATTCACGACACGCTGGCTCACACTGGCCGAAAGGCTGGGGAAGAGAGCGGCTCGGGCGGTCTTTACATCTACCTGGGCACTTTCCGCACTGAGGCGGTTCTTGCGGATGGTGATGTTTTGCTGCAAGGCATAGTCGATGCACGCTTGCAAGTCCCATTGGGCGGGCAGGCTGTCGGCTGGCTGCTCGGAACTGCCGGGTATCTGCGTGGAAGTGCCGTTTTGGGCGGCCACTCCCATGCAGCTTGCCATACATAGCGCTATCACTGTCAATCTTTTTACGTTCGTCATATCTTCGTTATTCTATGGTTTTACATTTGCAAATGTAGTGGGGTGGAGAAAGGATTGCAAAAGTGATAGACGTTGAGTGAATTTTCCTCGCCTAAAATCTTTTTTGTACCGATGAATGGGAGAAGTCTTTTTTCTGTTCAACTTTTCACCTTTTTATTTGTTCTTTATATAAAGTATTTTATATTTGTAATCATTATAATTTTATCGGCATGAAACAGACTGCGGTAAACATTTGGCGTTTTTATTTGGAAGGTTTTCGAAGTATGACGTTAGGGCGTACTTTGTGGCTTATCATTCTTGTGAAGTTGTTCATCATGTTTTTCATTCTCCGCCTTTTCTTCTTCCCACGGTTTCTGAATACCCCCGTGGTGGGCGATGACAAGGAAGGCTATGTCAGTAATGAGCTTATCCATCGGAGTCTGGGCGACTAAACACGGAGACACAGAGTTTATTTCCTTGCCCTTATAAATTCTCCGTGTCTCTCTGTTCTTACCCGATAACTTAAAAACTTAATAACTCATAACTTATAACTCATAACTTGATTCTTATGCTTGGACACATTGACACTTCCCTGATTGACTGGTCGAGAGCCCAATTTGCCTTGACCGCCATCTATCACTGGATTTTTGTGCCGCTGACACTTGGACTGGCGGTAATTATGGGTATCATGGAGACAGCGTACTACCGTACGGGTGACGAATTTTGGAAACGTACTGCCAAATTCTGGATGAAGATTTTCGGTATCAACTTTGCTATTGGTGTAGCAACCGGTATTATTCTGGAATTTGAATTCGGTACGAATTGGAGTAATTACAGTTGGTTTGTGGGCGACATCTTCGGTGCGCCGCTTGCCATCGAGGGTATTTTGGCTTTCTTTATGGAAGCAACGTTTATCGCCGTCATGTTCTTCGGCTGGGATAAGGTGAGCAAGCGTTTCCACCTGGCATCTACTTGGCTCACGGGGCTGGGCGCCACGATTTCTGCCTGGTGGATTCTGGTTGCCAATGCGTGGATGCAGAATCCCGTAGGTATGGAGTTCAATCCCGATACGGCACGCAACGAGATGGTGGACTTCTGGGCTGTGGCAACTTCGCCGATGGCTGTCAATAAGTTCTTCCATAGCGTGCTGTCCGGCTGGGTGCTGGCTGCCGTGTTTGTAGTAGGCGTAAGCTGCTGGTATCTGTGGAAGAAGCGCGAGAAGAAATTTGCGCTGGCAAGTGTAAAGATTGCCGCATGGGTAGGTCTGTGTGCCGCTGTGCTCTCTGCCTGGACGGGTGATGGCTCGGGCTATCAGGTGGCGCAAAAGCAGCCGATGAAGCTGGCTGCTATGGAAGGCTATTATGAAGGGCGGCAAGGTGCCGGATTGGTAGCGTTCGGGCTGCTGAATCCTGCCAAGCAGACACCGCAGGACGGAGTAGACCCATTCCTTTTCCGTGTGGAAATCCCTAAGATGCTGTCGTTGCTTGCCGAGCGCAAGATGGATGCTTTTGTTCCCGGTATCAATGACCTGCTGAAAGGCGGATATCCGTTGAGCGATGGTACCGTAGCGCTTTCGGCAGAGGAGAAAATAGAAAAAGGAAAAACGGCTATCGGTGCGTTTGCCGCCTATCGTGCAGCCAAGGCTGCGGGCAATGAGGCGGATGCAGAGGTGGCTGCCAAAGTGTTGAAAGATAATGTAGCCTATTTCGGTTACGGTTATATCAAGGACGTGAACGAGCTGGTGCCCAATGTGTCCCTTACGTTCTACATGTTCCGTGTGATGGTGATGTTGGGTGGATACTTCATCCTCTTCTTTATTGTGGTGCTGTTCCTGGCCTATAAGAAAGACTTGTCGCGGATGCCATGGATGCATTGGGTGGCTATGCTCACCATTCCGCTGGGCTATCTGGCCGGACAAGCCGGATGGGTGGTTGCCGAGTGTGGTCGTCAGCCGTGGGCCATCCAAGATATGCTGCCCACGAGTGCCGCCATCTCTAAGCTGGATGTAGGCTCCGTGCAGACCACGTTCTTTATTTTCCTGGTACTTTTCACTGTCATGCTGATTGCTGAGGTGGGAATTATGCTGAAGGCTATTCGCAAAGGTCCTGAAACCGAAACGCACACACCGTCACATAACTCATAACTCATAACTTATAACTCATAACTCACAATGAATGCTTATATATTTCTTCAACACTATTGGTGGTTTGTAGTCTCTTTGCTGGGAGCACTACTGGTATTCCTGCTGTTCGTGCAGGGAGGTAATTCGCTTCTGTTCTGTCTGGGGAAGACGGAGGAGCAGAAGAAGATGATGATTAATTCTACGGGACGGAAGTGGGAGTTCACGTTTACAACGCTCGTCACGTTTGGAGGTGCGTTCTTTGCTTCGTTTCCGTTGTTCTATAGTACCAGTTTCGGAGGGGCCTATTGGCTGTGGATGATTATTCTGTTCAGCTTTGTGTTGCAGGCTGTCAGCTACGAGTTTCAGTCGAAGGCGGGAAATCTGCTGGGCAAGACAACGTATCGCACGTTCCTGGTGATAAACGGAGTGGTAGGTCCGGTATTGCTGGGTGGGGCAGTGGCCACGTTCTTCACGGGGTCTAACTTCTATATCAATAAAGGGAATATCGCAGATGCGGCAATGCCGGTTATCAGCCAATGGGCTAACGGCTGGCATGGTTTGGATGCGTTGCTTAATCCGTGGAATGTGGTGCTGGGGCTGGCTGTGTTCTTCCTGGCACGTATCTTGGGAGCGCTTTATTTTATTAATAATATCAATGAGGATGATTTGGTGAAACGCTGCCGCCGGGCACTTTGGGGAAATACGGCGTTGTTCCTGGTATTCTTCCTGGCCTTCGTCATCCGCACGCTGCTTGCCGACGGCTATGCTGTACGCCCGGAAACGGGAGAGGTGTTCATGGAACCTTACAAGTATCTGACGAACTTCCTGCAGATGCCGGTAGTGCTGCTTGTATTCCTGGTTGGTGTGGTGGCTGTGCTCTGGGGCATTATCCGCACGCTGTGGAAGCCGGCATTCGACAAGGGTATCTGGTTTGCCGGTGCAGGGACGGTGCTTACGGTATTGGCACTGCTGCTTGTGGCAGGCTATAACAATACGGCCTATTATCCTTCTACCCACGACCTGCAAAGCTCACTCACGTTGGCAAACAGTTGCTCGAGCCAGTTCACACTGAAGGTTATGGCTTATGTCTCTATCCTTGTTCCTTTCGTTCTTGCCTACATCTTCTACGCTTGGCGCAGTATCGACAATCGCAAGATTGATGCGAAGGAGATGGAAGAGGGAGGACACGCGTATTAATTAAAAATTAAGAATTAAAAATTAAAGGAGGATGTGTCATCTGTGTGCTATTAACTGTTTTGATACATCCTCTTCTTATTCTTTTGTCCGCTTCTCATTTAGCTGGAATTTGGGTACCAGTTTCATCAATCGTAGAATCTGTCCTTGCCTTTTCTTTATGTAAGGGGAGGGGTGTGCTGAGTCGAAGCGTATGGGGTTGGGCAATGTTGCCGCTATTAGTGCGCACTGTCCGGCAGAGAGCTTGGCTGCTGTAGTCTTGAACTTGTATTTGGCGGCAGCTTGTGCGCCATAGATGCCTTTTCCCATTTCGATGGAGTTGAGATAGACCTCCATGATACGTTCTTTGGACCAGAAGAACTCTATTAGTACGGTGAAGTAGACTTCCAGTCCTTTACGTACCCAGGAAGACTGGGGCCATAGGAATACATTCTTTGCCGTCTGCTGGCTGATGGTGCTTGCGCCCCGTTTCCGTTTTCTTGTTTCATTCTCCTTTATCGCTTTCTGTATCTCGATGAAATCGAATCCGTTGTGTGTGGCAAACCGGTTGTCTTCCGAGGCAATGACGGCCATAGGCAGGTGAGGGGATATCTTGTCGGAAGATACCCAAGTGTGGTGCCAGCATGGACTTTCACCCTTAAAGACCTGTTGCACGCTGCGAATAACCATCAGTGGCGTGATGTAGACGGGTACAAAACGATAAGCCACTACCGCTAGGATAGTGGAAATAAAGAAGAATAATATGATGTTGCGGAGGAACCGCAAAGGCTTCGGGAGTTTCATGGAGAGAGTGCCAATGTGATTAATGTGTTAATTAGCTGCCTCCGCATTCTTAATCATCTGTTCGCTGGCATACATATATACCTCTACGCGTCGGTTCTGGTCGGCAGACAGACTTTCGTCGTATTCGTTGTATCCCACGCCTTCCACTTTCTTGAACTGGGCCGGAGATACGCCGCAATCCTGCAAATAGTTCTCTACGGCATAGGCGCGGTTCTTGGAAACTTTCATGTTGGCTTCGTAAGTACCCACTTTGTCGGTATGGCCGATGATGGCGATATCGGTTGTCGGGTCTTCCTTCAGAATCTGTGCGAGTTCGCGCAGGGAAGCCTTTGCCTCGTTGCTCAGTGCTGCGGAGTTGAAGCCGAAAAGAATACCTGCCGCAAAGGATACTTTGACAGCCGGCAAGCCGTTGGCATCCGTCACCTGCTCCACTTGGGCGCCTTCAATCTTGGCAGCTTCGGCAGCCTTCTTGTCCATCTTGTGTCCGATGGCAACGCCGGCACCCGTACCTACTGCAGCACCTACCGCAGCTCCAATGGCTGCCCCCTTGCCTTTACCTATCAGTCCGCCGATAATGGCACCTGCTGCTGCACCGGAGCCACCGCCGATTATTCCACCTTTGGCCTTGTTGTTCATTGTGCCGCAACTGCCCAGCAGCAATGCGCCGCACAAAAGTAATACTGTAAATTTCATCTTCTTCATAACTCTTTTTCTTTAAAAGTTGACTTTATCTTTAATGTTGCAAATTTATGTATATAATAACCATATTCTTCTTTCTAAAGTTCGCCAGTTCTGTCCTTAGAGAATTTTCCTTTTGATGAGGACGAACCAGGCTGTCAGTATAAGACCTTTGGCAACGGTCGTTCCACTTACTGCCCACCAGATGGCATCCACTCCCATACCCATGTGCACCAGCAATAACGCCACCGGAATACGCATGTAATTGCATCCGATGCTGACAATGGCAGGCGGCACTGTCCGTCCCAGTCCGTAGAACACGCCCTGCATGGTAATTTCCATCATCATGAACATTTGCGAATAGCCGTCGATGCGGAGGAAATCTCCACCCACACGGTAGGCTTCGGCCTCGGGTACGAAGATAGAGAACACCTCGCTGCCGAAGAAGATGAACAGTAGTGAGCAGAGGCTTCCGAATACGCCCGTCATCCACATGGTGGTGCGCCATGCTTGCTTCACGCGCGACTTCTGCCCCGCGGCATAGTTCTGGGCGATGAACGTGCTCAGCCCCGTGGAGAATCCTTGCGAAGTATTCCAGGTGATGGCCTCGATTTGTCCGCCGGTGGTGAATGCCATCAGTCCGATGTGTCCTCCCTGCTCCGAGGCGGTGCGCGAGAGGAACATATTGACGAAGGCAAATAAGGTATTCAGCGTAGCTACCGGAAGCCCGAGCTTGAAGATGCGCCGGGTGTACTTCTTTTTCAGCGGAACGATAAAGGAGAAACCTCCGAGCACGGCGCTTTTCCCCCGGAGCTTGTAGACGAAGATGCCGAATACTGTAGCTTCGGAAAGCCATGTGGCAAGTGCCGCGCCCACTGTTCCCCAACCGAAGCCGAAGATGAACAGAGGGTCGAGGACGATGTTCATTATCAGTCCCGTCCCGCTGATGTAGAACGGAATCTTGCTTCGTCCTGCCGCGTTGTAGATGCCCGTAAAGGCAGCGGAGAGAAAGATGAAAGGCAGTCCCGTCGACACGATGCGCAGATAAGTCACGGCGGCGTCCGTGATATGCTGTTTCAGCTCGAAGATGTTCAGGATGGGGCGGGCGAAAAGGAAGAGCAGACCTCCCCAGCAGACGGAGATGAGCAGGGCAATCGTAATGTTGTGCGAAGCAAAGCTGCGTGCATCCTCTTCGCTGCGTGCACCGATGGACTGGCCTACGCTGACTTCGGCGCCCACTTTATTGAGCAAGGCGATGGATCCGGACATCCACGTCAGTATGCCTACCGCACCTACTGCAGCCACGGACTCACTGCCCAGACGCCCTACCCATGCCATGTCCGTCAGGCTGTAGGCCATCTGGATGAACGAGGTGGCCATGATGGGCATTGCCAGCGTGAAAAGCTGGCGGTTGATGGGGCCTTGTGTCAGATTCTTTGTTCCTTGCACGTTGACGGGTTTTTAGGTAAACAATGTGTTGTTCATCCCCTTTTCCGCTTTCTGCGGAGACGGTGGCGGCGTTTCTGCTTGTACTTTCGTATCTTGGCATATACCAGCCAGATGAAGAGCAGACCGAAAACGGCGAAGATGAGCAGCACGATGCCTGTGTTGAGATTGTCACCTTTCACGCGGCTCCACATCTCGAGCACTAGTTCCGTGCGGTCGCCGAAGTCGCGTATCATGGCGCAACGTTCCACTACACAGCGGTCAGGGTACTGGACCGGGTCTATCTGCAGGCTGTCGGCTCCGGGCAGGGGGCCGAAGAAGTAGCTGAGGTCGGAGTGCACGTCGAGCGTGGTATCGGTCTTGGCCTCCATGATTTCCGGTGTGGCTACGGCGCTGACGTAGCCGATGGCATCCATGTTGCGCAGTGCCACGGAAGGCTGGCAGAGGTAGTTGATGAAATAGCTTGCCGCCTTCACGTTGCGGGCGTAGCGGGGGATTACCCAGCCGTCGTACCAGATGTTGCTGCCTTCGCAGGGGACGGTGTAGTCCAGTTCCACACCCACGGCATCGGCCTCCTCGATGGCCCAGACGGCGTCGCCGCTCCAGGTGAAGTTAATCCACGCCTTGTTCTTGGTCATCATTTCCTTGCCGAAGTCGGCTTCCCAGCCGGCGATGTTGGGTTTCATCTCCTTGAGGCGTTGCTCGGCCAGGGCGATGGCCTGCGGGGAGTTGTCGTTCATCAGTTGCTCTACTGTGACGGTGCTGTCGGCCAGCTCCCGGGCGTGGGCGTAGATGATGGCGGTACCGTAGGCATCGCGGTAGCTGTCCTTCATCAGTATTTTGCCGCGGTTTTTGGAGTCCCAGAGGATGTCCCATGTGCCGGCCTCTTCGGCGGTAATAAACTTTTTGTTGAAGAGGATACCAGCGGTGCCCCACATGTAGGGCACGGCATAGTCCTCGGTCTGGCGTTCCGGTTGCGAGGTCTTGTTCAGCTCGTGGCGAATGTAGGGCGACACGTTGGGGATGTAGTCCGGCGTGTGGCCGAAGTTGCGGTCGATGGGTAGCAGGAGGTCTTTGCGAAGCATGCGTTCGATGATGTACTCCGAGGGGCATACGACGTCGAAGTCCTCGTGCCCGCGCTCAATTTTGGTGAGCATGATTTCGTTGATATCGAACACCTGGTAGATGATACGGAGGTCTTCGCCCGTCTGCTGCTTGTACCAGTCGGGAAATTCGGCAAGCACATCTTCATCGATGTAGTCCGCCCAGTTGTATATCTTCAGTACACGGCTGCGCTCTTCTGTGGAGTTTCCACAAGAAGAGAGGGATGCGATACAGCACAGTAGAATCAGTATGTTTATTATCCTTTTCATCATCTTGTTCTTGACAATTGATAACTTATAACTCATCACTCACATCAATCGTTTTTCGTCCGTTCGGCCCGCTTGTTGATTACAATCAGCAGCACCAGCACTGTCACGAAGATGATGGTGGAGAGTGGCCGCAGTTCCGGCGTCAGTCCACCTTTGCGCGCATCGGCGTAGATGTAGGTGGAGAGCGTTTCCAGCCCCTGGTTGCCGATGGTGAAGATGGTCACGGCAAAGTCGTCGATGGAGAGCGTGAAAGCAAGGATGAATCCGCTTATCATACCCGGAAATATCTCCGGAAGAATAACCTTGCGCAGTGCTTGGAACGGTGTGGCGCCCAGGTCGAGTGCCGCCTCGTAGACATTCTGGTTCATCTTTTTGAGCCGGGGCATTACGCTGAGCACCACGTAGGGCGTGCAGAAAGTGATGTGTGCCAGTACCACTGTGGTGAATCCTTGCGATATGCCGAAGCTGACGAACAGCAGGAACAGCGACACACCGGTGATAATGTCTGCATTCATCATCGGGATGGCATTGGCGAAGTTCATTACCTGCCGTGTGCGCGAGCGCAGATTGAAGATGCCGATAGCTGCAATGCTGCCCAGCGCCGTGCTGGCGGCAGCAAGCAGGGCAATGGCGAATGTGTTCCAGATGGCATTTATCAGCGAGTGGTGCATCCCGCCCGTAAACAAGGAGCTGTACAGCTTGGTGGAGAACCCCGTCCAGTTGCCCAGCACCTTTGCCTCGGTGAAGGAGAATATCATGATTATCAGGATAGGCGAGTAGAGTAACGCCAGCAGCAGCCACAAGTAGCCGCGGGTTAAGATTCGTGTCATCATATCACACCTCCGCTTTCATTCGATGCCCCGTCCTCCTCGTTGGTAAAGAGGATGGTGATGCCTATCAGCAGCAGCATGATGAGCGAGAGGGCGGCACCGTAGTTCCACATTCCGTTGTAAATATTCTCTTGCACCGTGGTGCCGAACAGTTTGATGTTGTTCATCGTCAGCAACTCGGCAATGGCAAAGGTAGAAACCGTAGGCATAAACACCATCACTATGCCGCTCATCACTCCCGGCATGGAGAGCGGCAGAATCACCTTGCCGAATACGCGGGTAGGAGAGGCTCCCAAGTCCTGCGCAGCCTCAATCAGATTGTGGTCCATCTTCTGAAGGGTGTTGTAAATGGGGTATATCATGAACGGCAGGAAGTTGTAGACCATACCGAACACAAGGGCACCTTCGCCCAGCGGCAGGTTCAGGAAGTCGAACAGCGCCACTGTGGCAAGCGTACGTATCAAGATATTCACCCACATGGGGAGGATGAACAGCACCACCATGGTGCGTGAGGTGTTGAATTGCTTCTGGCTCAGGATATACGCTGCCGGATAGCCCAGCAGCAGGCAGACCAGCGTGGTGATAACGGCTATTCCGATGGAGTAGACAAACGTGTTCATCGCTTCGGGGTGCATCATGAACTTGCGGAAGTTGGCCAACGTAAACGCCCCTCCGTCGTCCGTAAAGGCATAGAGCACGATGAGCAGCAGCGGTACTATGACAAATACAAGCAGAAACAGCGCGTAGGGTACCGTCCAGTTGCGCCGGCGCATGAAGAAATGGGATAACTTATTGAGCACTTCCTTCCTTATTAAGAGATTGAACAATCCGTATATTTTGAGGGGCGATGGTGATACCTACGCGGTCGCCGTCGTCCCACACGTCGTTGGTGTCGACAAAGATGTCTTCGTCCCAGTCCGTAAACACGGTCAGGTGGTAATGGTTCCCTTTGTAGAGGATGAATTTCACTTCACCCGTCAGACGGCCGTCCTCTTCGTTGTCTTCGAGGATGACGTGCTGGAAGTCTACTTCCACTTGCACGGCGCTGCCCGGCTCGATGCCCTGCACGGGGAGGCACTCGAAGTTACAGCCCAGGAAGTCTACGTGCGTCTCGTCCACCAGCTTTCCCTCGAAGGTGTTGCAGGTGCGTTCCTTCTTCATCACGTGGATGTCGAAGGGTTTCACCAGCAGGCCGACTTCGCGTCCTGCCTCGAAGGCATGGTAGTCCTGCACCATCAGCTCGTAGCCTTCGCGCGTCTGCACCAGCATTTCGTAGTGTACGCCTTTAAAGATGCAGCTGGTTACGGTCCCCGTCAGCTGTGCGGCGTCGGATACATCGAAGATGTAGATGTCTTCGGGGCGAATCACTACGTCTACCTGCATCTGCTCGCCAAATCCCGTGTCCACGCATTCAAATTCGTGTCCGCAGAAGGTGACGGCTTTATCCTTTATCATAACTCCGTTCAAGATGTTGCTTTCACCAATGAAGTCTGCTACGAAGGAGTTGATGGGTTCGTTGTAGATGTCCGTCGGCACGCCTATTTGCTGGATGCGTCCTTCGCTCATCACGACGATGGTATCGCTCAAGGTCAGTGCCTCTTCCTGGTCGTGGGTCACATATACGAAGGTGATGCCCAGCTTCTGGTGCATCTCCTTTAGCTCCATCTGCATGTCCTTGCGCATTTTTAGGTCCAGGGCGGCAAGGGGTTCGTCCAGTAGCAGCACTTCGGGTTCGTTGACGATGGCTCGGGCAATGGCTACGCGCTGTTGCTGCCCGCCGGAGAGGGAGTCTACGTCGCGGTCCTCATAGTCCGTCATGCCCACCATGCGCAGGGCTTGCTTTACCTTCTTCTCGATGGTGGCACCGGGCAGCTTCTTCAGCTTCAACCCGAAAGCAATGTTGTTGAACACGTTGAGGTGGGGGAAGAGGGCGTACTTCTGGAACACGGTGTTTACCGGACGCTTGTGCGGCGGTGTCTGTGTGATGTCCTTTCCGGCAATGGTTATCACTCCTTCCGAGGCTGTCTGAAAGCCTGCAATGAGGCGCAACAGAGTTGTCTTTCCGCAGCCGGACGGTCCCAGTATTGTTACAAACTCGCCCTTACGGACAGACAAATTCACATCATTCAGCACGGCCTTATCTCCGAAAAATTTCGATACGTGCTCCACACCGATGATGCAATCGGACTTTTGCATAAGCGTCTTTTACTTTATCCAAACGAATTAAACAAATCTCAGAAGAAAGCTGAAATAAAATCAAAACAGTTTCTCGGGCTTTCAAAAAGCGGGTGCAAAGTTACATAATTTATCGGGATTTTTCGCCTTACTCTAAAATTCATTATTCCTATGAAGTTAAAATAATAAGTAATACCTTTGTTGGCAGTATTGATATTAAAACTTAATAACATGATGGAAAAGAAGATTGTACTCATCACCGGAGCCTCCTCGGGAATAGGGGAAGGCTGCGCGCGTAAATTTGCCATGAACGGTTACCGGCTTATACTCAATGGCCGTAATGTGGAGAAACTGAATGCTGTAAAGAAAGAATTGTTGGAGAAATATGGAGCCGATGTGTATCTGCTTCCTTTCGATGTCCGCGACCGGCAGGCTGCCCGTGCCGCCCTCGAATCCCTTCCGGAGGAATGGAAGGCGGTAGACATACTGGTGAACAATGCCGGACTCGTCATTGGGGTGGACAAGGAACATGAAGGTAACCTGGATGAATGGGACATTGTCATCGACACTAACGTGAAAGCCTTGCTTGCCATGACCCGCCTCGTGGTTCCCGGTATGGTGGAGCGAGGCCGTGGTCACGTTATCAATATGGGGTCCATTGCCGGAGATTACGCTTATCCGGGAGGCAGTGTGTACTGTGCCTGCAAGGCTGCCGTCAAGGCCCTTTCCGACGGACTCCGCATCGACCTGGTGGATACCCCGATACGCGTAACGAATATCAAGCCGGGGTTGGTGGAAACCAATTTCTCCGTCGTCCGTTTCCGTGGTAACCGGGAGGCGGCCGATAATGTATATAAAGGTATACGCCCGCTGACCGGCGACGATATAGCCGAAGTGGTCTATTTCGCCGCTGCCGTCCCCGAGCATATCCAGATTGCGGAAGTGCTGGTGATGCCTGCCAACCAAGCCACGGGGACAATTGTCAGCCGGAAATAGAATTTGTATAAGGATATGATAAAATGATACTATTTTATCTTCGGGGAAACGCCTACATTTGCGCACAGCTAAATGAATATAGAATCTAAACAAGAAAAGCATGAATTTCAAGAAACGAACAAATTTCCTCTTTGGAGTACTGCTGCTGACCGGCAGTTTGTTGGCTCAAAACGTATGTGTATCCACTCCGAAAACCTCTTTGGTGCTTTCGGCTCCTGAAGGCGGTACACTGAGACACTTGTATTATGGTAACAGACTTTCTGAAGCCGACTTGCAGAATATCTCTGCGGCAGAAGCGAACCATGCAGCCTATCCCGAATATGGATTGAATGCTCCCGTGGAGACGGCCCTCGCTGTGAAGCATGCCGACGGTAACATGACCCTCCAGCTCGAAGTATTGAACGTGACTACCGAAAAGGAAGGGAATGCCGTGACGACTGTCGTGGCACTGAAGGATAAGGTGTATCCCTTCTTCGTCAACGTCTGTTACCGTGCCTGGCAGGATGCCGACGTGATAGAATCCTGGACTGAAATCTCCCATCAGGAGAAGAAGCCGGTGGTGCTCAATCAGTTTGCTTCCGGCTATCTGCCCATCCGCCGTGGCGATGTATGGCTGTCCCATCTCTCCGGTTCCTGGGCCAATGAAGGGGTTTTGACGCAGGAACCTCTCACTCCGGGCATGAAGGTTATCAAGAATAAGGACGGTGTGCGCAATTCCCATACTGACCATGCCGAAGTGATGTTCTCCCTTGACGGCCGTCCGCAGGAGAACACGGGCAACGTGATTGGTGCAGCCCTCTGTTACAGCGGCAACTACAAACTCCGCATTGAGACACACGATGATGAATACCACCATTTCTTTGCCGGAATCAACGAAGAGAACTCTACTTATTCCTTGAAGAAGGACGAGCTTTTCCGCACTCCCGAACTTGCCCTGACTTATAGTAATGAAGGCTTGAGTGGCGGCAGCCGTAACTTCCATCGCTGGGCACGCCTGCACAAACTGGCGCACGGCACTACCCCCCGCAAGATTCTTTTGAATAGTTGGGAAGGCGTGTACTTTGACATCAACCAGCAAGGTATGGACCAAATGATGGCGGACATTGCCTCCATGGGTGGCGAGTTGTTCGTGATGGACGATGGCTGGTTTGGCGACAAGTATCCCCGTAAGAACGACAGCTCATCACTCGGCGACTGGGTGGTGGACAAGAACAAGCTTCCGAACGGTATTGAAGGCTTGCTGAGTGATGCCAAGAAACATGGCGTCAAGTTTGGCATCTGGATTGAGCCGGAGATGGCGAACACTACCAGCGAACTCTACGAGAAGCATCCCGACTGGGTACTTAAAGCTTCCGAACGTGACGTTGTGTTGGGACGCGGCGGCACGCAGGTAGTGCTTGACCTTGCCAATCCTGCCGTGCAGGACTTCGTTTTCGGTGTGGTAGACAACCTGATGACCTCTTATCCTGAAATAGATTACATCAAGTGGGACGCCAATATGTCTGTCCAGAACCACGGTTCGCAATATCTGACGAAGGATAATCAGAGCCACATGTACATCGAATTCCACCGCGGCTTCGAGAAAATCTGCCAGCGCATCCGTGCCAAATATCCCGACCTTACCATCCAGGCATGTGCCAGTGGCGGCGGTCGTGCCAACTACGGAGTGCTGCCTTACTTCGACGAGTTCTGGGTAAGCGACAATACCGATGCCCTGCAACGTGTCTATATGCAGTGGGGAACTTCCTATTTCTTCCCCGCCATCGCTATGGCATCGCATATCAGTGCTGCCCCCAATCATCAGACGTTCCGCACCATCCCTCTGAAATATCGGATAGACGTTGCCATGAGTGGTCGTTTGGGTATGGAAATCCAGCCCAAAAATATGACGGAAGAAGAAAAGGCTCTTTGCAAGAATGCCATTGCCGAGTACAAGACCATTCGTCCCGTAGTACAGTTGGGAGACATTTACCGCCTGCTCTCTCCTTATGACAAGCAAGGTGTGGCTTCTCTGATGTACGTGGCTCCGGAGAAGGACAAGGCAGTCTTCTATTGGTGGAAGACGGAACATTTCTGTAACCAGCACCTGCCGCGTGTGAAGATGGCAGGGCTCTGTGCCGACAAGCAATACCGGGTGCATGAACTGAACCGTATAGATAATGTTCCCTTGAACTACGAAGGAAAGAGTTTCAGTGGTGCCTACCTCATGGCAAACGGGCTGGAGATTCCCTACAACCATAAGGTGGACTATCACAAGCAGAACGACTATTCGAGCCGTGTGCTTTATCTGGAAGAGGTGAAGTGACATAAGCAAAGGTGAGGTTGGGCCGTGTAAAGGTGAACTTGAGCGGCGTAAAGGTGAGGTTTATGGGTACAGTTGGTACAGTGGGTACAGCGTCTCTTCTATCTCACACACGCATGTATATAAATAATGTACGCGTTATGAAGTAATGTACATAAGCGCATGTGTGTGAAGCAGAAGAGGCGCTGTACCCACTGTACCAATTGTACCACTGTTTGATGTCCAACTTTTTCTTTTCGTACCCCTTTTGGGACTTTCAGTGTAAGATGGAAACATAAAAAAAAGTCCCATA
>VOFJ01000297.1_pt1 | contig 112000 bp, 235 predicted proteins | sample 5384081 | NCBI WGS metagenome assembly VOFJ01 (sample SAMN12384729, study PRJNA508395) | human gut metagenome | isolation source: healthy gut I | host: Homo sapiens | reverse complement strand
ATGTTAGGATAGATGCTTTTGGAATACATATCACTAGATATAATGAAACAAAATAAAGCTATTCCATTTGAAATTGCTTCTGGTAAAATAAAAGTATGTTTTGCAGATACTTCTAATAAAAAGATCTATAGAGGTTATTAGGCTTTTTATTATTAAATAAAGGACTAGTAATGGAAAAATATATAACTTTTGAAACAAATATTGAAAAAATAATCGAGTCTTTTAGAAGGAGGGGGTATCTGACAATATTAATACAAATGCAGATATCTCAGGTTTGGTTGATAGTATTATAAAAACAGCTATGGAAAAAAGAGCGAGTGATATACATATTGAACCACTTGAAAATCTATTAAGAGTTAGGTATAGAATAGATGGACAACTTGTTACAGCTGTTGAGATTGAAAAAGAAAAACAAACCCAAATAATAGGTAGATTAAAGGCAATTTCTAACATGCATCAAGAAAACAAGAATCACAAGATGGTAGAATACTTGCTTATCCTGATTATAATATTCGTGTGTTTCTTCACAAAAAAATGTATATGGAGAGAAATTCGTATTAAGATTATTAAAGAAAAATGGAAATATTCGTCAAATATTTGAATTAGATTTCAAAATGATGAACAACTAGTTAGAAAGTGTTTCAATAAAAAAGAACTGTATTACAATAGTAGCAGCACCAACTGGTGAAGGTAAAACTACTACATTATATAGTATAATTGATTATCTAAATAGACCACAAATAAACATTACTACAATTGAAGACCCTGTTGAAATAAGAATTGATGGATTAAATCAAATAGAAATGGATTCTAAAACTACTTTTTCAGATTCATTGAGAACAGTATTAAGACAAGATCCAGATATTATCCTAGTAGGAGAAATTCGTGATAGGGAAACAGCCGAAATTGCAATGCAAGCTGGACAAACAGGACACTATGTACTATCAACAATACATACAATTGACAGTATAGAGGTTATTACCAGACTTAGAAAAAATGGGTATGTCAAACTATGATATTTGCAAGTATTTTAGCAACTTCTGTTTCACAAAGATTAGTAAGAAAAGTTTGCCCTCATTGTGCTAAAAAAGAGATTTTACAGAGCAAGAGAAAGAAATTATAAATAAAATAGGGGAAAAATACAACGTAAATTTTGACTTTACAAATAAAAAGACGTATGAAATTGTAGGATGTAAAAAAATGTAACCAAAGTGGATATCTTGATAGAATAGGAATATTTGAAGTATTAACTATAGATGATGAAATTAAAGAATTGATTTCACGTGATGCTTCTAGTATGGAAATTAGAAAAAAAGCTTTGGAGTCAGATTACAAACCACTTTTAATAGACGGACTTAAAAAAGTTGTAGACGGAATGACAACATTAGATGAAATAAATAATAAGCTTATAATTTATTAAGTAACTTAGGAGGAAATCATGGTTGATATAGATAAGATTTTAAGAATAGCAATAGAGAAAGATGCTTCAGATATACACTTAATTGGGGGGATAAAACCTTTGTTTAAGAGTAAGAAGAGATTTGATAGATATAGATGGCTTTGATGCATTAACAGAAGAAGATATGTTTGAAATATATGATTACTTTGTAAGAGGAAACATAGAAAAAGATGAAGTATTCAAAGAAGAAAAAAAACTAGATTCTTCTTATGAATTTGAAGGAACTAGAATAAGGGTAAATATTTCTGTATCAGATGATTTACCAGTAGTAGTATTGAGATTAATAAAAAGTAAACTACCAAAATATGAGGAATTGGGAGTGCCAGATATAGTTAGAAGAATGATGAGTCAACCACAAGGGCTAATATTAGTAACAGGAAAAAAGACAAACTCTGGTAAAACTACAACTTTGAATGCGTTAATAAATGAAGTAAATGAAAATGAAAATAAAAAAAATATTATCACTTGAAAGCCCAGTTGAGTATAAGCACAAATGTAAAAAATCTATAATTGTACAAAAGAAGTAGGAATAGGAAGAGATTGTCCAGACTATAGCTCAGGTGTAAAAAACTGCTTAAGAGAAGATTGTGACATTCTAATAATCGGTGAGATTCGTGATAGAGAAACCATGGATGCAGCTATTGAAACAGCAGAGGCAGGACATTTAGTAATAGGAACATTACATACAAAGTCTTGTGCAGAAACTATAGACAGAATGATAAACTTTTATGATATTAGAGATCAACAAACTATAAAATACTTAATAGCATCATTATTAAAATTGGTTGTTTCACAAAGACTATTAAAAGGAAGAGATGACTCACTTGTGTTGGTTCCAGAAGTAATGGTAGTAGATAATACAATTGCTGGCGTAATAAGAAAAGAAAAACTTGGAGTTTCAGAGATAGAAGATGCTATTCAAAGTGGATCAGATAAAGGAAGTATAGGATTAATAAATTCACTTGCTCAATTGTTTGTTGATGATAGAATTTCATTAGATCAAGCAAAAGCTCAAATTGAAGAGAAGAATATTGAAATTTTAAATAGAACAATTATGCAATTAAAAATAAAAAAAGGAAAATGAAAATAAAAGACTTAATATGGAAAGCTAGGAAAAGGAGGTAAACTCATGCCTGAATATGTATATAGAGCTGTAACTAGAAGAGGGCAAATTGTACGAAATAAGGTTGAAGAATCTAGTAAAAAATACTCTAGTAAAAAAATTAAAATCAAATGATTTGATGCCTATAGAAGTTATACAAGTTAGCTATAGAAGTAAGAAAAGCAAAGTTCCAAAAAAGAACATTATTGATATTGATGGTATAATGAAAACTGCTAATTCGGCAAGCGTACTTCAAGGTAGAGAAGATTATAGACCAAGTGCTAGGGAGAAAATAAACTTAATCCTAGCTGCTGGACAGAAAATAACTATAAAAGATGTTATTATATTTACACAGAATTTTTACTTATTAAAAAGGCAGACTTCAATAATATTCATGCTCTAAGCACTATAATAAATAGTACAGAAAACTTATCTTTTAAAGGAGTATTAGAGGGATATATATTAGCAGGTGTAGAAGGCGGAGAATATATGTATACAACAATGGAATACTATTCTAATATTTTTTCCATATGTATATATTAACATGATAAAAAGTAGGAGAACTTTCTGGTTCGCTTACAAATTCTCTACAACAAGCAGTTGAATACTTGGAAGATACAACTACGAGAAGCAAAAGAATAAAGAAAATATTAATACCTAATTTACTACAATTTATAGGTATATTTCTATTATTAATTGGTGGAACAATATTTATATTACCGGAAATCCAGAAAGTATTTGCATCAATAGGTCAGGGAACTACACTGCCTGGTCCAACTTTATGGTTTATGAATCTGGTTGATAACTTTGGAAAAATTTGGTATATTCCTGTCGCAATTATAGGAGTTATTCTATTATTAATTATGGGATATATAAATACGCCAAAGGGAAAATACAACTGGCACTATTTTAAATATAAAGCTCCAGTATTTGGTAGATTAGTATTTGGAATCGATTTTTTTCAAGACTTATGAGAGCGATGCTATTGAATTTAAGAAATGGAATGAGAATTCAAGAGGCACTAGAAGTTAGTAAATCAGTTATAAAAAACTACGTTTTACTTTCAATAGTAAAACTTCTATAAATAATATATTAATAGGAGCTTCATGGATTGAGCCATTTGAAAAATCAGGTTTATGCTCAGCTATGGAAGTAGAAATGTTAAAAATAGGTATGAAAACTGACCTTCCAGATATGATGGAAAAATTATTAGATTATATGGATGTGGATATTCAAAATAGCCTAAGTAAAATCATGAAAGTATTACCAGAGATTTCGTACTTATTTGTTGGTACATTAATAATATTCCTTGTTGTGGTCCTTCTTGTACCATGTATCAACTTATATATGGGTGGATTCATGTTAGATGGTCTAGATATATAGTAAAATATAAAAAAGCTCTGTTATAAACGGAGCTTTTTAGCATTGTAAAGGAGAATAAAATGAAAATTGGAATTGATATGGGTGGCAGTCATGTTGCTATAGGAATAGTAAATGAAAATGGGAAAATTATAGAAAAATTTGAAAAAGATATAAAAACTGTAGGAGATCAAGCTAAAGCAGAAATATCTACATACATTATAGAAATTATATCAAAAATTAAAGAAAACCATAACATAGAAAAAAAATTGGAATAGGATCACCAGGAACGCCAAGAGATGGTGTATTAACAAATCTTATAAATCTAAAGATAAAAAGAATTTGATATTTCATCTATTTTGATGGAACATTTTGATATACCTGTACTGTTAAAGAATGATGCTAAATGTGCGGGACTAGCTGAAAAAACGTATGGAGCATTAAAAAGAATATCAAGATGCAGTATTTTTATGTTTAGGAACTGGTATTGGAGCAAGTGTATTTATGAATGGTAAAGAATTGAAACCAATACAAAATCCAGGAATGGAAATAGGACATATGGTAATTGATAAAAATGGAATTAAATGTAATTGTGGAAAAAACAGGATGTTTCGAAACACTTTGTTCTATTAAAAGATTAAAAGATAAATTAATAGATGAAATGAATTTGTCAAAAAGAAGTTTCTTCAAAAGAGTTATTAGAAATTTTGAAATGGAGAGCTAAAGAAGAAAATATTAAAAAGATATTAGAGGAATATATTGACAACCTAAATATTGGCTTATCAAATATTATAGACATATTTTGCACCACAAGCAATATGTTTAGGTGGAGGTTTTGTATATTTTGAAGAAATATTATACAAACCATTTTTAGAAAAAAAACTATAATGAAAGAAAATCTTTTTATAAAGATAGAATTCCAAATATAAAATTAGTACTTCTTGGCAATGATGCAGGCATCATTGAGCAACTATTTGACAAAAGTGAGAAAAAATAAGTATAATAATTAACAGTTGTTACCAATATGGTAAAGAAGAGATTTATATTGTTTATTATAAGAGCGGATTTAAAATTAACAATAGAAACTTAAAAAAACATATATTTTAGGGCGGAAAAGGAAATATATTTAAAAGTTTTGGATAAAATATCTGTGCAAAAAGCTACAGATATATTATTGTTGATGTAATAAATAAAATAATGAGAAAAACAACAATTTAAAAAAAAGAAGGAGAGAAATTTTTAATGACAAATGAATTAAAACAAAAGGATACTAGACAAAAAGAGAGAGTACTGAGAGAAGAGAGAAAAAAGGATACTCAGTTAGAAAAAACAACAGAGTTAATCAAAACAAAAAAGAAATAGAAGGAGAAAAAAAAGGCCACAGTAGAAAAGAAAAAGACCTACTACAAAAAAGAAATACAAATACTAGAACAAGAAATAATAGGTCAACTAACAAAGAAATTATGCAATTTAATTTCAAAAAACCTAATTTAAAAATTATTCCATTAGGTGGATTACAAGAAATAGGAAAAAAAATATTACAGTTTTTGAATATGAAGACGAGATAATATTAGTAGACTGTGGATTAGAGTTTCCAGGAAAATGATATGCTAGGTGTAGACTTAGTAATACCTGATATAACATATTTATTAAAAAATCAAGAAAAAGTAAAAGGGTTAGTTATAACACACGGACATGAGGATCATATTGGAGCAATTCCATATATATTAAAACAAATTAACATTCCAATATATGCTACTAGATTAACAGTATCATTAATCAAAAATAAATTAGAGGAACATAACTTAGTAAATACTACAAAATTAAACATTGTAGAACAAGGTCAAACAGTTAAATTTAAAAATATGCAAGTGGAATTTATTAGCAGTAACCATAGTATTCCAGATGCCGTAATGCTTGCAATTAAAACACCAGTGGGAACAATACTTCACACAGGTGACTTTAAAATAGATTATACACCAATAGATGATAAAGTAATTGACTTAAACAGAATTGCAGAATTAGGTAATGAAGGAATTTTAGCATTACTTTCAGATAGTACAAACAGTGAAAGAAAAGGATTTACAATGTCTGAAAGCTCTGTTGGAGAAGTATTTGATAAACTATTCTTAAATAATTCAAAAAGAATAGTTGTTGCAACATTTGCATCAAATGTGCATCGTGTGCAACAAATAGTAAATTCTTCAATTAAATATGGAAGAAAAAATTGCTGTATGTGGTAGAAGCATGATGAATATGATAGAAGCAGCAATGGAGCTTGGTTATATACAAGATGCCGAGAACGTATTTATTGATATTGATAATATCAAAAACTATAGAGATGATCAATTAGTTATTATAACTACAGGAAGCCAAGGAGAAGCAATGTCTGCATTAACTAGAATGGCAAATGGAGACCATAAAAAAGTTACTATAACTCCATATGATATGGTAATAATATCAGCTGCTCAATTCCGGGAAATGAAAAATACGTATCAAAAAAGTAATAGATGACCTTATGAAAATAGGAGCAGAGGTTATATATAGCTCATTAGAAGATGTGCACGTATCAGGTCACGCATGTCAAGAAGAACAAAAATTGATAATCACTTTAGCAAAACCAAAATTCTTTATACCAGTACATGGTGAATATAGACAACTTAGAGCACATTCAGAAACAGCTAAAAAACTAGGAATAGAAGCTAAAAATATATTTATGATGACAAATGGTAGAATATTAGAACTAAATGAAAATGAAGCAACACTTACTACTTCAGTACCAAATGGAAAAGTTTTAGTAGATGGACTAGGTGTTGGAGATGTTGGAAATATAGTACTTCGTGACAGACAACACTTATCACAAGATGGATTAATAGTTATAGTTGTTGCAATGGATTCAGATACAGGAGAAATAGTATCAGAACCAGATGTAGTATCAAGAGGTTTCGTATATGTTAGAGAATCAGAAAATTTAATGGAAGACATTAAAAGAGTAATTTATGAAGAAGTAAAAAATGTGAAGAAGGTCACATTACAGACTGGTCAACAATAAAATCAAACCTAAAAGATACTCTAAGAGACTATATATTTGAAAAAAAACAAAAGAAATCCTATGATTTTACCAATTATTACCGAAGTTTAATTATTTCAAAATTAAACATTTAGAATTAAATTATTTTGAAAAGGGGAAGAGAAAAAATGGATTATAAGGATTTAGCAAATTTAATATTTCCAAATGCAAAGCCAATTTCATATTATGAGGAAAAATATCCAGAAAGAAACTTACCAGAAGGAGCAATGGTAGTGCGTTTTGCACCAAGCCCAACAGGGTATGTTCATATTGGTGGGTTATATCAAAGCATTATATGTACAACACTTGCAAAACAAACTAAAGGTGTTAGTATATTAAGGATAGAAGATACAGACCAAAAAAAGGTTAATTGAAAATGGTGTAGTACAAATAGTAGAAGCAGTTAAAGATTTTGGAATTGTATTTGACGAAGGTATGATAAATGAAACTGAAGAAAAAGGTAATTATGGACCATATAAACAAAGTGCCAGAAAGGACATATATCAGGCTTTTGCTAAATATTTTAATAGAACAAGGTAGAGCATACCCATGTTTTGCAACTCCAGAAGAACTTGATGAAATGCGTAAAAAAACAAGAAGCAGCTAAAATTAGACCTGGTTATTATGGAGTATGGGCAACATACCGTAATTTATCAGTAGAAGAAGCGGCAAAAAAATAAAAGCTGGTGAACCATATATAGTTAGATTTAAATCTATGGGAAATGAAGAAAAGAAAAATTAGACATCATGATGTAATAAAAGGAAATGTGGAATTTCCTGAAAATGATCAAGATATAGTTATTATAAAAGCAGATGGTTTACCAACATACCATTTTTGCACACGCTGTTGATGACCACTTAATGAGAGTTACACATGTAATTCGTGCTGACGAATGGTTATCCTCAGTACCACTTCATTTAGAGTTATTTAAAGCCTTAGGATTTGCAGTACCTAAATATGCACATACATCAGCAATATTAAAAGATGATGAAGGCAAAAAACGTAAAATTAGTAAACGTAAAGAATCCCAGAAGCAGCAGTTAGTTATTATCATGAAGAAGGAATACCAGCAGAAGCTGTATATCAATATTTATTAAATATAGCAAATTCAAACTTTGAAACATGGAAAAAGATCAAATCCAGATAAAGATATATCAGAATTTGAATTTGAACTTAACAAAATGAGTGTAAGTGGAGCAATTTTGATATGATAAAATTATTAGACATATCAAAAAATGTTATATCTACATATTCTAAAGAAAGAGTATATGAAGATTCTTTAAACTGGGCAAAACGTTATGACAAAGAACTTGAAGAAATGTTACAAGATAAAGAATATGCTTTAAAAAGTATTTGGAATTGAAAGAGGAACAGCTAAACCTAGAAAAGATATAGCTAAATGGGCAGAAATAAAAAAATGCAATTTACTATATGTATGATGAAAAATTCTTTAGTTTAGACAATAACTTTGAATATGCTAAAATAAATGATAAAGAAGAAATTAAAAAAATATTATCATTATACCTAGAAAAATATTTTAATATAAATGATGATAAACAAACATGGTTTGATAAAATAAAAGATTTATCAGAAGAATTAGGATATGCTAGAGAAGTAAAAATGTTCAAACAAGAACCTGAAAAATGGAAAGCACATGTTGGCGATGTTAGTACAGTATTAAGGGTTTCGTTAACAGGAAGACAACAAACGCCAGACTTATATGAAATTATGCAAGTATTAGGAAAAGAAAGCGTAGAAAAAAGATTTAAAAATATAATTGAAAAATAAAAAGGAGCGAGTTCCTATGGAATATAATGTAGGCGATATTGTTAGAACAAAAAAAAACATCCTTGTGGAAGTAAACTATGGGAATTGACTAGAGTTGGTGTTGATTTTAAAATGAAGTGTTTAGGATGTGGACATGTAGTTGTTTTTAGAACGTCCTAAAGCATTGAAAGCAATAACTAAAAAAGAAAGATAACAAACAAAGAGGATGGTTTATTAAAACCACCCTCTTTATTAAAAAAGATTATCCAACCTGGAAACGACATACATGAGGAAGCGAACCTTCCTGCGACATCAAAAAATTCTTTGATTTTATGGTCACGAGCACTGTCCCTAGTACTCATAAAAAACACGGTATTGCCCTTTACGTGATTAAAATCGTGAGCATTTGCACGAACTCCTTGATAGAAGTTCGACTTCGTTTCGAGAAGCGCAGCTTTTGCATGCTCTTCTGTCATAAAACTTACAATAATAAATCTCCGCAATTTACCCATAGTCGAAATCCTCCAATAAAAAATTTGCTCTTACTAAGAGCGTGAACTTATTATAATACTTTAGGAGTAAATAGTCAATGAAAATCGACAAAATATGTCATATCTTGTCGATTTTTTTAACTATATATTTTTTCGATTTCTTCCCAAACTCTGTCTGTATATATTTTTCTCTCACTAGAACATGGAAAAAAATGCAATATCTTTTAATGGATTTAAAATATTTTGTAAATTAATTACTGCGTCATCAACCTTTGTAATTGCAATCTTATCAGCTTTATTTGCAATTAGAATACAAGGCAAATTAGTTTTCAAAACATAATCATACATAAGTTTATCATTAGCAGTAGGATCATGTCTAATATCTATTAAAAATACTATTAAAGCAATGTTTTTACTTTTTTGTAAGTATTCTTCAATAAAAGTTCCGACATTTGCTTGTTCTTGCTTAGACATTTTACTAAAACCATAACCAGGCAAGTCAACTAAGTAAAACTTTTTTCATCCATATTATAAAAATTTATTTGTCTTGTTTTTACCAGTCTCACTGCTGGTTCTAGCTAATTTTTTCGATTAACTAATGTATTTATAAAACTAGATTTTCCAACGTTAGACTTTCCAACAAGTACTACCTGAGGTAATCCATCATCAGGATATTGCTTAGGACTAACAGCAGAAATTCTAAATTCAGGATTCTTAATAAACATTTTGCACCTACTTTCAATAAGGTTATTTAATTGGTTTTAAAACCTTAGTTCCACCCATATATGGCCATAAAACTTCAGGGATTTTAACACTTCCGTCCTCCTGATAATTATTCTCAAGTAAGGCAATTAACATACGAGGTGGAGCAACAACAGTATTATTTAATGTGTGAGCATAATAATTTTGTTTTCACCTTTAATTCTAATACCTAAACGTCTAGCTTGAGCATCAGTTAAGTTAGAACAACTACCAACCTCAAAGTATTTTTTGTTGTCTAGGGCTCCAAGCTTCAACATCACAGCTTTTAGCTTTTAAGTCAGCTAAATCACCACTGCAACATTCAAGAGTACGAACTGGAATATCCATGTTTCTAAACAACTCAACTGTGTATGACCATAATTTATCATACCAATTCCAACTATCTTCAGGTTCACAAACAACAATCATTTCTTGCTTTTTCAAATTGATGAATACGGTAAACACCACGCTCCTCAATTCCGTGAGCACCTTTTTCTTTTCTAAAACAAAGGAGAATATGAAGTCATTGTATAAGGAACTTTATCCTTATTGAAGAATTTGGTCTTTAAATTTACCAATCATAGAATGTTCACTTGTACCAATTAAATATAAATCTTCTCCTTCTATTTTATACATCATTGCGTCCATTTCTTCAAAGCTCATAACACCAGTCACTACACTGCTACGAATCATAAAAGGTGGAACACAATAGGTAAACCCTTTATTTATCATAAAATCTCTAGCATAAGAAATAACTGCAGAATGAAGTCTAGCAATATCACCCATTAAATAATAAAAGCCATTACCAGCAACTCTACGAGCAGCGTCTAAGTCAATACCTTCAAATGCTTCCATAATATCTGTATGATATGGAATTTCATAACTTGGAACAACTGGGTCTCCAAACTTTTGAATCTCAACATTTTCACTATCATCTTTTCCAATAGGAACTGACTCATGAATAATGTTAGAATTTTCATCATTTTTTTTGAATTTGTGCAGAATATTCTTCTTCAAGTTTTTTCATTTTCAAGTAATTTGTTGTTAATTTCTTGTACTTGTGCTTTTTATACTTTCTGCTTCAGCTTTTTTGCCTTGTTTCATTAAGTTACCGATTTCACTACTTAATGAATTTCTTTTACTTCTTAAATCATCACCATTTAGTTTTGCTTCACGGTTTTTAGCATCTAATTCAAGGACTTCATCAACTAATACAAGTTTATGGTCTTGGAATTTCTTTTTTTATATTTTCCTTAACTACATCTGGGTTTTCTCTTAAAAATTTAATGTCTATCATAATTATACCTCTATTTCAAATAATTTACATAGTAATTATAGCAAATCATTCTTCAAAAATCAATATTTCTTAAAGTATAACGAATAAATTGGTAATTAAAGTATATAATATAATAAGAAACTACAAAAAGGGAGACAAGCAATGTTTGAAGAATATCAAAAAGAAACAAATATAAAAAGATAAAACCGATGAAGATAAAAAGGTAGAACTTATAATGAGCTTAATAAAAAAAAAAAGAATTGAATTTAGCAACTAAGAATTTTGAAACGGCAGAAGAAGGTTTAGTGGACTATTATGTATATCAAATTAAAGCTAGTAAAAAGTAAAGTAGATTTTTTAGTAAATAAAGCCAAAGACAAGGGACTATCTCTAAATATGATAGAAGAAATTTATTTCAAAAAAAATCAGGTAGGATAAGTAATATTTGTCCAATTTTTATCATACATATTACTAAAGGAATGGTGATAAAAATTGGATTTTTCTAATGCTTTAGTTATTTTAGGATGTATAGTAGTTTTATGGATTGTAGGAAAAATATTTTCAGTTCCATTAAAAGCATTGTTTAAATTAATAGTAAACTCTGTATTAGGTGGACTACTTATATTTATAATAAATCTAATAGGTTCAGCATGGGGATTTCATATAGGGTTGAATGTTGTTACAGCAGTATTAGTAGGTATTTTAGGAATTCCAGGGGCAATACTGTTAATAATATTAAAACTATTTATCTAAAGTGTGCCAATAGAGACGAGAACAAAAAGCACCCAATTATGACTTTGTTTTGTTAGCCATAATTGGGTGTAATTAGGTGGGCGCTTTTTGACCATGTCACCTTAGTTTATTCAACTGTAACTGATTTAGCTAAGTTTCTTGGTTTATCAACATCTAATCCTTTATTTTTTTAGCAATGTAGTAAGAAAGTAACTGAAGTGGGATAACAGAAAGGATAGGTGAAATTAGGCTATTAGTTTCAGGAATATTTATAACATAATTAAATGAATTATTTGATAATTTTTGGTTTGTAATTACTAAAGTTTTAGCACCTCTTGTTATAACTTCTTGAATATTGCTAATAGATTTTTCAACTAAATTAGGATCTGTTAAAACACTAATTACAGTTATACCATTTTCAATTAAAGCAATAGGTCCATGTTTTAATTCGCCAGAAGCATATGCCTCAGAATGAATATATGAAATTTCTTTTAATTTCAAAGAACCCTTCCATTGCAACATTGTAATCAGTACCTCTACCTAAAAAGTACATATCATGCTCAGTATATACTTTGTTAGCAAACTCTTTAATAGCATCTGTTTCATCTAACATGGCTTCAACTTTAGCAGGTAAATCTAAAATATCAGCTTTTAATTTTTCAATTCCATCATATGATCCTAAAACTTCAGCAAAATACATAGCTAAAATTACCATTAACACAACTTGTGAAGTATACGCTTTTGTAGAAGCAACAGCAATTTCAGGACCGGCATGAGTATATATTGTATAATCAGCCTCACGAGTAATTGAACTTCCAATCACATTTGAAACAGCTAATGTTTTAGCACCTTTAGCCTTAGCAAGTTTTAAAGCTGCAATTGTATCAGCAGTTTCGCCAGATTGACTAATATAGATACAAAGTGTTTTATCATCTATAATAGGGTCACGATAACGGAACTCAGATGCAATATCGACTACAGTAGGGATTTTGCAAAAGTTTTTCAATTGCATTTTTTCCAACTAAACCTGCATGCATAGCTGTACCACAAGCAACAATATATATCTTATTTATTTTCTTTAAATATTCTTTTGAAATATCAATATCATCAAAACTGCATTTTTCTCCAAGTTTAAATCTAGAACCAATAGTTTCACGAATTGCAGTTGGTTGTTCAAATATTTCTTTTAACATATAATCTTCATAGCCATTTTTCTCTGCTGCAGTAGCATCCCATTCAATATTCTTAATAGCTTTGCTATGAGAAGTTAAGCTATTATCATAAAAATCTATATGGTCTTTATAAACAACTGCATACTCTTGGTCATCTAACAAATAAAATTCCTTTGTATATTTTAAAACAGCAGGAATATCTGATGCAATAAAGTTTTCACCATTTCCTTTTCCTAAAACTAAAGACTATCTTTTTCTAACTACAATAACTCTATCAGGATGTAAGTTAGAAATAATTTCTAGTGCATAACTTCCTTTTAAATCATCGACTGCAGATTTTACGGCTCTTAAGAATTTGTCATCATCATTTATTCCATTTGTGTAATAGTAATGAATCAAATTAGGAATTATTTCTGTGTCTGTTTGTGATAAAAAGTAATATCCTTTAGAAGCTAAAAATTCTTTTTAATTCATGGTAATTTTCAATAATACCATTGTGCACAACTGCAAATTCACCGCTATTATCCATATGAGGATGAGAATTTTCTTTTGCAGGTTTTTCCATGAGTTGCCCATCTTGTATGTGCAATACCAATAGTAGATTTTAAATCATTTATACCATCAATTGCTTCTAAATTTGCAACTCTTCCTTTATCTTTCATTACAGCAATTTTGCCGTTTTCAATAACAGCAATACCTGCTGAATCATAACCTCTGTATTCTAAACATAATAAACCATTTATTAAAACTGGAGTGGCCTTTTTTGTTTCCTATATAACCTATAATGCCACACATAAAAAATATACCTCCTTAAAATTTAAAGTAAGGTATACAAAATTAAAGCGTACTCATATTAAATTTGTTATATTATATCACTATAATTTTTTGGTTAATATGTAATGGCAGTAACGCATGCCATAGAGCCATCCGCCGAATCTTTCGATAAACTCTAACCTCGTCAACAGTGTATAAACACTGTCCTGGCGCTAAATATATACAACCCTCCTAAAGGATATTTTTTTTTTAATTTGTATTCCTAGTGCTAATATATTACTATAAAATGCAAAATGTGTCAAATTTTATTTTCTTATATGTACACAAGCCTAAGTTTACCTTGTAAAATGCAGCAAAATATGCTACAATATATATTATGCTAAGGGGGAAAACTAAAGGTGTTTAATATAGAAGAAGAACTAAAAAAAGTTGCCTAGCAAACCAGGCGTATATATTATGCATGACAAAGATGATAAGATTATATATGTTGGTAAAAGCAATTTCTCTAAAAAATAGGGTAAGGCAATATTTTAGAAAAAACAATAAAACCAAAAAAAAGAATTGAAAAAATATGGTGTCTTTAATAGACCACTTTGAATATATTGTTACAGATAATGAATCAGAGGCACTTATTTTAGAGTGTAACTTAATAAAAAAAGAATATGCCAAAATTCAATGTTTTATTAAAAGATGACAAAACGTACCCATATATCAAAGTAAACACAAAGCTAGAATTCCCAAATATATACTTAACTAGAAGAATATTAAATGATGGTGCAAGATATTTTTTGGACCATATGCAAATAGTGGCAGTGCAAAAGCAATGCTAGATTTTATAAATTCAAAATATAAAATTAGACAATGTAAAACATTTAAATATAAAAGGTAGAGCATGTTTAAATTATCATATTAAAAAATGCTCTGGACCTTGTATTGGTAAAAATTTCAAAAAAAAGAAGATTATAGAAAAGAAATAAATCAAATTATTAGCCTATTAGAAGGTAATACAAACCAAATAATGAAAGAGCTTGATAAAGATATTAAAGAAGCGGCAGACAAATTAGAATTTGAAAAGAGCAGCAGAATTAAGAGACAAAAAAATATGCTATTCAAAGAATTACAGAAGAAAAAGACAAAAGGTTTCTAATATATCAGAACACAATATTGATGTAATAGGTATAGCTAAAGGACAAACTCAAGTATGTGTTGAAATATTTTTAATTCGTAATAGTAAAATGATAGAAAGACATCACTACTTTTTGAAGGATTGCAAGATGAATCAGATGCAGAAATCTTATCAAGTTTTATTAAACAATATTATATAAATGATGTATTTTTACCAAATAAAATTATGATAAAAAGAAGCAATTGAAGATAAAGAAATATTAGAGCAATTACTTTCAGAAAATTCAAGTCATAAGGTAGAAATAAAAAGTACCTCAAAAGGGAGAAAAACTAAGGCTAGTTGAGATGGCAGAAAACAATGCTAAAATTACCATAATGAATAAAGAAAAGGAAAAAATATAGTGTTGTAAATGAGTTAAAAGAAGTGCTAAAATTAGATAAATTACCTAGAAAAATTGAGGGGTATGATATATCAAACTTATCAGGGCAATTTATGGTTGCTTCAATGTGTGTATTAAAAGATGGAGAGCTAAAAAAGAATTTATCAAGAAAATTTAAAATAAAAACAGTAATAAGTCAAGATGACCCTAAATGTATGCAAGAGGTAGTAAAAAAGAAGGTTACTTCATTCAATAGATAACCCAAATGGAGCATTTGGTGACTTCCCAGATGTAATATTTGCAGATGGTGGAATTACTCAAATAAGAGCAACTAAACAAGCAATTAAAGAACTTGGACTATCTATACCTGTATATGGAATGGAAAAAGACGATAAACATGGTACTAGAGCACTTATAGACGAGAACAAAAATGAATTTGAACTATCTGAAAATTTAATGAAAGTAATTACAAATTTTCAAGATAACATACATGATACTGCAATAAATTATCATAGACAATTAAGAGATAAACAAACAATACATTCAGTTTTAGACGAAATAGACGGGAATAGGAGAAGCAAAGAAAAAAGCTTTATTAAAGAAATTTAAAACTATAAACAACATACAAAATGCTAGTATAGAAGAATTGACAGAGGTATCAGGAATTACAGAAAAGCTAGCTAAAAGTATAAAGCAGAAATTAAGCGAATAATGTAATAATTTGTGTTACGATTTTTATCATAAAATCCGAATATGTGAATATATATTATTAGAAAATATATTAGGAGGATTTTATTTTATGGAGTACACAAAAAGATTTAATTTTAAATATACGTTATGATGAAAGTAGCAATACTTTACGTTTGAAGGCACCAAAATGGACAAACAAATTGATACAAAAAATAAAAAAGCATAAATTAGTAGTAACTACATTGGCAATATTTTTAACATTTGTAGTTATGGATGTGATGTTGGTTACAAATTTTATGCATATTTTACAAAAAGCATTTAAAAATTTGAGATAGATACTATGTAATATTATACTTTTTCTTCGTTATGAGGAGTATCCACAATAGCCAATGTAGTATAATATTGCATACTAAAATAAAGGGCTAAGATATGATAAAGTTGTATAAAAAATAAGGAAGGATATTTAGAAATGAATGTAGCAAAAGATTGGCAAGATTACGAAAATATTAGACATGGCAAATGGTGAAAAACTAGAAAGATGGAAAAATGTTAGTGTAGTAAGACCAGACCCACAAATAATATGGACACAAAAAAAGTTTTCCAGAAAAATGGAAGAATGTTAACGCTAAATACTACAGAAGCTCAACAGGTGGTGGAAACTGGGAATACAATAAAAAAAATGCCGGATGCATGGCAAGTTAAATACAAGAATTTAACCTTTAATATAAAGCCAATGGGATTTAAACACACTGGCTTATTTCCAGAGCAGGCAGTTAATTGGGACTGGATGATAGAAAAAATTCAAAAAAAGCAACTAGAGAAATAAAAGTATTAAATCTATTTGCATATACAGGAGGGGCAACAGTAGCATGTCGCTAGCTAATGCTGGTGCTCAAGTTTGTCATGTAGATAGCTCAAAAGGAATGGTAGCATGGGCAAAAAAAAAATATACAAGCTTCAGGATTACAAGACAGACCAGTTAGATATATAGTTGATGATGTTATTAAATTTGTAAATAGAGAAATTCGTAGAGGTAATAAATATGATGCAATAATCATGGATCCACCATCTTATGGTAGAGGTGCAAACGGAGGAGTTTGGAAATTTGAAGAAAACTTACCAGAACTTGTAAATTTATGTACACAAGTGTTATCAGACAAGCCATTATTTTTCTTAATCAATTCATATACAACAGGAATATCAAGCACAGTTTTGCAAAATATTTTGGAACTTACAATATCAAAAAAAAAATAAAGGAAAAGTATCAAATGGAGAAATAGGTCTTCCTATGACTAACTCAAAAATGGTTTTTACCATGTGGTATTTATGGAAGATGGGAGAGTTAAATGCAAAATTTAAAAGTAATATTTGAAGATAACCATATAATAGTAGTAGAAAAGCCAGTAAACATACCATCACAAGCAGATAAAACTGGAGATATAGATATGCTTACAATAATAAAAAAGCCTATTTAAAAGAAAAGTATAATAAACCAGGAAATGTCTATTTAGGTTTTAGTGCATAGACTAGATAGACCTGTTGGTGGAGTAATGGTATTTGCTAAAACTTCAAAATCGGCAGGAAGACTAAGCAATCAAGTAAGAGAAAAACAATTTCAAAAACATATTTAGTAATAGTAAATGGAAAAATGGAAGAGCAAAAAGGAACCTTTACAAGACTACTTATTAAAAAACGAAAAAGCTAATATGAGCAAAGTTGTGAAAGAAGGAACGAAGAATAGCAAATTAGCAATATTAGATTATGAAGTTTTAAAATATGATAAAGAATTAAACTTATCAGTTTTTAAGGATAAACCTACATACAGGTAGGCATCACCAAATTAGAGTACAATTATCTAGCAGAAATCACAGCATATATGGAGATCAAAAATATGGTGGAAGAGGTCATGGAAAACAAATTGCACTTTGGGCATATGAATTAAAAACTATATCATCCTATTACAAATGAACTAATGGAATTTAAAGACGTACCTCAAATGCTTGGAAGTTGGGCAATACTAAAAAGATATTCAATTATGAAACATTATATATTTGTAAAATTAAACTAAACTTTATGAAAATACAAAAATTGTGATTAAAACAAAAAACGACAAATTTTGCACACAATTTTTTATATCTTTATAAAGTTTTTTTATTTTTTGCGTTTTAAAATTATAAAATACAGATAACGAAGAACGAGGTAAGAAAATGATTGATAAATTTTGTGATTTGATAACTGAAAAAATTAAATCAAAGGTTACAGACATAGATGACGAAAGAGAATTAATTATTAACTTTGGTGTAAGATTAATTTTTGGAGAATTACCTAAAATTTTAATATTATTCATTATAGGATTTTTATTAAATATGGGATGGCAAACTTTTATTATTATTTTTCTTAATAGCACCTTATAGAAGTTTTACAGGTGGCATTCATTTGAAAACACATTTAGGTTGTATGATTACAACATCTATTTTATATTTATTACCAATTATATTATCAAAATACATTTTAATATCAGATAAAAATATTCTTTATATATTAGCAGGATTGATAACAATATTTAGTATTATCATAATTGCAAGATATGCTCCAGCAGATACAGAAAATATACCAATTTTAAGTAAAAAAGAAATAAAATCTAAAAAGATTAAGTCATATATAGCATTAGTAATTTTATTATCAATAATAATATTTAACCCATACAAACAATTTTCATACATGATAATTTATGCAATATTTTTGCAAAATCTAACAGTATTACCAATTTCATATAAGTTAACAAATAACAAACATGGCTACGAAGTATATACAGAGGAAACAATTTAAGAGTATAATACATTGGCCGGCAATGTTTATGATATAAAAATAAAAATATAAGGAGGAGGAATATAAATGTTAAAATTATTAGCTAAAGTAGCAGAAAAATACGCAAAATCAATGAATACAGCATGCATTCTTTTTTGGGTTAGCACATCAACCTAAAATGCCTGCATCATTAATCAAAAAAAAGATTAATTATAATATAAATAAATATAAATATTTCCTTAAAACGACAAGACAATTACAAAGAGGTATCTTAAATATCAAGATACCTCTTTGTAATTGCTTTTAATAATATATTTCAAATTGTTGTGAGAAAAATTCTTCACTTTTGGTAGTAAATAAATTTAAATTATTATTCTTCTTTAATATTTGTCTAACTTCCCATAAACCAAGTCCACTATTAGTTTCCTTAGATTTAGTAGAAAAATCTTTTTCATAAATTTTATCTACATTTATATCTTTATTTTTTTTATATGTATTATCAATTATTACAAGTAATCTTCTACGATTTTGTTCTTTTTCTAAAACTTACATGAATTATTTTATTTTCACATTCAGCTTGCAGCTTCAATAGCATTATCTAAAAAGTATACCTAATATTCTAGTAAATTCATAAATTTTCATATGTTTTTCAATTTCATTTAAATTTATAAAAATACCTAAATTTATTTGAACACCAATTTCATCAGCTTTATGATATTTAGTAGCTAAAACATTGTATATAGCTGGATTATTGATAACTTCTGGATTTAATGCAGTTAAGTTATTAGTACGTCCACAATCTTGTAGAAGTTGTCTGTAATAAATACGTAATCCTTCTAAGTCTCCTCTATCAGCATAACCACCAATACTTTGAACAATATTATGAAAATCATGTTTAAAACCTCTAATACTATCATGTAAAATAGTTAATGTTTTATTATATAATTGTGCTTCTTCTAAATCTCTAGTGGTAGTATCTAATTTATCTGTACTTAATAAACTGTAAAAACTAATAACAAAATATGCTAATAAACTTAAAATACTTGTTATAGTAATATAAATTGGCATTTTGTCGCTATAAAAAGCCATTAAGTAAATTTGAGTTGCGATTGCTAATATTCCAAGGAAAGCATTTACTATAAATAAAACTCTATTCTTTTTTAGTCATATTTTCTAGTTTTATATTAAACTTAAAGTATTTAAGAAGTCTATATAAAAGATAAATGCAGAAATAAATACTTAATGTAAATATAAATCTATATATTGGTATTGTCATAACATTATCATAAGCAATATTTAGTACAGTTTAATAAAATTTAAACATAAATAATTCCAATACTGTACTTACTGCAATCATAATAAATTCAGATAATAATGCTTTTTAGCCAACTGGTTTTTTAAAAACAAATTTAATAGAGCATAATATAAATAGAATGTTAATAAAACTTCCAAAAGGATCTGGAATAAATATTCTAATAATAGATCCAACAATAGCTACTAAAAATACATAGATAATTTTAGATTTTCTAGAAGACTTCATATCAAAAATTGTAGTAAATAGTAACATGCTAACACTAGCCTCAATAAAAGAAAGTAGAAAAAAAGATAATGCTTAAAAGCAATTTCATTCTGTGTCGTCATTGCTGTCCAAATTGTCTGAAAAATTTGCATAATTAAAAACCTCCATAATTTTATTTTTATATTTAGGACCTATAAAACATTTACAGTCCACATTATCATTTAGGAAAATAACATTGTTAGAAAAGTCTACACTAGTTATTTTTTTTTTGTATTTACAATATATGATTTATGGCATTGTATAAAAGTGTCACAGGCAATTGTAACATTATAACTTTAAAAAGAACTATAAGTTTCATATTCCCTGGTATCAGTATAAAAAGATAGTTTTCATCCCCTCTTTTTTGAATATACAAAATGCTATCTTGCCTGATAATAGTTCTGTTATTATCAAGTCTTACAAACTTGGGTTCAGAACCCGAATAATCTTCAACTAACCTAGTTATAGTATCTTTTAACCTCTCTACAGTTATTGGTTTGGGTATATAATCAAAAGAGTTTTTTATACTTATATGCCATTAAACCATATTCTAAATGACCAGTCGTAAAGATAATATAAATGTTTCTATCCTTTTTACGGATAATATCAGCTAAATCTAGTCCAGTAATGTTAGATTTTAAATCAATATCCAAAAATACAACATTAACCTTGTTAACTTTTACATATTCAATTAATTCTTCAGGATTTGTTGTACTTAATGCAATACGCGCGTTAATTTTACACTCGATAAATAAAGACTCTAGCATCTTTTCTAATCTTGTTAAAGCGTTAAAATTATCATCACATAATACAAAATCTAACATATATTTTTCCTCCGTATAATATAATAAATATAAATTAACACAACAAAAACGCGCAATGGTAATTCGACAAAACAATATAAAATTACCCATTTTTTTCCAATTGTCTATATAAATATAATGCAAATAAATAATATTGTCAAGAAGAATTTTATAAAAAACTATAAAATGTCGAAAAAAATGAAAGCGTTGTTATTAAAAAGGGAAAGAGGGATAAAATGAAGAAAAATTCAAATTTTCTTATAGTTATATCATCAATTTTATTAGTATTTATTTTTTCAATTTCTGTAATTAATTCAAACAATGCAACAGAAACAAGTGCAAGTTCAATTAGTGAAAAAAAGAATTGGTTGGGGAATAAAAAAGATCTAACAATAATGAACAACCAGATTTAGGAAGTATAAATAAAAAAATAATAGATACATATGAAGGAATTGCAATGGGAAATAAATACTCAAAATATGTATATCTTACTTTTGACAATGGATATGAAGCTGGTTATACTCCTAAAAAAATATTAGCAGTATTAAAGGAAAATCAAGTTCCGGCTACATTTTTTATAACAGCCCATTATCTAAACACTGCATCAGATTTAGTAAAGCAGATGATAGATGAAGGCCATACTATTGGAAATCATACAGTGAATCATAAAAGTATGCCAGATTTAACAAATGAACAAATACAAAAAAGAAGTAATGGATTTGCATACAGCAGTTTACCAAAAATTTAATTATGAAATGAAATACATTCGTCCACCAAAAAGGAGAATACAGTGAAAGAACTGTAGCATATACCAATACATTAGGCTATAAAACTGTTATGTGGAGTTTTGCCTATGATGATTGGGACAAAAATAAACAAGGCAGAGAAGATTATGGAAAAAAAGATGATTTTAAATAACATACATCCTCGGAGCAGTTATATTACTACATGCAACTTCAAAAGATAATAGTAATATTCTAGATTATTGTATTAAGGAGATTAAGAAGATGGGGTATGAGTTTAAGTCTTTAGACGATTTCCAAAGGTAAATGGTTGCAAAATAATTACAATTTTTAATGTGTCAAATTTAATTCTTTGACAACTATAAAGAAATAGCATAGGGGAGATGAGAAAGTTTGAGAAAAGCTTCTAAGAAAAAATAAAAGTATACAAAGTAGAATAAATCGTTTATTAGAAATCCCTCAAGAAATATCAACTAATTTACCGAAAATAACAGTAATAGGTTTTAAACAAATGTTGATTGAAAATTATAAAGGAATATTAGAGTATCAAGACTTCTATATTAGGATTAGTACACATATTGGAATTTTAAACATAAATGGATATGATTTGTATTTAGAAGAAATGACAACAGACGATTTATTAGTTACTGGAAAAATAGAAAAAGCATTGATTTTGAAACAATTACAGATGAAGAATAGGAGGGAAAAGTTTGTATTTTAAAATACTATTAGCTTACATTTTAGGATATGTAAATATTGAAGTAGAAGGATATTTCATAGAACGTTTTATAAATATTTGTAATAGTAAAAAATATTTTTGTGGAATATGAAAAAAAAACACTCCACAATTATAAGAGTAAATATTGGAATCAGGGATTTTAAAAAAATAAAAAGAAATAGCTAAAAAACTAAATGTAGAGTAAAAATACAAAAAAAAAGAGGAATACCATTTATCTTACATAAATATAAAAAAAGAAAAATCTTTGCTATATTTTTTTATACTTTTAATAATTGCAGTTATTGCATTATCAAACTTCGTATGGAATATTGAAGTAATAGGGAATAATAAAATTTCGGCAGAAGAAATTATTAAAGACTTAGCAGATAATAATTTTAAAGTTGGAACATCTAAAACAAATTTAAACACCAAAAATATAATTGATAAAATACGATTAAAAAAGAAGTGATTTAGTATGGATAGGAATAGAGATAAAAAGGAACAAATGCAATTGTAAAAATAGTAGAAACAGATTTGAAACCTGATATAATCAAAGAAGAAGAGTATTGTAATATTGTTGCAACAAAAGATGCGATGATAGTAAAAATAAATGCTCAAAATGGCACAGCCGTAGTAAAAGAAGGAGACATAGTTACAAAAGGAACTGTGCTAATACAAGGGTGGCTTGAAGGTCAGTTTACAGGAATACGCTATGTGCATGCAAATGGCGAAGTTCAAGCAAAAAGTATGGTATATTCTCAAAAAAATAAGTGTGCCTTTAAAACAGACTAAAAAAAATAAAAACAGACAAGGAGGAAAAAATAAATATTCCGTAAAGATAAATAATTTTGAAATAAATTTGCCAAAAGGGGTTCCAAAATTTCAAAATTATGATACAATAGAGACGAGTAAAAAACTAAAACTATTTTCAGATTTTTTTATTTGCCAATAGAAATACACCAAAAAACATACCAAGAGTATGAAGAACAAGAAATTACATATAGTATAGAAGAAGCAAAAAGAGCTTGAATAGCACAAAGCTGACGAGAGCCTAAAAGAGCAAATAGAAGGAAAACAAGTAACAAATAAAAAAAATAAATGCAGAACAAATAGGAGCAAATATTGAAGTTGAAGTTATTTACGAAGTACTCGAAAGTATTGGGACAAAAAGAAAAAATAGTATTTTGAAAGGAACAGATGCCATGGAAGAAAGAAGTTTGAGAATATACCAAGAAAAAACATTTTTTCAAAAATTGAGTAACACAATTACTAAAATACTAACTCCAACAAAAATTGGAATCAATGGAATGTTAATTTCAATAAAAAAAACAATGCTCTAAAAGCTTATGAAGCATATAAAGCAAGCGAGGATATTCAAAATCAAGAAAAAAACAAGAAGCAATTGAAAAGAAATTTGAAGATGTATACGCTTTATATCTAGAATCAATAGACAAATATATTATGGATTCTATTTATAAAAAAGTAAAAAATGATGTGGCAAGTGATTTTGAAAAAAAATGCATTATCTGAGTATTATTCAGTTGTTCATTTAAAAGAAACAGAATATTTAGAATACAAGTATAAAAAGCAAATGTATTTATTAAACCTAGACTATGAAACTGTTGATAGTCTTAATAAAGAACAGCTATTACAAAGATATCAAACATTATATGTTTCTCAAATGGAATCATTATATAAAGGCTTATTAAAACATTATTCAATTAAACTTGCAGATAATTTAACTCCAGGAGCTAAAAGATGAAGTATATAACAAAATATTTGACACATTAGAAAAATATATTGAAAATATATTACCATTAAAAATGAAACAAGATCCAGATAATAAAGTGTATAAAGAAATACTTGAAGATTATCAAAGTTTTGAAAGATTTACAGTTGGTAAACTAGATCAAAATGATACGATTGAAAAAAATATGATATTATTAAGTTTGAGTAGAAAGTTATTTACAAATAGTTTACCACTTATAGTAACAGAACAATGTTATGAAAAACTATTAAATGATGTTAGAAGTTTAATAGTGGATACAAAAGATTAATTAGAAAACAAGAAAAAAGCATATTCATTACTTATTACTTTAATAGAAGAATATAATGTAAAATTACAATCTACTAAAGTATATTGGGAGAAACCAGCAGAAAGGGAAGCATATAAAGACTTTTACAAACAATATCAAGCAATTCAAAAAGGAAAAGAGAAAATTATATTGAAGATTCTAAAGATAAGCAAGGTTTATTCCTTAAGAAACGATTTGAAAAAATTAAGAAAAAGAGCCAAATAGATATTATAAAATTATTCAATTTTACTGTGCAAAATTGGTAGAATTAGATGCTATGAAAAACTTGAAAAATTCATTTATCTCAGAAGGTGCTTACACTAAAGGACCAAAAAAAAAAAGTTAAGAGAAGAGGTAGACCTAAAAAGGTTGTTAATGCATAATTTAGATAGAAGGAAAATATAATGAATTCAGTAACAGAAATTGTTTGGAAAGATATCCAACAAAATGAAGAGCTAGAGGCTATAATTGAAAAAGTAATACAAAAATGCTTTGAGGTAGAAAACATAAATCCTACCTCTTTATATATTTGCGTTACTTTGACAAATCCTAAAAATATAAGAGAATTAAATAAAGAATATAGAAATATAGATAAAGAGACAGATGTACTTTCTTTTCCTATGTTTGAAAAAAGATGAATTGGACAAACTTGTTGACGAGACAGCTGACACTCAAGTAGAAACATTTACAAGATATAATGGGTGATATCATAATTTCTATTGAAAGAGTAGAGGAACAAGCAAAAAGAATATGGACATAGTTTTGAAAGAGAATTTGCATATATGCTTGTTCATGGATTTTATCACTTAAGCGGCTATGACCATATGGAGGATGAGGAAAAGTCTCAAATGAGAGAAAAAGAGGAAAAATGTTTTGTCTCAATTAAATATAACAAGGGGAGAATAATGAAAAAAGAAAACAAGGAACTAAAAAAATCATAATTTTATAGATGCTTGGAAAAATGCATTTAATGGAATAATATATGCAACAACCACACAAAGGTAATATACAAAAACAATTAATAATTGCAGTAATTGTAGTAATTGTTAGCTTATTTTTAATTTAAACCGCGCAGAATTTTTATGTTTTTTATTTACCATAGTGCTTATCATATTTGCAGAAATGGTAAATACAGCAATTGAAACAGTTGTAGACCTATATGTTGATGTATATCATCCAAAAGCAAAAATAGCTAAAGACGTTGCAGCAGGAGGAGTAGTAATAACTACTATAAATGCAATAATAGTAGCATACTTCTTATTCTTTGATAAAATAGCAGATATAGGATTGGCATTTTTAAAAAATGTAACAAGTAATCCAGTACATTTATCATTTGCTATTATGGTAATTGTAATGATTGCAGCACTAGCATTAGTTGCTTATGCAAAATCTAATAAACATAAAGGATTAAATTCAAAATTTGTCCCAAGTGGGCACGCAGCTATTGGATTTGCAGCAAACACATTGATTTGGCTATTAACAGATAATATAGTGATTTTAATGTTATCATTAGTAACTGCTATTTTACTAGCTGAAAGTAGAATTGCGGCAAAAGAACATAAATTATCAGAAATAATATTTAGTGGATGCTTTGCCACTGTATTAGTACTTGTGCTATATGGAATAGCAATGGCAATTGTTTAAAAGGAGATGTTTTCAAATGGCAAGAAAAAAAATCTAAAAAAAGTGTAAAACCAATAATCGTATTATTGTTATTAGCAATATTAGCAGTAAGTGTATGGTTAGGAATTGAAAAGTTTAAAAATAGTCAAGAAGTTGGAAGTACAGAAAATAAAACAAAAACAGAAGCTCCAAAGAAAGAATTAAAACCTAAAAACTTTTGCAGGAACAGAAAGACCACTTGCATTTATGATAGATAATAATATAAATGCAATGCCACAAGCAGGTTTGGAACAAGCAGATTTAGTATATGAAATGATTGTTGAAGGTGGAGAAACCAGATTAATGGCGGTAATAAAAAATAAAGACATAAGCAAAATCGGACCATTAAGAAGTGTTAGACATTATTATCTAGATTATATGCTAGAAAATGATGCAATTTGGTTCATTATGGACAAAGTCCACAAGCAAAAGCAGATATTACAAAATTAAAAGTTGATGATATAAATGGAATATATGAAAGTGCAACAGACTTTTGGAGAGATAGCAGTAGATATGCTCCACATAATGCTGTAACCTCAACAGCTAAGTTAACAAAACTTATTGAAAACAAAGAATTTAGAACTACAACTAGCAAAAAAACAGTACTTAACTATGTAGTTGACGAAGTAAATTTGCCAGATGAAAGAGAAGAACCAGCAGAAGGTGAAACAGAAGGAAAGATTACGAACCTAGCAAATACAGTTACAATTCCATATTCAGCATATAACACAGTAAGATATGAATATGACGAAGAGAGCAAAAGAATATGTTAGGTATTCAAGAGATAAAAAACAAACAGACTGGAATACAAAAAATACAGTAAAAACTAAAAATATTATTATAACAAAATGTAAAAAATACTACTTTGGATGATGGTAGTGGAAAAGGAAGACAAACATTAGACAATGTGAAAACATTAGACGGATATTACATTACAAATGGAAAATATATACCAATTAAATGCTATAAAACTTCAAGAAGCAGCCAAACAGTATATAAAGATTTAGATGGAAATGAAATAAAAAGTAAACGACGGAAAAACTTTCATTCAAATCTGCCCAATAAATAGTAAAATTAGTTTTGAATAATTAAGAAGCTCCTCTATGATAAAATAAATTTATCATAGAGGAGCTTTTTTGTCGTATTTTGTTGTATAAAAACTAACGGTTTGATATAATAAACTCGTAAAAAGTAAAATACAAATATACAAGGGGACTTTTTATCCAATGAATTGTGTAGAACAAAAAATTAAAACAAGAAGTAAAAGAAATTTTAGAACAATATACAACAGCCAAAGATAATCTAGTACCTATACTAAATGATGTGCAAGTAAAATATGGATATATTCCACAAATTGCACAAAGTGAAATATCAGAATACTTAAATATCCCAATGGCAGAAATTTATGGAGTAATTACTTTTTATTCTAGATTCACATTAAAACCAAAGGGAAAATATGCAATTTCAGTATGCTTAGGAACAGCATGTTTTGTAAAAGGCTCTGAGAAACTAATGAATAGATTAAAAAAAAGAAAGACTAGGCATTAAAGAAGGAGAAACAACAAAAAGATGGAAAGTTTTCAATTGATAGTACTCGTTGTTTGGGCGCATGTGGAATAGCACCAGTATTTACTGTAAATGGAGAAGTTTACGGAAGAGCTACTGTAAAAAAAAACTTGATGAAGTTTTAGATGAATTGATGAGTAAATAGGAAAGGAGTAATGATTTGAAAACTTTAGAAGAGATAAGAAAAAAATAAGAGAAGAAAAGCGAAAAGAACTAAATATTAGAGTAGATACATCAGTTGGAGGAAGAGAAAAAACATATTTTAGTATGCCATGGAACAGGATGTACATCTTCAAAATCTACACAAGTTATAGAGAATTTTAAAAGAATAGTAAAAGAAAAAAAATTTAGAAAATGTACGTGTAATTCAAACAGGATGTTTTGGGTTATGTGCCAAAGGACCAATAGTAATCATTAGACCAGAAGACACATTTTATGCAATGGTAAAGCCAAGAAGACTGTGAAGAAATTATACAAAAAGCACATTATAGATGGTGAAATAGTTGAAAGACTATTATGCAAAGACATTGATGGAACTAGAGTAAACAAACTAGACGACTTGACTTTTTATAAAAAACAAAAAAGAATTGCTCTTCAAAACAGTGGGAAAATTGACCCTGAAAATATTGATGAATACATAGCTTTTGATGGATACAAAGCATTAGAAAAAGTACTTTTAGAAATGACACCAGATGAGGTAATTAAAACAATAGAAGATTCTGGACTAAGAGGAAGAGGTGGAGCAGGATTTCCGACAGGTAAGAAATGGGCATTAACTAAGGCAGTAGAATCAGAACAAAAATATGTGGTATGTAATGCAGACGAAGGTGACCCAGGTGCATTTATGGACAGAAGTATTTTTAGAAGGAGATCCACATTCTGTATTAGAGGCAATGATAATTGCCGGTTATGTAATTGAGCAAATCAAGGGTATATTTATGTAAGAGCTGAATATCCAATTGCAGTAGATAGATTTAGAGTAGCAATAAAACAAGCAAGAGATTATGGGCTACTTGGAAAAATATATTTGGAACAGACTTCAGCTTTGATGTAGATATTAGATTAGGTGCAGGAGCATTTGTATGTGGAGAAGAAACAGCACTTTAGAATCTATTGAAGGAAAACGTGGTCAACCAAGATTAAAACCACCATATCCTGCAAATTCAGGTCTATGGGGGTAAACCAACATTAATAAATAATGTTGAAACTTATGCGAATATAACGAGAATAATATTAAATGGAGCAGAATGGTACTCAAGTATTGGGACAGAAACCTCAAAAGGAACAAAAGTATTTGCGTTAGGTGGAAATGTTGTAAATATTGGGTTAGTTGAAGTTCCAATGGGAACAACCTAAGAGAAATTGTTTATGATATTGGTGGAGGAATACCAAACAACAGAGAGTTTAAAGCTGCACAAACTGGCGGCCCATCAGGTGGATGTATTCCAAAAAGAGCATTTAGATACACCAATAGATTATGAATCATTAAAACAAATAGGTTCAATGATGGGTTCAGGAGGACTTATAGTAATGGATGATACAAAATGTATGGTAAACATTGCTAAGTTCTACTTAGAATTTACTGTGGATGAGTCTTGTGGAAAGTGTACACCATGCAGAATTGGAACTAAAAGAATGCTTGAAATACTAGAGAAAATAACTAATGGAGAAGCAACAAAACAAGACTTAGAAAAAATTAGAAGAATTGGCGAAAATTATACCAAAGACTTCGGTATGTGGATTAGGACAATCAGCACCAAATCCAGTAATTTCAACACTAAAAGTATTTTTAGAGAAGAATACTTAGAGCATATAGAAGAGAAGAAATGCAGAACAGGAGAATGTAAAGCATTAGCAAAAAAATACAAATTGATCCTGAAAAGTGTAGAGGATGTACAAAATGTAGTCGTAATTGTCCAGTTGGAGCAATTACAGGAGAGCCAGGTAAAACACATCATATTAACGAGGAGAAGTGTATTAAGTGTGGGACTTGCTTAAATATCTGCCCATTCCACGCCATAGGTTAAAATTTCCAAAATAATAGTCTCACTACGAATTAAAAAATGAAATCAACGTACAAAAAAGTACGCCTCATTCATTTTTAATTCTTGTCCCTAGCAATATAACTATTCTTTTGAAAATTTAAAGATACACAAAAGAAATTTTTTGAAAATTTGTGAGAAATAAAAAAAGAGGAAGTTATGAAATATTTTAAAAAAATTGGTTGGAGAGAGAATATATTTGTCTCCAAGAAATGCAGAAGATGTGGAACAATTTACAGAATGGATGAATGATTTTGAAGTAACTGATTATATTGGAAGAACTGCTCAAATGATAAGCTTGAGTGGAGAAAAAGAATTTTTAGAAAAGAATGCAAATCCAGAATCAACATTTGTAATTGTTGATTTTAAAGATGATGTTATGGTTGGTAGAGTTTCACTAGAGGAGATTGATGGAACAGATGGTAAAGAGCAACTGTAGGGATTTTTTATAGGCAGAAGTGAGTACAGAAGCAAAGGCTATGGAGCAGAAGCAATCAATTTAATTTTAGATTTTGGATTTAATTACATGAACTTAAATAGTATTAATCTTACTGTTTTAGATTGTAATGAAAGAGCAAAAGCATGTTATAAAAAGTGCGGATTTAAAGAAATGGGAAGAGAAAGACAAGGTAAGTTTGTGAATGATAAATACTATGATGCAATAATGATGGACATTTTAAGAGAAGAGTTTAAAGGAAGAGAGTATATTAAAAATAAAAACGTGAAATAGGAAGTGGTTGAAAAATAGATTTCAACTTAATATACCTATAGGAAGGATAATAGATATGATAAACCTAACAATAGATGGTAGAAACATAGAAGTACGAGAAGGTACAACAATTTTACAAGCTGCAGCAAAATTAAATATAGATATTCAACATTATGCTATCTAAAAGAAATTAAAATGAAATTGGAGATTGTAGAATGTGCCTTGTAGAAGTGGAAGGTAAAAGAGGCTTTGCTACTTCTTGTATTCAAAAGGTAGAAGAGGGTATGGTTGTACACACCAAAACACCAGAAGTTTTAGAAGCTAGAAAAACTATGTTAGACTTAATATTATCTAACCATTATCAAGACTGTGATAATTGTGTAAGAAAAAGAAAATTGTGAATTACAAGACCTTATAAAACAATTTGATAAGGAGAAAACTGTATATGAGGGAACAAAAAACACATATGAAATAGACGATAAATCTCCATCTATTGTACGTGATCCTAATAAATGCATATTATGTAGAAGATGTGTTTCAATGTGCAATAAAGTACAAAAAATAGGTGCTATAGGTGTAACAGAAAGAGGATTTAATTCATGTGTTTCAACAGCTGGACACAATAGTTTAAATGATGTGAATTGTACTTTTTTGTGGTCAATGTATAGAGGTGTGCCCAACAGGAGCCTTAAGGGAAAAAAGACTCTACACAAATTGTATGGGACAAAATAAATGATAAAAATACATATGTAATAGTGCAAACAGCTCCTTCTGTAAGAGTTGCATTAGGAGAAGAATTTGGAATGCCAATAGGTACAAATGTAGAAGGAAAAATGGTAAATGCATTAAAACAAATGGGATTTGATAAAGTATTTGACACAAATACTGGGGCAGATTTTACAATTGTTGAAGAAGGAACAGAATTCATAAAAAGACTGCAAAATAATGACAACTTACCAATGATAACTTCATGTTGCCCTGGCTGGGTAAAATATATTGAAATGAATTATCCAGAAAATATAGGACATTTATCTAGTTGCAAATCACCACATGAAATGTTTGGAGCATTATTAAAAACATATTATGCTAAAAAAGAAGAAATTGATCCAAGCAAAATGTTTGTAGTGTCTGTGATGCCATGCATTGCAAAAAAAAAAATATGAAAGACAAAGAGAAGAAATGAAGCAAGATGGTTGATGCAGTTATTACTACAAGAGAACTTGCAAGAATGATTAAACAGGCTAAAATAGATTTTGTAAATCTAGAAGATGCTAAATTTGATGACCCAATGGGAGAAGCAACTGGTGCAGCAGCTATTTTTTGGAGTAACTGGTGGTGTTATGGAAGCGGCTCTTAGAAGTGTTTCTGAAATTGTAACAGGAAAACCTTTAGATAAAATTTCATTTGAACAAGTAAGAGGAGAAAGTGGAATAAAAAGAGCCGAAATAGAGATTGGAGATAAAAAGTAAAAGTTGCAGTAGCACATGGATTAGCAAATGCACAAACTATTATGGAAGAGATAAAATCTGGCAAAAGCAGATTATCAATTTGTTGAAATTATGGCTTGCCCAGGTGGATGTATTACAGGTGGAGGTCAACCTATAAAAAATGCTAAAATTCAAGAGAATGTCGATGTACATAAAAAAACGTGCTGAAGCAATGTATTCAATTGATGAAAAAAAGCGTTATTAGAAAAATCACATGAAAATCCGGTATTGAAGCAAATTTACAAAAGAATTTTTAGGAGAGCCTAATGGAGAATTAGCTCATAAATTATTACATACTCATTATTCTAAAAAAAAAAAAATATAAATTTGTCAAGTAAAAATAGTAGAAAAAAGTGGAAATTTGTTTACATTTTTCTACAAAATTTAATATTATAATAGTAGTATGATTTAATCATAATAAATATTAAACTATATATTTATAGTACATTCAACTTAGAAATTATATGTAGAACGCAGGCAACTTTGTCTATGCGGAACGAGTATTAGAAATTGTTTTGAGGCGAGTAGGGAATCTCGGTTGTACTGAGGGCGCTACGAGCCGAATATTACAATTTCTTTCACAGTGAAGTCTGACAGTTGCAAGTGGCACATATAATTTCTAAGCTAAAAAATATAGATATTAAAATATAATTAGGAGAAGATATGGAAAAATTTTAAAATCAGGATTTGTAGCAATTGTTGGAAGGAGAACAAATGTCGGAAAATCAAGTATATTAAATGATATGGTTGGACAAAAGGTAGCAGTGGTTGTTAATAAACCACAAACTACAAGAACAGCTATTAAAGCAATAGTAAATAGAGAAAACTCACAAATAATATTCACAGATACACCAGGAATTCATAAACCAAAATCAAAATTAGGTAACACTATGAATGACACAGCTTGGGGCAGTATTCCAGATGCAGATGTGCTTTTTATTTGTTGTGGAAGCTACTTCAGATGGAATTGGCAAAGGTGACCAAATGATTTTAGACAAAATTAAAGAAGCGAAGGCTAATACAATTTTGATAATAAATAAAATCGATTTGGTTAAAAAAGAGCAAGTTTTAAGCTAATAGAAACGTTTAAAGATGAGTATAATTTTAAAGCTATTATTCAATTTCTGCTTTAAAAGCAAAAGACACAGAAGTTATACTTGAAGAAATCGAAAAGAACCTTAAAGAAGGTCCTGCATATTATGATATAGATGAATATACAGACCAAACTTTAAGAGATATAGCTTCTGAAACAATTCGTGAAAAGGCTTTAAAACTTTTACAAGACGAAGTGCCACACGGAATATTAGTAGAAGTTGAAAAAAATGAAAAAGAGGTACAACAAGAGATAATGAGCCAATTTTCAATATAGAAGCTACAATTTATTGCTTAAGAGATTCGCACAAAGGTATAATCATTGGAAAGAATGGTGCTATGCTTAAAAAAAATGGAACTTATGCAAGAGAAGATTTAGAAAAAGAACTACAAGATAAAAAGTTAATTTACAATTGTGGGTAAAAGTACGCGAAGACTGGATAAATAATGATAAATTTGTAAAACTATTTAAAAATACAGACTAGTTTTACAAATTATACCAGTATAAAAAATTTAAGAAGAAGCGAAAGATAAAGTTAAAGTAAAACTTCTAGAACAGGAGATGATGTGTAAATGATGGAAAAGCAAATTAAAGACCTAGCATGGAATACTTTTAAACAAACAGGAAACATTGACACATTTATGGAACTAATGCAAGTAGAAAATATAGAAAAAAAAATGCAAAGCAAGATATAGCTAAAAATGTAGAGGAAACAGAATATGGGAATATTAAAAACGAAGGGGATAATCCTTTCAGAAAGTAACATGAATGATTTTGATAAAATGGTAACTATACTTACTCCAAATGGTAAAATTGGGTGTGCGGCAAAAGGGGCTAGAAGACCAAAAAGCCTTTTTAATGTCAGGCACTCAATTTTTGTGCTTTGGAGAATATTTGCTATATCAAAGTAGTAACAGTTATCATATGAACTCATGTGACACAATTGAAGTTTTTTATAATATTCGCACAGATTTAGACAAGCTTAAATATGCTTCATACATTACAAAAATAATAAATGATGTAACAGATGAAAATCAAAATACATATAAAATTTTGCAATTATACTTAAACACTTTATACATGATATCAGAAGAAGAAAAAAAAAACTTGGACTTCGTAATATCAGTATTTAAACTAAGACTTTGTTGTTTACTTGGTTTTATGCCAGAGATAAGAAAATGTGGCAATTGCAAAGCGCAAGAAGAATTGAACTATTTTAGTTTAAAAGATAATTGTTTGAAATGCACAGCATGTGGTAAAATAGACAAAAGTGCAATACAAATATCAGATTCAACTAGAACCGCAATCCAATATATAGTATTAGCAGATGCAAAAAAAATATTTTCATTTAATATTTCAGATGAAAGCTTAAAAGAATTAGAACTAGTTACAAAGCTATATCTAAATGATAAATTAGAAAAAAGAATACAAATTAGAAGAGCTATTTTAAAGGGGATTTTATGAGTAATAATCAAAAGGTAAAATGGAGAAAATTAGATAATTCAGCAAAATTATTTCCGATAATATCAACAAAAAAATTTAGCACAATATTTCGTGTATCTGTTGTGTTAACAGAAACTATAGATCAAAAAAATTAAAAAGGCAACAGAAAAGGCATTATCTACTTTTGCAAATTTTAAAGTTAGACTAAGAACAGGATTTTTTTGGTATTATTTAGAGGAAAACAATAGAGAAATTATAGTGTATCCAGAGGATAGGTATCCTTGTAGATATATAGGTTATAGAACAAATAATGGATACTTATTTAGAGTTTCTTATTACAACAATAAAATAAATGTAGAAGTGTTTCATGCCTTAACAGATGGCACAACAGCTGGGAATTTGTAAAAACAATAGTATATGAATATTTGAATTTATGTCATGATTTTAATGAAAAAATTTTCAGCAAAACAAATACAGCTACAAGTGCAAGACATAGAAGATAGCTATTTGAAAAATTATGATAAAAAGTCTACATTTTAAAGACAATACAGGAAGAGCATACATTTTAAAAGGCAAAAAATTATTGCCATATCAAGCAGGAACTACTCAAGTATTTATAGACTTAAAACCAATAATTAAAACCTGTAGAAGTCTAAAGGTTACAGTAACTGAGTATTTTACAGCTGTACTAATATATTGTATATATCAACAACAAAAGAAAACTAAAGATAAAAAGAGTATAAAAGTATGTATACCAGTAAATTTGAAAAAGTTTTTTCCATCTAATACAATAACAAACTTTTTACATATATGACTGTTGTTGCAGAAGCAGAAAAAATAGATTTGAATAATTTTTGAAGCGATATTAGAATATGTAAGAGAATTCTTCCACGATAACTTACAAAAAGAAAGCTTAGCTAAAACTATGGCACATAATGTTAAGCTGGGCAATCAAATACTTATAAGAATAATACCACTTTTTATAAAAAAAATTGATATTGAAATTAGTATATGGATACAAAAATACACAACCACAACATTTTCAAACTTAGGAAAAGTGAACTTTCTGCCAGAATATGAGCAATATATACAAAATTTCTTTTTTATAATTGCACCGGAAAAAGCAGAAAAAATAAAATGCACGATATGCTCATATAAAGACAATATTGTGTTTTCAGTGGGATCTATTTTACAAGAAAATGATATTGAAAAAAAGCTTTGCAGAATTCTTAGAAAAGCAAGGAATTAAAACTAAAATCATAACAAATGACATTTATGCAAAAGAGGCAAATGAATTATATCCTAAAATTGATAGTTCACCACTAATGAACATAATTAAACAAAGAAAACAAAAAGTAAAAAATGGAGTGACATTTAAGGAGACATTTAAAAAGAAAATTCCATATATAAAATAGTTAGGAAGCAGAATATGAAGAAAGTAATAAAAAGTAATTGTAATAATATTTATAGCTATATTGCTAGGAGCGTTAATTGGAGCAATTTATTGGCTTAGTGGCAACATAGAAGCTAAACCAAGTGAAGAGAAAAAAAACTATAATATGGCTGAAGAAAAATTTGCAAAAAAAGGAAAGTATTTGTTCTTACACCAAAGACTGAGAAATCAAACAACGTGATATTGTATTTACATGGTGGAGCTTATGTTGGAGAAATCGAACAGGAACATTGGCTATTTTTCAATGAAGTAATAAAAGACACAAATGCTACTATAATAGTGCCAGATTACCCTTTAGCACCACAGTATAACTATGAAGATGCATTTAATATGGTTTTTACCACTATATGAAAAAATATTAGAAAAAAAGTTAAACAAGAAAGCTTAATACTAATGGGAGACTCAGCAGGAGCAGGAATGAGTCTATCACTTGTACAAAAAAAAATAGCAGAAGATAAGCTTGTACAGCCAAGCAAAACAATTCTAATTTCACCATGGTTAGATGTAACTATGTCGAATAAAGAAATAGATGAAGTTCAAAAAAAGAGACTCAAAATTAAACAAAAACATTTTAAAAATAGTGGGAACAGTTTATGCAAAAACAGAAGAAAATACAACAAATTATCTAGTAAGCCCAATTTATGGAAAGCTAGAAAATCTAAAAAATATAGTTGTATATACAGGAACAAACGATATTTTAAATCAGATGTACATATATTAGAACAGAAATTGGAGGACATTAAAATAAATGAATATGAAGGAGCAATACATAACTGGATATTAGAAAAAATATGTTGACGAGAAATACAATAATGAACTGTCACAGAAAGCTTATGAAAATTTAATTTATGAATTAAATAATTAAAGCTTAAAAAAAATCAATGTTAAAGTACTTGCAAAGTGCTATAAATCAACAAAAACTAGAAATTGACACAGAACGCAAAATATGATATAATTTTATAGTTAGATTTTGTGATTTTATAGTACGAATGTTAAGGAGAAGAGCATGGGCAAGACGATTCAATTTGGGTTGGGTTTTGTAACAGGAAGACCTAATGTATGTAAAGTAATAAATAATACTTATGAACAATTAGTAAACCAATTTAAAGATTTAGATGACAAAGTTGAACTAACAGCCTTTGTTTTTATTTGATTTAGGGTATCAATATACAACAAAAGGGTTGATTTTTATGGCTTAATGCCGAATGTGTATAAAGATATAAAAATTAAATATATTACTCCAGAAGACATTGAAGAAATGAAAAAAAAAGGTTAATAGGAAGAGAAAGGCTAACTAAGGAAGAAGCAGAATTGTTTTTTGGACATGGACATGCAAAAGGCAGAAACACTTTAATGTATTATGCACTATTAAGAGGTATGGACTATTTGCTATTTTGGGATGATGATGAATATCCTGTAGCTTGTATAAAAAGATGAAGGTGCAAAAGAAATTACATGGAAACAGCAAGATAATGTGCGTATGCATTATAACTATATACAGGATGCAGATGTAACAATAGGATATCATTGTGGATATATATCACCTATTCCATATGTTGAACTAAATGAAGATGTTGACGAAAGCCTATTTAGGCAATACATAGAAGCAATTAGTAATGATATAATTTCATGGGATTCAATAAAAGAAAAAAATTTACAAAATATAATGGAGTTACATATGCAAATAATGAAATTAGTAATGGAGAAGGAGCATATGAACTTGAAAGTGATGGAATAGGAAAATGGGTTGCAGGTTCTACCTTATGTTTAAACCTAAAACATATTGATAAAATACCAGCATTTTATAATCCAGAAGGTGCAAGAGGAGAAGACACATTCTTTTCTACTAAATTAAATGACTCAAAGGTAGTAAGAGTACCTGTTTATCATTTCCATGATGGATTTTTAAAATATACAAATATATTAAGGGAAAAATACCCAAAAACTTTAAGAAAAATAAAAAGTTGAAGATGAACAAATTGCTAAGAGATTTATTCAAGCTTCAAGAGGCTGGATTAAATATAAACCACTATTTCAATACATAACACATAAAAAGAAATATATAAAGAGAAAATTCAAGAGACATACGAAAAATTAAAAACAGGAATTATAGAAGTAAATAAATTATTTGAAAATGAAGATTGTAATGTATTGCTAGAAGACTTAACTAAGTATGACAAAAATGTAAAAAAAAACATTATAATGAATATTTAAAAAAACAAATGAGATTTGGAATAAGCTAAAATCAGAAATATAAAGGAAATTGTATTTATGAAAAAAGTGTTAATTTAGTTAATGTTAAAATTGTTGAAGATAGAATTGCAAACATTGAGATTTTATATAAAACAAATAATGAAACTCATAATATAAAAAGCATATTTAAAAACTGAACATCAAAACTATGATTTTGATGTTCAAACATATTCATTTTCACAAGAAGTGAATTATAATAAACTTACTTTAAATATAAAAATTGACACCGAAAATATATACAAATTTATCTTAGAGGATAATAACCAAAAAAGTTTGAAGATGTAGAATTCTTAGACAACAAAGACCAAAAAAATAAATGAACTAGAAATACCATATAAAGTTTTTATAAAAGGCTCTACTCTAGCTATAGACGGTGAAACGGCAACATTTACTGTGACAAAATACAAAGTATTTGGAAAACTTAAATATGAATTATCTAAAATATTTAAAGCTAGAAAATTATAACATCACAAATGGTATATTCTAAATTTGTTTAAAACAGGAGAAAAATATTATTTATTAAATGACAGAATTATGTATGGAGACGATAATGCAGAGCAATTGTTTAGATACATAAATCAAGAAGACAAAAATTTTAGTAAATACACGTATTTCGTGTTAGATAAAAATTCCCCTAATTTTAAAAGATATTAGCAAAGCTGGAAAAGTGCTAAAATATGGGTCTTTAAAGCATAAATTAAAATACATAAATAGCAAAATGATAATGTCATCACATGCTAGTTATTATGACAGAGTATTTAATCCATTTAATGAACAAGAAATGTCAGTTTATAAAGATAAAATAAATAAACAATTTGTATTTTTTACAACATGGAGTTATAATGAATGATGTCCATAACTTTTTGAACAGAGAGCACATTATAGCAGATTTATTTATTACAACTACAAAAGCCAGAATATGAGGATATAGTACAAAACTATATGTATGATAAAAAAATGCAATTGTATGTACTGGACTTGCTAGGTTTGATAGACTAAAAGATGAAAGAAAAAAGATAATTTTAATAGCACCTACTTGGAGAGCGTTTTTAGAAAATGTAGAATACTCAAATGACAAAGAAAACTCACTAGAGGAGTCAGAGTTTTATAAAAAATATCAAAGCTTATTAAACAAAAGAGAAATATTAGATGAAATAAAAAAATATGGATACAAAATTCAGTTTTTGTTACATCCAGCATCAGAAAAAAATATAAGCAAAGCTTTTTAAATTTACAAAATGAAAACGTAGAGGTTTTATCAACCAAAGATATAAGATACTCTACATTATTTAAAGAATGTGCATTATTTATTACAGACTATTCAAGCACACATTTTGATGTAGCATTTTTACAAAAACCAATTATATATTATCAATTTGACCAAGAAAAATTCTTTTTACAGCACATTATAATAGAGGCTATTTTGACTATGGAAAAGATGGATTTGGAGAATTGATTAAAGATGAAGAGACGATATAAAACAAAATTATTTTTTTTACATAAAAAAAAATAATTGCCAAATAGAAGAAAAATATATAAAAAACACTATAGAAAACACATTTCATTATTTAGATCATAATAATTCAAAAAAGAACTTTAGAAGAAATAAAAAAAAATTAAGTAAAAACATGAAAAAAATTATAGATTTAATTTAGTACACTAAAAATATGTAAAAAAGGGATGATGTAATAAATGGAAAAACTATATTGTAAAAAGATATGAAGAAAAATGCTCAATTAGAAAAAGCAATAAAAAAAGTTTAACTAATCAAATTATGGTTGTAGAAAATCGGCTTTGAAATTTTTAGCAAGAACTATTTAGAAAAAAAAACTACAATGACGAGAATTTATACATATGGTATATAGAGCAAGAAGGCAAAATACTAGCGACAATGATGCTTAAGAAGTTGAAAGACAGTGTTGGCAGAATTGAAAATGTTTGTTGTGATATAGAATATAGAGGCAAAGGATTAGCAAAGCAGTTATTAGACGAAGTGTTTAGTTTTGCAGTTCAAACTTTTAAATTTAGAAAAATTACAATTAGGCACTTATGAAAGCTTAGGTAGAGCAATAAATTTTTATCTAAAAAATGGATTTGTTGAAAAAGAAGAACTAAGAAATTCTACAACACATGCTAGATATTATGAAATGATATTAAATTAAAGAGGAAAATTAAATGTATTTAATAGTAGGACTAGGAAATCCTGAGCCAGAGTATAGTTATACAAGGCATAATATGGGATTTGACGTAATTAATAAAATAGCAAGAAAATGTGAAATTGATATTTCAAGAACAAAATTTAATGGTTTATATGGAAGTGGGATTATAAAAAGACGAAAAGGTTATTTTATTAAAACCACAAACGTATATGAATCTAAGTGGTCAATCCATAAAACCATTTGTGGACTTTTTACAAAATACCATTGGAAAATGTAATAGTTATATATGATGATATGGACGTTTCAGTAGGAAATATAAAAATAAGAAAAAAAGGCGGACCAGGAACACATAATGGCGCAAAGTCTGTAGTACATGAACTTGTATCAGAAGACTTTCCAAGAATTAGAGTTGGAATTGGTAAGCCGGCAGATGAATACGATGCAATTGATTATGTTATAGGAAAATTAGACGAAGAAAAAATATAAAGCATTAGAAGCGGGAATAAATAGGGCAGCAGATGCAACTATTTATTATATTGAATACGGAATAGATAATGCAATGAATAAGTTTAATTAACAGTTATAGAAAGGAAAAGTATGCAAGAGGTAATAATTAGTCAGGACAAGCAAAAAAATAAAATAGTTGCTCTAGTAGAAAATGGAAAATTAGTTGAAAAATACGAAGAAAGACCAGAGCAAAAGAGACTAGAGGGAAATATATATTTAGGAAAAGTAGAAAATGTACTAGTTGGTATGCAAGCTGCTTTTGTTGATATTGAGTAGAAAAGAATACTTTTTTATACATATAAAAAGATATTATTCCAAAAGTAAGCAATGAAACAGGTAATAAAAACGAAACGTTAAGCAAATATAATATAAAAATTATATACATACAGGAATGCCAATATTAGTGCAAGTAAAAAGAGATAGCACAAATAAAAAAGGAGCAAGAGTTTCTACACATATTAGTATTCCAGGTAGATTTGCAGTATTAATGCCAAACTCTGAATTTATTACTATTTCTAAAAAAAAATAGAAAAAGACCAAGAAAGAAAAAAAAAGGCTTACTGACTTAGCTAAAAGTGTTTTATCACAAGGCTTTGGACTTATTATAAGAACTTCAGCAGAAGGTAAAAAGAAAAAGAACTAATACAAAAGGATATAGAGGGAGTTATACAACAATATAATGAAATAATTAAAAAGGCCAAGACTCTCGAAAAATCAAGTAACTTTAATCCAGTAGCTCTATATTCAAACAATGGAATTGTAGAAAAAATATTAACTGATATTATTGACCAAGATTTACAAAGAATAATAACTAACAATGTAGAAATAAATAAATACGTTCAAAAAATTCTTACAAGATACAGGTCTTGAATCAAAGGTAAAATTAGAGTTAAAACAAAATGAAAATGTGCTAAATATATATGACATAGAAGACCAAATAGAAAAATCGAATAATCGTAAAATCTGGTTAAAATGTGGAGGTTTTATAACTATTGATAAAACAGAAGCATTAACAGCAATTGATGTAAATTCAGGTAAGTATGTAGGTAACAAAGATTTAGAACAAACAGTATTTACAGTTAATAAAGAGGCAACTATTGAAATTGCAAAACAACTACGATTAAGAGATATCGGCGGAATTGTAATTATAGATTACATAGATATGGAGAAAAAAAAGAAACAAAACAAAAAATACTAGAAATATTAGAAGAACACGTAAAAAGACCGTTCAAAAATCCAGATAGTAGGGTTCACACCATTAGACCTACTTGAAGTTACAAGAAAGCATATGTGTAGTAATGATTAGTGAAAGGGATGTATAAATGAAAAAAAAAGTACCAGAGTGGAATTACAAATTTCTAAGACCACTAGCAATAGTATTATTAAAATTATATATCAACCTAAGGTAATAAATAAACAAGCAATACCCAAAGAGGGACCAATAATTTTAGCAGGAAATCATAAAGCATATCCAGACCCAGTATTAGTAGGAAGCTGTACTAGAAGAGTAATACACTTTTTCATAAAAGATGTATATACAAATAGCATATTAGGTCCATTTTTCAAAAGTTTGCGGAGTATTGCCAGTACATGTAGGAAAATTGCATAAGGAATCTTTTGAAAATGCAATAAATCTACTAAAAGAAGAGAAATCGATAGGTATATTTCCGGAAGGAACTAGAAATAAGACAGACCAATTACTATTACCATTAAGAAAAGGAACTACATTATTAGCTAAAAAACAAATGCAAAAAATAATACCATTTGCAATTACAGGAAAATACAGACCATTTGGAGGTTTGACAATAGAATTTGGAGAACCAATAGATGTGACGAATATGGATACGACAGAAGCAAATACAGTACTAACTGAGAAGATAATGGATTTATTATTAAAAAGAATAGGTGATAAAAAAATGAAGTATATATTTATAGTTAATCCTGAGTCAGCAAAAGGTAATGCAATGAAAATAATAGGAAACATTGAAAAAGTGTGCAAACAAGAACATATAGAATATGAAGTATGCTATACTTTAGCACAAGGAGATGCCACTAGATTAGCCCAAAGTTATAAAGACGATGAAAACATTATATATGCTGTTGGAGGAGATGGAACATTATCTGAAGTGTTAAATGGGGTAATAGGAACAAAAAACAAAATCGGTATAATACCAGCAGGTTCAGGTAATGACTTTTATCGTACAGTAAAAGAGCTTGCCAAAGCAGAGATAGAATCAGATGTTGGAGTGGTAAATGGCAAATACTTTTTAAATATTGCATGTGTCGGAATTGATGCATGAAGTTGCTAACAATGTACCTTTAATGAAAAAGAAAAAATGTTAAAGTGAAAAATCTATATACAGCAAGTATTTTATACACTTTTACACATTTTAAATTTAAACAAATACACTTCAAATCACAAGAAAAAGATGAAAAAGGAAACTTTACAATACTTAGTATTTGTAATGGTAGGTATTATGGTGGAGGCTATAACATATCTCCAAAAGCAAGTTTAGAGGATAACTATTTTGATGTATATTATATAAATAAGCTAAGATTACCATCAATTATAAACTTACTTTTGAAATTAAAAAAAGGAAAACTTGAACAAGATAAAAAGAACAAACCATTTTAAAACAAACAATATTACAGTAACATCAGAAGAACCAATTAGATTTAATGTTGATGGAGAAACAATAGAAAATACAAAATTTGAAATAAAAATCATACCAAAAAGCAATAAAAAATATATCATAATGCAGAATTAGAAAAGTAAATTTTTTGTCAGTTTAGAGTTTATAACTCTAACTGACATTTTGTTAAAGGAGAAAACAGTGAGAATCAGATATAAGCCATGGGCTAGAAAAGAACTAGAAGAAAGTAAATTTTATAGAGAACATCCAGAAGAAATAATAGGAAACTGGAAGAATGAATATACAAGACCAGACCAACCTTTATTTGTTGAGCTAGGTTGCGGAAAAGGTGGATTTATATCACAAAAAAGCATTTTTACATCCAGAAAATAACTATTTGGCAATTGATTTAGTAGACCCAATGCTAGGTTTGGCAAAAAGAAAAGTTGAAGAAGTATATACTCAAGGCAATAGAGATATAGACAACATTATACTTACTCGTTTTGATATTGAAAGAATTTTTATTGATTTTAAATAAACAAGATTCAATTGAAGGAATATACATAAATTTCTGTAACCCTTGGCCAAGAGGCAAACATCACAAAAAAAAAAGATTAACATATACTAGACAACTTGAACACTACAAAGAATTCTTAAAAAATGGGTGGAAAAATTTATTTTAAAACAGATGACGATAATTTATTTGAAGAGAGTATACATTACTTTGAAGACGCAGGTTTTAAAATTGAAAAACTGACAAGAGATTTACAAAAAAGAACCAGACTTTTGGGAAAACATTGAAACAGAACATGAGAAAATGTTCTCAGAACAAGGAATAAAAAAAAAAAGCACTTATCGCCGGATAAGTGCTTTATCAATTGAATTTAGTGACGCTTATGTAAAAAAGACGATAGATGACGGAAATGCGCAAACAAAACAAGCTTTAGCTTTAAGTGCTTCAATTCAAGCAGCATTTGACTCATATATGCAAGCATGGGAAAATAGACAAACAACTTATGATATCATGAGCCAAAAACAAAGTGACGCAACATTAGGATATGAAAGAGTTTACAATACTGATACAGGTGAAAGATATAAAGCATATAACGGATTTACAGATGACTACAAAGGAGAAACATACAAATCAGTAACAGACGAAATGTATACTCAAAAAAACAAGTGGATATATTGAAAAATAAGATAAGTGGATTCACTATATGTAAATTTTGCTTCGAAAATATGCACAACTCAAGGTAACTTAACATTGCCGTATAGCAAAATATGTCGAAATTTGACATACGATTTTACTTTTGCAAAATGCAATTAAGTATAGTATAACAATACTAACTTAGTTGCATTTTTTGAGTGCAGTAAAACTTGAAAAATTTACAAACACAATGCAATAATTATTTTCAAAACAATATTTAAATTATTTTTTAATCTGGAGTTTCTAATTATTAAACTTTAATGTAATTATTCTAAATTAGTATTATTTAGAATCAAAATTATTTTTAAACTAATAATATTTTAAATTTTTAATGTTTTTTGATACTGTTAAATCTAAAAAAATTAAAATCTTAAAATTTCCACGAACAAAGAAAATATAAATTAGCAAGAAAGGCAGGTGTATTTTTATAAAAAAGATGTAGCTAAAATATATAAAAAATTTAGGAGAAAAAAAATTATGAAAAAAAAAATGAAATTGGAAATAATGAAATATTAAAACCAAAAAATGACGTTGTATTTCAAACTTTATTTTCAAGAGGAAAAGAAAAAATTACAAAAGATCTACTAGAAAAAATACTAAAAATAAAAATACATAAACTAGAATTAGATAAGAGCAAAGACTTGTTAAATGAAAATAAGAATGACAAGAATGGAAGACTAGACTTAAGAGCAGTAATAAATGATAACATAGAATGTGATATAGAAGTACAATTAACAACACATGATAAAATGTTGCCAAGATTTTTTACTATATTGGGCAAAAAATGTATAGTGCAAATTTAAAAGTTGGTGATGAATATAGTAAATTAAGAAGAACAATAAGTATAATAATAGTAGATGGAGAACTACCAGAATTTAAGGGGATAAAGAAAGCACAAAACCAATTGGCAAATAAGAGAAGAAGAATATCAAAGTATAATCTTGACAAGCTATTTTTGAGATTTGTATAATAGAGCTACCAAAAGCAATAAGAGAGTATAAAACAAATAAAGAAAATGGAGCACTGCAGTGGATGATGTTTTTGGAAAATCCAGAAGATGTGGAGGTAACCAAAATAATGGAAGAAAATGAAAATATCAAAGAAGCAAAAAGAAGAACTAGATAGAATTAGTCAAGATGATATATTAAGAAGAATGGCATTTAAGGCAGAACTAGAAAGGATGGACCATGCTCAACTAATGTATGAAGCAAAAAAGGGATGGTAAAGAAGAAGGCGCAAGAGAAAAAAAACAGATAGAAATAGCAAAAGAAATTATTAAAAGCAAAAAGTAGGAATGGAAGTAATTAGTGAAACGACAGGACTAACAAAAAGAAATAGAAAAAAAATTGCAAGAAATGTAAGAATAAAAATTTAATCAAATCACTTGAAATTGTTTTAAAAAGTAGTATAAGATAAATACAGTAGAAATCTAAAGAAAAGAGTAGAAAGAGGCACAAAATATGAAAAAAGCTAAAACCTTTGCAGGAGTAGAGAGAGAGAGAGAGAGAGAGAGAGAGCCACAACATTAACAAATAACAAACAAGCTAAGAAATTAGCTTTATTAAGCATATACAAGACAGATATTAAATATGAAAATATTTAGTATCTGTCTTTGTTTTTGTTCTAAGAGATTTATCATTATATGATAAATTGCAGAAGAAGACAAATATGCGACTTACTAGAATTTCTAGCAGTTTGCACTGCATAGAAATTCTTGGAATCCGTTTTTGTGTGCCTAAAAATAAAAAGGGAGGTAGATGTAAAACAGATTTTAATATTAAGAAAATATATATGTATTAAAATGCAAAAATGAAAATTAAAAGAAAGGATATGATAAAAAATATCATATAAAAAGGTACAAAGGAAAAAAATGAAAACAATGAACCAAAGAAATTATTCAAAACAAAATGGTATTACGCTAATTGCACTAGTAGTAACTATTGTAGTATTACTAATACTAGCAGGAGTAAGTATAAATGCACTATTTGGAAATACAGGAATAATAAATAAAGCCAAAGATGCCCAAAACAAAATGGATCAAGCAGTACAAAATGATTTAGAAGGATTAAACTCATTAAGTAATTGGTTAGATAGTAAAATAAATGGAGCAAATAAACCTGTAACAAATCCATATGAAACAGAACAATGGACAATGGCATATATTTGTAATAATGAAACATGGAGCAATACTCCATTAACTTCAGCAAATGGAGATACAATTCCAGAAGGTACACAAATTGTAGCTAAATTTTATGCTACAGGAGAAAAAATAACACCCCATCAATACAAAGTGATGGTATAACAGTACCATTTTCAGAAGGAGAAGAATATAAGGTAGTAATTGAAGGGACTGGAGAAATGGGAATATTAATGGATGCAACAAGTATTAGTGATATAAAATCAGCAAATGCATGGCAAGTCCAAACAGCTTTATATCTTGATTGGCTACAAGGTGGAATGCAAGGAGATGCAGTTTCTATTATAACACCATATATTACAGAACTAACAATATGTGATGGAATAACAAATATAGGAAACTTTGCTATGGCAGGAGCAACTAGCCTAAGTAAAGTTACATTAGGTAATAGTCTAGAAATAATAGGAAATTTTAGCTTTTCATTTAATAATATGTTAAATAAAAATAGTAGTTCCAAATAGAGTAACAACAATAGGAGAAAAGAGCTTTTATATGTGATGATAATTTAGAAGAAATAAATATTCCTAATAGTGTAATAAATATAGGGGAATCAACATTTTGGAAAAAACGAAGAAAAAAGGTAACAAAGCTAATAGTAACAAGTGAATCAGAAGCTAAAAGAATAAATAGTTTAAATACAAGTCCAGCTTATGCAAGAACAATAGTAGCAAATGAAAATAGTATTACTAAAAGTACAATAAATGCAGCAGAAGTAGCAAAACATCCAGTAGTATATTGTGGAAAAAGAAGTAACAACAGGATATACTTGTGATAATAGTGCAGGAGTAAACAAATGGAAAATATATCATTCAGATGGGAAAAAAATATATATTTAATAGCAGATAACTATATAACAGGGGGAATATATACCAACAAAAGATGGAGCAACAATGACCGCAAGTTCAACAACTAATGCATACTATTTTGAAGAAGCCTTATTAAATAAATATACAGGAGCAGCAAGTATAACAGATACAAATATAACTCCATGGCTAAGTTATTTGAAGTCAAGTTATGGAGGAAGCGATAATGCAAATAGAAACATGAAAGCAACAGCATATTTATTAGATACAGAAATATGGAAAGGATTTAAAAATTCAACAAAAAGCAAAAAAATATGCAGTAGGGGCGCCAACATTAGATATGTTTGTAGCATCATATAATACAAGATTTGCAAAACAAATAGAAACAATAGTGCAAGAAACAGGATACAAGTTAAAATTTACAGATGGAGATTCATATGGATATTCTCTAAGTACATATGAATATTTAACAGCACATCAAAATAAAGATGGTTATGCATATTATATGTGGCTTGCCAGTCCGTCAGCCAATTACAGCTACTACTTGATGGGCGTGTACTGCAACGGCTATGTCTACGGCTGCGGCTATGACAACAGCATTTTGGGCGTGCGTCCGCTAGTTTGTCTAGAATCTGGAGTCTCTCTCGAAAAACAAGAAGTAAATGGAGACATTGTATATAACATAAAATAGTAGAGTTAACTACACCTATGACAGGCCTTTGGTCTGTCGAGGTGTGGAATAAAAAAGGGTATGGTTGTACGTGTGCGCGCTGGCTTGCCAGTCCGTCAGCCAACAACAGCAACTACTTGATGAACGTGAACTACAACGGCAATGTCAACAACTACAACTATGACAACAGCAATTTGGGCGTGCGTCCGCTAGCTTCTAAAAAACTGTGGTTATATTTACTAAGGTAAAGTAAGAGAAGTTTTAGAGAAACAGACCGTTATCCTTTTCTATTACCATTATAGTAATAGATAAACAAAAAATAGATAATAAAAAATTTGTTAGTAGGACTATTAGGGTTTCGAAGAGGAGTTTTATTTAGCACTATTTTTGAGTAGTACTTCAATTTAGGGAGTACTACTTTATTTTTTTTAAAAAAATAAAGTTGAATAATAAAAAATGTTAGGCAAGAATATATTTAGAGGTGATTTAAATATGTTCTTGCCTAAAAAGCCGTTTATTACGAAAAGAAAGTGAGAATTATGAACTAGGAAAAGAGCTTTTAAAAAAAGATATAGAGATAAAGGAATACAATGTATTGAAATAGAAAATCATAATAATATAGAGGAGGTGAGAAAAAAGCAAAAACAGTGAATTTCCACAAATGAAACAAAATTTAATAATAGGAGTTAGAAAAACACATAAATTTGTACCAAATCATAAAACATCAGACTTTTTTAGTTCCATATACTTCATCAGGATGTATAGCAATGTGCCTATATTGTTAATTTAGTGTGCAACTATAACAAATGTGCATATTTAAGGTTATTTGTTAATAGAGAGCAAATGCTAGGAAAGATAATAAAAGTAGCAAATGAGGCAGAAAAAAAGACTTAACATTTGAAATAGGAAGTAACAGCGATTTGATTTTGGAAAATACCATTACAAATAATTTAGTATGGACAATTGAAAATTTTAAAGATAATCCAAAAAGGACTACTAACATTTCCAACTAAATTTGATATGGTAGATCCAATTTTACCACTAGAACATAAAGGAAAAATAATAGTAAGAATGAGCGTAAACCCAAGAGAAATAATTAGAACAATTGAGATTGGAACCTCACCATTAGAAAACAGAGTAAAAGCAATAAATAAATTAAAAGATGCAGGATATAAACTGGGAATTTTAATAGCACCTGTAATTCTGGTAGAAGATTGGAAAAAGCAATATACAGAACTAGTTCAGTATTTAGCAGAAAACCCTATCAGAACAAGTAAAAAAAAAAAAGATGTGTTTTTTGAAATAATATTTATGACATATAGTTATGTGCATAGAATGATAAATCAGGAAGCATTTCCAAAACAAACAAACCTATATAATCAGGAAATAATGACAGGTAGAGGAAAAGGAAAATACACATACAACAAAGATGTAAGACAAGAAGCGGAAATATTTTTAAGAGACTTAATGAGAAAATACTTCCCACACAATGAAATTAAATATATAGTATAATTTTTATAAATTATGAAATTGCTATTGAACTTCAATGGCAATTTTTTCTTTTTCTGTTCACAATCTAGACATAAAGCCTTTGTATAATGTATAATAGTTATGTAATATTTAGGAGGAAAAACAGATGAATAATATTACCGTTTTAGTAGTAGATGACGAATCAAGAATGAGAAAATTGATAAAAGACTTTTTGGCACAAAAAGGTTATAGTATATTAGAAGCAGGAGATGGAGAAGAAGCACTTCAAGTATATGAAGAAAACAAAAGTCATATTAATCTTATATTACTAGATGTAATGATGCCAAAACTTGATGGTTGGTCAGTGCTTAGACAAATAAGACAAAGTTCAGAAGTGCCAATTATAATGCTTACAGCCAGAGGTGAAGAACAAGATGAACTATTTGGATTTGAACTTGGAGTAGATGAATATATAGCAAAACCATTTAGTCCTAAAATCTTAGTAGCAAGAGTTGAAGCAATACTAAAGAGGACAATGGGAGATAAAACAGAGGTAAAAGACTACGGTGGTATTGTTATAGATCCAGACGGAAGAACTGTTAAGGTAGACGATAAGCCAGTTGAAATGAGTCTTCGTGAGTATGAGTTATTAAAATATTTAGTAGATAATGAAGGAATTGCATTATCTAGAGACAAAATATTAAATAATGTATGGAATTATGACTATTATGGAGATTCAAGAACCATAGATAGCCATATAGAGAAAAATAAGACACAAGTTAGGAAAAAAAGGTAAGTATATAGAAACTATGAGAGGCGTAGGCTACAAATTTGAAGTTAAATAAAACGGAGTAGAATAATGTTAAAAGAGAAATTAAAATCAGTAAGAGTTAGGCTATTTCTAACACTTTGTGTAGTTGTTATAGCATTGGTAATATGCTTAATAGCTATAAATAGTTTGGTATTAGAGAACTTTTACATATATAGTAAAAACAAATACAATAAAAGAGCTATATAATAAAATAAATGACTATTATGAGGAGCCAAATCTAGACATAAGTTTGGAAACTGAATTAAAAAAAGGTAGCATTTAGAAACAATTTTGACATATTAATAAAAGCAGACACAGATTTGATTTTATTTTCAACCAATAAGGATTTTTTTGTCAAACATAACAGCAGTTGAAAGTAAAACAAAAACACCTTTTTGAGGAACGAAAAAATCTATTATATAGTGACGAAAAAATGACTATAAGAAAAAATAGATGATACTAGTAATAGTTTAAACTATATTTTGCTATATGGAAAAATTAGACAATGGATATAGCCTATATATAAGAATTCCTATTGCACCAATTGAAGAAAGTGTAAGAATTTCAAACACAACTTTAGTTACAATAGGGTGATAACTATATTAATATCAGCTTTTTGCGGCATCTGTAATATCACGTAAATTTACAAAACCAATTTTACAATTAAATGATATTACAAAGAAAATGGCTAAACTTGATTTTGAACAGAAATATAGAATAAATGATTCAGATGATGAAATAAATGAACTTGGAAGAAACATAAATACTATGTCAGATAAGCTAGAAGCAACTATAAAACAGCTAAGAGAAACAAACAGTGAGCTTGAAAAGGATATTGAAGAAAAATCTAAAATAGATGAAATGAGGAAGCAGTTTATATCAGATGTATCACATGAGTTAAAAACTCCAATTGCGTTAATTCAAGGATATGCAGAAGGTTTAATAGAAAATGTAAATACTGATGATGAGTCTAGAAAATTTTATGCAGAAGTAATACTAGATGAGTCAAATAAAATGGATGTATTAGTAAAACAATTACTAGAGTTAATGAAGCTTGAATATGGAAAACGTGAATTTACAGACGAAAAATTTGATGTTGTGGAACTAATAAATGAGGTTATTAGGAAATGCAATGTAATGCTAGAGGAAAACCACATTCAAGTAATATTTAACGAAAAGGAACCTATATATGCGTATGCAGACGATTTTTATATAGAACAAGTAATGACTAATTATTTCACAAATGCGATAAAACACGCAAAAAGAGGTTAATGGTGAGAAACAAATAAAAAAATAACTATACAAAATGTAAATGACAAAATAAGAGTAACTGTATTTAATACAGGTGACAAAAATACCTGAGGAAGATTTAACCAGAATATGGGGAAGATTCTACAAAGTAGATGATTCACGTAATCGTGAAAATAGTGGAAGCGGAATAGATTATCAATAGTAAGGGCTATACAAAACAATTATCAAAATGAATATGGCGTGCAAAATCTTTCTAATGGAGTAAAAATTCTATTTTTGATATCTCTACGAAAAAGTAGTTTTATATTTTGTAATACTACTTTAAAGTACTTGTAGATAAGTAGTAGAGAAGTAGCCACAGCGACTTTGACATATATTTTTTCGTGCTTTAGTCGAGAAAAAATATATTCAAAGTGCAGGCGACGTGGCGGACAGAATAAGGAGAAAGTCAAATGGAACAACAATACAAAATAGAAAACAACGGAAGCTTTGTATTGAAGCACATATTTGAATGTGGGCAATGCTTTAGATGGAACGAAGAGCTAGACGGAAGCTATACTGGAGTTTTTAAGAATAATGTATTAAATGCAAAGAACAAAACCATCAAATTATATTTGATGGTATTTGTGATGGAGATATAAAAGAGATAGTAACCCAATATTTTGATTTGGATAGAGATTATGACGATATAAAAAAAAAACTATCTAAAATAGATGAACCATTAAAAAATAGCATTGATTATGGAAGCGGAATAAAGATTACTAAATCAGGATTTATGGGAAACAACTATATCTTTTTATAATATCAGCTAACAATAACATTCCAAGAATAAAAGGCATAATAGAAAGAATGGCAAGAAGATATGGAAACAAAATTGAATGGAAAGGAAATGAATATTATACATTTCCAACACCAGAACAATTGTCAAAAGCAAGTGTTGAAGACTTAAGAGCATTAGGGTTAGGTTTTAGAGATAAAAAAGAATATATGATACAACAAAATTAGTTATATCAAAACAAATAGATTTAGAAAAAATTAGAACAAGAAACAGATAGCAAAAAAATAAAAGAGACTTTATTAACATTACCAGGAGTTGGACCTAAGGTAGCAGATTGTATTATGCTATTTTCAACATTAAAATATTTAGATGTATTTCCAGTAGATGTTTGGGTAAGAAGAGTTATGAATGAGTTATATTTTAAATTACCAGACGAAACAAAACTAAAAAGAGATCAAATAGAAAAATTAGCGACAGAAAAATATGGAGACTTAGCAGGATTGGCACAGCAGTATTTATTCTATTGGAAACGTGAAGCGTAAACACGTTAAAAAATAATCTTTGGAGGCGGACGACGACCGCCTCTTTCTTTTTTTAGTATGGAAGTCTTATGCAACAAATTTTCGTGCAATAAAAAAAGAGATATGCGACGAACATATCTCAGTGCAAATCTTAATGACATCCAACGACTTGCTTAAGCTATTACTAGTATAGCACTAATTTTATTATATGTCAAATTTTTTAAAAAAATTCAAAAAATGTTTCATATTTTTTTTTCTTTATGATATAATATAAATGTGAAACAAAAGTTAGAAAAAACAATAAAAATGTTTCACATTTTTTTTTTTAAAATTGGAGGGAGAGAGTTTTGAGTATTCAAATTGTATATGGAACATCAGGTACAGGAAAAAAGTACATATATTTTTAATCAAATAAATGAACAAATAAAACAAAAAGTCCATACAAAATAAAAGTAATTACACCAGAGCAATTTTCATATACAGCAGAGCAAAAATTACTTGAAACATCTTCTTCACAAAGTATGATTTCAGCAGAAGTAATTACGTTTGCACGTATGGCATATAAATTTTAGGAGAAGTAGGCAAAAAACAAGAATAAATTTATCAGGTTCAGGCAAAGCAATGCTTATAGACCACATTTTACTAACAGAAAACAATAAGTTTTCATTTTTAGGCAAATCAGATGAAAATGTGGAAATGATATCAAGACAATTAACTGAGCTAAAAAACACCAAGTTCAGCTAGATACATTAAAAGAAGTTACTAAAAATACTCAAGATAAATACCTACAAAAAAAAAAGCTTGAAGATATTACAAATTTGTATGATTTATATAACACTTCAATTCAAAACCAATATATTGACGAAAATGATGGGTTAACTCTTTTTGGCAGAAGAATTAGAAGAATCAAATGAATTTAAAAATTGCGATATATATATTGATGAATTTGTAGGCTTCACCTTGCAAGAATATGAAATTTTAAGAAAACTTATGAGAATATCACATGAAATTACAATAACGATTTGTGCAGATAATTTACAAGAAAACACAAATGCGGATATAGACACATTTTATAGCAATAAACAAACAGTAAAAAGGATTTTAGAAATTGCAAACCAAGAACAAATAGAAGTAGAAAAACCAATTTTTTCTAAATACTCCATACAGATTTAAAACCGAAGAATTACAACATTTAGCAGAAAATATGGCATCACCTTTTTATAAAAAAATACGATAAGCAAAATGAAAATTTATCAATATTTTTAGCAAGTAATCCATATTCTGAAATAGAAAATGTTGCAATACAAATAACAAAACTTTTTAAAAAAAAGGCTATAAATATGAAGAAATGGCTGTAATTACAAAAAAAATATAGATACATATTCAAGTTTGTGTAAAGCAACAATTTTTTGAGCAATATAATATACCAGTTTTTATAGATGAGAAAAAGGACTTTAGGAAGTAATATTTTAGTAAGATATGTATGATCTTTATTAGAAATATTTGCAAAAGAACTGGTCTTATGAATCTGTTTTTGGATATATAAAAACAGGATTACTAGATTTAGATACACAAGAAATAGCTGTATTAGAAAATTATTGCTTAAAATGGGGTATAAAAGGAAGCAAATGGTATGCAAAAAAGAATGGAACTTTTACACTGAAACAGAAGAACAACAAAAGCAAATAATATATGCAAGAGATAAAGTTGTAGAGCCTCTTTTGAAATTCAAAAAACAGTTAGCAGGACTGAAAACAGTAAAAAGAAATAACAACTGGATTATATGAATTTTTTTTTTTAGTCCAAAAATAATATATATGAAAAGCTAGAACAAAAAATTGAGGAATTGAAACAAAATAATGAACTAGAAATTGCAAAACAATATGAATTAAGTATTAAAATTTTAACAGATTTATTTGATGAAATAGTACTAGTTTTAGGCAATAAAAATATAACTTTTTTGATAGATATGCCAAAATATTAAAAATGGGCTTTAATCAAAGTGACTTAGGTACAATTCCTGCAACTGCAGATCAAGTAATAGTAGGAGATGTAGACCGTTCAAGATCACACAAAGTAAAGGCAGTTTTTATTATAGGTTTAAATGATGGAAGTTTTCAAGTATACAAAAAAGATGAAGGATTTTTTAGATGATAAAGATAGAAATATATTAAAAGAGCAAGGAATAGAACTTGCCAAAGGAACAATAGAGCAAATCTATGATGACAATTTTAATATTTACAAGGCTTTTACAACAGCAGAAGAAAAAGCTTTTTATTTATCTTATGCTTCATCAGATGCAGAAGGAAAATCTTTAAGAGCATCAATACTAATAAATAAAATTAAAAAGAATATTTCCTAACATAAAAGAACAAAGTGATGTAATAGAAAGAAAAAAGTGAAGTATTACTTTCCAAAACTACATTTGATGAATTATTAGTAAATTTAAGAAATTTTACACAGGGTGAGGAAATCGAACCTATTTGGTTCGATGTATACAATTATTATCAAGCTAATTATAAAGCAAAATTAGAGTCAGCAATAAAAGCTTTACAATATAAAAATGAGCCAGAAAAACTAAAAAGCAAAATAAATTGGAAAAAATTATATGGTAACACTTTAAAAACAAGTGTGTCAAGATTAGAACAATATCAGGCTTGTGCTTTTTCATATTATTTAAAATATGGATTAAAATTAAAAGAAAAAAAGATAGCTTTAATGTTGAGGCTGTTGATACAGGAAACTTAATGCATGAAGTAATAGATAGCTTTTTGAAAGATTAGATGAATTAAATATATCTGTAAAAAAATATTGAAGAAGAACAAATAAAACAAATTACAGAAGATATTGTTGAAGAAAAAAACTAGCATTAAAAAAATATGATATATTTAATAGTATTCCAAAATACAGAATATTAGCTCAAAGATTAAAAAAAAAAGTAATTACAAAATCTATGAAATATATTGTAGATAGTTTAAAATATAGTGACTTTGAGGTGTTAGGACATGAACTTGAATTTAAACAAGGTGGTCAATATGAGCCAATTATATATGAATTAAAAGATGGCAAAAAAGTTGAGATAACTGGAAAAATTGACAGACTAGATATAGCAAAAACTGCAGATGGAAATTATATTAGAATAATAGATTATAAATCATCAATAAAAAATATAAATCTAAATGAAGTGTATGCAGGTTTGCAACTTCAATTATTAACATATTTGGATGCTGCTTGTGAAAATGAAGAAGTAACACCAGCAGGAGCATTGTATTTTAATTTAATAGATCCAGTATTAAATGCAAATCCAAATATGACTGATGAAGAAATTACAGAAGAACTAAGAAAACAATTTAAAATGCAAGGGCTCATACTTGCAGATAGTAATATTGTAAGAAAAATGGACACAAATTTAGTATCTGGTAGTTCTAATATTGTTCCAGCATATATAGGCAAAAGATGGAGAAGTTAGTGACAAACAAAATACATTAAATAGAAAACAATTTGAAAAACTTGCAAAATTATATGGAAAAAATCATAAAACAAATTTCAGAAGAAATTTTAAATGGAAACATTGAATCGAACCATATTATAGAACTAGGGATAAGAAAACACCTTGCGAATATTGTAGTTATAAAGCTATTTGCCAGTTTAATCAAACTACAAAAATAATTATAACTACATACCAAATGTTAATAAAGAAAAAAGTATTGGAAAAAATTTGTCAAGAATAACTTTATAGAGAGGAAATAAACTACAAGTGGAAAATATAGTATATCAAAATAAAGATGGAATTGAATATATTCAGTTTAAAAAATTGTTAGAGTATCCAGAAATAACACATTGCTATACAATGCGAAATAATAATGAATTGAATTTTCAAATAAAAAATCGTGACTTTTTTAAGCAAAGTTGTGATAAAATATTAAAGAGTTTAAATTTAAAAAAATGCACAAATTGTAAGGCCATACCAAACCCATACAGATATAGTAGAAAAAAGTCGAAGAAGTAAAAACAACTGATGAACTAAAAGATGTTGATGGAATAGTAACTGATAAAAAAAAAAAAAATATTACATTACTTACAACTTCTGCAGACTGCATTTCAATGCTTTTGTATGACCCAGTAAAAAAGCTATAGGGAGTATTCATTCAGGTTGGAAAGGTACTTTTAAAAGGAATAATAGTAAAAGCAATAGAAAAGATGGTAACAGAATACCAAAGTAATCCTGAAGATATTATATGTTGTATATGTCCAAGTATAAGACAATGTTGTTTTGAAGTTGATGAAGATGTAAAAGACTTATTTTATAATAAATACAAAGAATTAAAAAACATTGACGAAATAATTAAATTAGGGGACAAAAAAAGAAGATAAGCAAAAGTACTATATTGATACAGTAAAAATCAACATAGAGTTATTAAAAAACATAGGATTAAAAAGAAGAAAATATAATAGACAGTAATATTTGCACAATGTGCCATTCGAAAGAATTTCATTCATATAGAACTGATGGAAAAGACTTTGGAGTAAATGGAGCAATAATAGCAATAAAATAGGAGGAGTAATATGATACCTGAAAGGTTAAAAAAAAGGTGATACTATTGGTTTAATAGCACCATCAAGCCCAGTACTAAAAGAAGATCTAGAAACAATAAATAATTCGATAATGCTTATGGAAAGTGCAGGATTTAAAATTAAGTTTGCACCAAATGCAGTATCAAATAAGTTAGATATTCAGCAACTGCAAAACAAAAAAAAGCAGAAGATATAAATTATATGTTTCAAAATGATGAAATAAAAAGCTATATTCTGCATATCAGGAGGATTTAACTCAAACTCTACATTTGACTATTTAGATTATGATACAATAAAATATCATCCTAAAATAATATGTGGATTTAGTGATTCAACATCACTTTTAAATGCAATTTATGCAAAAACTGGATTAGTAACATTTCATGGGCCAACATTTAAAGCCTTAACTTCATGGCAAACTAAATATGGATATGAAGAAGTAATAAAAAAGGTTTGAAGAAGGTGGATTAAGTCTTGGACAAGCAGATGATGAATATGTTACAATTAAAGAAGGAAAAACAAAAGGAATTTTAGTTGGTGGAAATTTAAGTTTAGTAAATGAAATGGTATGTGGAAAGTATAGTATTGATTTTACAGCTAAAATATTATTTTTTAGAAGAGCTATTTGTCGAAACACCACCGGAATTAGTTAGCAATTATTTTTTTTATCATATGAAACAAAATGGAGTATTTGACAAAATAAAGGGGAATCTGGCTTGGTAACTATGATGGAGCAGTAAGTATAGAACAAATATTACTAGATACTTTAGAAGGAGAGTACAGCTTTCCAATAATAAAATCTAATAATTTTGGACATATAGATAAAAAGACTGTTATACCAATTGGAACAATGGCAAAAATTGATACTAATTTAGAGAATAAAATAGAATTACTAGAAAATTGTGTAAAATAAAGGAAGTAAGAAATGTACGATAATTGGGAAGAATTAGAAAATAGTATAAAAAATTGCAATAAATGTAAATTGTGTTCAACTAGAAAAAGTATTGTTTTTGGAGAAGGCAATAAACAAGCGGACTTGATGTTTATAGGAGAAGGTCCTGGAGCAGATGAGGATACTCAGGGGACTTCCCTTTTTGTGGGAAAAAGCAGGACAACTTATGAATATGGCTTTTCAAGGTTTAGGTATAAAAAGACAAGAAGTATATATAACAAATATAGTTAAATGTAGGGCCACCTGCTAATAGAGTGCCAGAGCAAGACGAGGCAGAGGCTTGTTTGAATTATCTACGTAATCAAGTAATTCTTGTAAAACCTAAGGTAATAGTTCTTTTAGGAAGTACAGCTCTAAAGAATGTGTTAGGAAAAGAGTATTCTATTACAGCAAGTAGAGGCAAATGGATAGAACAAAAGGAATAATGTATATGCCTACTTGGCATCCTGCTGCATTACTTAGAGATGAAAACAAGAAAATTGAGTTTTGGAAAGATTTAAAAGTGGTTGTGAAATTTTTTAATAAATCAGGAGTAGAAGATGAAAAATAATATAAAACAAAAAGCTGAATATTGCTTAAATTGTAAAAATCCACAATGTAGGACAGGATGTCCACTTGGAAATAATATTCCAGCTTTTATTCAAAAAAAGTAAAAGAGGATAATTTAGAAGAAGCATATAAAATATTGTGTGAAACCACTGTTATGCCAGCGATATGTGGCAAAAAATATGTCCTCATCAAAAACAATGTCAAGGTAAATGTATTAGAGGTATCAAATCAGAACCAGTTTCAATTGGAGAACTAGAAGCTTATGTTGGAGATTGGGCTTTAAGTAATACAAATAGATTATTAAACTACAGTGAAAATACTCAAGAAAAAAATAAAAAAAATAGCAGTTATTGGTGGAGGACCATCAGGCTTAACAGCTGCTGTGCATTTCTTAGAAGAAAAGGATATCAAGTGACAATTTATGAAAAACAAAAAAAATTTAGGTGGAATTTTAAAAAGAGGAATACCAGAGTTTAGGCTACCAAATGAAATTGTAGAAAAAACTATTGAGCAAATTTTAGCACTCGGCATAAAATGTCCAATGCGAAAAAAGAGTTAGGAAAGAACTTAGAACTAGCTGATATAGAAAAAGAATATGACGCAATATATTTATCAATAGGAGCAAATATACCAAGAACGATGGCTATTGAAGGTGAGGAGTTAGAAGGAGTGTATGGTGGAAACGCCTTATTAGAAAAATGCAAATCATCCAGATTATACAAATAAAAAAGTTGCAATTATTGGTGGTGGAAATGTTGCAATGGACTGTGCAAGAACAATTAAAAAAGAATGGGAGCTAAACAGGTAGTAGTAATATATAGAAGATCAGAAACAGAAATGCCAGCAGAAACAAAGGAAATTGAAGACGCAAAACAAGAAGGTGTTGAGTTTTTATTTTTAAATAATATTGTAAAAAAATATTAGGCAAAGATAAAGTCGAACAGATAGAATGTATAAAGACAGAATTAGTACAAAAAAGAAGGAGAAACAAGAAAATCTCCGATAAATATTGAAAATAGTAACTACATAATGAATATGGAATACGTAGTTATGGCAGTTGGAGGAAAAATAGATAAAGATACTATTGAAAAAATGTAATATTGAAACTACACCTAGAAAATACGTACAAGTAAATGAAAACAACCAAAACTTCACATGAAAAAGTATTTGCGGGCGGAGATGTAATAGGCAAAAAATTCTACTGTAGCTTGGGCAGCAAGTGATGGAAGAAAAGTTGCAAACAAAATAATAGAATACCTAGAAACAAAATAAAAGTTGGAAATTTTATATTTCCAACTTTTATGCTGTCTTATCATTGTTATTATCTACTGAAATCAAATCTTCTATTTTGCAAATACTTTAGTTTCGCTCGAAATTTCTACTTCTACTTAAACCAAATATATTTTTTAATTCTTTTTAAACATTTTAGAAATCGTATTTTCTTTTTACAACTACTAATGCAACATTATTTAAAATAGCTTCATATTTATCATCTAAAGCTATCATTTTGTCAAGATAGTAGTTATTAAAATCACTGTAATTTTCAGTAATTCCAATATAATTTTTGTAATCATATAACTTGGTACGATAAATTTCAATCTCCTCAGTAGTTGCTATTCTATTAAGTTCGTTATCAAAATATGAACTGTAAATTAAATTTTGAGTTTGAACAAATGCATTTTTGAGTTCAGTTTTTTAATTTACCGATTCTAAAAGCAATTTTTTTGAGTTTTTTTTCATCTGATAAAGTTTCCTCTAATAAGTCATTATTTAAAAGAACTATTTTTTTCTTCAATAGTTAATACTTTATCTAAGCAGTTTTGAATATTTAAAAAGTTCTTTTTACCACAAGACCTTATTAAAAGCAAGCTTAAATTGATCAGTACTAAAAAAGTGTACTTTCAAACAATGCATGTTCACCTACTAAATATGCTAATTGATTTACCAAATTACACAAAAAGTGGATAGCAATTTGGACTGTTAGTAGGAAGTGAAATGTCATAATATTTTACAACAGTTTCTTTTTTGCTCTAAGATTTTAGATGCTGCTAACTGGACAGCTCCTTCATTTAAAGCCATTCCATATGTCTTAAATTCGCCATATTCGCATAAACCTAAACGATATAAATTTCCCTTAGTATCTTTTTACTTCTTGAATATGATGAATAAGTTCATGAATAGCAAATTTTTTCTAAATCTTTTAAAGGTACACCTGCCTTAAAATATATAGATGAATTTTTATAAAAGTAAGTTGCTTCAGCATATCCTTCGGGCATTTTAGCTATATACATTGGAGTTCTAGAAAACTCGATAAATAATTGACCATAATCGAAATGAGCTCTAGGAAATGCTTTGCAAATTTTTTTTCGGCAGCATTTCTAGAAATAGAATTTACACTCAAAGTATCCAGTCTTCCAATAATTTCAATTCCATCTTTTCTTAATTCAGATTCAACGTTCATTTATAAAATGTTTCTCCTTAGTAATTTCCTTTTTACAATTATACAACATAATATTACAAAATAATATTACAAGCATATTACACTTTTATTACAAATATGTAACAAAATAATATAAATTGACATAATGTGTAAAAAGTATTATAATATAAGTATCTTAGCCAAAAGGCTATTAAAATTTGGAGGATTTATGTCAATAAAAACTTATTCGTCAGATTACAACTATGTCCTAATTTTTGAAGAGGATTGTATCCTCTTTAGGGATTTAGACCAAATTGAACGTCGGAACTACAAAGTAGACCCGGATGATGCTGAGCAATTGCATCGAATTGCCAATATTGCAATTACCGATGCTGCAGCTCTTCTTGGAAAAAATTGAAGAAATTCGAATTCAAGGGAGTGCCAGAAATTTTAAGCTTAGAAAAATTGAAGCCTACTAAACTTATTCAGACGTTGACATTGATTTTGCTATCGTATGACTGGCGGGACGTTTACCGCACGATAAGAGACGCAAAAACATCATGAGATTCGACAACTTTGCAATTCTAAATCACCAATTATGTATTTTGAAAATTTGATGTAACCTCAAAAAAAAGCCACCTTTATGGTGGCTTTTTTGTAATGCAGAGTTAATTATTTAACAACAATGTTATAAATTTTATTTTTTACATAAATTTCTTTAACAATATTTTTATCACTAATTGCATTTTTTACTGATTGATTTTCATGAACTTTTTCTTTTACAATTGCCTCGTCAGTATCTAAAGCAATAGATACAGTGGCTTTTTACTTTTCCATTAACTTGAACTGGAATTTCAATTTCATCATCAATAGTTTTAGCTTCATCATAAGTTGGCCATGGAGTATTTGCTATTGTGTCTTTTTGCACCAATTTTTTCTCAAATAATTCTTCAGTCATATGTGGAGCAAAAGGATTTAACAATTGTAAAAATGTTTTTGTATTCTGCTTTGTTTATTCTTTTTAATTTATAAAATTCATTTGTCATAGTCATAAATGTAGAAACTGCTGTATTAAATTTCATTTCTTCAATGTCAGAAGAAACCTTTTTAATAGCTTTATGTATCATTTTTTCAAATTCAGGTGAATAACTATCTCCATCAACTAAAAATTCTTGCATATTCCATACTCTATCTAAGAATTTATTACATCCACGAATGCTTTCCATAGACCATGGAGCTGTTTGATCAAATGGTCCCATAAACATTTCATAAACACGGAAGGTATCTGCACCAAACTCTTCAACAATATCATCAGGGTTTATAACATTACCTTTTGATTTTGACATTTTTTCTCCATTTGAACCTAAAATCATACCATGTGAAGTACGTTTTTGATAAGGCTCTTTAGTTGGCACAACACCAATATCATATAAAAATTTATGCCAAAATCTTGAGTATAATAAGTGTGAAGTGTAGTATGCTCCATACCACCATTATACCAATCAACTGGACTCCAATATTCTAGGGCTTCTTTAGAAGCTAAAGCTTTATCATTATGTGGGTCAATATATCTTAAATAATACCAAGAAGAACCAGCCCATTGAGGCATTGTATCTGTCTCACGTTTAGCTTCTCCACCACAATGAGGGCAAGTTGTATTAACCCAATCAGTATGTTTAGCTAAAGGTGATTCACCATTTTCACTTGGTTCATAATCTTCAATATCAGGTAAACATAGTGGAAGTTCTTCTTCTGGAAGTGGAACCCAACCACATTTCTCACAATAAACCATAGGAATTGGTTCACCCCAATAACGTTGTCTTGAAAATACCCAATCACGTAATTTGTAATTTACTTTTCTAGTTCCAATTTTATTTTCCTCTAGGTAATCAATAACTTTTTTGATAGCTTCTTTTACTTCTAATCCATTTAAAAATCCTGAATTAATAAGTTTACCACTTGCAACATCTGTAAAAGCTTCTTTCTCAATATCACAAACTGTGTTTTCATTTGCTGATTCAATTACTTGAATAATAGGTAAATCGAACTTTTTAGCAAATTCCCAGTCTCTTGTATCATGAGCAGGAACGGCCATAATTGCACCAGTACCATAAGTAATTAAAACGTAGTCTGAAACCCAAATTGAATTTCTGTATTTGTTAAAGGATTGATTGCTCTAATGCCTTTAATTTCAACACCTGTTTTTTCTTTATTCAACTCAGCACGTTCAAAATCAGATTTTAAACTAGCTTGTCTTTGATATTCTTTTACTTCATCTAGGTTAGTAATTTCACTTTTTAATTCTTTTTAATAATAGGATGTTCAGGAGCAACTACCATATATGTTGCACCAAATAATGTGTCAGGTCTTGTTGTATATACAACTAATTCTTTATCATGATTTGCAAGTTTAAATTTAACCTCAGCATCTTCGCTACGACCAATCCAGTTTCTTTGTTGTGCTTTGATTTTATCTAAATAATCAACATCATCTAAGTCGTCAATTAATCTTTGAGCATATTCTGTAATTTTTAACATCCATTGGCTTTTTTCTTTTTGAACAACTGGACTTCCACATCTTTCGCAAACACCATTAACAACTTCTTCGTTTGCTAAACCTACTTTACAACCAGTGCAAAAGTTGATAGGCATTGTAGCTTTATATGCTAAGCCATGTTTATATAATTGAATAAAAATCCATTGTGTCCATTTATAATAATTAGGATCTGTTGTATTAACTTCTCTAGACCAGTCAAATGAAAAACCTAATGCTTTTTAATTGCTCTCTAAAATGATTAACATTTTTTTTCAGTTGTAATTTTAGGATGAACATGATTTTTGATAGCATAGTTTTCAGCTGGTAATCCAAATGCGTCAAATCCAATTGGATATAATACATTATATCCTTCCATTCTTTTTCTTTCTAGCAATAATATCTAGTGCAGTATAGCTGCGTGGGTGACCAAACATGTAATCCTTGACCAGAAGGATATGGAAATTCAATTAATCCATACCATTTTTTTAATGAAGGATCATCCTTTGCATAAAAGGTACCTTCGCTATACCATTTGTTTTGCCATTTTTTTTTCAATATCTTTAAAGTTATATCCCATAAACCTCACTCCTTCTGTAAATACAGACCTATTATATAACATTTTAAAGTGAAAGAAAAGGGAAATTTGCTAAAAAGTTTAATTTATGTTATAATTTAAGTATGTAGGACTAACTACATACTTAAATTTGGGCTAAGGAGGTAAAATAAATGCAACGGAACTTTGTAAGACAGGAATATGCTAATTTCCTGAGGAAGCTTCTTTATTCAATCGACCATATCGATTGGAGGGTTAATCGTTCTGCACAGATGACTAAGTTGCTTTGCCATTTGGAAAAACGGCATGGCAGTTGGCCTAAAGATGTTGAGGAAGAACAGAAACAGGTTGAACTCGCTATTGATAGGTTTGAAAAAAAGAAGAAATTTCTGAGATGGATTTTGGCAGGAAACTTGTTGAAATCATGAAGAGTTTAGAGTAGAGCCCAAGACCCTAGTTAGCAATGCTAGCTAGGGTTTCTAAATTATTTAAATAAATTTATTTACAAGCTTAAAATGTTAGTATATAATTAGATAGAAATGGAAATAATTATTCACAAGAGAGAAAGGAAAATTTGAAAATGGCAAAAGAAGTTAGTGAAGAAGAGAGAAAAAGAATAGAAGAGATGATAGACAGCTTAGTTGAAAGAGCAAAAAAAAAGCATCTGAAGAATACATGAAATTAGACCAAGAGCAAGTTGATGAAATTGTAAAACAAATGGCAATGGCTGGCTTAGAACATCATATGGAACTTGCTAAAATGGCTGTAGAAGAAACAGGTAGAGGTATTTACGAAGATAAAATTACAAAGAATATGTTTGCAACAGAATATGTTTATCACAGTATAAAAATACGATAAAACAGTTGGAGTAATTGAAGATAATGAAGAAGAAGGTTATGAAGAAATTGCAGAACCAATAGGAATTATAGCTGGTGTAACACCTGTTACAAACCCTACATCGACTACAATGTTTAAATCTATTATATCAGCAAAAACAAGAAATGTTATTATATTTGGTTTTCATCCATCTGCTCAAAAATGTAGTGTTGCAGCAGTAACAATTTTAAGAGATGCAGCTATAAAAGCAGGCGCTCCAGAAGATTGCATTTTTATGGATAGAAGAACCATCTATAACAGCTACAACAGCTTTAATGAATCACCCAGGTGTTAATTTAATTTTGGCAACAGGTGGAACAGGAATGGTAAAATCAGCATATTCTTGTGGAAAACCAGCATTAGGTGTTGGACCAGGAAATGTACCATGCTATATTGATAAAACAGCAAAGTTGAGAACATCTGTTAATGATTTAGTTCTATCAAAAGCTTTTGATAATGGAATGATTTGTGCATCAGAACAATCAGTTATAGTTGATAAAGAAAATTCATAAAGAATTTGAAGAGCTTATGAAAGAAGCAGGATGTTATTTCTTAAATGCAGAGCAAACAGAAAAAAATTACGTAATAGTATGTTTATAGCAGAAAAAAGGTTGTGCATTAAATGCAGATATAGTAGGAAAAGAGCCCTTACATTATTGCAAAAGGAGCAAACATTGAAGTACAAAAAAGATACAAAAGTATTAGTATTAAAAGAGAATGGAGTTGAATTGAATACCCATTTTCAAAAAGAAAAATTAAGCCCTGTACTTGCATATTATGTGGTTAAAGATGCAGATGAGGGAATAGAATTAGCTGAGAAATTGATTGAATTTGGTGGAATGGGACATTCAGCTGTCATTCATTCAGAAGATAATGAGACAATTCAAAAATTCTCAGAAAGAGTAAAAGTAGGTAGAATAATAGTTAATTCACCATCAACACATGGAGCGATAGGCGATATATATAATACAAATATGCCATCATTAACACTAGGATGTGGAACATTTGGAGGAAACTCTACAACTGCAAATGTATCAAGCGTAAATTTAATAAATATCAAAAGAGTAGCCAAAAGGAGAGTTAATATGCAATGGTTTAAAGTGCCACAGAAAATATATTTTGAAGCAGGTTCTATTGCATATTTAGAAAAAATGCCAAATATTTCAAGAGCATTTATTGTTACAGACCCATCAATGGTAAACTTAGGTTATATAGATAAAATTTTATATTACTTAAGAAAAAGAAAAGAATATGTACATTCTGAAATCTTTTCAGATGTTGAATCAGACCCATCATTTGAAACTGTTTATAGAGGAGTAGAAATGATGAGAGAATTTAAACCTGATGTAATTATCGCAGTAGGTGGAGGAAGCCCAATAGATGCTGCAAAAGGAATGTGGCTATTCTACGAGCATCCAGAAGCTGATGCAGAAGGAATGAAACTTAAATTTATGGATATAAGAAAACGTACTTATAAATTCCCTAAATTAGGTAATAAAAAGCACAATTAGTTGCAATTCCAACGACATCAGGAACAGGTTCAGAAGTAACATCATTTGCTGTTATTACAGACAAAAAATTAAACAAAAAATATCCTTTAGCAGATTACGAATTAACACCAGATGTTGCGATAATTGACCCAGACTTAGTTATGAGCTTACCAAAAACAATTACTGCAGACACCGGTATGGATGTTTTAACACATTCTATTGAAGCATATGTATCAAATATGGCATCTGATTATACAGATGGATTAGCAGAAAAAGCATTTGAATTAGTATTTAAAAATTTAAGAGAAGCATATAACAATGGAAGTAATGCACATGCAAGAGAAAAATGCATAATGCAAGTACAATTGCAGGTATGGCATTTACAAATGCATTCTTAGGTGTAAACCATTCATTAGCACATAAAATAGGGGCAGAATTCCATTTACCACACGGAAGAATAAATGCTATTTTATTACCTTATGTAATAAGATATAACAGACAAAGACCAACTAAAGTTTGTGTCATTCCCTAAATATGAATATTATATTGCAGACCAAAAAATATGCAGACTTATCAAGAAAAAAATGAATTTCCCAGCTTATGGAAATGAAGAAGGAGTTAACTCTTTAATTAAAGAAATTCAAAAAATTAAATGCTGATTTAAATATTCCAAAAAGAGTTTTAAAGAAGCTGGAGTTAATGAACAAGAATTTATGGCAAAACTTGATTTGTTAGCTGATAGAGCATTTGAAGATCAATGCACAACTGCAAACCCAAGACTACCATTAGTTGAAGAATTAAAACAAATATTAATAGACAGCTATTATGGAAATGAAGTTTAGAATATGATTTAAGGACTTAATTTTAATTAAGTCCTTAAATTTTGCAATAAAACTTGTAATTTACCCCCAAAAAGGATATAATAAAACACGTATTTATAAAGGAGATGAGCTTAAATGAAAGTTTCAAGAGAAGAGTTATTACACATTGCAAACTTGGCAAGTTTGAATTTGAAAGAAGATGAAGTAGATACTTATCTTTTACATTTACAAGACATTTTAAATTATGCAAATATAGTAAGCAAAGCACCAACAGAAGGATTATCAGAAGCTATTGGTGTTGAAGATAAATATAATGTATTTCGTAAAGATGAGGTTATAAACTTTGAAGATAAAGAAGCATTAATGGCTAATGCTCCAGAAAAAGAAAGAAAATATGTTTAAAATTCCAAAAAGTAATTCAATAATTAACAGAAAGGAATGAATAAGATGAATATTACAGAATTAACTGTACATGAACTTTTAGAAAAATTAAAAAATAAAGAGCTTACGGTAACAGAAATTACTAAAGCATATATAGATAGAATAAATGAAAAAGAAAAAAGATGTACAAGCTTTTATTACACCATTAACAGATGAAGCAATGAAAAAAAGCCGAAGAGATTGATAAAAAAAAATAGACGCAGGAGAAGAAGCAGAATTAGCAGGTATTCCAATTGGAATAAAAAAGATAATATGTGCACAAAAAAGGTGTAAAAACTACATGTGGTTCTAAAATGTTAGAAAATTTTTGTATCACCATATAATGCAACAGTTTTGGAAAAAATAAATGCAGAAGATATGATAATGCTTGGAAAGTTAAATATGGATGAATTTGCAATGGGATCATCAACAGAATATTCACATTTCCATCCAACAAAAAATCCATGGAACTTAAATAAAGTACCTGGTGGTTCATCAGGAGGAAGTGCAGCAGCTGTTGCAGCAAATTTGGTACCATGGGCACTAGGCTCAGACACAGGTGGTTCAATTCGTCAACCAGCAAGTTTATGTGGTATTGTAGGACTAAAACCAACTTATGGATTAGTATCTCGTTATGGATTAGTAGCATTTGCATCTTCACTTGATCAAATAGGACCAATGACTAAAGATGTTAAAGACGCAGCAATTTTATTAAATGTAATTAGTGGACATGATGAAAAAGATACAACTTCAGCAGAAATTGAGAAAAAAAAGACTATACTAAATGCTTAAAAAATGATGTTAAAGGTTTAAAATTGGGGTTCCAAAAGAGTATTTTGGAGAAGGAATAAATCCAGAAGTAAAAGCAAAAGTTGAAGAAGCAATTGAAAAATATAAAGAGCTAGGAGCAGAGATAGAAGAATTTAGCCTAGATATTGCAGATTATTCTTTAGCAACATATTATATAATTGCACCAGCAGAGGCAAGTTCAAACTTAGGTAGATTGGATGGAATTCGTTATGGATACCGTACACCAAATTATACAAATTTAAAAGAATTATTTAACAATTCAAGAAGTGAAGGATTTGGCTCAGAAGTAAAAAGAAGAATTATATTAGGTACATATGTGTTATCTTCAGGTTATTATGATGCATATTATAAAAAGCTCAACAAGTTAGAACACTTGTAAAACAAGAATTTAAAAAGCTTTTGAAAAGTATGATGTAATATTAACACCTACTTCACCAATAGTTGCTTTTGATATTGGTACTAAATCATCAAATCCTATGGAAATGTATTTATCAGATATATGTACAGTTCCTGTGAATATTGCAGGAGTCCCTGCTATTTCAATACCATGTGGAGTAGATAGCAATAATATGCCAATAGGAATGCAATTAATAGGAAATTATTTTGATGAAGAAACTATATTAAATGCAGCATATACTTATGAACAAGCAACAAACTTTAGAAGCAAATATAGACCAAATATCTAAGTAAAGGAGATTTAAAATGTCAATAGAAGATTATGAAGTAGTCATTGGACTAGAAATACATGCTGAACTTTCAACAAAAACAAAAAGATATTTTGTAACTGTTCTACAGAATTTGGTGCAGAACCAAATACACATGTATGCCCAGTATGTATGGCAATGCCAGGAGCTCTTCCGGTGCTAAATGAAAAAAGTAGTTGAATATGCTGTAAAAGCAGGATTAGCAACAAGTTGTACAATTTCAAAAGACTCTAAAAATGATAGAAAAAATTATTTCTATCCAGACCTTCCAAAATCATATCAAATATCACAATTTGATAAACCACTATGTGAGCATGGAAATGTAGAAATTGTATTAGATGGTGAAAAGAAAAAAACTATAGGAATTACAAGAATACATATTGAGGAAGATGCAGGAAAATTAAATCATAATGAATTTGGAGCTGGAAGCCTAGTAGATTTAAACAGGGCAGGAGTTCCACTAATAGAAATAGTTTCAGAGCCAGATATGCGTTCAGCTAAAGAAGCGGAAGCATATATGAGAAAAATAAAATCTATACTAGAATATATTGAAGTATCAGATTGTAAAATGCAAGAAGGTTCATTAAGAGCAGATGTTAACGTTTCTGTTATGAAAAAAGGAAGTAAAGAGTTTGGAACTCGTACAGAAATGAAGAATATGAGCTCTTTTAGATCAATTGTAAGAGCAATTGAATATGAAGCACAAAGACAAGTTGATGTTCTTGAAGATGGTGGAAAAATTGACCAAAGAAACTTTAAGATGGGATGATATATCTGGTAAAACATTTTTTCAATGAGAGACAAAGAAGATGCACAAGATTACAGATATTTTCCAGAACCAGATTTAGTAGCAATTAGATTATCAGATGAATATATTCAAAACATAAAAGATAACTTACCAGAATTACCAGAAAGTAGAAAAGAACGTTATTTGACAGAATACAATTTATCTGAAAAAGATGCAAGAATGTTAACAGCTTCAAAACATATGTCAGATATGTTTGAAAAAAGCATTATCAATATGTAATAATGCAAAATCAGTAGCAAACTGGTTACTTTCAGATGTTTCAAGAATATTAAATGAAAAAAGAAATTGAGCCATCTCAAATTCCATTTACAGCAGAACAATTAGCAGAAATGATTATGCTAATTGACAAAGGAACAATAAGTTCTGCAATTGGTAAAAAGTATTAGAAGTATTATTTGAAAATCCAAAAATCCTGAAGAAATAGTAAAAAAAAAGGATGGATACAAATTTCAGATGAGGGAGCTATAAAAAGAAATAGTATTAAAAATACTAGAAAATAACCCACAATCTATTGCAGACTACAAAGCAGGAAAAAGATAGAGCATTAGGATTTTTAGTTGGTCAAGCAATGAAGGAGACTAAGGGAAAGGCTAATCCTCAAATGCTTAATAAGTTATTTTTAGATGAGTTAAATAAATAAATGAAAAAGGTGAAATTCTTGAATAGAGAATTTCACCTTTTTATTTAAGATGTATCAAATAATATCTAAAGTACAGATATATTCAGAAAATCTTTTGGACCAGTCACTTAGAGCTTCTTGTGTCTCAAATTTTCCAAGTTCCCAAGAAATAATTTCGGATTTGATGTTTTCATCAAAATTAATTTCTTGGTAGTTACAAAGTTTTTCGAGTAAGCAAATAAGTTCTTCTTTTTTTGTTTTGAAAATCTTGTTGGTACTTATTAGTTTCGCTATCCAGTATTTGTGCTCCAGCACATATATACAGGTTCTAAAAAAAAGCACCAATAATGTGAGTTTTTAAAATTTGAAATTGTCCTCTTTTAATCTCAATTCATCTTTTTTTCATCAAGCTCTCTAATCTTAACATGTCTTTCCCAACCATTTTCAGATTCTTTGTCAATCTTCCGTAAAACCAAATAACGTTCTATGCATGAAATGGCTATTCGAAAGGGTTTTTGTAATTTCAAAACAAAAAAGAATTTTAAATGTAAAAAACAAACAAAGAGTTTAATCCGCAACTTCATAAATACATCTTTCATAATATTTCCTCCTTACAATTGTTATACGAGAATTTTAAAATACTATTTATCTTTATTTCGCATAGCTACGAATGATAATATATATAATATCATATTTTTATGTAAATTTCAATATTTTTGATTTATTACTATATGCTATAAATGTAACTCTTAACGTATTTCTGCTTTTATTTTGTTAAATGCAAAGCCGAAGATAATAAATCCTGCCATGAAAAATAAACTTGTTTTAAATAATGAAAATCCGGCATAATAGATAATAGGATATGTAAATAAAAAATCATATGTTAATAAAATTATACTTGCGAAAATAATAAGTAAAAAAAGAAAATTTTATGCCACGTTTCATTAAATTTGTAATATTCATATCAATATTTTTAAATTCAATAATAACTTATTCACTTTAAATCCCTCACTTAACTAAAATACATCTTAATTAAATGTTAACATAAATTTAGAAGAAAAACAAAGGTAATTTGTACCAATGGGGACTATGCTATGATGATTTTTTTAGAATACAAAAAAAGATGCTATTTCTAGCATCTTTAAATCTTAAAAAACTGTGCACAATTTTCTAAGCTTATGCATTCATTGCATTTAATCTTTTTGCCATGTTAGATTTTTTTCTTGCAGCTGTGTTTTTAACAATAACACCTTTTGTACAAGCTTGATCTACTTTTTTTGTAGCTAAAGCTAATAATTTTGTAGCTTCTTCTTTATTTCACCAGCTTCTACAGCTTGTTCAAATTTTTAACTGCAGATTTATATCCTGATTTAATCATATTATTTCTAAGAGTTTTCTTTTTCAATAACACTAACACGTTTTATTGCTGATTTTATATTTGGCATGTTTTGCACCTCCCTTTTAAGCTCTCATAAATTGACTAAAATATTATATCACGCAAAAAAGCATTTTGACAAGTGGTTTTTACCAAATAAAATGCAAACTGTCAAAAATATTCAAAAAATTACCAGTTTAAAAAAATCAAAAAAGTGCATTATAAATAATGAAAAAGCAAAAAACGTTTTTTCAAAAACAAAAACAATCACATTCTAGGAGGTGAAAAATATGACAAATAGCAATAAATCTGTAGTTCCAGAAGCTAAGGAAGCTCTAAACAAATTCAAATATGAAGTTGCTAACGAAGTTGGTGTTAACTTAAAACAAGGATACAACGGAGATTTATCTTCTAAAGATGCTGGTAGAATCGGTGGTAACATGGTTAGAAAAAATGATTCAACAAGCTGAAAACAATATGAGATAGTTTCAAATTGTATTTGATTTGTTGTACTAGAAAAAGTTATTCAATTTTTCTAATACAACAAAAAAAAGAAGGTGTCATATTAAGACGCCTTCTTTAATGTCTTTAAGCTTCTGGTTCAACTAAACCAAAGTTGCTATTATCTTTTAAACGATAGATTACATTAACTTTTCCAGTTTCAATGTTTATAAATGTTAAAAAATCTGTCTTGAGGTCTTTCTTCTAATTTTAGTTTAGCATCTTCTGGAGAAAGTGGTTTAATATCATAATAAATAGTTTTGATGATTTCACCTTCAACTACATGTGCTTCAGTTTGTATCATTTCTTTAAGACGAATTGACTCTGTCATATTTTGTTGGTCTTTTTAGTTTTCATTTTTCTAATTTGACCTTCCAAAATATCAAGATCTTTATCAATAGAAGCATATAAATCTTTATGCTCTGTTGTTGCTCTAAATCTATCTGTAGGAGTTTTAACCTCCATTTCTGCTACTTGTAAGCCACCTTCTGTTTTGATAGTTGCAGTTACATCAAAGTCTTCTCCAAAATATTTCACTAATCTTTCTGATTTTTTACCAATATAATCTTTAATTGCATCTGTTGCTATTAAATCTTTAGACACTATTTTAATGTTCATACTAATCTCTCCTTCCAAATTTACATATTTTCATTGGCATGACCATATTATATATGTTTTATATTTCTTTTGCAAGTGGTTTTGTAAAATATACATTGACAAGCTCGAAGTTAAAAGAATATAATATGTATGAAAATAACAGAAGAAAGAGGTAAACATGTATAAACTAGTAGCGATAGACTTAGATGGAACATTATTAGATTCATATGGTAAAGTATCGGAAAAACAACAAAAAATGCAATAAAAAGTGCAATAAATAAAGGAACAAAAGTAGTAATAGCTTCAGGAAGAGGAGTTATGTCTGTTAAGAATTTTGCAAACGAAACGAAATAGGAGCAAATGAGTATGCAATTTGTGGAAATGGAGCTATAGTATATGATTTTTAAAGAAGAAAGTATAATATATGATAAGTTCTTAAGCCCAAAAAAGGTGTTGCAATTAATAAAAATATGTGAAGAAAATAGTATTTATTATAGTATTTATACTCAAAACAGTATTATAACAAAATCATTAAACTATAATGTTCTATTTTATCATCAAGAAAATGCAAGTAAACCAGATGGCAAAAAACTAATATATGTATAACAGAAGATGTGTATCAGTATGTATCAAATAGAAAAGAAGAAGATTACACTAAAATAAATATTTGTGATGAAAATAACATAATTTTTAATGGTATAATTAGAAAGTTAAGAGAAGTAAAAGGCATAGATGTATTAGATGTAGGGCATATGTCTAGAAAATTAATGAAATTAGGAACAGAAATACATTCAATAGAATATTTTTATACAGAAATAACAAAAGAAAATACAGATAAATGGAATGCACTTTTAAATTTTTGATTCAAAAACTTGGAATAGCAAGAGAAGAAGTAATTACAATTGGAGATAATGTAAACGATCAAACAATGCTCGAAAATGCCGGACTAGGAGTTGCAATGGCGAATAGTGCACCATATATACAAAAAATGGCAGATGTTGTTACAGAAAGCAATAATGAAGATGGTGTAGCAAAAGTGATAGAGAAATATATTTTAGAATAATAATTGAATAGAAAAATTAAAAATGCACATAACTATAATTAAATAGGAGTGTGTATTTTTTATGAAAAAAAGACGATAAAAAATTTGCTAAAGAAGAGATTGGAAATTTAGAAAGATATGAAGACGTTACTAAATATGGTGAATTTGTATCATCATACTTTGCATGGATGAGTTTAGAAGAGCAAAAAATAAGAGCTAACAAAATGAAAGACATGACAAATAAAAAATAATTAAAATGTTTTTAATATAACTAAAATAATATAAAATTTCTAGCTAAAGGAAAAATGTCGAATTTTGGCATACGATTTTACTTTTGCAAAATGCAATTAAGTATAGTATAACAATACTAACTTAGTTGCATTTTTTAAAGCATAGTAAAACTCAATAAATTTACATATGCAATGCAATAATTATTTTCAAACAACATTTAAATAAGAGCTTTTGTTACTTAGAGTTCGTAAATATTGAATTTAAAAAAAAATTAAATTATAAAATTATTAAATCTTAAAGTTATTAAATTTTAAATCTCAAATTTCAAGTTTTAAAATTCTAAAGTGTTAAAATTTTAAAATTCAAAAATATTAAAGTCTTAAATTTTTTAAATACTAAAATCTAAAAAGTTATTTAATCTTAATATTGTTTCAGAATCTTTAATATTATTTCAAACACTATTCAATTCTAAAAATTAAAATCTTAAAATTTCCACAAATAAAAAAAAAAGAAATTAAAAAGGATCAAAGAAGACAAATGAAAATATAAAATTAGCAAGAAGGAGGAGGTGTATTTTTTACGCAAAAATGCAATTAAAATATAAAATTATAGGAGAAAAAATTATATGATAGAAAATCAAATAGGAAATAATGAAATATTAAAACCAAAAATGATGTTGTGTTCCAAACACTATTCACAAGAGGAAAAGAGAAAATTACAAAAGATTTATTAGAAAAAATTCTAAAAATAAAAATACATAAGTTAGAATTGGACAAAAAGTAAAGACTTATTAAACGAAAATAAAAATGATAAAAACGGAAGACTAGATTTAAGAGCAGTAATAAACGAAAACATAGAATGTGATATTGAAGTACAATTAACAACACATGAAAAAATGATACCAAGATTTCTGTTATATTGGGCAAAAATGTATAGTGCAAATTTAAAAGTAGGAGAAGAATATAGTAAGCTAAGAAGAACAATAAGTATAATAATAGTAGATGGAGAATTACCAGAATTTAAAGGAATAAAAAAAGCACAAACAAATTGGCAGATACGAGAAGAAGAATGAATACAAAAAATATAATCTTGACAAGCTATTTTGAGATTTGTATAATAGAATTGCCAAAAAGCAATAAAAGAGTATAAAACAAACAAAGAAAATGGAGCATTACAATGGATGATGTTTTTGGAAAATCCAGAAGATATGGAGGTAACCAAAATAATGGAAGAGAACGAAAATATAAAAAGAAGCAAAAGAAGAACTAGATAGAATAAGTCAAGATGATATATTAAGAAGAATGGCATTTAAAGCAGAATTAGAAAGAATGGATCATGCACAACTAATGTATGAAGCGAAAAGAGATGGTAAAGAAGAAGGGGCAAAAGAAAAAAAGAAATACAAATAGCTAAAAATATGTTGCAAAAAAGAATGAATGTGCAGGACATTGTTGAAATTACTGGTTTAACAAAAAAGAAGAAGTAGAAAAATTGAAATAGAAAAATATCAAAAAAGATTCAATAATTAAAAAATAAAATTAGTGACAAAAATTTTAGCAAAGTCTATTGCAATTTTTGAAAAAATATATTATTCTAATAACAGTACAAATCTAAAGAAAAGTATAGAAAGAGGCGCAAAATATGATAAAGTCAAAACTCTTGCGAGAGTAGAGAGAGAGAGAGAGAGAGAGAGAGCAACATTAACAAATAACGACCAAGCTAAGAAATTAGCTTTATTAAAGCGTATTAAAGACAGATATTAAATATGAAAATATTTAGTACCTGTCTTTCTTTTGTGTTCTAAAAACTATTTATGTGCTTCTTTTAAAAATAGAAAATGGAAGGAGGAAAAATAAATATGGATTTTAAATTATTAAAAAGAAAGAGGAGGAAAAAACGAAATGCAGTTAAATATAAAATTAACAAAGGAAAAAAGAAATTGCAAGAATAAAAATGGTGTTACTCTGATAGCTTTAGTAGTAACAATTCTAGTGTTACTAATTTTAGCAGGAGTAAGCGTAAATGCACTGTTTGGAAACAGTGGAATAATACAAAAGGCAAAAAGATGTCCAAAACAAAATGGATCAAGCAATGCAAAATGATTTAGACGCAATAAATGGATTAAATGAATGGATAAATGGAGAAAGTACAGGAGGAGAAACAGGAGAGGTATTAGATATAATAGAAAGATATGTTTTAGGAGAAGATAAAAAGGGAATAAGTTATACAACAATAGTTGATATTGATACATGGATTTTTTACTAATAATGAAATAATATCTGATGCAGAAAACAGTTTAAAAACTTTAAGCATGGCAATGGATATTGTCAAAAGTGAATTTGAAGTAGCTTTTGAATATGGTAATAGGCAATATATAATGGCAATTGATGGAAATACAGGTATAACCAAGGCAGTGAAAAAATATGAATTAAAAACATATGAGCCAAAAGAAAATATTTGATGGTTCTATTAAATTAAAAGATAATGGTACTTCTGTTAAAGACTTAGGAGAACTAAAATTGACAAAAAAATACAAAATAGTATATACAGAAAATGGTGAAACTAAAGAATATATTACAACTTCAGGAAATTATGGTGCTTTCAGAGTACCGGGATTGACTCTACTAAATAAGTTTAGTTTTTTCGATTAGAAGTGATGATGTTTATTTTTTTGTATATTCTGAAGCAAAGGGAAGAAATATTGAAATAAAACAAATATATGAAATAGGTGAAGCAGAGAACTTTGTAGAAGAAAATGGCTTTATGGCATATTTTCTGGGTGATGAATGGGGCATAATGCAGACACCAATAGGTAGCTATACAGTTCCTTCAACAGTAAAAGGCAAACAGATAACAGCTGTATATTTAGATTATATGAGAGGAAATGCAATATTTACCCAACCTTTTAAAGTAGATTTTCTAGTTGACAAAATATGGTATCAAATGTAAAAATTACAACTTCAGATATAAGCTTTATTTTTACTAATTATGACTGTGATATAAATGGGGGAAAAGAATTGGATCTATCGGAATGTGGAGATGATATACAAATACCAACAGATTTTGCAGAAAAAATATCCAGGCTTAACAATTTATGTAAGCTCAGCAGTAAAAGGAAATTATCAGGAAATAGAAAATATAAAAGTAAAAAAAGAATAATAAGTATAGATAAAAGTGATAAGCTAAAATTCTCCCTCGGCTTATCACTTTATTTTTTAAAAAATTTTAAAAAATTTTTATAAAACATATTGACAAACTAAAAAATGAGAGTATAATATATATTGTAGGTCAAAGAAAGTCAAAGTCAAAGGAGAAAAAATAAAATGAGAATGTCAGATGTAATAGAAGATTTTATAAAGCAAATGTTTGAAGATGAAGATATTATTGAAATACAAAAAGAAATGACTTAGCACAGCATTTTAATTGTGTACCATCACAAATAAACTATGTAATAGCAACAAGATTTAAACCATCACAAGGTTATTATGTAGAAAGCAGAAGAGGTGGAGGAGGTCACATTAAAATAGAAAAAAGTTAATGTAACCAAAAGCAATTATTTAATGCATGTAATAAACAGTATGGAGAATAAAATAACATCACAAGAAGTAGACATCTTTATAAGTAACTTCTTATCAGAAGGCATTATTTCTAAAAAAAGAAGCTAAACTATTAAAGGTAGCAACAAGCGACAATGTATTAACAGTTCCTCAAGAAATTAAAGATACTTTAAGAGCAAAAAAATTTTTAAAAATATGTTAGTTAATTTAGTTGAGGACTAATGACCAAACATAAATATAAAGGAGGTAATTTTTATGTTATGTCAAAATTGTGGAAAAAAAATGAGGTAAACTTTAGATACACTCAAGTTATAAATGGTGAAAAAAGAGAAATAGCACTTTGCGATAAATGTGCAAAAAAATTAGGTTTAGAAAGCTTAGATTTTTCTAGAGAAATAGAAAATTTATTTAATATGTCATTTGCAGAAAGCTTTTTACCAAGTTTTGCTAGAACAAATATGTTAGGAAGTAGAAATTTGGGAACAATATTTAATAATGATATATTTAGTAATCCCATTCTTTGGAGAAGTAAGCCAAGAGCCTGAGCAAATAGAAACTACAAGTGGCTTAAGTGATGCTGAAAAACAAGATGTATTAAAAGATATTGAAAATGCAACAAAGAAAAAATAAACAAGAAAACAAAAAACAAAAATTAGAAAGTGAATTAGAAAAAAGCAATCAAAGAAGAACGTTATGAAGACGCAGCAAAAAAATAAGAGATGAAATTAAAAAATTAGACTAATACAGAAGGGAAGTGTATGTATATGGTATATAAATTTACAAAAAGAGCAGAAAAAAGCATTAGAGTATGCAGGAGACCTAGCACAAGGTTTTTGGACATAATTATATAGGTACAGAGCATATTTTATATGGTTTAGTAAAAGAAAGGTAGTGGTGTTGCAAGCCAAGTACTTAATATGCAAAAAATTACAGCAGAAAATGTTGTAGAAGAAATTGAAGTTTTAATAGGCAAAGGAGATAAATCTCAAAATAGAGGTGAAATAGGTTTTACACCTTCGTTCAAAAAGAGTTATTGAAAATGCCTTTTTAGAGGCTAGGAAATTAGGTTCTGAATTTATTGGAACAGAACATTTACTTATAGGGATTATGCGTGAAGGTGATAGTGTTGCTGTTAGAATAATGATGGATTTAAATGTAAACCCTCAAAAATTATATAATGAAATTGTTAAAGTTATAAATGAAGATGAGAATGCAGGGGTAAGTGACAAGCAACCTAAAGGAAAAGCAAGAGGTAGCTATAATCAAACACCTACTTTAAATCAATATGGAACAGATTTAACTAAAAAGCAACTGAAGGAAAAAACTTGACCCAGTTATAGGTAGAAAGGACGAAATTCAAAGGGTTATACAAATTTTATCAAGAAGAACTAAAAATAATCCATGTTTAATTGGTGAACCAGGTGTTGGTAAAAACAGCAGTAGCAGAAGGATTAGCAGAGAAAATAATTGCTGAAGATGTACCAGAAATGTTAAAAAATTAAAAAGAGTAGTAAGCTTAGATATTGCTAGTATGGTAGCTGGTGCAAAATATCGTGGTGACTTTGAGGAAAGAATTAAAAAATGCTTAGAAGAGGTTAAAAAAGCAGGAGATGTTATATTATTTATAGACGAAGTTCATACAATTGTTGGAGCTGGTTCAGCAGAAGGTGCAGTTGATGCTGCAAATATTTTAAAACCACTTCTTGCAAGAGGAGAGGTTCAAGTTATTGGTGCTACAACTTTAAATGAATACCGCAAGTATATTGAAAAAAGATAGTGCATTAGAAAGACGTTTTAGCCCGGTAACAGTAGGTGAACCAACAAATGAAGAAACAATAGAAATATTAAAAGGAATTCGTGATAGATATGAAGCACATCATAATGTAAAAATAACAGATGAAGCTATAAAAGCAGCAGTTGAGTTATCTACTAGATATATAAATGACAGATTTTTACCAGACAAAGCAATAGACTTAGTTGACGAGGCAGCATCTAGAGTAAAAATGAGAACATATACTCAACCAGATACATTAAAAAATTAGAAGAAGAAATTTGTGCTATGAATAAAGAAAAAAGATGATGCTATTAAAGTTCAAGACTTTGAAAAAGCAGCAGGCTTAAGAGATAAAATAAATGTAGAAAAAGAAAAAATTACAAAAAGAAAAAGAAAAATGGGAGAGCAAAAATACTAAAAAGTATAACTACTCTAACAGAAGAAGATATAGCAGAAGTAGTAGCTAGTTGGACTGGTGTACCAGTTAAAAAATTAACTCAAACTGAAAATGAAAAATTAAGAAACTTAGAGCAAACTTTACATCAAAGAGTAATTGGTCAAAATGAAGCTGTTGACGCAGTTGCAAAAAGCTATAAGAAGGGGAAGAGTTGGTTTAAAAGATCCAAATCGTCCAATAGGTTCATTCTTATTCTTAGGCCCTACTGGTGTAGGTAAAACTGAGTTATCAAAAGCATTGGCTGAAAGCTTATTTGGAAATGAAGATGCAATGATTAGAATTGGATATGTCTGAATATATGGAAGGACATTCTGTATCTAAATTAATTGGTTCTCCTCCAGGTTATGTTGGATTTGACGAAGGTGGTCAATTAACAGAAAAAATTAGAAGAAAACCATATTCAGTAATTCTATTTGATGAGATTGAAAAAGCTCACCCAGATGTAATGAATATGTTACTTCAAATTCTTGATGATGGTAGATTAACAGATGCTCAAGGAAGAACAGTTAACTTTAAAAATACAGTTATAATAATGACATCTAATATTGGTGCAAGACTAATTACAGATAAAACTACTTTAGGATTTTCAGCAAAAGACAAAAAAAGATGAAAGTCAAAAAGAGTATGAAACAATTAAAAAAAGATGTTATGGGAGAATTAAAGAAACAATTTAGACCAGAATTTATTAACCGTATAGATGAAATTATTGTATTCCATAAATTAAATGATGAAGATATTAAGCAAATAATTGATATTATGCTAAATCAAGTAACAAAAAAAGAATGGCAGAAAAAAAGCTATAAATTTGAGATTGATAATAGTGTAAAAGAGTTAATTGCTAAAAAAAGGTGTTGATACTGACTATGGTGCAAGACCATTAAAAAAGAGCAATACAAAACATACTAGAAGATAAAATTGCAGAAGAAATTTTAGATGGAAATATTAAACCAAATAAAAAGGCAGTTATTAAAGCAGAAGATGACAAGATTGTAATAAGTTAAAATAGAAGAGGCCGAGCAAATTGCTCGGCTTCTTTCTTTAATTTAATACTAAATTGGATTTACGTGTACTATTGCTTTATAAACATTATCTAATTCATTTACATCTTTCTCAAACTTGTCAGCTAATTTATGGCTATCAAAGGTAGGCATATTTCCATCAACACATATGGTTAAAACAACAATATACTTATAGCCAACAGGAGTAGAAGATATTGCATCTAACTTTTGTATTTCTTTATAATTATGAGCAATATCAGTAATTATTTCTTCGGTTTTAGGGTCTATTGACTTATCCATTAAGATGTTGTAACTTTCCATAAAAATTTTAAAGCCTGTAATGCATATCCAAATAGAAATAGTAATACCAACTATACTATCAAACCAATAAATATTTATAAGAGTAAATAAGATAGAAACAAGAGTAAGACTAGTTACAATACAATCATTAAAATGGTCCTTTTTTATTTGCCTCTAGCAAAATATTGTTATATTTCTTAGCTAATCTTGAAGTATATAAATAGAGTGAAAGTTTTACAATAATTGTAGCTAAACAAACGGCAACTAAAAGCCAGGAAAATACTAAATTGCTACCATTAATTAAAGTATAAACAGAATCATATAAAAGTTTAAATGCAATTACAACCATAGATATGGCGATAAACATAGAAAATAAATACTCTGCTTTTCCATGACCAAAGTTATGGTCAGAATCTTCAGGAGTACTTGCAATTTTGTTTCCAATAAAAGTCATAAGAGATGCAAAAATATCACCTGCGCTTATTAGCAGCATCTGCAATCATAGCTTGACTTTTAAATACAAATCCTACTGTTCCTTTAATTATTAATAAAAATATATTGCCAATTATTCCAAATAATCCAGCTTTTTTAGTTTCTTCAAAACGATTCATAATAATATCCTTACTTTAAATTTAAAATGATTATATCATATATTTTACAACAAAAAACTAAAAATATGAAAATAGTTAAGAAAAAAATGTTAAATTTGCAAATTATGTAAATTAGTGGTATAATTAAAGTACATTCGCAAGAATGAATTTTTAAAGGAGTGAATTCACACCATGGAAAAACGGCAAGTTTATATTTCGGGACCTTTGACCAACAGCAGTAAAAAGGAGCTCTATGAACTCCTTGGTGAAGAATTTGAGAAGTGTGGTTTTTCCGCATATATTCCTCATCAGCACACTGACCCTGTAAAAATTCCAAGATTACACCTGAAAAGGTGTATCAAACCGATTATCGGAAGATTATTGAATCTTCCCTGTTGGTTGCCTATGTTGGGGAACCTTCACTCGGTGTAGGACAGGAAATTCAAATAGCCTCTTTTAATCAAGTGCCAATTTTGTTGGTATTTGAAAGAGACGCAAAGGTCAGCCGTATGACTCTCGGGACACCAATGGTCAAGCAGACCTTTCAATTCGAAAATATTGAAAACCTAAGAGAATGGGTTAGGCAATTCATGATCTGGTATGCTAAGCCATAACACTCCAAGAACTCTCTACATTATGTAGGGAGTTCTTTTTTATTCATTCTTTCTTATATTTCTATTGATATTTATAAATTTATTGTATAAAATATAAACATAAAATATTGAAAGGGAAAATACTAAAAATGAAAAAAAAAATTTAATCAAAATACTAGTTATGCTAGCTATATTTGCAGGTATTATTTTAGTAACTAACCAAGTGCAAGCAGGTAGCATTAGATTAAATAGCTTAAACTTTCAAATTCAAGTAAATTAAGATGGAAGTATGGATGCGTAATTGAAAACTGGAATGCTAGAATTACAGATACTAATACAATGTTTAAAGATTTCTATTTAGATAGTTCTAAGTTTAAAGAAATAACAAATATAGAAGTATATAGAGTTGATTCAGGCAACAGACAGAAACTAACTCAAATTGATGAGGAAATGTATCATGTTACTAAGAATTGCTATTATGGCTTACCAATTAGTGGCAACAAATTTGAAATTGCTTGGGGAGTTTCAGTAAATGGAACAGAGACAAGAAGTTATCAAATTAAATATAAAGTAATAGATGCAGTAAAAACATATTTAGATTGTTCAGAAATATATTGGCAATTAGTAGGTACAGATAATGCTATACCTGTAACAAAGCTAACAGCAACCATCAAATTGCCTAAAGCAGTATCAGAAAAAGAACAACATAAGAGGCTGGGCACATGGACCATACAATGGAAATATTTCTGTAAACAAAGATAATATATATTTAGAAGTAGAATATTTGGATTCAGAAGTTTCTAATGGTAGAGGCTAGAGTGATTACTTTAGAAAATTTATTTACAAAAAATAAAGTAACAAATACAGCTAAATTTAGTTCAATATTATCAGAAGAACAAAAATGGGCAGATCAAGCAAATAGAGAAAGAGAAGAATACATTAAAGAAAAAAGAAAATGAAGAACGTATTGAAAAAATAGTTGAAGTCGTTTATGTTATAGCAAATATTGCATTAGGTATATTCTTAGTATATAAACTAATAAAAAAACGGAATAAAAGCTAGCAAAATAGAAAAGAAAAAGAATGCCTGAAATGGATTATTTTAGAGATATTCCAAATAAGCAAGCTTCAGCAGGTGATGCCGCATATTTATATTACTTTAGAAGAGGAAGCTTCAACAAAAATATATCAAAAATTTTATCTGCAACTCTATTACAACTATCACTTAAAAAATATATAGCATTTTCAGAAGATAATACAAAATCGAAGCCACAAGTTAGGATAAATATTTTAAATAGCACAGAACAATTAGAACCACTAACAGAGGATGAAAAAAAACAGTATTAGGCATACTTAAAAAAGCGTTACGAGAGATACTACTAAAGAAGGCAAAATTGCAACTTTTACAATGAAAGAATTTGAAAAATATGCAAAAAAACATTGTGAAAGCTTTATGTCAAAGATTAAATCAATAGAAACTGATGTAGAGAAACAACAAATAGCAATGCAAAATTATTCAGAAGAAAGTAAAAAACAAGCTTCTAAATATGTAGGAAAATCTACAATATATATTGTACTTGGCATAATTTGTATGTCAATAGCTCCAATAATAGGTATACTTCTAATAATAAATGCTATTCCATATTTTATTATGACTAATAAAACACGTCAGTTAACAGATAAAGGATTAGAAGAAAAAAAGCAAAATGGGTAGGACTAAAAAGATATATGGAAGATTTCTCATTATTAAATGAAAAAAGAAGTGCCAGACTTAAAACTTTGGGAAAAATATTTAGTATTTGCAACAGCTTTTGGAATTGCAGATAAAGTATTAAAACAACTAAAAATTAGGTATCCAGAACTACAAAATATAGATGGATACGACTATGCATATATGCATATGTTATACCATAGCTCATTAAATAACTCATTCTTAAATACGCTTAATACATCAGTAAATAAAGTGTATATGGGAGGCATGAGTGCAGAAGCTGCTAGAAACGGATATGACGGAAGTAACTTTTCATCAGGAGGAGGCTTTGGAGGAGGCTTCTCTGGTGGTGGCGGAGGCCGGAGGCGGCGGAGGCCGGAATGGGCGGAAGATAAGCCATAAAAAAAGTAAGCCATTCTCATATGGCTACTTTTGAAAAAATAAAAGGGGATGTTTTACTAATCTATAGTCAATAACGGAGTAACTAATTATTGACTACGTATATAATATACCAATACAATTTGTCCTTTGTGTGAATTCAAAGTGACAAATTTGCAAAAGAAATATTAAAAATTTATTAATATTATTAAAATAAGCCAATGTTTTTAAACATTGGCCTGTTTGTTAATTATAAATATAATTTTGTGGGTTTACACTAACCCCATTAACTTTAATCTCAAAGTGTAAGTGGTTACCAGTTGAGTTACCAGTTGAACCAACTGCACCAATTACGTCACCAGCTTTAACGGTATCTTCAACTTTTGCATATAATTTACTACAGTGACCATAATAAATTTGTACACCATTACCACAGTCAACAATAATTAAATTACCATAGCTTCCTTTATAACCAGAAAATGTTACTTTTACCGTCACAAGCAGCCTTAATTTTTGTACCATAAAGGTGCAGCAATATCTAGACCATTATGAGGGTAACTACGTATACTTTCCCTACTACCAAAACGTGAAGTAATAACACCTGAAATTGGTTTTTGAGCTAAGTAAACACCATTTACAGAAGCATCATCGATTTTTTTTTTAAGTTCCTTATTAACCGATTTTGAAGCAACTTTGATGTCAACAGTTTTTCATACTCATTTGAATCTTGAGTATATAACTCATTTATACCAATTGTGAATTTTATATCTTTATATTTTTTTCTTCATATCTGCAACTAGATTTTCGGCCTCTTCTAATGAATCTACAACTGATTTTTTGTTTTCCGTTTAAAGTTACAGCATAATATTTATATGTTATTTTTGTATTTTCTTCAATTTTGGCAATGACATAATCATCATTTACTTCTGTATTATTACTAATAAAGGTTAAGCTATATTCAGGAGTAGTACAATCTACATATGCAACGTTACCAGTTCCCTCTAAAGCTAATTTATCATTTATTTGTTTTTCGACTAATTCTTTATCTTGGACATATCCAATATGTTCACCAGAAATACTTACACTACATACTAGTTTGTATTTCATTAAAATTATAGTTATAATAATAAACAAAGCAATTGCTACTAAATTAATTAGTTTAAGTCCTTCTTTTGTATAGTATTTAATTTGCTCGTTTAAAATAAACTTCACACTCCTTTTGTTGTGCGTTTTTAACTGCACGACATCTTTAATTATACTACATATTGTATACAATTTCAAATAACTTATACTTGTAAATACCAAAATTGAGCTAATTATGTAAATATGTCAATGCTGAAAAATGAAAAACCTACCATTTTTTCTCATTATTTCTCATATTTTCTTTAATTTTCTCTATTTTTTTTTAACTATTGACTTCTGCACAATTGTATGAAATAGAAAAAAGCAACCATTATTGGTTGCTTTTTTTTTTTTTTCATGAACTCCAAATAAGTTATGGTTGTTCTTGAAGAGTAACGGTTGTGTCTTTTTCCTTCCCATCACGATAAATTTTAAGAGTTATCGTATCTCCAATTTGTTTTTTATTTTTTATATCATTTAATTCATCCATTGTAGTAATTTTAGTTCCATCAGCCTCAATAATAACGTCTCCGATTTTTAAACCAGCTTTTTCACCAGCTGAAAAGATCTTCTATAGTTTTTATATAGAATACACCAACTACTAAGTTATTAGCTTTAGCAGTTTTTCTCGTCTGAGATCAATACCAACGACTCCAATATATGGTCTTTTTTACTTTGCTGTATTGAATAAGTTGTTCATAAATACTTTTAGTTGAATTGATTGGAATAGCAAAACCTACACCTTCAACACCTGTGCCAGAAAGTTTTAATGTATTAACACCAATTACTTGACCTTTGCTATTTACTAATGCACCACCACTATTACCAGAGTTTATTGCAGCATCTGTTTGAATTGCCGTATATTTATTTCCATCACTATCTGTAACATCTCTATTAACAGCACTGATAATACCAGCAGTTACACTATTATCTAATCCTAAAGGACTACCAACAGTCATTGCAAATTCACCAACTTGTACTGAGTCAGAATCACCAAGTTCAGCAGCAGTTAAACCATCTTTATCTATTTTAATAACAGCTAAATCTGTTTGAGAATCAGTTCCTACTATTTTTCCTTCATATTCTTTTTGTATCGTCATTGTACAATTTTACAGTAACTTTATTTGCCTTTTCGATTTCATAAAAAAGAGCTTGAGCTTGAACTTGTTGAATTAACAACATGGTTATTGGTTAAAATGTATCCATCTTCACTTATAATAATTCCAGAACCTTTTGCAGTTGCAGTAGTAGAAGAACGGTTAAAAAATTGAATTAACTGAATACTCTACACTAATAGCAACAATTGATGGTTGTACTTTTTTTTTTGCAACTCCAACAGCTGTGTCTGAATATCCTTGAAGTGAAATAAGTTGTGTATTTAAATTAGTAGAGCTATTTTCACTAGAATTATTATCTTTATTAGAAGAATCTGTAACAACTAGTTTTTCTAAAAATGCTTGTTTAATACTTGGAACATTTACACAAAGTCCAACTGTAAGAGCTGCACCAAGTACTCCACATACGAAAGGCAGTATTACAACTTTTTACCAAATCCTGCTCCATTTGATTTTTTCTTTTTAGGTTCATTAAAAAGCTTTGTAATTTGCTTCTGTTGTAGTAGGGCTCATACTTTTAAATTCCTGATTATTGTTTTCATCATCCATTGATAATTACCTCCAAATTTATATAAATATATTTTATCTTAAAACACAAATATCATACAATATATTTGTGAAAAAAATGTGAAAATTTTGTATTTTTTATATTTTCTTTGCTTTTTGGTTAAAATATTGTATAATAATAAAGAGATTTAAAGAAAGGAGTGAGAAGATGGAGCAATTAGAAAAAAAGCATTGGTTATACATTTAAAGATAAAAACTTATTAAAAAATGCATTAACACATACTTCATATGCATATGAACATCATGTGGACAGCAATGAAAAACTTGAATTTTTAGGAGATAGTATTTTAGAGTTTTTATCAAGTAAATATATTTATAGCCATTACCCACATTTAAAAGAAGGAGAAATGACTAAAGTGAGGGCAGAAGTTGTATGTGAAGATAGCTTATATATAGTAGCACAAAAACATCATTTTAGTGATTTCTTGTACTTAGGAAAAAGTGAGGATGTAAGCAATGGCAGAACAAAGCCAGCAATTTTAGCTGATAGTGTTGAAGCTGTTATTGCTGCAATATATTTTGATAGTGGACTAGAAGAGGCAGAAAAAAATTTATTGTAACAAACCTAGCAGAGGCTGTGGAAGCTTCTAGTAAAAATGTTGGAATGAAAGATCACAAAAACAGTACTACAAGAAAAATTGCAAGAACATGGAACTGTCCATATAAATTATGAAGTAATAAAAACCAGTGGTCCAGATCATGATAAATCTTTTACAGTTGAAGTATATTGTGATGGAAAAGCATTAGCAATAGGAGAAGGAAAAACTAAGAAACAAGCAGAAATGCAAGCTGCTGAAAAAGCCTTAGAAAAATTAGCATAGTTGTAGTAGGAGGTAGAAATGAAAAAAAGAATATATTATACCAATTTTTTGTACCGCATTTAGGATGCCCACATCAATGTACTTTTTTTTGCAACCAAAAAGAAATTAGTGGACAAACTAAACAAGTAACTGCAAATGATGTAAAAAGAAACAATAGAGTATTATTTAAAGAACTTTAAAGATGATTCAAAATATGTAGAAGTAGCATTTTATGGTGGTAGCTTTACAGCAATTGACGAGAGAAAACAAAACGAATTATTAGAAGCGGCTAATGAGTTTATAAAGCAAGGAAGAGTAAATAGTATAAGGTTATCAACAAGACCAGATTATATTGATAAATCAATTTTAAAAAGGCTAAAAAAATATAATGTAAAAACTATTGAACTTGGTGTTCAATCAGCAAACGACTATATCCTAGCTAAATGCCAAAGAGGACACACTTTTGAAGATGTAAAAAAGCTTCAAAACTTATTAGACTTTATGGCTTTACATTAGGACATCAAATGATGATAGGACTTCCAGAAAGCACAAAACTAGACGAAATAAATACTGCAAAAGCTTTAATAAAGCTAAAGCCTAAAATTGTAAGTAATATACCCTGTACTTGTTATTAAAAAATACTCCTTTAGCAAAGGAATATGAACAAGGGGAATACATACCATTAACAGTTGAACAAGCTGTAGATAGAGCAAAAAGACATAATGCAACTATTTAACAATGCTAAAATTGAAGTAATAAGAATAGGACTCCAAAATACAGAAGAAATTACAGACCCTTCAGAAGAGAGCAGTCAAGTAATTGCAGGACCATATCACCCAGCATTTAGACAATTAGTGGAGTCTGGAATGTGGTATGATGAAATTGTGCAAAAAATAAAGAAATTCAATATAAAGGTCATGCAAGTAACAATTAAAGCAAATCCAGAAAACATAAATAATATTATAGGACATAAAAAAGAGAAAAATGTGTTGAAATTAAAAAAGAATTCTATGATGTAGCTGTAGTAGTAAAACCAGATGAGAATATAAAAAAGGCAAATTTGAAATTGAAATAGACAAAACATACGAAGATATTCTTGAAGAATTAAAAAGCTAAAAAAATAAAAGTATAAAATCACCAATTATTGCTAATAATTAGTAGTAATAGGTGATTTTTTATGAGTTATACAAAGACAAAAAAAAGCTTTTAAAAAGTAAAAAGAATTTTTAATAGATACGATTTATTTAACTTTAGGTTGTGCAATAATGGCAATAGGTACGGCTGTATTCTTGTTGCCGAATCAACTTTCTACTGGTGGTTTTACTGGTATTGCTACAATATTTTACTATTTATTTCATTTTTCAATGGGAACAGTAATATTAGCGCTAAATATACCTTTTTTATATTAGCATTTTTTAAAATAGGCAAGAAATTAGTAATTAAATCAATTATAGGTACAAGTTTGCTATCACTTTTTATAGATTTATTTGAAAAGATTCCTACACTCACAAATGATAGACTTTTGGCTTGTATTTATGGTGGAATTTTTATTGGCTTTGGACTAGCTTTTAGTATTAAAGGCAAATGCATCAACAGGTGGAACAGACTTAATGTAACATATATTGCAAGAGCATATAAACCATATATGAAAACTAGTAATATAATAGTAGTTGTAGATGTTATTATAATTGGGGCTTAATGTTATATTTTTCAAAAAAGGTTGAAATTGGGCTATATTCAGCAATAAGTATATATCTAATGGGTAAAATGATAGACATTGTTTTTGAGGGGATTAACTTCACAAAAATGGTATATATTATTTCACAAAAATATGAGGAAATTTCAAAAAAGAAATTGATAAACAATTACAAAGGGGAAGCACGGGGATATATGCAAAAGGAATGTATACCAATACAGATAAGATGATGCTTATGTGTGTTGGAGCAAGAAATGAAGTTGCAAGAATGAAACAAATTGCAACACAAATTGATCCAAAAGCATTTATAATAATAAGTAATGCTAGAGAAACCTGGGGAAAAGGCTTTAAAGACGACTAATGTCGAATTTTGTCATACGATTTTTCTTTACAAATTAAAAAAATGAGTGTAAAATGTATAAGAATACAATATGATTTTTATAAAATAGTAAAGATAGAAAGGATGTGATTATATGTCAGAAAAAAACAAATGTCAGAGATATTGAAAAGAAAAGATTTTTTAGCAGAACTAAGAATAAAATTAGAAGAAGCAGCAGATGATATAAAAAATAACAGAGTATACAATGCACGAGAAGTATTTGAGGAATTAGACAGAAAATATGGATATAAAGTATGAAGTTATATTAACAACTCAAGCAAAGATGGAGCTAAATAATATTTATAAATACATATCAAATTTTTTTTGTTTGCTCCGAAAGCAGCTCAAAAAGTTTATTGATAAATTTAAAACAAGTATTTTAAGGTTAGAACATTTACCAAAATCGTGTAGTATAATAAGTGAAGACATAAACTCAAAATATGAATATAGAAAGCTAATAATTAACAATTATATAGTAATATATAGCATTGATGAAGAAAATAGAAAAGTATATATTCATAGGATAATTTACCAAAAAAAAGTGAATTATTTAAAATTTAATTAGACATTCTTTACAAACTTGAATTCATATTGTAAAAAAATTAGTTTTAAATCATGATTTTTCAAAAACAATTTTATTTCAATGGATTTTATTTCTAGAACGAATCCTAAAAAAAAAAATTAATTTCATAATAAAGGCAGGTGTATAATATGTGTTTACATACACTAAAAAGAGTTAAGATTATTAGCATTATCTTTAACTTTATTCGTATTGCTAATATATAATTTAGTATTATTTCCACTTATAAATTCTATTTTTAATTTAGATACAAATAAAATTTATTCAAATTATGTTTATTCTAAAACAATACCTATTCAAAAAGCATATCAAATGCCAGATGCCACAATATATAAATCTATAATTCAAAAAGACGCAAGTCTTACGGAAGTAAGTGATGTAACAAATGAACAGCCTGAGCAAAAACAAGAAGAAAGTAAAAAAGAACAGATGTAAGCAAACCTACTCAAAGAGATGTGATAAAAGAAAATAAAAATATTAAATGGAGAATTCAAATTCCAAAAATAGATTTAGATGTTCACATTATGGAGGGGACTACATCGACTGTATTATTAAAGGCAGTAGGACATTTTACAGAAACAAGTAAATGGCAAGGCAATGTGGGACTGGCAGCTCATAATAGAGGATACCAATGCAACTTTTTTGCTAAAATTAAAAATTTAAAAATAGGTGATGAAATAATATATACAACTACAAATGGTAAGAAAATATACAAAATACAAACCAATAAAGTTATAAAAGATACTGATTGAGCTATTTAGAAGCTACTGACGACAACAGAATTACTTTAATTACTTGTGAAGAAAATAGAGAAAACTACAGAAGATGTATTCAGGCAATAGAAATTGCAAATTATAAAATATAGAAAGGAATTTTAGATATGAAAAAAAATAATCTCAATATTAATGATATCAATAGTTTGTATAAGTAATTTTATAGGAATATTTGGGACAAAATAAAGTTAAAGCAGCAATTGCACCAATAGAAAATGCAAAACCATATTCAAAAGGAGAAGTAGTTTTATTTAGCTATGATGGAATAGGCATTGGAGTAGAAATACAAGTATACAAAAAAGATGGAATAGAATATCCGGTATATTGTTTAAACAAAGGAAAAAGAGGAGTGGAAGCAGGTTTTGAATATACAGTAGATGTTAATCAAATGTTAAGTAATCAAAAAATATGGAGAGCAATAATAAATGGATATCCATTTAAAAACCCCAGCAGAATTAGGCTGTAATACTATGGAAGAAGCATATGCAGCAACTAAAATGGCAGTGTATGATGCGATGTACAATTATGATTTAAATAAATTTGATACATATAAACATCCAGAGACAGATAAAAGAACAGTACAAGCAATTAAAAAAATAATCACAAATGCTAGAAAATCAACAGAAACCAAAATTGCAGCAACATTAAATATTAAACCAGAACAAAATAGTTGGGTAGTTGACAAAATAGACAAACAATATGTAAGCAAAACATATAGTGTACAGGCCTCAGCTGTGAATAAAAAATATACAATTGCATTATCAAACTCAAGTAATGCTAGATTCAAAATTACAGATGTTAAAAAAATACAGAAAAAACGGAATTTGATACTACTGAAAAATTTAAAGTGTTAATTCCTATTGTAGATTTAGAAAAATCAGGAGAATTCACATTAACAGCTAAATCAGATTTAAAAACAATGCCAATTTTCTATGGAGAAAGTCCTAATCAAGACTGGCAAAAATTATGCAGTAACAGTGGGCGAATATGAAATGGCAGATACTTCAATAAAGCAGACTTATCAAGAAAATAAAAACACAAATTGAAATTCAAAAACAAGATGGTGATACCAAAAATACCATTGAAAAATGGCACTTTCAATTTGTTAGACGAAAATAAACAAATACTTTATTCAGAACTAACTACAAATGACCAAGGAGTAATAGAAGTAAAACATTTATTACCTGGAATTTATTATTTAGAAGAAATTAAAGCACCAGATGGATATTATGGCTATGAAGACTTAATTCAAATAGAAGTAAAGTTAAATCAAAAACTGTAGTAAAGGTAGATAACTACAAAGAACAAGAAGAAAAGCCATCAGAAGATCCGCAAGAGGAAACAGAAATATCAGTGGGAGAAAAGAAACTTCCAAAAACGGGATTCTAAAAAAAGTAGAAAAATAGCGAATTATGGTAGAAAAATCAATTGGAAATTATAACCTATTTTATTGACATACACGTGGATAGAAGATATAATTATTAAGTAAAAAAGCATAATAATTTAGAAGGGAAATTTTATGATTTCACAATTGATTTTTTTTATTTATTTTAATTCTGTTAAACGCATACTTTGCAGCAACTGAAATTGCTTTCATATCTTTAAATGATGCAAAAATCGAAAAACAAGCAAAAGATGGTAACAAAAAAAGCAAAACAAATTCAAAAAATGCTTAAAAACCCCAAGTAAATTTCTAGCAACAATACAAATAGGAATAACATTAGCAGGTTTCTTATCAAGTGCTTTTGCTTCAGATGCATTTGCGGGAATGTTAGCTCAGTATTAAATGAATGGATGCCATTTATAAGTATAGCAACTTGGCAAAATATATCTATTGTTATTATAACAATAATTTTATCTTTCTTTACATTAGTATTTGGAGAGCTTGTTCCAAAGAGATTAGCAATGAAGTATTATGAAAAAATATCATTTGCAACAATTGAGTAATAAAAGGAATATCTGTAGTTACGGCACCATTTGTTAAATTATTAACTTGGTCAACCAATTTAGTATCTAAAATCTTCGGAGTAGGAGAACAAGAGGAAGAAGAAATTGTCACAGAAGAAGAAATAAAAATGATGGTAAATCAAGGAGAAGAAAAAGGCTCAATTGAAGAAAATGAAAAAGAGCTTATAAATAATGTTTTTGAATTTAATGACATAATAGCTTCTGAAATTATGACTTACAGAACAGACATATATGCAATTGAAATGAATGAGGATATATATGGTATTTTAGATGAAATTGATGAATACAAGTACAGCAGAATACCAGTATATGAAGAAACTATCGACGATATAAAAGGAATTCTATTTTTTGAAGGATATATTAAAACTGGTTAGTACAAGAAAAAAAGAATTCAAAATTGCAGATATCATGAGAGAAGCATATTTTGTACCAGAATCAAAACCAATTGATGAGATTTTTGAGGAATTACAAGCAAACAAAATGCAAATGGCTATTGTAGTCGACGAGTATGGAGGTACAGCAGGTTTGCTTACAATGGAAGACATCTTAGAAGAATTAGTAGGTAATATATTTGACGAATATGACGATGTAGAAGTTGAGTATAAACGCTTAGACGATAACACATATTTAATAGATGGAAGTGTTAGCCTATATGAAATGAAAAAAATTTTTTGATATAGAACTTCCAGAAGGAGATTATGAAACTTTATCCAGGTTACTTAATCGAAAAAATTGGGAAGGCTACCAGAGGAAGATGAACACCCAGTTATAGAAGACGAACATTTAACATACAAAATAGAAGAATATGAAGACAGAAGGATAAAGTGGGTTAAAGTATGTAAAAAAATAATAATAAATAAGGATAAGTGGTGGTAAGATATGAACAAAAAAATTAGATGGACTATTATAGGAATAGTAGCAGTAATAATAATTGCAATTAGTATAATGGCAATTATAAATGAAGTGCAATTACATTATAAAAAGTAGAAGAAATCAGTGAATATAACTATTTCACATTAGAACAAAACCAAAAATATGGTGTAATTGATAGAAATGGAAATATTATAATTGAAGCGGAATATGAGGCAGTTCAAATTCCAAATCCATCTAAGGCTATTTTTGTTTGTGTAAAAAGAATATAATGAAAATACAAAAAGAGTATGAAACAGTAGTATACAATGAGAAAAAAAGGAAGTTTTGCTTTCAAATTATAAAGAATATACAAGCAATTTCAATTTATACAAATGTTAATTCAACACCTTATGAAAAAAGTGTATTAACATATAAAGAAAATGGAAAGTATGGATTGATAAACTTAGAAGGAAAGCAAATAACTAAAACCAGTTTATGATGAAATTTCTAGTATTAACTATAAAGAGGGCACATTTTTTTTAATAAAGCAAAATGAACTTGAAGGCATAATAAACATGAAAGGTAAAGTTATAATAAAATGTGAATATGAAAGTGTAACCTCAGATAATTACTATAGTGAAAATGGCTACAACAAACAAGCGGGATTTATTGTAAGTAAAAAACAGATGATGGATACAGATATGGATATGTAAATTATAGAGGAACTATAATATTAAACCCAATTTATACTCAACTTGAAAGAGTTACAGAAATTGCAAATGAAAAGGGAGTATATTTTTATTGCATTTAAAAAATGGACAAGCTGGACTTCTAAAAAATAACAAAAGAAATTTTAAAATTTTATGAATATGAAGACATACAATACAATGTATTAGGAAGTATTTTTGTAACCAAAAGAAATGGAAAATATGGAGCTGTAAATCAAGAAGGAACTACAGTTTTATATCCTGAGTATGATAATGTTTATACTGGTGGAATGTACCTAAATGCCTTAAAAAGGATAAAGATATATTTATATTTGACTTAAATGGAAATAAAATAGAGACAAATGAAGTTAGTAAAATTAAAACAGAAAATGCAAATTATTATATAACAATTGATAAAAACAATAAATATAAAGTTGTTGATTCAAAAGATAATATAATAATTGACAAAGATACACATATATCAGTATTTACCTGGAGACTATTTTTTTATTGTGGAGCGTGACTCAAAAAATGGAATAATTGATTCTAATGGTAAATCAGTTATTGAATTAAAATATGATAGCATTTCTAGAATAAATGAAACAGACATATTACAAATGGAAACAAACAAAAATATAGCTCTATATAACCTAAAATATGAAAGAAATAGTAAGTATGGATAATGCAATAGTAAAAAAATTAAAGGATGAAAAATCATACATCTTACTATACTCTGATACAGATTTTAAATATTTAGATAAAAAGGGAAATATATTAACTTCACAAAATCTTTTTGAAAACAATACTCTATTTGCTAAAAATATAAAATGGCAAGTGGGGATTTGTTGATAAAGCTGGAAATTTAAAAAGTACAAAATGATTATGAATTGGTAACAGACTTTAATAAATATGGATTTGCAGGAATAAAAAAAAAAGATGGTAAGTGGGGATCAATAAATCAAAATGGAGAAGTAGTACAAGAACCTACTTATGACTTGAAAAAAAGAAATATCCCAGAATTTGTAGGCAAGTATTATCGTGTAAATGCAACTAAATTTAGTGACGAAATATAAGGAGAAAATGATGTATAAACAATTTGGAATAAGCGACGAATTATTAGAATTATCAAAAAAAGCAGAATTAGAAGTGCAAGAACAATTTAAGAAAATAGAAGAAGTATGCGAATATAATAGCTTAAAAGTACTATCGGCATTTCAAAAATATAATGTTTCAGAAATGCACTTTAACAGTACAACTGGATATGGATATTCAGATGTAGGAAGAGATACAATTGAAAAAAAAAATATTTGCAGAAATATTACATACAGAGGACAGTTTAGTAAGAGGACAGTTTATATCAGAACTCATGCATTAACAGTAGCTTTATTTGCATTTTTAAGACCAAATGATATTTTCTTAAGTATAAGTGGAAACCATATGACACTTTAGATGAAGTAATAGGAATAGTAGATAATCCAAGTTCATTAAAATCATATGGAGTAAAATATGAGCAAATTGATATGATAGAAAATGATTTTGACTATGAGCAAATAAAAGATAGAGTATCAAGAAATGATATAAAACTAATTGAAATTCAGCGTTCTAGAGGATATAGTCTACGTGATAGTATTACGTTAGATAAAATTCAAAAAAAAAAGTTATAGAAACAATACGTGAAGTAAATGACAAAGTTATAATAATGGTAGACAACTGCTATGGAGAGTTAGTAGAAAAAATAGAACCAACTGATTTAGGAGCAGATGTCATAGTAGGTTCACTAATAAAAAACTTGGGTGGTGGAATTGCACCAAATGGAGCATATATAGCGGGTAAAAAGAATTAGTAGAACTAGCTGCTGAAAGATTAACTTCACCAGGTTTAGGCAAAGAAGTTGGACCAACTTTAGGAATGAACAAACAAATATTACAAGGACTATTCTTTGCACCACATGTTGTAGCAAGTAGTTTAAAAACAGCAGTATTTGCAAGTAAATTATTAGAAAACTTAGGCTATATAGCAAATCCAAAATTTGATCAAAAGAAGAACAGATATAGTACAAACAATAACTTTTTGGAGATAAGCAAAAACTTATAAAATTTTGCCAAGGAATACAAATGGGTTCACCAGTTGATAGCAATTCAATACCTGAACCATGGGGATATGCCTGGCTATACAGATCAAGTAATTATGGCAGCAGGAGCATTTACACAAGGTTCATCAATAGAATTATCATGTGATGCACCAATTAGAGAACCATATATGGCATTTATGCAAGGTGGACTTACTTATGAATATGGTAAGTTGGGAGTGCTTAAAGCAGTAGCTTACATGTTGAAAGAGGAATAAATATGAAAACAGTTGTAATAGGTGGTGGACCAGCAGGAATGATGTCAGCCATAAAAAGCAAGTAATATTCGGAGACAATGTTATACTATTGGAAAAAATGGAGTCATTAGGCAAAAAATTATTGATAACAGGAAAAGGCAGATGTAATATTACAAGCTCACTTCCAATTGAAGAATTTATACAAAACGTACCTGGTAATGGTATGTTTTTGTATAGTAGTTTTAATAATTTTACTAATCAAGACATAATAGAACTATTAAAAAAGAAGGATTACATGTAAAAAAAGAAGAAAGAGGACACAGGTTTTTCCCTACTACTGATAACGCAAAAGATGTTTTAAATGCACTAATAAAATTATTAAAAAAGGCAAATGTACAAATAAAAAAACAAATGCAAAAGTAGAAAAAATATTAGTACAAGATGGAAAAGTGACAGGTCTACAAGCAAATATAAATGGTCAAAAACAAACAATAAATGCAGATAAAATTATTCTTGCAACAGGAGGAAAAAAAGCTACCCTGTAACAGGCTCAACAGGTGATGGATATGAACTAGCTAAACAATTAGGCCACACTATAACAACTATAAAAACCATCACTAATACCATTAACAGCCAAAAGAGAAGATTTGAATTGTGCAAAGAACTACAAGGTTTAAGTTTGATAAATGTATCAATAAAGCTAATAGACACATCAAAAAAATAAAGTGATATATGAAGATTTTGGAGAAATGTTATTTACACATTGGGGAGTTTCAGGTCCAATAATATTAAGTGGCTCAGCTCATTTGTTAAGATACAAAAACATAGAAGGAGCTGTTATCTAAAGGACAAATTGAATTAAGCATAAATTTAAAACCAGCACTTACAGCAGAAAAACTTGAAAATCGTATATTAAGAGATTTTGAAACACAAAAAAACAAAGAATTTAAAAATAGCTTAAATGAACTATTACCTAAAAAACTAATAGAACCAATAATTAGGTTATCAGGAATAGATAGAGAAAAACAAGTAAATTCAATAACTAAACAAGAAAGAAAAAATTTAGTAAATTTACTCCAAAACTTTAGAATAAAAATAAGTGGATTTAGACCAATAGAAGAAGCAATTGTAACATCAGGAGGAATATCTACAAAAAGAAATAAATCCAAAAACGATGGAATCAAAAAAAATAGTACAAGGACTATATTTTGCAGGAGAAATACTTGATGTGGATGCATATACAGGTGGATTTAATTTGCAAATTGCGTGGTCTACTGGATATACAGCTGGAATGTAAGAAAGGAAATTTATGAAAACTATTACAGGCAACACACAGAAGCGGAAATTGTTGAAAAAAGATCAAAGTTCATAAGTAACTTGTATTATGTTGAAACAGTAGAACAAGCTGAAAATAAGCTAAAAAGAGATAAAAAAGAGATACAATGATGCTAGGCATAACTGTTTTGCATATAGAGTCTGTGAAAAAAAACACAATTGTAGAAAGAGCAAGTGATGATGGCGAACCAAGTGGGAACAGCAGGTGCTCCAATGCTAAATTTACTTTCAAAATCAGACTTAACAAATTGCTTAGTTATAGTAACAAGATATTTTGGAGGGATTTTACTTGGCACAGGAGGGCTGGTAAGGGCGTATACAGAATCAGCAAAACAAGCTATAGAAAAAGCAAATTTAGTTACAATACAAGTTGGAGAAGAAATACTTGTAACTATAACATATGATAAGTTGAGTGAGTTTCAATATTATTGTCAAAAAAAACAATATAAATGTTATAGAACTTGAATATGGTGAAAATATAATCTGTAAAAAATACAAGCAATACCTGAAGAAAAAGAAAAAATATTGCAAGAAACAGTAAAAAACAGTATAATATACAAAACATAGAAGTCACAAAAGAAGTTTATATGAAAAAATAATACATAAAAATAAAGGGTTTTTACAAATAAATGGAAAAAACTTCCAAAAACCTATTGCAAAATTTTTATATTCATATTATAATTAGGACAGTAAAAAAATGTAAAAATTTTACAAATTTAAAAATAGGGGGAAAGAATTGTGAATGAGAAAATTACGGTATTAGTGGCAGATGATAATAGTGACTTTACTATGACATTATCTAGTTATTTAGAAAAGGAAGAGCAAATTCAAATTGTTGGAATTGCTAAAGATGGTAATGAAGCATATGAAAAGGCAATAGAACTAAAACCAGATATCTTATTATTAGATATAATTATGCCACATTTGGATGGACTTGGAGTTCTAGAAAAATTAGGAGAAACTAATTTAGAAAAAAGTCCATTAGTAATTATTTATTGTCTGCTGTAGGACAAGATAAAATAACACAAAAAAAGCAATATCTTTGGGAGCTCAATACTATATTGTAAAACCTTTTGATATAAACGTCTTAATAAAAAGAATGAAAGAGTTGAAAAAATTATCAACCAACTCAGTTTAAGGGAGGATTTATTACTAGAGAAATAAAGGCCCAATACATAGATATTGCACCAGATAAAAAGAAGAACCAAGAAAAACCTAGAAGCACTTGTAACAAATATCATTCACGAAGTTGGAGTACCAGCTCACATAAAAGGATACCAATACTTAAGAGAAGCAATAATGATGGTAATAAAAGATACAGATGTAATCAATCAAATTACAAAACAACTTTATCCTGAAATTGCAGATAAATACCATACTACACCAAGCAGAGTAGAAAGAGCAATTCGTCATGCAATAGAAGTAGCATGGGGAAGAGGAGAGCAAAGTGCAGTTGAAAACATATTTGGCTACACAGTATCAGCAGCCAAAGGAAAGCCAACAAATTCAGAATTTATAGCGATGATTAGCGACAAATTAAGGCTTGAATTAAAGTCTGCATAAAACGATGAAGCCTTTATTTATTGGCTTGATTTATAAGTAAAAGTAACCAAATTACTTGACAATAGTAAAATAAATGAGTATAATAAATATAGAAATAAGGAGCCACAAAAAGTGGTCGCCGATTTTTGTGTTAAAAAGTGCACACTCTAATCGCAAGCAGAGTGTGTATTTGTTTTTTTTTTATTTGCTTAATATATGTACGAGTACAATTATTAAGGCAATAGTTATGATAGTTACTGATACAAGACCAGCGAAAAGTAGTATTATTAATTGTAATAATGCTTCTACCATACACATCACCTCCTCTTTGGAGGCGACACACCCTTTGCTTTTCCTTATTTCATAATATATTATACATATAAGTAAAATATAAGTCAATAATCAAAGAACAAAATTTGTAATTTTATTCATCAGAATTATTATCATCTTCAAAATTTTTCCAAACCAAACTTTAAAAATTCTATAACTACTTTATTAAATGACAAGTTTTTTCTTGTCTGATATTTTTTGATTTCATCTACAATATCCTCAGGTAATCTTAAAGTTTTACTAATTCCACTATGATTTTCAGGTATTCTAAGTTTTTTCATAACATAATCCTCCTTGCACTAATTTTATATGCAAAAATTATTAAAATATGCACCTAAAAAATACTTTGCAATTATTTTGCAATTAGTTTATAATGCAAATAGAAAAAAAAGGAGGGAATAGAAAATGAAAAAAAAGAACAGCAAAAAGAATAATATGGAGTGTTGTAGCTGTAATAATAATTACATTAGCTGTTATTGGCTTTGCTATATTTATTAAACGTGAACAAGGAAGAAATCCACAATATATTGGTACTGCTTTTAAAGACCAAGAAACATCATTAAGTGAAGAAAGTAAAAAACAAACTCAATGTGATAGTCAAAGCATAAATGAATTGGTAGAAACTCAAAAGGAAAACTCAATACAATCTGCTAATAAGTCTACAAATAATAAAAACAGTAATTCTAATAACAATACTGGAAATCAAAATAATATTAATAAGAGTTCTAAGTCAAATAATAACACAACAAATACTTCTAAACCGAATAATTCCAGTCAAGATAACAATACATTAGGCAACCCCGATTTAAATAACAATATAACTAATACACAACCTAAAATGATAATCAACAAACGCAACAACCTCAAACACCAACAGTAGATAAGGGGCAAATCAAACAAAATATAACCAAAAAGTTATTAGAATTAAATAATGCTAAAAATTATCTTGAACAACTAAAGAATTTTGTAGAAGATTCACAATCGGATTTAAATAGTTATAAAACAAAGTTAGCTAATGCTAAAACAAAATTAGAAAATGCAAAAAAGCAAAAGACGATTCAAGTTTTTTGAGAATGGACAATTTGTATGGAAAGCCGATCCACAAAAAGATAGCCTTGAGACGCTGAAGAAGATGTTGCTCATTATGAAAATATGGTTAGTAAATACAATACACTTTATAAAAACGATAAATTAAAATTGGATAATCAACAATCTAAAGTAAATAATTTACAAAAAAGAAGTTGATAACTTAAAAAAACAATTATAATTATTTACTAATTCTAGTAACTATCATAACTATTGCCTTAATAATAGCATTAGCAGTAATTTTGCGCAAAAAGTAAATAAACCAATAAAAAACACATCTGTGATTTGACCGTTATAGATGTGTTTTTTCTATATCGTGGAAAGCCATGTTTGTGGTTTTTCCATTTCCTACAATTATTATACACACACTAAATAGATTTGTCAAACTTATTGACTAATAATTCCATGAAATATATAATTAACATAGCAAAAAAAAATAAGGAGGACTAATAATGTTAATTGAAGTTCCAGAAAAAAAGTTGCTAAAAAAAATAGTAGTAAAAAGAGATGGAAAAAAAGTCGAGTTTGACGGTGCAAAAATTGCACTTGCCATTCAAAAGGTTTTGGAGATATTGTGGGAAATGAAGATCCTAAAACAGCTAAATATAATGAAACAGATGTAAATAAAGTATATAGTAAAGTTTTAGGTAGAATAGAAAAAATAGATTCTGATAAAATAAAGATTGAAGAGATTCAAGACTTGATAGAAGAAGAATTAAAGAACTTAGGCTATCAGGATGTTTATGGTGCTTTTGCTAGTTATCGTGAAAAAAGAGCACAATCAAGGCAATTATTTTTTGATGAAAAAAAGCAACATAAATTTCTAAAAGCACTAGAAAACTTAGGATTAAAGTCAGCCAATGTAGAAGAAAATAAAAAGGATAGAAACAATGATAATGAAACAACCATGAGAAATATGTTTCAATATGCAAGTACAATCTCAAGACAATTTGCAATAACATATTTAATGAAAAGAAATTCTCAGAAGCACACGAAAATGGAGACATATATATTCATGGAATGAATTTTTTTTATTCCAACAGGTACAACAAGTTCATGTCAAATAGATATAAGCAAATTATATGATGATGGTTTTTATGTAGGAAATAACTATATAAAAGAGCCAAGTGGAATAATAGCATATTCAAATCTAGCCACTGTTGCAATACAAGCAAATCAAAATGATCAATATGGCGAGCAAAGTATACCATCATTTGACTATTACATGGCACAAGGAGTTCTTAAAACATTTAAAAAGCAATTAAAACAATTGATTTTTGACTTTTTAGAGTTAACAGACTTTGACAAATTCATTGCTGTAAACGGAATTGAAAGAGAAATAGAAAAAAATAAATACTATTGACTTTGAACCAAGTATATTTGATAAATATTGTAGAGAATCTGAAGAGCTTAAAAAAGAATGTTTAAAATTGCATATAACAAGGCAATTGAAAAAACTAAAAAAATTAACAGACCAAGCAATGGAATCATTTATATATGATTTAAACACAATACATTCAAGAGCAGGGAATAGGCTACCATTTTCTTGTATTAACTTTGGAACAGACACATCACCAGAAGGCAGAATGGTAACCAAATCAATATTAACTGCAATTAACAATGGCCTTGAAAATGGTGAAGAATGTGCATTTCCAGTAGCAATTTTTAAAGTGAAAACTGGAACAAACTATAACAAGGAAGACACAAATTATGATTTGTTTGAACTAGCATGCACAGTAGCTGTTAAAAGAAAGAATATTAACTTTTCTTTCTTAGATGCAGAATTTAATATAGATGATTACAAACAAGGAGATTATGATACAGAAGTTGCATACACAGGAATAGGAAATAGAGTGTTAGAAAATGTAGTTGACTCAAATAAAGCAGTATCAGTGGGCAGAGGAACATTATCAACAACTTCAATAAACTTACCTAGGTTAGGAATAAAACATGGAATTATTTCAAGTGATAAAGCAGACGAAAAGGGATTTTTTACTGAACTAGAAGAAAAATTAGATTTAGTAAAAGACCAAACTCTTAGAAAGATATGAAATACAATGTAAGAAAAATACATACAATTTTCCGTTCCTATAAGAGCAAAATATATGGATAGACAGTGAAAAATTAAAAAGATAATGATAATTTGAAAAAAAAGCACTAAAACATGGCATTTTGAATATAGGTTTTAGCGGATTAGCAGAATGTTTAAAAGCTTTGACAGGAGAACATCAGGGAGAGTCAAAAGAGGCACAAAAATTTGGTATTAAAATAGTAGAATTTATGAGAAAAAAATGTGACGAATACTCTGAAAAAATACAATTTGAACTTTAATTTAGTTGCAACACCAAAAGAAGAAATATCAAATAAATTTATAAAAATGGACCAAGCTATTTATGGAAAATTAAAAGGTATAACAGACAAAAATCGTTATACTAACTCTTTCCATATTCCAGAAGGATATAGAATTTCTACAGAAGATAAAATTAAAATCGAAGCACAATACCATAGCTTGACAAATGGAGGACATATTGCAAATTGTGCAAATAAAAAATGGAGATACAAAGGATGTTATAAATGTTATAAAAACCATGAAAGAAAATGGAATTGGCTATGGAAAGATAGTTAATATGGAGAAGTAAAAATGGACGAATTTGATAAAGAACAAGCCAATAATAGAGAATATGTTTTAAAGTATGGTAAAACAAGATGGAAAATTATTAGATTTAGCTTCTGAACGATTACAAGATGACGAAGAAATTGTAATGGAAGCGGTTAAACAAAACCCTATATCTTTGAATTTGCAAGTAGTAGATTAAAAAGATAATGCAAAAATAGTAATGGAGTCAGTATCAAGAGTTGGTTGGACAGCATGTTATGCAAGTGAAAAACTAAGAGCAAATAAAGAAATTATGTTATCAGGGCTGAAAATAGATGGTCAAATTTTATACTATGTATCAAAAATAAGAGATGACAAAGAAGCTGTTTTAGCAGCTGTAACAAATAAGGGGTTAATATTAAAGTATGCAAGTAATAGATTAAGACAAGATAAAGATATAGTATTAGCAGCTATAAAACAAGATAAAAGAGCAAAAAGAATATATTGCATCAGAAGAACTAAAAAATGATGAAGACATACAATTGATATTAAATCCACCACAGGAGGATTAGTCATTATTATTTAAATCCTCCATGTATCACAAAAAGATATACAAATACAACACAAAAAAATAAAAAGTAGATAAAAAAATTATAGAAAAGTATTGAAAATAAAAAAATGTTATGCTATCCTTAAGTAAGATATGTACAAGTATCTTACTTTGATTTTTTAGTAAGATAAAAATTTGGATTTAGCACATTGACTTTTTAGCTGTGTGAAAGGAGGGAAACGACTGAACTACAGATAAAATATGCTCTGCAAAATTAAATAGAGTAAACCTGCGAAATACAGTTAAAAATGAGTAAATGTGCATAAAAAAGGAAAAAATTGTACATACTAAATACAAAATGAAAAAAGAAGAATAAAAAAACACTTAAGAAAGAGGAGGAAGATAACCTTGAATAAAAAAAAAAATAAGTAAAGAGATAAGAATAAATAAAAAAATCAGCAAGAAGAAATTACTCAAATCAAACAGGTATTACTCTAATAGCACTAGTAGTAACTATTGTGGTATTGCTAATTTTAGCAGGAGTAAGCTTAAATGCAATATTTAGTGAAAACGGAATAATAAAAAAGAGCACAAGATGCTCAAAACAAAATGGACCAAGCAACACAAAATGACTTAGACTCAATAAATGAACTAACTAATTGGTTAGACAATCAAGTAAATGGAACCACAGGTGGAGGCACAACGGGAGGAGATGCCAATCCATCAACAACACCTAAAATCTCAACATTAGTAGGAACAGTAGTAGATAAAAAAATACAAAAAGCAGAAGATGCATATGGAAATAAAATAACAATACCAAAAAGGATTTAAAGTAGTAGCTCATGGAACGGTAGCAGGCTCAGCAACATATACATATAGTGGAGATAAATATTCCAGCAGTACAAGATGGAATAGTAATAGAAAAATGGAACAGATGGAAATCAATTTGTATGGGTACCAGTAGGAACAATAAAAAAATAAAAACAACACAACAAATACAATAACACTTGGAAGATATGAGTTTGACAGTAACACGGGAGCACTAAAATCAAACACGCCAGCACAAGTAGCTTCAGTAGAGGATTGTACACAAGAAGTTGTAATAAGTAATTCTTGTAAAGAATTAAGTGTATTTAGAGCAGGAAATACAGCAACAGATTCAACAGCACAAAATGCTACAGCAAGAAATTTAGAAGAATTCATATCAACAACCTTAGCAAATGGAGGATATTATATAGCACGATTTGAAGCAAGTGGAACAGCATCAAAAAGTAACTTCAAAATATGATCAAACAGTATTAACAAATATAACACAACCAAATGCAGCAAAAGCAGCAAGAGAGATGTATGGAGAAATAAAAGAAAATAATAAATTGGTATATGCAAGTGATTTAGTAAATAGTTATGCATGGGATACAGCAATAATATTTATACAAACATACTCAGTGAAAACAGATTATGCAAGTCATAATGAAAGTAAAACAACGAAAGCATTTACAGCAACAGGAAAAAATAATGACAAATATTGTAATATATGGGATATGTCAGGAAATGCATCTGAATGGACCACAGAATACTCTACCGTCTCTTACATTATCAACTCCCCCTTGTGTTTTTCGTGGAGGATGTTACAACCCAGCTAATGGCAGCGGCCATTACATCGCTCTAACCGCAGCAGCAGTAACCCGACTAGCAGTTACAGCAATACTGGTCTACGTCCCCCCCTACTTTATGTAAAGTAGCACTGACCACTGGTTCAATGAACCAGAAAAATGAATAATTTAAATATAAACATCAAACAATAAGTAATGGTGATTGAAATGAAAATATCATGGCTTAAATATGAGCAAGATAAAAAAAAGTTTTCGTTGCCAGAAGCCTTGGGGTTTTGATGTTTTTTATTTGTCAGATTTAGAACAAACAGATAACAAAATGAAAGAGTTAATAAAAAACGATTATGACACAATAGTTATTTCAAATGAGGTTGCTGGTTTTTCAGAAGATATTATAAAAAAATATCAAAAGAGTAAAGATATAAAAATAGTAATTTCTTTAGATAAAGACTAATAAAAATAGAGTATGAAAAAATATGAGCTATACTTTTGTGTGTATTGGAACAAATAAAATAGTGCCAGATTCATTTGGACCTAGAGTTGGAGACAAACTCAAACAGGTCTTTTATTCAAGCCCAGAAATAAGCGTTTATGGAACAATGCAAAGTCCAGTACATTTGAAAAATGCTACTTACTTTTTAGAAGAACTAGAAAATAAAAAACAAATAATTTTAATTGATTCAGCTATTGGAAAAAAGAGAAGACATAGGAAACACATATGTAAATAGAGGCGGAATGGAGATAGGCAAAGCTTTCAACCAAAGCATATATTTCCCAGCAAACATAAATATAAAAAACTATAATTGGAGCAAAAAAGAATATATGCCCAACTATAGTGTGAATCAAATAGAAAATTTGGCAAATGAAGTTGCTAGTAAAATTATCAAAATTGTTTTTGAATTACCTGTATAAAAAATTATAAAAATGGAAAAAATTGAGTTATAAACATAAGAAAGGATAAGAGAAGATGAATACAGGTAATTTAAAAAAATATTGTGGTGTTAAAAGATTTGCCTTCTAATTTGGTAGAAGAGGCAATAGTTGTGTTAAAGGAAAATCAAAAAATACCAAAATTGGAACCTGCATCAACAGACAAAAAAGAAAGTAACTCTGAGCCACAGAAAATTAAAAATTCTAAAGACTATATAATTAAAGAAGCACAAATGCTAATTTCAGAATATATTTCAAAAATTGAAAGCAAAAACAAAAAAGAAAATCAATCAATACAAAAAACTAAATAAAAAATGTAAAAGGTTAAAAACAGTAAATCAAGCCTTATTAGTTGGTTTAGCAATTAGCCTTTTGATAAATTTCATATTTTAAGAATAAAACACTTTTTTCCTCACATATAAATGAAACATAAACCACAAAGGAAGAGGTGTATTTTTTTGGAAAGAACATTATCACAAGAAGAAAGAATAAGAAGAGCAGAGGAAATATACTATCGCAGAAAATTGAATAATAGTGATGTTAGAATGCCGAGTTCTCAGGTAAGAGATAAAACTGAAAAAGGCAGTTTTCTTTTGTATAGAAAAATGGCTATACAAATATTGTTATGTGTGCTAATTTATTTAGTCTTTTCTTTAATTAAAGAGGCAAACTATTTATTTTCAGAAAATGTAATAAGCAAAACAAAGGAATTTTTAAGTCAAGATATAAATTTTGAAGTTATATCCTCAAGAGTAAATGAATTTTGGCAAAATAATAAAGACAAATTTAGTATTTTTACAAACAATGAAGAACAAAATGTAAATAATGAGCACAATACAAAATGTTGAAAATATTAATCAAAATACTGAAAACAATGAGCAAAACACAGAAAATAATACTAGCCAAAATGAACAAGCAAATAATGAAACCACAGGAATAGGTGGGTCAAGCTCTACAGAAAATAATCAAGTTGATGAAAATACTAAAAAAGTCAAATGGAAATTGATGCTGAATACATAAAAAAGAACTTTGAACTTCAATGCCTGTAAAAGCAAAAAGTGACTTCTGCTTATGGAAAAAGAGAATCAGACGAAATTGTATCTGCAGACCACTCTGGGATAGATTTAGGAGTAGTTGTTGGAACAACAGTGCTAGCTGCGATGGAAGGGACAGTTACAGTAGTGTCAAATGAAGGGGAATATGGCACACATGTTAAAATTGTAAATAAAGATGTCACAACTATTTATGCACATTGCAGTAAGATTTTAGTAAAAAAAAGGTGCTAAGATTAAAAAGGACAGAAAATAGCTTTATCAGGAAATACAGGAAATACTACAGGTCCACATTTGCATTTTGAGATTAGGAGGGATAATAGAACTGTTAACCCAGCGCTAGTTTTGAATTTTTAAAATAATCAGCATCTTGCATAATACTTTTTGTAGTGACGGATGTGGGGGACCAGCGAGTTAGAAGGCGTTGCTAAATTTTTTTCAAATCATTAGAAATGTTTGCAAAAAATTGTTGTTACGCCTTCTTATGAAGTAGGGATGGAACGAAAAAAAAAGTATTATATTTCATCAATACAAAGTTAATATAAAGGGGAAAAAAGATGAGCATAAAAATTGATTTGAAAATTTTTTTATTTGCAATTATATTTTGGTTTACAAAAGCAAATTGAAATATATGCACTGTTAATGATATTAGCACTAATACATGAATGTGGACATCTAGTATGTGGAATATGTTTAGGGTTAAAACCAAGCAGTATAAAAAATAACACCGGTAGGATTTCAAATACTATTTAAAAATTACATACAAGACTATAACACAAAAGTGCGAAAAAAGGAAATGAAGTTTGTATAAAAGAAAATAACAATTGCATTTGCAGGACCACTAGTAAACATATTTATTGCAATAATTGCTTTTTTATGCCACAAAACATGGCAATATCAAAAGAAACTTTAATATATGCAAACCTAATGCTTTGTAATGTTTAACTTACTACCAATATATCCTTTAGATGGAGGAAGAATACTAAAAGAAATAGTAGCAATTAAGAAGCGGAAGAAAAAAGGCATATAAAATAATAAATAAAGTTTCAATGATAACAGTAATTTTGCTAACAATACTAACCTCAATAACAATTTTATACATACACAACATAGCTTTCATAATAATACTTGCATATTTGTGGTACCTGAATATACAAAACGAAAAAAAACATAGATTAAAGAAAAAAGTATATGAAAACATACAAGAAGAAAATAAATGTCGAGAAAAGTCGATAGAAATTAAAGAAAAGTATTGAAAATGAAAAGCTGTTATGGTATTATAATTACAGTAAAAAAATCTAAAGGAAAAAGTAAGAAAGAAGTACAAAATATGAAAAAAAGCTAAAACCTTTGCAAGAGTAGAGAGAGAGAGAGAGAGCCACAACATTAATAAATAACAACCAAGCTAAGAAATTAGCTTTATTAAAGCATATTAAAGACAGGTTATAAGTATGAAAATACTTAAATAGCCTGTCTTTTTGTTGATGAAAAAATATTTAATTTGTACAAACCTTTTTAAGAAATTAAAGGAGGCTGATGTAAAAACAAATTTTAATATTAAAAATATATATGCAAAAAAATGCAAAACAAAAAATAAAAGGAAAGGGTATGATAATATATCATATAAAAGGTACAAAGAAGAAATGGAAACAAAAAACAAAAAATTATTTGAAAGAGAAAGGTATTACTCTAATTGCGCTAGTAGTAACTATTGTAGTATTGCTGATTTTGGCAGGAGTAAGCTTAAATGCAATATTAGTGAAAATGGAATAATAAAAAAGAGCACAAGATGCCCAAAAATAAAATGAACCAAGCAGCAGAAAATGACCAGAAAGGAATAATTGAATTAAGTAATTGGTTAGATAGCAAAATAAATGGAAACTCAGGAGGTAACACAACAGGAGGAAATACAACAGGAGGAGACGACAATCCTTCAACCAATTACAACTAAAATTTCAACATTAGTAGGAAAAGTAGTAGATAAAAATACAAAAAGCAGAAGATGCATATGGAAATAAAATAACAATACCAAAGCGTTTTAAAGTATTAGCATGTATCAATGGAACAGATTATTACTCATTGCAGAAATCCCCCCAGACGGTGGAGACATTTGGCGCCAGTCAGAAGGTTGATCTTCACGTCAGAGCGGTCGGATCAGACGATGATTTTTGGCAGCTGGCAATCGTGAGATTATTGTCTCGAGCGCCAGCGACGTTCCGACGATCTCCGGTACTGGACAAGTTTCAGACCAAAACGGAGGTGACGATCACAGCGGCCCCGGTGCGATCA